>WNGI01000616.1_pt1 | contig 32780 bp, 36 predicted proteins | sample 5400621 | NCBI WGS metagenome assembly WNGI01 (sample SAMN13153374, study PRJNA577476) | soil metagenome | isolation source: 20 cm soil or saprolite under Garry oak tree replicate 1 | place: USA:California | collected 2016-06-15
AACGTCCATCCAGATGGAATAGATGTGCTCTTTGGTTTCAGGCGCAGCGGGAACCATGTACAATCCCTCGACGTGATCGCGCGTCGTTCGGACCACCCACAGCGCCCGAACTTCCGCAGGCGTCGAGATTCGCGGACTTGGCGTCTCAGGCTTTTGTGGAGTGCATGCGGCAACGACCAGCGCGCCAACGATCAGGAGCTTGAGTGCGTTCTTCATTAGTATGCGTTGAGGTAGGGAGCCACGATGGCAATGCCGATGGCGCTTCGCAAGGAGAGGTAGCAATATCCCTGTATGCGACTCAAGGGCAAACGAATAGCGATACTTCTCGCAGAAGGCGTTGAGGATCTCGAGTTCTATGTTCCTTTCATGCGCCTTCAGGAAGAGGGCGCCGAGGTCATTGGGGCAGCGCTGAAGGTTGAGCGGATTCGCGGGAAAAATGGATTGGAGATCCTCCCCACCACACGCGTTGATTCTCTTCGGAGCAGCGAGTTGTTCGCCCTCATCGTGCCGGGCGGATGGGCTCCGGACAAATTACGTCGCTATCCAGCAGTGACGAATCTTGTAAAGGAGATGGATGCAGCCGGAAAAATCGTTGCGATCATCTGTCATGGTGGGCTCGTCGCGATTTCAGCGGACATCGTTCGCGGGCGCCGAGCGACAGGGTCGCTCGGAATCAAGGACGACCTGATAAACGCTGGAGCGACGTGGGTTGACGAGCCCGCGTTTAGAGAGGGTAATCTGGTATGGGGCCGGATCGTCGCAGATATCCCCGCATTTTGTCGCGAATTGGTAGCAACGCTGGTCGAGGCTGCTCAGCCCGAGCCTCTCGCTGCGTCCAGTCTTCCCGGGTAGCACATTTTCACGCAGTCAACTCAGAAACGAGGATGGTATGAAAAGCTGGTCACTAATGATTTCTGGTTTCATTATCGCTGGTGCATTCGTCGCATCGAGCGGCGCGAACGCGCAAACCTTCAAGGTGCAGAAGTACAACATCGGTGGTGATGGTGGCACGGACTACCTCACTGCGGAGCCAGGCACCGGCCGTGTGTTCGTTTCGCGCGGGACTCACACAATGGTCGTCGACGGAACAACCGGAAAGGTCATCGGCGACATTCCTGATACCCCGCGCATGCACGGTATCGCACTCGCGCCGAAATCGAATCACGGCTTCACCACGAATGGCGGCGATTCGACCGTGACCATGTTCGACCTCAAGACGCTCGGTTTCATCAGGAAAATCAAAGTGCCGACCGGCGGACTCGACGGAATCATGTACGATGATTTCTCTGATCGAATCATTCTGACGAATCACAGTCGTCCGATCGGCACTGCGGTCGCGCTCAATCCGAATACAGGAGACATCACAGGGACAGCAGAGCTCGAAGACACCGGCCCTGAAGGCGCGGCGAGCGATGGGAAGGGAAAACTCTTCGTCAACAACGAAGGCAAGAACACCATTCAGGTGATTGACGCGAAAACGATGAAGGTTCTCTCCTCGTGGCCGCTTGCACCGTGCGAAGGACCGACGGGAATCGCCTATGATCGCAGCACGAACCGGATTTTTTCAGGATGCGGAAAGAATTCCGTAGTTGTCGATCCTGCAACAGGGAAAGTCGTCGCGACAATTGCCAATGGAGACGGCGTCGACGCCCTTGGATTCGATCCGTCGGAGAAATTGATTTACATACCCGCCGGCCGCGACAGCAATGTGACTGTAGTGCGCGAAACTTCACCCAATACCTACACAGTCGTTGCGACGGTGCCGACGATGCGCGGCGCGAAGACAATCGCTGTCGATCCGATCAAGCACGTCGCGTATCTCTTTCAACCGGAATTCGGCCCGGCCCCGGCGCCTGCGCCTGGTACGCCACCGCCCGCTCCGGGCACTCGTCCCCCGCGCGGCCCAGTGATTGCGAGTTGGTTCTTCGTAATCACTCATTGATCCAGGAGTCGCCATGCTGCTGGTTATCATCATCATCCTGCTGCTGCTTTGGACCCCGGGGTATTACGGTTACGGTCGAAGCCGTTGGGGACTCGGCGGCGGCGGGCACACTATCACAGTGATTCTGGTCATCGTATTGCTGTGGGTGCTGCTCAGCGGAAGAATCTGACGGGCAAAAAACTCGCGTGTCTGATTGCGCTCTCGATCGTTGCGCTTAGCGCAGCGACGTCTCTTTTTGCGCAATCAGTACAGTATCATTCACCAGCTGGTGTCGACTATTACTCACAGGTCGACACCGGCGCGATCGCTCGTGCGCAAGCCGCGCTCGCCGCCGATTCACAAAACGTCGACAAAATAATTCAGCTCGGCGTTGCCCAATCCGGCGCGCGACAATTTCGCGAAGCGATCGCGACATTCACGCGCGGTCTTTCGATCGCGCCGAACAATGCTCTCCTTCTTCGCTGGCGAGGTCATCGATATCTCTCGGTTCGTGACTTCGATCGAGCGATGAACGATCTCACACGCGGCAGCAAGCTCGACAGCACTATTTATGGTATCTGGTATCATCTCGGAATTGTCCGTTATGCCCGCGGCGATTTCGGGGGAGCTGTCGATGCGTTCACACGCGCGCAGCCAAGTGCGCCCGATGCGGGGGAGCTTGCCGGTTCAACTGATTGGCTTTGGATGTCACTGATGCGTGCAGGGAGAAAGAATGACGCGCAAGCGATGCTCGCTCGAAAGCCTGATTCGCTCGCAGTGACGAACGCATATGCGCGTCGGCTCAAGCTGTATCGAGGAGAGATTGGCCCGGATGATGTGTTCACGCCGGCGGACACAGCGGACGTTCAGATTGCAACGCTCAGCTATGGTGTGGGCAATTGGTTTCTTCTTCAGGGTGACACAGCGCGTGCGAGAACCTGGTTCGAGCGCTCTATAAAATCGGGCGGTTGGCCTGCGTTCGGTTTCATAATGTCCGAGGTCGAGTTGAGGCGGCTAGGCAAATAAGGACTCGCCACATGGAAATGCAGAGCGTCGCAATCGGCATTGGATTATTTGTCTTCGGCTTTCTGATCGGCCGCATTACTTCACCGAAGGAGAAGACGACGACTGTGTATCAGCCGGTTGCCGGTCGCGAAGTGACCGGCGCGGATCCGGAGATCGAGGCACTTCTCCGCGCCGGGCATGAGATCGACGCGATCAAACTCTATCGTCAGAATTACGGCGTTGACCTACAGGGAGCTAAAGACGCAGTCGACGCAATCCAAGCTCGGCTCGGCGATACGAAGTGAAGATGGGCCGGCGACAAATCGGGCATGGCCACAAGCGCGCTTCAATTCCGTAAGTCGCTGACACCGGACCGAGCACGACGGTTTTGTGCTCGACGGTGTCGTTGACTGTCACCGTGACCGTAACGTCGCCGCCACGCACTCGACCCGTGAATCGCGCGGGAACTGCGGGTCCAATCGTGATGGGATAAGCGCGCAGCATGTAGGTGCCCGCAACATCGAACGATCCATCCCCGCTGAGTGGAATCCGACCGGAGACATCGCCGAAAGTGCATTTGATGTGAATGTGCATCGCGGTGTCACCAACAATCAGGGCAGCGCTGTCACTTCCCCACGTGCCAAGTGGAAGCGAGCCATCGTAAGGCGGTAAGGTCGGACTCGATGCACAGGCGAGAATCAGAGTCGCGGCAGTCGCCAATGTCAAAACAACGATGCGATTCGATACTGCGGGCTGGACAGGCGTCCCGATTCTTCTGATGCTTCTGAAAACCGTTTTCGATGAGGACTGTCGCATGGGTTTGACCGCCTTACTCTCAGTATTCATACTCGCACTCACTCCGTCAACCACCCGGAGCGGTCGATCGTGACGACCGATCAACATCGTGGACAAGAAGCACTACTACGAACTCGACTACACGCTTCCGCATGTCGAATGAAATGTTAGCTGGACAATGCAGATACTTGCTCTCGCAAGCCGAGCCGATGCTCGAAGGTTTGCGCGATGAGCATTCGCATCTCGAACCGACTCCGGGCAACAAAACGGCAGGATGGATTCTCGGCCATCTCTGCATCACCGGGGATTTTGGGCGAAGACTTTGCGGGCGCAAAAGCATTTGTCCTCCCGACTGGAGGAACATCTTTCGACCAGGAACCAAGCCCGAGATTGAAGCGACGGGCTATCCGCCGATGGCTGATCTCTGCCAAACATTCCGCGAGGTGTACACAGATCTTTGCGACGCGATTGTAAACGCAGATGACGCGTCACTCTCCACGCCGAATCCGTTCGAGCCCGCTCGTCCGGCATTTCCAACCGGTCGCGAGTTCGTGCCATATCTGATGACGGGTCACCTTGGATATCACATCGGTCAACTCGGTGATTGGCGACGCGCAGCCGGACTCGGCCACAAAGGCCATCTGTAATTGATAACAATTCGCCCGCTCGGCGGCGCTCAGGAAGCTGAGCAGTGCGCGCGACTCATGGCCAACACAGATCCCTGGGTCACGCTTGGCCGAGGTTACGATGCATGTGCGCGAGTAATTCAGGATTCTACCAGTGAGGTGTACGTCGCCGAAGACGAATCCGGTGTCGCCGGGTTCATTGTTCTGTGTATGGTCGGAGCTTTTGTCGGTTACATCCAGACCGTTCTCGTTGCTCCGAACCAGCAGGGAAATGGAATCGGCTCGAAGCTCGTCGCTTACGCCGAAGATCGAATCTTCTCCGAATCGCCCAACGCATTTCTTTGCGTGTCATCGTTCAATTCCGGAGCGCGCCGACTGTACGAGCGACTGGGCTATCGTTACGTCGGCGAGCTGAGTGATTATCTAGTGCCCGGTCATTCCGAGCTTCTGTTTCGTAAAACGCGCGGCCCATGGAGCCAATTCAAGCCGTGATAGATTCCAAGACTTCGACCATGGCACGCCACTGACTGACATTCACATCGACACCGACATTGGTGGAGACATCGACGATCTCTGCGCAATCGCGATGGTTCTCAACTGGCCTGATGCGGAGCTATGTGGCGTGACCACGGTGGCCGAGCATGGAGGGAAGCGCGCGGGTTACGCGCGTTACGCTCTGGACCTCGCTGGTCGCGGTGATATCCCAGTAGCCGCCGGTGCGGATGCGAGCCTTGGATGTTTCAATCCATGGCCTGCATTGCCTGAGGAAAGTCGATATTGGCCGGAAACTATTTCGCCCGCCCCTGGAGCAATCGATGATGCGTTGACATTGCTGGAGCGAAGCATCGATCGCGGCGCGGTGATAGTTGCGATTGGACCGTACACAAACCTTGCGATGCTCGAGCGACGAACTGCCGGGATCCTGCGTAAGGCTCGCATAGTTCTGATGGGCGGCCATCCATTTCCTGCGCGCGACGGATTTCCAAATCGCGGAAATGAGACCGATTACAACATCCAGGCAGATGCGCGCTCGGCGTACGTCGTGCTCGACAAATCGTCTCCTACTCTCGTTCCGCTTCCGATCACCGTCGAAACGGCACTTCGAAGATCTGAGCTTGCGAGTCTTCGTGCCGCGGGTCCTCTCGCTCAGCTGATAGCAAAACAAGCCGAGGCGTACGCAGCAGATCAGAATTATGAGCGGCGCTACGGCGGGGGAAATTTCGCGGGACTACCGGATGACATCATCAACTTTCAGCACGATCCACTAACGTGCGCAATAGCGCTTGGATGGCGAGAGGGCGTGAAGATTCATGAGTTGCCCCTGGCGTCGACACTCGAGACGGGATTAGTCCAGCAAAGAATTGCGGACGACGTCGGGCGTCCGACCAGAGTTGTGACGCGAGTTGACGGAAGCCGATTCGCTGACGTTTGGCTCGAGACAGTGACTTCAAAGGAGCGACAATGATTACCGGATTGTGATCTACAGGCTGCTTGCCGACGGTGTCGTTGTTGTTCATGGATTGTTCGTCGCGTTCGTCATACTCGGCGCTTTTCTCGCACTGCGCTGGCGATGGCTCGTGTGGCTGCACGTTCCCGCAGCGATATGGGGCGTGCTCATCGAGTATGCGGGCTGGATTTGCCCGCTCACTCCACTAGAGAATTCATTGCGCGCCCACGCCGGTGAGGCGGCGTACAGCGGTGATTTCATCCAACACTATCTGCTCGGCGCGCTTTACCCGCGCGGACTTGCGCGGACGACTCAGTACGTGCTCGGCAGCATAGCGCTGCTTGTCAACGTTGTCGCCTACGCACTCTTGATGCGGCGGCGAAACGACAAAAGAGAATAGCGAGCCGGGAGCTTGGGAAACCCCCTAGCCGTCATCGAGAATTAATCCGAAGAAATCAAACCCTTGCCGATATTTTGGGGTCGAAGTGTATGTCGATTGACCAAACGCTATAGACGGATGTTTATCTGCGGGATGTAAGGACTCCCAAGCTCCGAAACCTGCAGGGCAGCACCACCGTAAAGGCCATAATGCCCGTGCTCTGTCGTCGCAGTTCTGTATCCATATACCGTCCGTCTCGAGAGTCCACCATGAAGCGCATCCTGATTATCCTCGGCCTGCTCATCGCCTCCGGGACTCGCCCGGCTCACGCCCAAACGCCCGGCCAACCTGCAGGCGCGCCGCCCGCGGCAATGGCGGCAAATGGAGAGATTCGAGGTGTCGTGATGGATACCGCCGCGAAAGCTCCGATCCCGCGGCCTCAGATAACCGTGCGAAGCACGCGCGACTCATCGGTCGTGGCAGGCGCGATTGGCAACGCGGATGGCACGTTCCGAATTCAGGGTTTGCGCCCCGGCGTTTACAGAGTGCGCGCAACATCTATCGGCTATGGACCGCGAACGCAGGAGGTGACGATCGGCCCCGCAGCGGCGGCTCCAACCGCTATCAGCTTTGAGCTCTCGAGAGTCGCGGTTGCGTTGCAGGGCGTCGAAGTCACGGGCGAGCGCGCGTCGGTTACGATTGAACCCGACCGCAACTCCTATCGCGCGAAGGACGTTGCTCCTGCGGCAGCGAACGCGGGCGATGTTCTCGAAGCAACTCCGTCAGTGCAGGTCGACGGTGAAGGGAAGATCAGTCTCCGCGGCAATGAAAACGTCGCTATTCAAATCAACGGACGCCCGTCGCCGATCAGGGGCGCGCAGCTCACTCAATACCTCAAGCAGATCCCGGCGAACATCGTCGATAAAATCGAGATCATTCCCAATCCATCGGCGAAGTACGATCCGGAAGGCATGGCGGGAATCATCAATATCCAGCTCAAGGCCAATACAGATCTTGGCGTGAGCGGCGGAGTGACAACGAGTGCTGCTCAAACTGGCCGCTACAACGCGTCGGGAAATCTCGGCTATCAGAGCGGGCCGCTCACGACTTTCACCAGCTTTGGATTCAACTCCGACGATCGCGGACTCACCGGTATCAACGACCGCGAGCGTCTGGGTGCTCTTGGCGTGCCGACATCATTCACAAATCAGGACATTTTCGGCGAATCGGGAAACGACGGACAAAATTTCACGACGACCGCCGACTACAAGGTGAACAAGCGTGACGTGCTCTCGAACGCGTTGATCATCAGTCATCGCACTTCGAGCGAGGATTCACGCACCGGCTACTCCGAGCTGAACGCGTCGCGCACAGTGCTGGATAGTTACACGCGGCTCAGAAACGATAAAGCGAGCTCAACCTTGTTCGATTATGACGCGACGTGGAAGCGGACGTTCGAGCGAGGGAAGCACGAATTGTCGAGTGAGCTCCGGTTCAACCGATCGAAGGACCCCGACCTTGCAACATTCTGGACAGAGCGAGCCGGGTCAACGCGTGTCGAGGGTGAGACGGATGATACCGACGCGCTCACTCAGCAGTTGACCGGCCAGGTCGACTACACCAAGACGTTCGCGCCGAGGACGAAGCTCGAGACCGGATACAAGGGAACCGGGCGCTGGCTCGACCGGAATTATCTCGTGCAGAAAGATTCTCTCGGAACCGGTAATTGGCTGAAGAGCAATCTCAGCAATGATTTTTCGTTTGATGAGATGGTGCAGGCAGCGTACGGCGTGCTGAGTCAGGGCTATGGAAAGTTCGATCTGCAGGCTGGGCTTCGCGCCGAATATGCGAACCGTAGTTTTTCCCTTACGAACCCGAAGAAGAGCTATCCGTACAACTACACGAGTCTCTTCCCGAGCGGAATCGTGTTGTACAAGCTCGATGACGCGACGCAGATCAAGGCGAGCTACTCGCGGCGCATCCGTCGCCCTGGGACGCAGGAGCTGAATCCATTCCCGACGTTCTTCGACGCGCAAAATGTTTTCGTCGGCAATCCGAATCTGAATCCCGAGTACACTGATGCGTTCGAATTCGGCTATTCGAAGACAGGCAAGCTCGGACTGTTTCAGGTATCGCCGTTCTACCGTCATACGACGAACGTCATTCGCGTGATCGTGAATACTGCCGCTGTGCTCGACGGCCGCGATGTGACAACGGTGAGCTTCCAGAATCTCGCGAAGAGCAATTCGTGGGGAACCGATGTGAACGGACAGCTGCGTCTCGGCCCGAAATTCAACGGCTTTGCCGGGTTCAACCTTTTCAAGGTCGTCACTGATGGCGGTTCCACATCCGCACTCCAGTCTAATGCTCTGGTTTGGGCGTACCGCTTGAATCTCAGCTCACAGGTTAACAAGACTCTGACGCTGTCGGCCAATTATAACTATCGCGGGCCGACGAACTTCGAGCGTGGACGATTCTCGTCGTTCCAGCAGACGAACTTTGCGATTCGTCAGAAGATGTACAACGACGCGGTGACGGTGAGTTTGCGATTCGTCGATCCGTTCAACACGACCGGCTTCAAGGTTCGCGTGGGAGACGACAACATCACGCAAATCACCGAGCGCAAGTTCGGAGTGCGGGGGACGTTCCTGACGTTCCAGTACAACTTCGGTCAGGCGCCAAAGATTCGAATTCCGCAGCCAGACCAGCAACAGGCGCCGGGCTTCCCGTCGGGCTGATACAGAAATTCGGAAGAGAAAGGAACGAGGTATCGGGCTCCACGAGCCCGATACCTCGTTCCTTTTTTCTTTTGATTCTACCTTCCCACGGCGATGCGATCGCCTATCTTGAACGGGTTACTAGATGCGTGCACGTAACTCCGGTGGCGGGATAAGGCGGGCGCCGCTGTGCAGGTGCCGTGTCCCACTCCTGCAGTTCCGCCCCAAGATAGGAAGCACACGCCATGGCAATCTGGAAGGAACAGACCTCGGCAACGAAGGACCCAACACCCATCTCGCCGGTTCGACCCGCCCCGACTCAGTCGGAGCTGCGACCTGACCTCGATCCGAGCTACGACACCCCGCGTCGGCCCGCCTCGACGTTGGATGAGAACAAGGAATCGGTAATTGCAGCCGGCCTCACGATCGAAGGTAAGATCGAAGGCGCGGGCAGTGTTCGAATCGCCGGAAACTTCCAGGGCGACGTGCACGTGAAAGGGAATCTCACTATCGAGCAGGGAGCAAAACTCACTGGTGGAGTTCGCGCTGCAACCGTGATCATCGGTGGCGAGCTCGAGGGCAACATCGATGCGGCGTCGCGCGTCGAGCTTCTACAGAGTGGCGTCCTGAATGGAAACCTCAATGCCGGCTCTCTCACAGTCGCTGCGGGTTCGCGCATGCGCGGTCAGGCTGAGTTCGGCTGGGAGTCGAAGCCGTCTCGCTCCGACATGAGAATGGAGAGCGGCTCGGCGGCATGAGCACCGCGCGTGCCGGCGCGCCGGGTGCGACGCGCAGTTGTCCGCACTGCAAAGCGACGATTCTCGAGAGCGCCAACGTCTGCCCAATCTGCCGGCACCATTTGCGGTTCGACCAGCGGATGTCGGAGAGCGCGCACCCCAGTTTCTCGGGATTGCGTGTCGAAGGTATGATCCGACATCCGCAGGTTGGCGAAGCGTGGGAGTACTCGATGATGCTCACAATTCGAAATGAGCGCGGAGAGGAAATTGCGCGACAGCAGGTAGGAGTAGGTGCGCTGCAACCCGCGGAGCAGCGCACCTTCACTCTTTCCGTGGACGTGTTCACGCCACAGCAGAAAAAAGTTTCCGACAACGGCGGCGGTCGTTAATTGTCGGTATTCAGTAATCAGGCTCGAAGTGCATTGGGCCCGCAGGCTGACGCGTACGTGGCGTCAGTGCTGGAAGCGCTGGGTGAGCGCGATCCACTCGATGTCATGCGCGAAACTCCCACGAAACTTCGAGCAATCGTGTCGAAGCTACCCGCGAGCGCGATCACTGCGCGCGAAGCGCCGGGGAAGTGGTCGATCGGAGAAGTCATTCAACATCTCGCTGATTCGGAGCTCGTCGGGGCGACTCGCTTTCGAATGGTGATGGCCCACGACAATCCGCCGCTTCTCGCGTACGATCAGGATTTATGGGCGGAGCGTCTGCGTTATTCCGAATCGAACGTCAACGACGCACTGGACGAATTCACGACATTGCGTCGCTCAAACGTGAGATTATTCGAGCGCGCAACCGACGACGACTTCGATCGCATCGGACTGCATTCGGAGAGAGGAGAGGAATCACTTCGTCATCTGCTCAGATTGTACGCGGGTCATGATATCGTGCATCTGAGGCAGATCGATAGAATTCGACGGGGAGTGGGCGCCGCGTAGCGCCTCCCCCATGCGCCGTATTGCGCTCCTCCTGCCATTGCTTGCCGCGTGCAGTGATGCGCCGACTGCGCCGGCGGTTCCCCTCGATGCCGTCGCATATCTACCGCCGGCTTTTTACGGGACCTGGTGGCATCTCACCGAACAATGCTCCGGTATGAGCGGCAGCTTGTCCAACGTGCATTGGTACATCATCCCCGGGGTCAGTCTGTTTCTACTGAAGGGGCAGCTCGTCACGGGCTACTCGGTCGTCTCGGCAAATCAAATAGTACTCGCGGGCGACATGGTGAATGACGGCCCTGCGGTGCGGCACGAAATGTTGCACCAGCTGCTCGGCGCTGGAACGACCGGACATCCACGCTCGCAATTCCTCGGAAAGTGCGGTGGAACGGTTTATTGCTCCTCGAACTGTATCAACGACGGCGGACCAGCGCCTGCCCGCGATCCAGCGGCAATCGCCATTTCCCCAAAAGATCTCGACATATCCGTCGAAGTCATTCCCGAAAATCCCTCGCTCTCCAGGGACAGCGGGCGCATTGCGATGACAGTCCTCGCGGCAAACCGCACCGGCCAGTCTGCTGAAGTCGCAATTCCGAGCGATAACATCGGCTTCGGCTTCGACCTGACCAGCGACAAGGGCATTGTTTGGGAGGGCGGTGTGCCGGTGCCGGCTGCCGAAACAACACGCTTCGCAGCCGGCGAAGTCAAGCGCTACGTGTTCGACTTCAGAATAGCATATGATTTCGGTCCGTTTCCGCGTGCTCCGGGTCTTCCGATGGGAACCTATATTTTTGGAGGAGCCTACGGTGGCCAGCCGGCTTCGAATCCCCCGACCGTGGCTTTGACGCCATGAGTGGTTGCAAGCTCACTAGCGTGCGAGCATCATGTGGCAGATCAGATTTGTCGAGGTAACCAGGATATGAAGAAAAAGGGACATCCATCCATTCCGGACTTCTCAACAAAGCGGCCGGGTATTCCTGTCGCTGACGTCGGCATGCCGAAAGTGAAGCCGTTGCGACCAGCGCCGATCCCGGGCGGAAAGCCGCATTCGACATCGAAGAAATCCGGCCGCCGCGGCGCATAACCTGACCAAAAATGCCAGACGCAAAAAATCCTTTAGCCGGTCGCATTTTCCGATGGACATTCTCGGGCGGCCCGACAGCAGATAAGACGTACGAGCACACCTTCAATCAGGATGGAACCGTCGTCTTCAAGGAAGTTGGTGGAACCCCCTCGAGTGGTGGAGGTGGTGGAGGTGGTGGAGGTGGTGGTGCGATGCCTGGCGCGAAATACACGTCATTTGAAATTGCGCCGGATACCCATCTCGTGTCGTACCTGTCGAGTCACGGCTACACGCTGACCGTCGCGATGAATCTTGCTTCGAAAAAACTTCATGGTTTCGCGTCGAACGACAAAGAGTGGTATCCGGTCGAAGGAACGGTCGAGGTGGTGAAGTAGAACCGACACACCGGCGCCCGGGCGGTATTGCGCTGCTCGTAATCTTTTTCAGCTTCGGCGCAACTATGGCATCGCTCGCCGCACTGACGCTGCTTTTCCCAAACAGTGCGCTGGCTGAGCCGTGGCGTCTCAATCCGGAGGCGCGGGTTGCATTGAATAGTATGGGTCCGCTCGGCGTCGCATTGATGGTGGTCGTCGCATTGGCTTGTGCGCTGAGTGCGGTTGGGCTTTCGAAGCTCGCTCCATGGGGACGCTTTCTCGCCATCGGCGTTCTCGCGATCAACCTCCTCGGTGATCTGAGTAGTGCGCTGATTCGACAGGATCCTCGAACGCTTATTGGATTGCCGATTGGCGGCGCGATGATTTTCTACTTGTTCAGCAAACGTGTGCGTAATTCTTTTGCTTCTTCAACGAAGTAGGTCACTCGTAAAATGGTCTTTGAGATTTTCGCCGGTCGCCGTCGGGCGCGTCTGAGGGCGCAGCCATTCCCGCCTGTATGGCGAGCGATTCTCGAGCGCAACCTCGCGTTTTTTCGTCGGCTGTCCGAGGAAGATCAGACAGAGCTGATCGGACACATTCAGGTTTTTCTCGCCGAAAAATATTTCGAGGGTGCCGGTGGATTGGAGCTCGACGATGAGATCCGGGTAACGATTGCAGCTCAAGCCTGTCTCTTACTGCTTCATCGAAAAACCGATTACTACCCCGAGCTTACGTCGATCATCGTTTATCCGACCGGCTATACCGCCGACGAAGTCCGACACGTTGGGGGCGGAGTCTGGGAGGAAGGTCCCGAGGATCGACTTGGTCACACTGCGAGTCATCTGCGCGCGCTCGTGCTCGCATGGGATGCTGCCCGTCGCGGAGCTGCCGACCCAACCGATGGGCAAAACGTAGTACTTCACGAGTTCGCGCATCAGCTCGATTTCGAGAACAGGAACGCCGATGGCACACCAGCCCTCGACACTCACGCCGAGTACCTGGCGTGGGCGCGAGTGATGAGTGCGGAGTTCAATGAACTTCGAAGGGCAGAAGCCGCTGGCGTTGCGACTGTACTCGACGGCTATGGCGCGACCAATCCGACTGAATTCTTTGCTGTTGCAACGGAGGCTTTCTTCGAGCGGCCACGAGCGCTCCGAGCTCGACATCCGGCTCTTTACGCGGAGCTGCGAAGGTTCTATCGCCAGGATCCAGTCGTCTTTTCGTCGGAGGGCCTGGCGACCAGCAATTAGGCCGTGACAGGCTTTGTGCAGACCGTTATTATGTTGGGCTCGGAGGCGCAGTTGAAGATGAACTCGATGACATCCACCACGGCCCTTGTCACGCTGTGCGGCTGGTCCGTTCTCGCAGGGGCCACCGCCCTTTCGGCTCAACAGCCAACGGCACATGACGCCGGCGCACGAACTCCTGAGGTTTCGTTCGTCGCGCCGACCGTCTTCCGCAACATTTCGACGCTGCCGCGCACCGTCGAGATAAATCTCACTGCGGCCCCCGCAAGAATTTCTCTGCGTCCCGGGGTTACGACCGACGCCTTCGCGTACAACGGACAGATTCCCGGACCGACGCTCGACATTCGTGAAGGCGATCACGTCATCATTCATTTTCAGAACAACCTCAGCGAACCGACCACCGTCCACTGGCACGGCCTTCACATTCCGGCCAATCAGGATGGAAGTCCGTTCCATCCGATCAAGCCGGGCGAGAAGCATGACTACGTATTCACCATCGCGAAGGGAACAGCAGGGACTTACTGGTACCACCCGCACCCTGACATGCGGAGTGGTTATCAGGTAGCAAAGGGTCTTTACGGCGGGATCGTCATTCATGCTGCCGATGATCCACTGCCACGATCACTGCCCGAGAAGCTGATCATTCTAGGGGACAATCGGATCAACGCAGATGGCTCAGTCGATTGGTCCGACAGACACTCGCCGCAGGGAATAATCGATGAAGAAAACGGACGCGAAGGAAACCTGCTCTTCGTCAACGGCGAAATCATGCCGACGATCAAGATCAAGCCGGGCGAAGTGCAGCGATGGAGAATCGTAAATGCGTCTGCGGCGCGGATTTATCGACTCGCACTTCAGGGGCACACGTTGCTGCAGGTTGGCACCGACGGCGGATTGTTCGAGCATCCCGTCGAAGAGAAGGAAATTCTCCTCGCAAACAGCGAGCGCGTCGAGTTCCTGGTCCGCGGCACAGGCAAACCAGGAAGCGTCAGTCTTCTCGAGACGTTGCCATACGATCGCTACGCTCCGCAGACTCGTCCCGCTGACTGGAATCAGCCTCTGCCTCTTCTTTCGCTCGAATACACGAATGATGAACCTGTCGCGCCCGTAACAATTCCCACAACTTTGCGCCACATTCCTGTACTCGATACAACGAAGGCAACCGCACACCACGATATCACTCTATCGCAGGGACTGATCAACGGAAAAATGATGGACATGAGCAGGGTTGACGTCCGCGCTCCGCTCAATGCGACAGAGATCTGGCAAATCGAAAATGTCGTTGGAATGGATCATCCATTTCATCTGCACGGCTTTTCGTTCCAGGTGCTGGACAGAAACGGAGTGCCGGAAAAAGATCGGCGTTGGAAGGACACGGTGAACGTGCCCAAGCACGAGACTGTGCGCTTCATCGTTAAATACGATGACAATCCAGGGCTGTGGATGTTCCACTGCCACATCCTTGATCATGAGGATCATGGAATGATGGGAGTGTTGCAGGTCAAATAATTCCTGAGGAGGAAGCCGTGATTCCACCGTCGCGAGATCCGTCCCGATTACTGATTCCACTTCTGGCAACGCTCGCTATCGCTGGTTGCAACCAGTCGAGCGCTGCGACCCTTCCCACGAGAAACGAAACGCACGCAGTGGTAACCAAGCAGGTTGCGTTCGGTCGGTATCTGGTGCTAAGCCATGATTGCGGAGGCTGTCACGGCGGCGAAAGCAATCCCGCGGCAATGGGCTGGCTCGACGGAGTCCGCAGCCCGATTCAGGAATTCAAAATTGGGCCGTGCGCGATCACACCTGGCGCACAACCTTGCTGGACCACACGTCCGAAGAATCTCACGCCCGATAACGCGACCGGCATCGGACGTTTCACTGAGCGACAGATCTTCAATGCGTTGCGCTATGGACTTCGCCCCGAAGAAACTCCGGATGTGACGATCACATCAACAACTCCGGGCAAGGGAAACTTCCCGGTGAATCCTCACTATCTCGCGATCCCGATGCCATGGCCCGCCTGGCGTCACATGCCCGACAACGAGCTTATGGCAATCGCAGCTTATCTCAAGCGCGGTTTGAAACCGGTGAATCACAAAGTAGAGGATAGCGAAGGTCCACCTGATTTCTGGGCGAGCAGCTACACGCCCAAAGACTTTGGGACTTACCCGGCACCAGCTTATCCGACTGTAAACGAACGGTAGAAAAGGGGTAGCTGCGAAAATCACAGGTCCGAGGTCTCGGACCTGTGATTTTTCTTATCTTACGGGCTGCTTCTCCGTCGCTTTGAGCCCACATTCGGCGTCCAAATTGCACTAGGAGGGCGGCATGACCGTAGTAAGTGATGTCATCGATGTCCTGGCACAGGGATCGAATCGTCCGCTGCGGCGGCTGCTTGCGTACTACGCAATCATCGCCGTCATCGTGGGGCTACTCTACTGGCTTTCCCCGCGAATCATTCTGCTGGTTGCGGGTAAGGGGCTTCGCGAAGTCGCGGGCACGCCGCAGGTTCTAGAGGACGCGCTGAGCGGCGCCGGGGTTGTAATACCTGGATTCGGGCCTGGGTCATTCGGCGAGCTCACCATCGTAACCCTTCTGATTCTCGTCGGGACGCTGGTTTTAATGACGCCAGTCACGTGGGTCTACATGTCCGCGCGATCGGTTCCGGGACACAGCCAGGGAATCGTTCAAACATTGATCATCCTTCCGCTGGTTGTGGCGGGAATCATCATCGTCGTGCAAAACAGTTTGGCGCTGGCGTTCAGTCTCGCGGGGGTCGTGGGGGCTGTGCGATTCCGAACGACATTGCGTGACACGCGTGATCTCGTGTTCATCTTCCTGAGTATCGCTGTGGGATTTGCCGCCGGCGTGCAATCACTCGCGGTGGGTGCGCTCGTATCTATTGTATTCAACCTCGTCATTCTTCTGACGTGGCGGTACGACTATGGGCGCAACGTCCTGACGCCGACAGCGGCATCACAGTGGTCGGGACCGCTCGAGACGCTTGCTTCATCCACTGGCGATGGCCAGGGCGAGGTACCCGATCGTGATCTCGTTCTTGCGCTGACACCGTCGAAAGCGGGAGTGCTCGCCGACCGATTCGACCGCGTGGCCAAGACGCTGGGAAAGAAAAAGAAAAAGCCACGGTTCAACGGCGTTATAACTGTCACGACCGACAGTCTTCCGGAGGCGCAGGCAGCGATCGAACCTGTCCTCGAGAAAATGACAAAGCGGTGGAAGCTCGACGAAGTCGTGACCAACACCGGCAAGCCGTCGGAGATCTACTATCTCATCCGTCCAAAGAAAGTAGTCACGCGAGACGAGCTTCTCACTGCAATCCACGACCACGCCGGCAACGTCATCGAGTCGGTCGATCTCGAGACATCCGAGCAGGCGGGCGAACAAGACGTAACGAAAGCATGACCCGCGTGCGTGGCGTTTTGCTTCTGCTGAGTCTTCTCACGTCGACAGTGAGTTGTCGAAAAACTCCGGAAGCTCGGGCCGCGGAGCTCCGCGATGTTCAACGAACCCGCAAGCAACAGCTCGAGCAACGCCTCGCGACAGCAGACGCAAATCCAGCGAAGGCTGCGCCGGTCGCGATGTGGTACCTGCCTTCGGAGCTGAAAGAAATCTCCGGCCTCGCGCTCACCAAAGATGGCCGGTTGCTGACGCACGACGACAACGTCGGCAGGATTTATGAGATCGATCCGAAGAGTGGAATCGTGCTGAACGAATTCACGCTTGGCATCGGTGTACAGGGCGACTTTGAATCGATCGCGGTTGCAAACGATGAAATCTTTCTTCTCAACAGCAACGGCGTTCTCTATCGCTTCAGGGAAGGCACGCAGGGCGCGGGTGTGCCTTTCACGTTTGTCGATCTGCGATTGGGTCACGAGTGCGAATTCGAGAGCATGGCGTATGAAGCTGACAGCGCGTGGCTCGTGATGCCGTGCAAGAGATCGACAAGCAAGAAGACGAAGGACAACCTCGTGATTTATCGCTGGCGGTTACAGGGACCCGAGTCGACTCGCCTGACGATGATGACGGTTCCGCTCGCGGAGATCACGAGCCGCACCGGCTGGAAAGGCTTTCACCCGAGCGACATGACGATCGATCCCGAGACAGGGAACTACGTCATCATCTCGTCGCACGAAAAAGGTCTCGTGGAGATGACACCCGCAGGCGTTGTCGAGCGCGCCGAGCCGCTTCCCGGCGACCATGGGCAACCCGAAGGCGTTGCGATTACGAAGGATCGCATTCTGATCATTAGCGATGAGGCGACAAAAAAGCCTGCCTCAATCACTCTCTATCGCTGGCGGCCGTGATGAAACGTGCAACTGCAGTCGCAATTCTAGTGGCGATCACTTCACTCCGCGCGCAGTCACAGACCGCAACAGTGGGCAAGGATAGCGTGGTGATAGTCGCCGGACCCGACTTCGCCGCGGGCGGTTTCCACCGTTGGCTCCTCGGCGACAATTACCGAGACGTGTGGACCACGCCGATCAAGGTTCCAGTTCTTGACCTCCATTCGTTTGCCGGCGGACTCAAGCCGCTCGAGAAGGGAGGAGGGGCGCAGACTGTTTCACTCCGCTTCATCGCCCCCGACAGCACTGAATGGGCGTTCCGATCGATTCACAAGCGCGTCGGTGTTCTTCCGAAGCAATACGAAGGCACGGTGATCTATTACATCTTCAAAGACGAAGGAAGCGCATCGCATCCAACAGGTTTCGTGGCGGCGGTTCCGATGGAGGATGCCGCTGAAGTATTGCATCCCACGGGAAGAATCGCGGTCATGCCCGACGATCCGATACTCGGGGATTTTCGGAAGGAGTTCGCGGGGATGCTTGGGGAGATCGAGATCCGTCCCTCTGTTCCCAAGGATGGGCCGGCGTTCGCAGGCGCGTCGAAGATCATCGGTGCCGAAGAGCTGCTGAAGGAAATCAACAGCGATCCATTCGATCAGGTCGATGCACGGAAGATGTTAACAGCTCGGCTGCTCGACATGGTTCTGGGCGACAACGATCGCCATCCCGACCAGTGGAAGTGGGCCCGCTTCGGAAAGAACGATCAGGTTCCGTGGATACCGATCGCTGAGGACCGCGACAAGGTTTTTGTTTCGTACCAAGGGGCTCTTCTCGGATTGGCACGCAAAGCACTTCCCAATCTCGTCACATACGACAGCACCTATCCTGAGCCAACGGCATTGTTCAACAACGCCACCGATTTCGATCGGAGAATGCTCGTCGGACTGGACAGATCAGTTTGGGATTCGGTAGCGATTGCGCTCGCGAATGCGCTGTCGAACTCAGTCATCGACAGCGCGATGCGCTCGATGCCCCACGAATACGCGCCGTCCTCACGTGTAGTTGGGGAAAAGGTCAAGGCACGCCGCGACCGCCTGCGCGCCGCTGCGGATCACTACTACGACCAACTCTCCCGAGTAGTGGACATTCACGCCACCGACTCGGCAGACAAAGCAACGGTCGTTCGGTCAGGCGATGGAATCGTGGATGTTCAAATACAGAGCGGGAATAATCCTCCATGGTTCAATCGCCGTTTTAACGCGGCGGAAACGAGCGAGATTCGTCTCTACCTGCACGGCGGCGATGACAATGCAGTCGTCACCGGCAATGTGCGCAGCAGCATCCCAGTGCGGATCATCGGCGGAAATGGAAACAACACTCTCGTCGATCAATCGGTAGTAGGCGGACATCGTAATCCGACACGGTTCTATGACGTTGGGAATGTCACGGACAACGTGTACAAACCGGACAGCGTCGACATTAATGCAAATGTAGACAACGCCCTCAATCATTCATTCAATCGACGCCCGTGGTTGCCGGCGTACGGAACACTCATTCCTCCGCAGCGTGACTACGGTACATCCGTTCGTCCGTACGCCAGCGTGAGAACCGGACGCAATCTCGGAATAGTCACGAAAGTCGGGGCGACGCGATACGTGTACGGATTTCGAGACGTTCCTTACTCGAGCATGATGTTATGGCAGGTGGGTCTCTCGACCACCGGCCGCTACGTAGTCATCCTCGGAGGGGACAAACGATTCGAGAGCTCTCAAGTTCACGTTCCGGTCGACGCAAGTGTGTCGCAACTCGAGCAGGTGGAGTTCCGCGGTTTTGGGAACGACGTTCCCGATTTACGCGGCCGGCCTTACGAAATAAAACAGACTCAGCTCTCGTTTCGACCTGCACTCGGATTTTCGCTCAATCAACTGAGTGACATTTCGGTCGGTCCGATCATTCGTTACACCCGCACCGACAGCCTGCCTGGGTCGGTGGCCAACAATGACAAGGGCAGCTTCATCGCTGGAGCACGGCCGTACGGTTTTCCGCATTTCGGCCAGGCGGGCGCACAAATCAAGCTTCACTACGACAGTAAGTACGCGCCGTTGCCTGACACGATGCGGCCGCGCGCGGTCGTGGACATCATTGGAAGCGGATACCCCGCTGCGTGGGATGTAAAGAATTCTTATGAGTCAATCTCGGGTGTGGCTGAAGGATTTTTCACACTCCCGGCGAAGAACCGTCCCGTGTTGGCGTTGCGTGCTGGTGGCAAGAAGCTGTTTGGTGACTTCCCGTATTTCGACGCCGCATATGTGGGCGGCTCGAGCTCGCTTCGCACCGAAGAGCGCCAGCGATATGCCGGGGATGCTTCACTTTATGGTACGACCGAGCTTAGAGTTCCCGTTGCCAAGTTCCCTCTTATAGTACCACTCGATGTGGGATTGATCGGATTCCTCGACATCGCGAAGGTCTATGTGAATGGCGATTCTCCTGGCGGCTGGCACAAAGGCACGGGAGGAGGCTTCTGGGTTGGATTCCTGAATCCCGGAACCAGCTTGAATGTTCTCTTCAGTAATAACCCAAATAGGAGAGTAATCTCGAGCTTCGGATTTGCGTTTTAGACGGACCGCATTTTTTCTGCTCCTGATTGCTTGCTATCGGGAGGACAAGCCGACACGGGCACCTCCACCGGCGGATGCGCCTGCAAAAGAAATTGCGCTTGCAGGCGCAGTCGTTCTGATCGGCGCCGGCGACATCGCGATGTGCGGAACGATTGGCGACGAAAGAACGGCGATGATTGTCGACAGCGTGCTCCGAGATGACAGCGTCGCTAAAGTCGAGAATGCCGTCTTCACGATGGGGGACAACGCGTATCCATCAGGGCGGCAAGGAGCACAAGATGACTTTACGCGCTGTTTCACCCCGTCGTGGGGTACAACACGTATCATGCGATTTATTCATCCCTCGACAGGCAATCACGATTTTCAGACGACGAGCGGTCGAGGCTACTACGCCTACTTCGGTGATCGTGCCGGTCCGAGCGGAAAAGGATTTTACAGCTACGATCTCGGCAAATGGCATTTGATCTCGCTGAACAGCGAGATACTGAGTAGTCCTTTATACGATCCGGCACTCGCAAAATCGCAGGATGAATGGCTGAGAAAAGATCTTGCTGAACACGGCAAGCCTTGCACGCTCGCATATTGGCATCGTCCCCTCTTCAGCTCGGGAGTCCATGGTCCGAGTGAGGAGGTCCAGCGTTTCTGGAATATTCTCTACGCAAACGGAGTGGAACTGATCATCAACGGGCACGAGCATCATTACGAGCGCTTTGGTCCGCAAACTCCGACCGGAATACCTGATTCGGTGAAAGGGATCGAGCAAATCATCATCGGCACAGGCGGAGCCGACCTGCGCATCGTGCATTATCCGGTCGCTCCTAACTCACTGGTTCGGATCACCGGTCATCACGGAGTAATCAAGCTCGCGCTTGGCGACGGAGAATATCGTCACGCATTTCTCGACGTAGATGGTCGTGTGTGGGACCGAGGCGGGCGTAAATGCCATTAGACGAAACGCTTCCTGATGAAGTCGTCGCTACAACTCGTGAGCGTCTGTATCGTCAGCACATCTACTCGGCACATTTATTCGCGGAGCGCGCGAATGCGCTGGAAGGTCACGAGCCCGCGGAGATTTCCGAAGAAGATCGATGGCGTCATCGCGCGTATGTGACTGGAGCAATCTTCGCTGCTTCAGCGTTTCTCGAGGCTTCGATCAACGACCTCTATATCGAGATGCAGAACATCAGTCAGTCGGGACAGCCGCGTCTTCCTCCTCGTGAGCAAGCGTTGCTGAGTCGCGTTTGGCCGGAGGTGTCGGGATCGCCGATACTGCACAAGTATCAGGTGGCCTTGTCACTCGCGGACGCGGACAGTTATGACGAGAGCAAACCGCCGCACATCGACGCGGACAGTCTGTTGAGATTGCGCGACGCACTGCTCAGCTGCAACGCGGAGTGGGAAGACAAGAAGGGAAAACAACAAACGTTGGAGAGAAGACTCAAGAACAAGTTTCTTCCGAACACTCTCGCGTCACGAGGTGACCCGTGGTTTCCCGATCGTTGTTTAGGCGCCGGCTGTGCGATCTGGGCGGTGAAGACTGTGCAGATATTCAGCGATGATTTTTGTCATCGGATGGGAATACCCATTCGCGCACGCGTGGGACGAGAACGGGTCGCTTAAGTCCGCAGAGGTTTTTTTGTCTTGCAGACTCGTGTACCGACCGACAGTTTGTGCGGAGTCTTTCACGCCGAACCCGCCACTGTTGGAGTAGTACAGATGAGACGTTCCCGCCTCGTTCCCGGCGCATGGCTTCCTGTTGCTGTCGCCACCTCCATCACTCTCAGCGCTTGCAGCGACATCCCGCACCCGACTGCCCCGTCGGATGCAACAACTCCCGTTCTCCGCATGCAACGATCGGCACAGGATGTGTTTGCGCGATACGTTGCGCTTGGAACGAGCAATAGCATGGGAGTTCAGTCTGCCGGCATTTACGCTGCGGCGCAGCAGCAAGCGTGGCCGGCACAGCTCGCCGCGCGAGCAGGTGCGGTATTCTCGTTGCCGCTCATTCAGGATCCGGGGTGCGGACCGCCGCTTCAACCGCCACTCGCCTCGGATTTATTGCTCCTCGGAGCGTTCAGCGCTTTCGGCGCAGGCGGCGATCTCGTCACTGCGCTTCAGAGCGTCTGCATGCCGCTTCAGGATGGGATTCTTCCGGGAAGAAATAATCTCGCAATCTCGGGCGCCAATGCTCACGACGCACTAAACAGCACGCCGGAGTCCGAAGCGGCACTCAATGCACGGCGCGGAGAGCTGTACAGTCGAGTGCTTCCGCCGGGAATGACGCAGGTGACGGCGATGCTTGCGCAGAATCCAACATTCGTATCGGTGGAGCTCGCGGCAAATGAAGTTCTTCCCGCGACAACTGGCCGCACTTCAGCGATGACTCCATTCAATGATTGGACAGCCGACTACGATCAGATTATCGCGTCGGTGAAATCGACTGGTGCTCGCGCTGTGTTGGTCGGACTGCCCGCGAATGCAGCGAATTTCCCGAGCGTGAGACGCGCGCGAGAAATCTGGAATCAGTGGCCGTACCTGCTCGGCCTTGGAATCAGCGTGAGCAGCAACTGTTACTTCAGCTCGAATTACATATTCCTGCCGGGTTACCTGCTGAAGCTGATGGCGTCCGCACCAACGACCGCAACCTGTTCGGACATACCGGGCGCAGTCGATTATGTGCTCACGCCGAGCGAGATGAACGCGATCAATTCGCTGATGTCGCAAATGAATTCACACATTCAATCGAAGGCGCACGACAACGGGTATGCCTACTTCACGCTCGGCGCGCTGTACGATTTGTCGAAGCCGTCGCTCGATCTTGCGAGCGTTTTGTTCTCGAACACGCCATTTGGGCCGAACATCAGCCTCGATGGAGTACACCCGAGCGGTACCGGGCAGGGGATTCTCGCCTCGACTGCAGTGCAAGCGATAAACGGCAAGTACAAATTGGGGATACGATAAGGCGGCGAATAAAACCGGGGCAGAGACAGGTCCGAGGGGCGAGGAACCAAAGCCCCGAGGTCGCAGGCGAGGTGCGAGCCTGAAACCTCACCTGTAACCTGCCAACCTCGGCCCCTATCACCTCGGACCTGTCTTTAGCGTTTCGTAGAGCGCTACTTCCTCCCGTTTGGTTTCGGTGGTGCAGTGTTGAATGCTGCCAGGTGAACCACATTTCCGTTGTGCGTTAGCGCTCCACCGCAAATCTCCGCAGTCTCGATACGCAGATCTTCACCGAGTCCGACAGCCGGAAAACTCTGCGCCTCCAGCTCGAGAATCGAATCGAGTAAATCCGCCGCCTCTGACTCGTCGGCGCCCGAAACGGCAGTCTGATTCGCCAGCGCATCGAGTGCGTAGCTGCGCACGATCTTTGGCAGGTACGTCGCGAGCGTCTCTGCGCAGTCGAAGATCTCGACTCCCGCTGCGCATCCGTTGATCGCGAAGATCACTCCGATCTGTCCATTCTGGGGCTCGATGTCCCTCAGGTAATCGTCGATGTGATTCTTCTGATTTTCGTAAACATCGCGGATTGCGTGCGTCGGCGAGATGTAGCCGAGCTTGTTCGAGATAATCCCGATGGCGTTCCACACTCCGCCTTGATCGCTCATCCTGGTGCCGAAGTTGGCGAGCGAGTGCGTGACGTCTTTCATTTTCTGTGCGCGCGCCTGGTGGAACATTACCTCAGGCGATTCGCTGAACTCTCGTGGGCGAAGATTGTCCGCTTCACTCTGGTATCCCCATCGCCCACGCTCGACACACGAAACGGGAATCGGAATTGTTTTCATCCCCGGAGCGAGAATCGTCAGGTTCGCGATTCGATTCTGTCGCGCGCCGATCAGCTCCTCTCCGTCGAGTATCAGAACAGGAATCATCCCGAGATTTGCGATCGCGAGCTTTGGAACACTTCCCCCCTCGGAGATTTCTGTCACTTTGCCTACGCCTGTACTGATCGCGGCACCCACGGGCAGGTATGCGGCAGGAGTGATGGCCTCATCGGCAAAGAGGGGAAAGATTGTGAGATTTTTTCTGCTGATGCTGCGCCCTACGCGAACGCGTGGTGCTACTTCCTTTAGCTTTGGCATAAGTCTCCATTGGTGCGGATTTCGCTCCGCGCCTCTTGCGGGTTATAAGCCCGCGGTCGTAAGTTCTCAGCAGATGCTAACGACGCTAGTAAGCACTGCTCACACGCAACGTTAACATGGATCCTAAGAAACCGCAATCCGTGCCGCCGCAATCGGCTCAGGCGGAGCAAAGCCAGCAAACGCGCGCGAAGCTGGTAAGCGAGGCGACCCGGCTGCTCGAGACGGGCGGTTACGAGACTCTGAGTCTTCGATCGGCGGCAAAGGCGGCGGGACTGTCACCGGCCGCTCCGTATCGACATTTCGAGCACGGCGCCCCGGAACTGCTTGCAGTAGTCGCCGAGTCGGGCTTCAAGGACATGATTGCGGAGCTCGAACGGGGGGCCAAACCATCTGAGTCGTCATCGCCGCGCGAGCGAATCATCGATGTCAGTCTCGCGTATGTGCGCTTCGGAGTAGACCGTCCTGATCTCTATCGCGCGTTGTTCAGCTCACAACTCGCTGAACCGCTCGAGATGCATGAAAAACTTTGGGAGTCGGGCGAGATCAGCTTTTCGAGTCGAAAAACTTACGAGAGCCTGGCTGCAGTAAAGCAGCGCGCGTTCGAAGCGTTGATCGCGCCGCTTCGCGACGCACAGCAGACGGGCGCTCTAAAAAAAGGGGACGTCGAGGAATTCGGTCTCGCTCTCGCCGCGCTTGTGCACGGGCTGGTCGGCGAGTTCATCGATGAAGGACTCGGGAGGAGTCAAAGCCAGAAACAACCCTGGTCCAAAGTTCGGAGAGAGATGACGAGGAGAATGGTTGAGTTGTTGCTGAGCGGCCTCGAAAAATGAAACAACTGCGGACTTCGGACTAGAAGCGTCACGACTCAAACGCAGTAGTCCGCAGTCCGCAGCTAGTCCGCAATCCGCAGTTAGTCCGAAGTCCGCAGTTGTTCTTGAGTGTGGACGATGGCGCGCCGCCACCTTAGTGTTAGAGCCTCTAACCCTCAGTCGAATCCTCTTATGAGCATTTCCCGGCGCAATTTCCTGGGATCATCCGCGGTGAGCGCCGCCGCTCTCGCCGCGCTTCCGAAAACATTATTTGCATCAATTCCCGCCGATCTTGTTCCTATCGTGCAAAGCGATGAATGGGATCTCGCGTGGCCGGCAAAGCTCAACGGAAAGTATCGCGCGGTTTTCGATTGCACTGAGCCAGAGAGCGGCTACGGTGTTTGGCGCGCGAACGCATGGGCCATGCAGAACCTGAGCGTGATGAAAGCAGCACCAGCCGACGTTACGCCGGCGATTGTTTTACGTCACAACGCAATCGTTCTCGCGATGCAGCAATCTTTCTGGGACAAGTACGGCATCGGTAAGAGAAAGAACGTCATGCATCCGCTCACCCAGGAGCCGACTACCAAGAATCCGGTGCTCCTCGACGAGAAGGATGGAATCCCTGCGCCGTTCAACACGTCGAGCTTGCGAAAACAGCTCGATCGCGGTGTCGTTGTGCTCGCATGCAATCTCGCGCTCGAGGACTGCATCGAACTCATCAAGAGCACCGACAAAGTGAGCGACGAAGCAGCACGCAAAGCCGCCATCGGCTATCTGGTTCCCGGCGTGATCCTACAACCGTCGGGTGTCTTCGCAGCGATCCGAGCTCAAGAAGCAGGAGCCGCCTATATCAAGGCGAGTTAGCGACGTCACGATAAATCGCCACATCCTTTCCCAGCAGGTACTTGTCGAACCATCCGACGATCGCCTCCAATCTTTCCACGCGGTGCCACGGCTGACCACTGCGCGAAAGCTCGTGCGACTCACCGGGAAAACGAACCATCGCCGTGGGACGATGCAGAAACTTGAGCGCACGGAAGAGCTGCTCACCCCCACTCTCCGTCGGAGTCCGCCAGTCGGCATCGCCTAGTATGAACGCCATCGGCGTCTTTATTCGGTCGACATAAGTAATCGCCGAACGATCCGCGTATTCCTTGGGATCCTGGAATGGCGGCTTGCGGAACCACGCCGGCTGATAAAGCCAGAAGTCCGCGGTATACCACCACGATGCCCAATCGGAGATATCGCGTTGGGATACTGCAGCTTTGAATCGGTTCGTCTGCGTGACCGTCCAATCCGTGAGAACACCACCGCCGCTTCCGCCTGTGACACCAAGACGAGTGGAATCGATGTAGCCGCGCTTGATCAGCTCATCCACTCCGGCCATCAAATCCTTGTAATCGTCGCCGGGATACTTGTACTGGATGATGTTACCGAAATCCTGCCCGTAGCTAGTGCTTCCTCGTGGATTGGGATAGAGAACCACGTATCCCTTTGCTGCCATCCACTGAAATTCGTGATCGAAAACCCAGCCGTAAGCGGCGTGCGGGCCGCCATGAATGTTGAGGATCAGCGGATACTTTTTCGACGCATCGAATCCGGGTGGCTTCTGAACCCACGCCTGGATTTTCTTTCCGTCAAAGCTCGTGTACCAGATTTCTTCGGGCGCTGGAATGTCGAGCTGCGAAAACAGTTTTCCGTTGACGTCTGTGATTCTTCTTTGCTCGCCGCCATTCGCGCCGACTACGAATAGATCTCCGACATTTGTTGGAGTCGAGACGAGTAACGCGAAAGTGCTGCCGTTGGCGGCGGTGGCGAATCGCTGAACTGACTGATCGCCTTTCGTTATCTCGACTGGTTTCCCGCCGTTGACGGGAAAGCGCATGAGGTTCGCTCGCCCCGTAATCGTTACAACGTCGACGATACTCGCTCCGCCGCTCGACCATATTGGCGTAGTGCCACCAGCCGCCCTTGGCGGCGCATTATCACCACCGATTCCTGCACCCACGTCATAGTCGAAATCGGCGGAGAGATTCTTCGGTTCCGCGCCAGGCGTGAGCTCGAGCACGAAGAGGTCCGGCTCGGCGTACGAGCGTACCGGCTCATTGATATTGGAGTCTGATTCACGCCGATCTTTACGGCATTGATCAAACTTGGCGACCCACCGTCAGCAGACACTCTGTAGAGATCAGTGTGGGGCAGCTCGTAGTACGACTCAGCAACGCGTGTCGTCGCGAAAATTATTTCTCGTCCGTCTTTCGACCACAGGAGCTCATCCTCGTCGAAGTTGCCGCTCGTCAGCTGACGAGGTGACGGCTTGTCGTCAGCGCTGCTCGGAATCGAAACGACCCAGATGTGATTCGGGCGACTCGGATCGAGATAGCCTTGTCCGTTGGCTCGATAAACGGCCCGTGTGACGTACTTGACGTCTGTTTCGCGATTGGCGTCCGCGTCGGTCGTGTCGCCTTTTTTCTTTTCCTTTGCGATGTCTTCAGGGGAGACGCTCGAGAAAAACGCGATGCGTTTACCGTCCGGCGACCATTGTGGATTACCTGCGCCCTTCGCTAACTCAGTGATCTGAACCGGCTCGCCGCCACTCATCGACAGAATAAAAAGTTGTGGCGGCTGCACTTTGCCGTCCTTCTCGACCGCGCGCACGAACGCCAATCGGGTGCCGTCGGGGGACCAGCGCGGCTGCGCGTCGCGCGTTCCGGAAGTAAGTCGCTGAGGTTCTCCGCCTCCGCGAGTAGGAACGGTCCACAGCGACGTCTCGTATCCTGTGTGTTTCTTGTCAGCAATTACACGCACGAACACGACGCGTGATCCGTCGGGTGAAAGCTGAGGATCACCGATCCAAGCGAAAGCCCAAAGATCTTTCTCTGTAATCGGTCGTTTGTCGGGGGCGAATCCTACAAAAGCGAATCCAAGCAAAATTGCAAAGGCAGCGCGATAAATGGGGCGAGCGTTCATCGTTGATCCTCGATATGAAGTCCAGACAGACGATTATACCGGCAGAAGTGACAACGGCTAGCGCCCTCCTGTACTAGTATTGATTCCGCGCGCATTTTCATGGCCCCATGCGTCCGACGAAAAGATGACGGCATCTCACGTTCCGATGTTCGCGCAGGTCAACAAGTACTTCGACAAGGCTGCTGCGCATCTCGACTATCCTCCCGGCCTCCTGTCGCAGATCAAAGCGTGCAATTCCGTTTATCGAATGCAGTTTCCTTTAAAGCGCGACGACGGAACGATCGAAGTAATTAACGGATGGCGCGCGCAGCACAGTGTGCATCGTCTTCCAACGAAGGGTGGAATTCGATTCGCGCCACAAGTGGACGAAGACGAAGTGTCCGCGCTCGCGGCGCTCATGACGTACAAATGCGCGCTCGTGGACGTCCCGTTCGGCGGCGCAAAGGGCGCAGTGCGAGTCGATCGCTCGAAATATTCAGACGGCGAGCTCGAGCGGATCACCCGTCGCTACACCTATGAGCTGTTCGCAAAAAATCTCATCGGTCCGGGAATGGATGTGCCCGCTCCCGACTATGGTACAGGTCCGCGCGAGATGGCGTGGATCGTCGACACGTACGCGACGCTCGCTCGCGGAGAAATCGACGCACTCGGCTGCGTCACCGGCAAACCTGTAACACAAGGCGGCGTGCGCGGTCGCGCGGAAAGCACGGGGCGCGGCGTGTATTTCGCCTTGCGCGAAGCCCTGAACGACAAGGAAGACATGAAGGCTAGAAAAATTCGGCCGGGACTCGACGGGAAAAGCGTTGTCGTTCAAGGACTCGGCAACGTCGGTTACCACGCCGCGAAATTCATACAGGAAGGAGGTGGCGTTCTTGTCGCTCTCTCCGAGCGTGAAGGATCGATCTTCTCAGAGAAAGGGCTCGACCTGGAAAAGGTCATGGAACATCGGAAGGCGACCGGCTCGATTCTCGGATTTCCTGGAATTTCCAGGAGCTCGCCCAATAACGGTGACGCGCTCGAAATGGACTGCGACGTACTCGTTCCGGCTGCTCTCGAGAATGTCATCACCGAAGAAAATGTCGACCGAATCAAAGCGAGGATCATCGTCGAAGGAGCAAACGGTCCCATCACTGCTGACGCGAGCGAGAAGCTTCTCGGTCGTGGAGTTCTTATCGTCCCCGACATTTACACGAACGCCGGCGGTGTAACAGTCTCGTACTTCGAGTGGGTGAAGAATCTTTCGCACATGCGATTTGGTCGTATGGAAAAACGATTTCAGGAGCGTAGCAACGAGCGCATTCTCGCGGGCGTTGAGCATCTCACAGGATTGCATTTCACTCCGGAAGAACACGAGCGCGTCAGCGCGGCTGCGGGCGAAGAGGAGCTCGTGAATTCAGGACTCGAGGAAACGATGATCTCGGCTTACCGAGAGCTGCGCGCGATACAGAAAGAGCGCAGCGTCGATCTTCGCACGGCCGCATTCATTAATGCAATCGGCAAAGTCGCGATGGCCTACCAACAGAGAGGAATATTTCCGTGAGCGATCCGATCCCTTCAGAAGAGGGCGAGCAGGAGGTCTTTTTCATGTGCTCGGGATGCCGCACGCCAACCCCAGCCGCAGAGATTCACGTCATTCCATTTTGGAATTCAGACGTTCGACGGATTCTCACGACTTATCGCTGCAACAACTGCTGGGTTGCCGGCGTGGAAGTCACGAGGACGGCGCTCAATTCCGGCGATCCGGACGTAATACCAAGCTTCTGCGATTTCATGGCGCTGCAGCGTTTCACGAAAGATGCCGAGACGCTGCGCAACGGTCCCCCGGACGAAGCGCGCAGGATGTTGAACATGATGCTCGATGCAACACTGGACGGAAGGGCCGTATTCGATCCATAGGCGGAGCGCCCGCCTCAGCGATCCTTGTTGGAATTCTTTGGATCGCATCGAGCCGAGTGGAAGCGCAACAAGTGACGGTGCTACCGGGTCGTGCTTCCCGCGGCTCGATTGTTCGCATCGCACTCGATGAACCTTCGACTACCGAAATCACCGGTGAGCTGGGCGGGGAGCCGTTGCATTTCCATCAGGTGAAGTCAAATCAGTGGCACGCGCTCGGCGCCGTTCCTCTAAGTGCGTCGGGAAATCTCGTTGGTCACGTGATCGTGGGTCGCTCTGCAGGCAAGAGTGATACGCTCGCCATCTCCGTAACACTTCCCAAACCGCCGCCACCTGGACGCAGTCGACCAAGACGACTATCAGTGTCCCCGCGATTTACTCGGCCACTCGATTCAGCAACCGAGGCGCGTGTCGCGAGTGAAAACGAGCGCGCGCGCGAGATTGGTCGCCGCTCTCACGATACGCCGAGGATGTGGGCATCGCCGTTTCTCAAACCGCGACCTTCGAGAATCACCGCGCGATTCGGCTCCGGGCGATCGTTCAATCGCACGCTATCGAGCACACATCTCGGAGTGGATTTCGCCGGAGCTGTCGGGGCGCCCGTACGCGCAGCGAATCGTGGTGTTGTCGCACTTGCCGCGAATTTCTTTCTCGCCGGAAATGTCGTTTACATCGATCACGGCGCCGGCGTTGTGACTGGCTACTTCCATTTGAGCCGCACGCTCGTGGCAGAGGGTGACACCGTTGCTCGCGGACAGCAAATTGGTCTCGTCGGAGCGACTGGGCGAGTGACCGGGCCGCATTTGCACTGGAGCGCTCGTTACGGTGCGCTGACTGTGAATCCGCTCGATCTCATTGCAATCGGAGGTTGGTAGCGATGGTAATGCGAAAAAGACTTTACGCGGTCGGGCTTTTCCTTTTCATCGCCTCAACAGCAACGGCACAAACGTCGGATGAAGACCGGCTTCACAATGACTGGCCGAACTTGCAGCGCTACGGCAAGGCAAACGCGGACGTTCCTCCGCCTGCCGCGGGTGAAGACCGCGTCGTCTTCATGGGGAATTCGATCACGGAAGGATGGCAACCGAGTTTCCGCGGGATGTTTCCGGGCAAGCCGTACATCAATCGTGGAATCAGCGGGCAGACGACTCCACAGATGCTCGTTCGCTTTCGACCGGACGTTGTTGCCCTGAAGCCGAAAGTCGTCGTGATTCTCGCAGGGACGAACGACATCGCGGGCAATACAGGACCTTCGACATTGGAGATGATCGAAAACAATCTCGCGTCGATGGCCGAGATCGCGAAAGCAAATGGAATCCGCGTCGTGATGGCATCGGTGCTGCCTGCTTATGATTACAAATGGAAACCCGGACTCGAGCCGGCGCCGAAAATCATTTCGCTCAATGCGTGGATGAAAGACTATGCGCAAAAGAATGGAGCAGTCTATCTCGATTATCACTCAGCCATGCGTGACGAGAAAAACGGAATGAGGGCGGAGCTTTCGGGTGATGGCGTGCACCCTAATGAAGCGGGCTACCGACTCATGGCGCCTCTTACTGACGCTGCGATCAAGGAAGCATTGGCGCGGTGAAGAAGAAAGCGACGACTCGCGCGAATCCTTCCGCCGAGCGAGTCTACGTGCCCGATCGCGGAGCATGGCGGAAATGGCTCGCAAAGAATCATGCGAAGGCGAAAGGCATCTGGCTGGTCTTCGACAAAAAGAGGAGCCGAGCTGATCGGCTAATGTATGGCGACGCTGTCGAGGAAGCGCTCTGCTTCGGATGGATCGACGGCGTTCTAAACCCGATCGACGACACTCAATACATGCAGTTCTTTACGCCGCGAAAGCCGAAGAGCGGATGGTCGAAATTGAACAAGGATCGAGTCGCCCGGCTCACTGAGCATGGACTCATGACGAAGGCCGGGCTCGACGCAGTTGAATCGGCGAAGAAGAATGGTTCGTGGACTCACCTCGACGAAGTTGAGGCGATGGTGATTCCTCCAGATCTCGCGGCGGCGCTCAAAGCGAAGCCGGTTGCACTGCGCAACTTCGATGCATTTCCGCGCTTCTCACGCAAGCAATTTCTCTATTGGGTGAATGGTGGAAAACGCGAGGAGACGCGCAAGCACCGAATCAAGATTGTCGTGGGGCTAGCTGCGAAAAACGAGCGTCTTACCCCTCAAGCGATCGGGCGACGAGTACCCCCGTCGCGTGGCGGATCGCGGAAACGTACTCGGGGAGAGTAGTGTGCGTGATCTCGACTGCTCCACCTGAAAGCGGAGCATGCAGCACGCGAAGAATTCCGCCTGAATCTCGATAAGCGTACGCAGCATGACTCACGTCGATTCCCGGAGTCGACGTCGCGAACGCAAGCACGTCACCCGTGTCGATGCGATCGACAACCTGAGGAATTCGCTCAGCCATAACCACATAGCGTGGATTATTGTCGAGGCTTCGCTCCATCGCCCCAATTGCGCGATACACGCCATCGTCGGCGAGCGCCGGATAACTGCTTCGATGCTCGGTCATGAAACGCAGTGGTCGTGTGTCATTCAGGCCGCCTAATTCTTTGCCTAGGTCGTGGACTAGTCCGCGCTTCTCGCCGTCGGTGATCCATTCGCTGAAGTAATGGAGCCGGGACGCGTATCCCTCGCGTTTCCCACCGCGATAGCGCATGCGCTCTATCTCGTGCGCGAATTGCTCCCACGAGGGGTTGGTCGACTTATCAGACGCACGCGCGACAGCGAGACATGATTCAACGAGAGTCACACAATCGAATCTCGTAAGTGAAAGCGCGAGTGGCTCGAGGCCCGCAGGATTTCCGCCGGCCTTGATGTAAGCCTCGAGCATGAACGCT
>WNGI01000380.1_pt1 | contig 32740 bp, 36 predicted proteins | sample 5400621 | NCBI WGS metagenome assembly WNGI01 (sample SAMN13153374, study PRJNA577476) | soil metagenome | isolation source: 20 cm soil or saprolite under Garry oak tree replicate 1 | place: USA:California | collected 2016-06-15
ACGGTGGGACAGGCGCTGCAGTACCTGCACGAGAAAATGGGGAAATAAGCGCATGACGCGGCGGGTCGCGATCACGGGCCTCGGGTTCGTCACGCCCCTGGGCACGGACGTGCAAAGCACCTGGGAGGGCCTGGTCGCGGGCCGCTCGGGTGCCGGGCCGATCACGCGGTTCGACCCGGCGCAGAGTCCCGTGAAGTTCGCCTGCGAGGTGAAGGGCTTCGAGCCGGCGCGGTTCCTCGACAAGAAGGAGATCCGCCGCTACGACCTGTTCGCGCAGTTCGCGCTCGGCGCGGCGGAGCAGGCGGTGACGGACGCATGCCTCGCGAGCAACTGGGACAAGGTCGACCTGAAGCGCGTCGGCGCCATCGTGGGGACGGGGACCGGCGGGCTCGAGACCTTCGAGGAGAACGCCCGCGCCCTGTTCGAGAAGGGGCCGAGCCGCGTGTCCCCGTTCTTCGTCCCGATGTACATGCCGAACGTCGCCGCGGCGCTGATCTCGATGCGCTACGGGGCCAGGGGGCCGAACTATTGCACGGTGTCGGCGTGCGCGTCGTCGGCCCACAGCGTGGGGGACGCGCTCGAGCTGATCCGCCACGATCGGGCGGACATCATGATCGCGGGCGGTGCGGAGGCCGCCATCACGCCGCTCGCAGTGGCCAGCTTCGCGAACATGAAAGCGCTGTCCGAGCGCAACGACAGCCCGGAGACCGCCAGCCGCCCGTTCGACAAGGACCGCGACGGGTTCGTGATGGGCGACGGCGCGGGGGTGCTGATCCTCGAGGAGTGGGAGCACGCCCGGCGCCGCGGCGCGAAGATCTACGCCGAGGTCGCGGGCTTCGGCCAGAGCGCGGACGCGCACCACATCACCGCCCCGGCGCCCGACGGCTCCGGCGCCCAGGAAGCCATGCGCCTCGCCATGCGCGACGGGGGAATCCAGCCCGACCAGGTCGGCTACATCAACGCGCACGGGACGTCGACGCCGCACGGCGACGCGGCGGAGACCGCCGCCGTCAAGGCCGTGTTCGGCGACCGGGCCCGGAAGCTCGTCTTCGGATCCACCAAGTCGATGACCGGCCATCTGCTCGGGGCGGCCGGCGCCTTCGAGGCGGGCGTCTGCGCCCTCGTCGTCCAAACAGGCCTCATTCCCCCGACCATCAACCAGTTCACCCCCGATCCGGCCTGTGACCTCGACTCGGCCCCGAACAAGGCCGTGAAGCGGCACGTGGACGTCGCGCTCTCGAACTCCTTCGGGTTCGGCGGGCACAACGTGACGCTCGCCATCCGGCGGGCCGCATGACAGTGGCTTCCCTGACCGCCCGCGACCCAGCGCTCAGCCCCATCGCGGAGAAGGTCGCGCGCGCAGAGCGCCTCACCCGCGACGACGCACTCGCCCTGTTTCACTCCACCGACCTGCTCACGATCGGACGCCTCGCCGAGCAGGCGAACCGCCGGCGCAACGGCGATCGGGTATTCTTCGCCGCGAATCAGCACATCAACCCCACGAACGTGTGCGTCCTCCGCAACACGTGCGTGTTCTGCTCGTTCGCGCGCATGCCGCAGGAGGAAGGGGCCTACACGCGCAGCCTCGACGAGGTCTTCGCCGAGGCCGATGCGGCACGCGACAACCCGACGCGCGAGTTCCACATCGTGGGGGGCCTGCATCCCAAGCTCCGGCTCGCCTACTACGTCGACATGTTCCGCGGCCTCAAAGCGCGCCACCCGGACGTGCACATCAAGGCGCTCACCGCGGTCGAGATCGCGCACCTCGCGCGCATCGAGAAGCTGTCGGTCAGGGACGTCCTCATCGCGCTGAAAGCCGCCGGCGTCACGAGCCTCCCGGGCGGGGGAGCCGAGGTGTTCAGCCCCGCCGCGCGCGCCACCATCGCCGACAAGAAGCTCACCGGCGAGGAATGGCTGGCGGTGCATCGCGAGGCCCATCGGCTCGGCCTGCCGTCGAACTGCACCATGCTGTACGGACACGTGGAGACCATGGCGGACCGCGTAGACCACCTGCTCGCGCTGCGCGCCCTCCAGGACGAAACCGGCGGTTTCCTCACCTACATCCCGCTCGCCTACCATCCCGACCACAACGAGCTGGGCGAGGCGCTCGGCCGGACCGGCACCGCAACGTCGGGCTTCGATGATCTGAAGAACATCGCCGTGGGTCGGCTGGTGCTCGACAACATCCCACATGTGAAGACCCACTGGCCCATGGTGACGCCGTTCATCTCGCAAGTGGCGCTCACGTTCGGGTGCGACGACCTCGAGGGCACGGTGGTGTTCGAGCGCGTGTACCACGAAGCGGGCGCCGGGACGCCGATGTGGCTGTCGTACGATCAGATCGTCGGGCTGATCCGCGGGGCAGGGAGGCAGCCGGTGGAGCGCGACGCCCTGTACCAGACCGTGCGCACGTTCGAGGACTGGGTGCCGGAGCACGGCGCGGCGCGGGCCGAGGGACCAGAAGGACCAACCTTCCGGATTTCCCATCGTCCCCGGGCTGGCGCCCGGGGTCAGCACAACCTGCCTGTACTGCAGGGGGTCGACAGCGCCGAGTAAAGGACGAACTGACCCCGGGCGCAAGCCCGGGGTGGCAAAGAAGATGGAGTCACATGCGATTGGGCCGCATCGGCTACATCAACTGCTATCCGGTGTACGGAGCCATCGACCGCGGGGTCACCCCCCTCGCGGCGGAGCTCGTGACCGGGACGCCGTCGGAGCTGAACGATCTGCTGGCGGCGGGCGAGCTGGACCTCTCCGTCGTCAGCGCGGTGGAATACGCCCGCAATGCGCGCGACTACATCCTGCTCCCCGACCTCGCGATTTCATGCGACGGCCCCGTGCGGAGTGTGGCGCTGTTCAGTCGGCGGCCGGTCGGGCAGCTGGATGATCGGACCGTGCTGCTCACGGCCTCGTCGCGGACGGCGGTCGACCTGCTGGAGCTCTTGTGTCGCGACGTCTGGAAAGTGCGGCCGCGCCTGGCCCAGGCTCGGGCGGAGGCGGCCGATCTCGACGGGCTGGCGCATCTGCCGCACGAGGCCGTGCTGGTGATCGGCGACGCCGCGTTGCTCCTGGCCGCGCGGCACGCCTACCCCCACCGCTACGACCTGGGGGAAGAGTGGAAGCGCTGGACCGGCCTGCCGTTCGTCTTCGCCATGTGGGCCGCGCGCCGAGCGGCGGACCAGCGCGCCGTGCGCGCCGTCCATCACACCCTGCTCGCCGCCCGCGACTGGGGGCTCGCCCACCTGGACCTGCTGGCCGGGGCGGCCGCCCGCGCCACCGGCGTCGGCATCACCGACTGCCGCAGCTACCTCGCAGGCCTGGATTATGCGTTGACCGACCGGCACCTCGCCGGCCTCACCGACTTCTTTCGCCGGCTGGCGGCGCGGGGCCTGGTCCCCGACGGATCGCTCCAGTTCCTCCAGGTGGCGTGACCGTGGTCGACCGCGCGAGCCGTGAGTTTCGGTCGTATGTCGAGCTGTACGAGCGGGCGTCACTGCTCGAGCTCGGCGGCCTCGCCGACCAGGCGCGGTGGCGGCTGCATCCGAAGAACGAGGTCACCTACATCATCGATCGGAACATCAACTACACCAACGTCTGCGTCGCGGACTGCAAGTTCTGCGCGTTCTACCGGCGGCCGAAGCACGCGGAGGGGTACGTCCTCTCGTTCGAGGAGATCGGTCGCAAGATCGACGAGCTGAAGGGGCTCGGCGGCGTGCAGATCCTCATCCAGGGCGGCCACAACCCCTACATCCCGTTCGGGTGGTACCTGGACCTGATGCGCTACATCAAGCGCCACCATCCGATTCACATCCACGGGTTTTCGCCCTCGGAAGTCGATTTCTTCGCCGGCCGATTCGGGATGTCGATCGAGGAGGTGATCCGCGAGCTCATGGGTGCCGGCCTCGACTCCATCCCGGGCGGGGGCGGGGAGATCCTCGTCCAGGAAATCCGCGACCGCGTCGCGAAAAAGAAGGCGGGCGCGGATCGCTGGCTGGAGGTGATGGAGATCGCCCATCGGCTCGGGCTCAAGACGTCGGTCACGATGATGTACGGCCTCGGCGAGACACCGGCCGACCGGATCGAGCACCTGTTCCGCGTGCGCGAGGTCCAGGCGAAGCGCGCAGGCTTCACGGCCTTCATCTGCTGGCCGCTCCAGCCCGAGCACACCGAGCTCGCCCACGTCGAGAAGACCGACGCGGTGACCTACCTCCGCACTCAGGCGATCGCGCGCATCGTGCTCGACAACGTGCCCAACATCCAGGCGTCGTGGGTGACGATGGGGCCGAAGATCGGGCAGGTGGCGCTCCGGTTTGGCGCCAACGATTTCGGCTCGCTCATGATGGAGGAGAACGTCGTCTCCGCCGCGGGCACCACGTGGCGGATGAGCCTCCCCGAGATGCGGCGGCTCATCGCCGACGCCGGCTACGTGCCGCGCCAGCGGCGCCAGGACTACACCGTGATCGACGAGGCGGCCTGAGCGTGGCCGATGTGCTGATCATCGTCGGCTCGGAAAGCGACAAGCCGCGTATCGAGCCCGCCTTCGAGGTCCTGAGCAAGGCGGGCGTTTCGTACGAGTTCCACATCTCCTCCGCCCATCGGCAGCCGGAGCAAACGGGGGACCTGGTCAAATCGGCGAGAAAGAAGGGCTTCAGGGTGGTGATCGCCGGGGCGGGGCTCTCGGCGGCGCTCCCGGGATTTGCCGCCTCGGTGACCGATCTCCCGGTGATCGGGGTGCCGTTCGCCGTCGGGCCGCTGAACGGGCTCGACGCCCTGCTCGCCACCGCGCAGGTGCCGGGCGGCGTGCCGGTGGCCTGCGTCGGGATCGATAACGCCAAGAACGCCGCTCTCCTCGCGGTGCGCATTCTCGGAGCCTGATGCGGGTCGGGATCGGGTACGACTCGCACCGGTTCGCCGACGGGGACGGCAAGAAGCTCATCCTCGGTGGCGTGGAGATTCCCTACCCGCGCGGGCTCGTGGGACACTCGGACGCCGATGCGGTGGCGCATGCCCTGACCGACGCCATTCTCGGCGCGGCCGGGCTGGGCGACATCGGACAGATGTTCCCCCCGACCGACCCCCGCTGGCGCGACGCCGATTCCCTCGATCTGCTCAAGCGGGCGTACCTGCGCGTGGTCGAGGCAGGGCTCAGCCTCGTGAGCGCCGACATCACGGTCATCGTCGAGCAGCCCCGGCTCGCGCGCTACCTGGACGACATGCGTGAGCGCCTCGCCGGCGCGCTCGTGAGCGGGTACTCCGCCGTCTCGGTCAAAGCGAAGACGAACGAGGGAATGGGGTGGATCGGCAAGGGCGAGGGGATCGCGGTGCTCGCCGTGGCGCTGCTCGAGCAGGCCCGCCCCTGAGCGATCTTCTCGCGTTCCTCGAGCGGCTCCCGCCCGGACTGCTGTACGTCCTGATCACCGCGCTCGCGGCGCTCGAAAACGTCATTCCGCCGCTCCCTGCCGACACCGCCGTGGCGCTGGGGGCGTTCCTCGCGGGGCGCGGCAGGCTCAACTTCTGGACGGTCTTCGGCCTCACATGGGCGGCGAACTTCGCCGCGGCGTCCACCGTGTACTGGATGGCCCGACGGTATGGACGGGACTTCTTCCGGGGACCCACCGGCCGGCGGTTGCTCCCGCCACCGGTGCTCGCGCATATCGAGGCGCAATACCAGCGACACGGGACCTACGGGATCTTCGTCTCCCGCTTGCTCCCCGTGTGGCGCGCCGTGGTGCCGCCGTTCGCCGGCATCGCCGGGCTGTCCGCCCCGCGCGCCCTCGTCCCCCTGGGCCTGGCTTCGGCGCTCTGGTACGGCCTGCTGACGCTGTTCGTGGCCACGGTGGGAACGAATCTCGACGCCGTTGTCGGCGCCCTCACCCACGTCAACAGGGTGCTTGGCGCAGCCGCCCTCAGCGTCCTCATATTTCTGGCCGTGTGGACGGTGCGTCGGCTGAAGCGCTGAGGGACATCGGCCGGGAGGAGTAGCCACCATGAGCGACGCGTCGAGCGACACCTCCGGCGTCGGCTTTCCCCCACCTCTGCTCTACGCCGGCGGGTTCGTCGCCGGGGTCGGCGCGCACCGGCTCTTGCCGGTACGCGTGTGGCCCGAGCCGCCGGCGATCGCGAGCCTCCTCGGCTGGGGCCTCCTCGTCGCGGGAGTGCTCCTCGTCGCCGGCGCCGCGTACCTGTTCCGCCGGGCGGGTACGACGCCGAATCCCACCAAGCCGACCTCGGCGTTGGTGATATGGGGACCGTACCGCTTTACGCGCAACCCGATGTACGTGGGGATGGCCGCCCTTTACGTCGGTGGCACGCTGCTGCTGAACGACCCGTGGCCGCTCGCGTTCCTTCCCATCGTCATCACGCTGGTCCAGCGGCGTGTGATCGCCCGGGAAGAAGCGTACCTCGAGCGCCGGTTCGGAGACGAATACCGGACGTACAAGGCTCGCGTGCGTCGGTGGATCTGACGACCGAGGCGGCGTTCCGTATCGAGCAGTTCCGCGACTTCCTGGCCCTGGAAGCGGGCGACAGCGTCCACACGGTCGCGAACTACCTCCGCGACGTCCGACGGCTCGCCGGCTACGCCGCGACGAAGGGGGCGCGCCGCCCGGAGGACGTGACGCGCGCGCTTCTGCGCGAGTTCGTCTACACGCTCAAGGACGTCGGCCTCGCCCCGGCGACCATCCGCCGCCAGATCTCCGCCGTCCGCTCGTACTACCGCTATCTGGTCGGCGAAGGGCACACGACGCGCGATCCGACCGAGCGCCTGGAGTCGCCGCGGCAGTGGCGCCGCCTGCCGACGGTCCTGTCGGTCACCGAGATCGAGCGCCTGCTCGCGGCCCCCAACGCGGACGAGCCGCTCGCCATTCGCGACGGAGCGCTGCTCGAATTCGCGTACGCGACCGGCGCGCGGGTGTCGGAGCTCGTAGGGCTCAAGCTCCAGGACGTCCTGTACGAGGATGGGCTCGCCCGCATCTTCGGCAAGGGCTCGAAGGAGCGCATCGTGCCCGTGGGCCGGCGTGCGTTGGGCGCCGTGGCGCTGTACGTCCGCGAGATCCGCCCCGGTCTCGACAAGGGGAGCGGACGGGGTCTGGTGTTCCTCAACGCCCGCGGCACACCCCTGTCCCGGGTGGGCGCATGGTCGATCATCAAGCGCGCGGCCCGGCTCGCCGGACTGACCAAGCGGGTGACGCCGCACACCCTGCGGCACACGTACGCGACACACCTGCTCGAGGGCGGTGCGGACCTGCGCGCCGTCCAGGAAATGCTCGGTCACGCGGACCTCGCGACCACGCAGCTGTACACGCATGTCGACCGCGACTACCTGCGGACCGTGCACAGGACGTATCATCCGCGAGGCTAATGCCCGAGCTGCCGGACATCGCGCTGTACCTCCATGCGCTCACCGCGCGTGTCGCGGGCGCGCGGCTCGAGCGCCTGCGGATCGCCAGCCCGTTCTTGCTCCGGACGGCCGATCCACCCGTGGCGGATCTGTCGGGGCGCACGATCCGCGACGTCCGTCGCCTGGGTAAACGGATCGTCCTGGCGCTCGAGGAAGAGTTGTTCATCGTGCTGCACCTGATGATCGCCGGCCGGCTGCACTGGAAGCCCGTCGGCGCGCCCATCCCTCGCCGCGCGGGGCTCGCCGCATTCGACTTTCCGCACGGCACCTTGCTGCTCACCGAAGCGGGCACGAAGCATCGGGCGTCACTCCACGTCCTCCGGGGCGGGCGCGCGCTCGCCGCGCACGACCCTGGCGGACTGGACGTGCTCGGCGCGACGCTCGAGCAGTTCCGCGCGGCGTTGACCCGGGAATCGCACACACTCAAGCGGGCCCTGACCGACCCCAGACTGCTCGACGGCATCGGTAATGCCTACTCCGATGAGATCCTCCATGCGGCGCGCTTGTCGCCGCTCCGGCTCACGGCCCAGCTCACGCTCGAGGAAAGCGAGCGGCTGTTCCGCGCCGCGCGAGAAACCTTGGCCGCGTGGACGGAGCGACTGCGCGTCGAAACGGGTGATGCGTTCCCGGAGAAGGTGACGGCCTTCCGCGACGGGATGGCCGTCCATGGTCGCTTCCGCAAGCCGTGCCCCGTCTGCGGATCGCCGGTGCAACGCATCCGCTACGCCGAACACGAGGTGAACTACTGTGCCACCTGCCAGACGGGCGGCCGGCTGCTCGCGGACCGGTCGCTCTCTCGGCTCCTCAAACAGGACTGGCCGCGCTCGCTCGATTAGATTCCACCATGCTCTTCGTCCTCGACAACTACGACTCCTTCACCTACAACCTCGTCCAGCTGTTCGGCGAGCTCGGGGCGGAGCCCGTGGTCTACCGCAACGATGCGCTGACCGTGGAGCAGGTCCTCGCCCTCAAGCCCACCGCCGCCGTGCTGTCGCCGGGGCCAGGCACGCCGGGGGCAGCCGGCATCCTGGTGCCGCTGGTGAAAGCGCTGGCAGGCAGGGTGCCCGTGCTTGGGGTCTGTCTTGGCCACCAGGCGATCGGCGAGGCGTTCGGCGCCCGCGTAGTGCGGGCGGACCGCCTCATGCACGGCAAGACCTGCGAGGTGATCCATGAAGAGGACGAGCTGTTCGAGGGCATCCCCAGCCCCGTGACCGGCATGCGGTACCACTCCCTGGTGGTCGAGCCCGCTTCGCTTCCCAAGGACCTCGTCATCACCGCGTGGAGCGCGGACCGGCCGAAGGATGCGGAGATCATGGCGATGAAACACCGCCGGCACCCGATCTACGGCGTGCAGTTCCATCCGGAGTCGGTCGGGACGGACCATGGGAAGCAGTTGCTCGAAAACTTCCTGCGCATTGCGCACGCCACGGTGTGATGGCTTAACCCGCGGCTGCTCAGCCGATTAGGCGAAGGGCTAGACGCCACGGCACGGATTTTGTATGTTCCCCCGTGCCCGTCCTCGGCGTCGTTCCGGCGCGGCTGGGCTCCAGCCGCCTTCCTCGCAAACCGCTCCTGTCTCTGGCAGGCGAACCCCTCATCCTCTGGGTCGTCCGGCGAGTCTTGGACGCGGGGGTGTGCGATCGCTTGGTCGTCGCCACCGACGCGCGCGAAGTTGCCGCGGTCGTGGAGCGAGCTGGGTACGAGGCGGTGCTGACCGCTGCCGACCACCAGTCGGGGACGGAGCGGGTCGCAGAAGTCGTTGGATACAAATCATTTAGCACGTTCGATGTGGTGCTCAACGTGCAGGGCGACGAACCCCTCGTGGCGCACGCCGCGCTGCACGGCGCCGTGTCACGCGTACGGGCGGGGGATCCGATCGGCACCGCGGCGGGCGACCTCGATCGCTCGCTGGCGAGTGATCCAAATCGTGTCAAGGTCGTGACCGACGCGCGGGGTCGGGCGGTGTATTTCTCGCGGGCACCGATCCCGTTCGATCGCGACAGCGCAGGCGACGTGCTTTACCATCAGCACGTGGGCGTCTACGCCTACACCCGGGAAGCGCTGGATCGCTGGGTCCGGCTCGCGCCCGTGCCGGAAGAGCGGTGGGAGCGGCTCGAGCAACTGCGGCCGCTGCTGCAGGGTCTGCCGATCGGTGTCGCGCTGTTCCCCGGGCCCGCGGCGCCCGGCGTCGACACGGCGGACGACCTGCGGTACGTGGAAACACAGGTGACCCGCCAACTGAAGGAGGTGAGTCCGTGAGCTCGACGAAGTACATCTTCGTGACCGGCGGGGTCGTGTCGTCCCTCGGCAAGGGCATCGCGGCCGCCTCGCTGGGCCGCCTGCTGGTGGAGCGGGGCCTCCGGGTGACGATTCAGAAGTTCGATCCCTACATCAACGTGGACCCCGGCACGATGTCGCCGTTCCAGCACGGCGAGGTGTACGTCACCGACGACGGCGCGGAGACCGATCTCGACCTGGGGCACTACGAGCGGTTTATCGACCGCTCCTTGTCGCAGGTGAACAACGTCACCACCGGGCGGATCTATCTGTCCGTGATCACGAAGGAGCGGCGCGGTGAGTATCTCGGGTCCACCGTGCAGGTGATCCCCCACATCACGGACGAGATCAAAGCCGCCATTCGCCGGCTCGCCCCGGACCACGACGTGGTGATCACGGAGATCGGCGGCACGGTGGGTGACATCGAGTCGCTGCCGTTCCTCGAGGCGATCCGCCAGTTTCGTCAGGAAGTCGGCCGCGACAATACGCTGTTCATCCACCTCACGCTCGTCCCCTTCATCGCCGCCACCGCCGAGCTCAAGACCAAGCCGACCCAACACTCCGTCCGGGAGCTGATGCAGATCGGAATCCAGCCCGACATCCTGGTGTGTCGCACCGAGCGGCCGCTCTCGGAGGAGTTGAAGCGCAAGATCGCGCAGTTCTGCAACGTGGACTTCGGCTGTGTGGTGGAAAGCCCCGATGTGAAGTCGATCTACGAGATCCCGCTCAAGCTGCACGAGCAGGGGCTCGACCGGGAAGTGTGCATGCGGCTGCACCTCGAGACCAAGGAACCCGATCTGCGCTCGTGGGCGCAGATCGTGGAGCGAATCCTCAACCCGCCCGACCGGGTACGGATCGCCGTCGTGGGGAAGTACACCGAGCTCGCCGACAGCTACAAGAGCATCCACGAGGCGCTGGTGCACGGCGGCATCGCGAACGAGTGCGGGGTGCAGATCGATTGGATCTCGTCCGACCGCTTCACCGACGCCAGCGCCGCGGGCGACTTGCTCGGCACCTACCACGGCCTGCTCGTGCCGGGCGGGTTCGGCGTCCGTGGCGTGGAGGGAATGCTCGAGGCGATCCGCTGGGCGCGCGAGCACAAGGTCCCGTTCCTCGGCATCTGCCTCGGCCTGCAGGCGGCGATCATCGAGTTCGCGCGCGACGTGGTGAAGCTCCCCGATACGAACTCGAGCGAGTTCGCGCCCGAGTGCGAGAATCCGGTGATCGCGTTGATGCACTCCCAGGAAGGCATCCAGGAGATGGGCGGCACGATGCGGCTGGGCGCCTATCCGTGCAAGCTGCGTCCGGGCTCCCGAGTCGCGCAGGTCTACGGGGCGCTCGAGGTGAGCGAGCGGCATCGCCACCGCTACGAAGTGTCGAACGCCTACCGCGACGTGCTCGCCGAATACGGGATGCGGTGCGCCGGGCTCTCGCCTGACGGCTCGCTGGTCGAAATGATCGAGCTGCCCGATCACCCCTGGTTCATCGGCTGCCAGTTCCACCCTGAGCTCAAGTCCCGACCCACCCGGCCGCACCCCCTGTTCGCCGGGTTCGTGGGCGCGGCGCGGCAGCACGCCCGCGCGCGGGGCGCGGCGCCCCCCGCCCATGCGGAGCGGTCGTCTCAGCTCGCCGGCCACCGCGACTGACATGGCGCAGCACTTCGGGGGCGGAGCGTCCCCGTTCCTCATCGCGGGGCCATGCGTCGTCGAGTCCGACGACGTGAACCTGCGGGTCGGCGAAGCGCTCGCCGAGCTCGGCAGGAAGCTCGGCATACACGTCATCTACAAGGCATCGTACGACAAGGCGAACCGATCGCGGCTGCAAGGCGCGCGGGGGCCGGGCTCCGAGCGCGGGCTCGCCGCGCTCGCAACGGTGCGAGCCGCCACCGGCCTGCCGATCCTCACCGACGTGCACGAAACCACTCAGGTGGCGGCCGCCGCGCAAGTCGCCGACGTGCTGCAGATCCCCGCATTCCTCTGCCGGCAGACCGACCTGCTCGTCGCGGCCGGTCGCGCCGGCCGCGCCGTGAACGTCAAGAAGGGGCAGTGGATGGCGCCCGCGGGAATGGCGGGGGCCGTGGAGAAGGTCCGCGCGGGCGGAGCACCCGAGATCGCCGTGACCGAGCGGGGCACCTTCTTCGGCTACGGCGACCTCGTGGTCGACATGCGCAACTTCGTGCGGCTCCGGACAACGTGCGGGACACCGGTGGTGTACGACGGGACGCACGCCGTGCAGCAGCCGGGGCAAGGCCCTGAGGGCTCGAGCGGCGGACTGCGCGACTTCATCCCGCCGCTGCTCTACGCCGCGGCCGCCGCGGGCGCCGACGGCTTCTTCCTCGAGACACATCCCGATCCGGACGAGGCACCGTCCGACGGGCCGAACATGATCCCGCTCGACCAGCTGGCGAGGATCGTGACGGTGGCGTTGGACGTGTGGCACTCGGCGCGGGCGGGGGGCACGGCGGCAGCGAGGTCCCAGGGGGGTGGCAGGGCGGTTGTCGAGGACCGAGCGAGAGCCGTGCCCCCTGCCCGCGCCCGGAGGTGACGATGCTCGACGCCGCCGTCGCCCGTCGCCTGAAGCTCGTCGGCCTGGATGTCGACGGCGTGCTCACCGACAACGGGATCTACCTCGGGATGGTCGGCGATCACCCGGTTGAATTCAAGCGGTTTCACATCCAGGACGGCCTCGGCGTCCGGATGCTCCGCACCGCCGGGCTCCTCGTCGTCTGGCTCTCCGGACGGGAATCGGCCGCCACGGCGCTGCGCGCGCGCGAGCTCGAGGTGGACGAGGTGATTCAAGATCCGACCGCGCGCAAGCTCCCCGCCTTCGAGGCGCTGCTGGAGCGACGCGGGCTGACCTGGGAGGATTGCGCGTTTGTCGGCGACGACCTTGCGGACCTTCCCCTCCTCGACCGCGTCGGGCTGCCGATCAGCGTGGCAAACGGCGTGGCGGAAGTGAAGGCCGCGGCCCGGCTGGTGACGACGGTCCCCGGGGGCCAGGGCGCGGTGCGGGAAGTGGCGGAGCTGATCCTCAAGGCCCGGGGCGAATGGCAGGGCCTGCTCACGAAATACTTCCTGGAGCGTGGCGATGTCCCGCACGGAGCCCGGCGATCTCGCTGAGCGCGGACGACGCGTGCTGGCGCTCGAAGCCGAGGCGATCCGCCGGGCCGGGGAGCGTCTGGGCCCGGCGTTCGCACGCGCCGTGCGCCTGCTCACGGACGCCAAGGGACGCCTCATCGTCTCGGGACTCGGCAAGTCCGGCTTGATCGCGCGCAAGATCGCCGCCACGTTCACGTCCACCGGCACGCCCGCGTCGTTTCTCCACCCCGTCGACTCGCTGCACGGTGATCTCGGCATCGTGGGGCGGCACGACGTGGCGCTCCTGCTCTCGAAGAGCGGTGCCTCCGACGAGCTGTTCGGGCTGGTCAACCAGCTGAAGCGGCTCGGGGTGCCCATTATCGCGCTGACGGGGGACCCCGACTCGGTGCTCGCGCGCCAGGCGGACGTCGTGCTGGACGGGAGCGTCACCGAAGAGGCGTGTCCTGAGACGCTCGCGCCCACGGCAAGCACGACGGCCGCGCTCGCGCTCGGAGACGCGCTCGCGGTCGCGGTGCTGGAAGAGAAGGGCTTTGGCCGCGGGGACTTCGCCGCGCTGCACCCCGGCGGAGCCCTGGGCAAGAACCTGCTGCTCCGCGTCGCGGACGTGATGCTCGCCGGCGACGTGCCGACCCTCGGGCCCGACCGCCCGATGCGCGAGTGCGTGGTCCTGCTCGCGGAAAAGCGGGGCACGGTCGCGGTGGTGGATGCCGCCGGCAGCCTCGTCGGCGTCGTCACGGCGGGCGACCTGACGCGGCTCATGGAGCGGACCGACCAATTTCTCGACATCCCGGTGCGCGAGATCATGACCCGGACCCCGAAGACCACCACGCCCGACGCACTGGCGGGAGCGGCGGTGCGGCTCATGGAGCAGCACGGCATCATGGCCATTCCCGTGCTGGACGGCGGGCGCAGACTCGTCGGCATGGTGCACCTGCATGACCTGATGAAAGCGGGCGCAGCGTGATACGTCTCCGCGCGACGCCTTCGTGCTACGTCGTTCTGTGCTACGTATTGATGGGTGGGGTTGTGGCAGGGGCCTGCGAAACCGGCATAAAGCCCACGGCGACCATTGCCGCCCCCGATTCGGCCGACCAGGTGCTGCTGGGCATGTCGCATTACGTCACGGACGCCGGTATTCAGCGTGCACACGTACGGGCCGATACGGCATATTTCTATTCCCCGGCGCAGACCGCCGAGCTCCGCAACGTCCACATCACGTTCTACGACCCCCGAGGGGCCGAGACGTCGACGCTCACGTCGCGGGAAGGGACGTACCATCGCGGCGGGGACATGGAGGCCCGAGGGAACGTGGTCGTGGTGCGAACTGACGGCGCGACGCTCCGGACGGAGGTGTTGCGGTACAACCAGGCGCGGAGCCAGGTCAGCTCCGACCGGCCGTTCGTGTTCGACGAGCCGACCCGGCACATCGAGGGAGAAGGGTTCACGTCGGATCCGGACTTCAAGGTCGTGACGGCAATCCGCCCGAGGGGCACGGGCGGTAAGTTCACTCTCCCGAACCAATGATGGCCACCGTGCTCCTGGTCGCCCTCGCCCAACAGCAGCCTGCGTCACGTGCCGACACGTCCGGGCGGCCGTGCAAGGTCATCATCGACTCGGTGGGGCGGCAGGCCCAGCAGGTGGAGGTCCGCGCCGGAGAGACCAACGTGTTCGCCGGCGGCGGCGTCCTGGCTCATTGTGAGGGTACCAGCAGCACGCTCGCTGCGGACAGCGTGGCCTGGTTCGCCGGCGTCGGCCGGTTCGACATGATCGGGCAGAGGAGTCCCGTGCACATCCGCGACACCGCGATCACGCTGGACGCCACGACTGCGGCCTATTTTCTCCGCCAGGAGCGGCTCGAGGCTCATAAGAACGTCGTAGCGGTGAATCGCAATGCCGGATCGGTGCTGCGCGGGCCCAACCTGACGTACTACCGCGCGGTGAAGGGTGTGCGCGACACGCTCGAGATGTACGCATCGAGTCGCCCGACCATCGAGTACCGCGCGAGCACGGACTCCGGGGCAGGGGAGCCCTACGTCATTGTCGCCGATCGGGTACGCTTCAAGGGCAACGACCGCATGTGGGGGGGCGGCCAGGTGACCATCGACCGCAGCGATTTCGCGGCGCGCGGCGACTCGATGCAGCTCGACCAGGCCGGCGGATTCGCCGTGCTCGTGGGCAAGCCCCGCGTGGAAGGGAAGAGCGCTCGGCCCTACACCCTCACCGGCATCCGCATCGAGCTCGGGTTGCGGGGCAGGGACATCCGCCTCGTGAAGGCGCTCGGCGACGGCGTGGCCACCGGAGCCGATTGGCGCCTGACGGCGGATACGATCCACCTGCATGTCGACCACAAGAAGCTGCAGCAGGCGTTCGCCTGGGGTCCCAAGGACTCGGTCCGCGCGCACGCGGTGTCCACGCTCAACACGATCCGGGCCGACTCCCTGGCGCTCGACGTCCCGGAGGAAGTGCTCACCGAGGCCCGGGCGTTCGGCCATGCCTACTCGACCTCGAAGACGGAGCCGGCGAGGAAGGGGTCTGGGAAGAAGGACTCGACCGCGACCTCCCAGGTGAACTGGTTCGCGGGGGATTCCCTCACGGCGCGCTGGACCCAGGTCCCCGACTCGGCCGGGACGCCCCGGAGCAAGCTCGATCGGCTCATCGCTCGGGGCTCGGCCCGCTCGTTCACGTACCTGACGAGCCAGCACGATACGACCGGCCCGTCGCTCAACTACTCCCGCGGCAAGGTCATCGATTGCGACCTGAAGGGAGGCACGGTGGACCGGTGCACCGTCACCGGACGGGCCGACGGTGTGCAGCTCGAGCCGCGGCCGCCGGCCCCGGACACGACGAAAAAGGCGGACACGACCGCAACGACGGCCACGACCAAAAAGAAGCCCGGCCCATGACCGCGCCCATCACCTCCCGCCACCTCGCCGATCTGATCGCGGCACGGGATTCATCGCTCCCGCTCGCCGCAGCCGCGCTGGCCCGCGTGGCGGACGAGCGGGGCCGCGCCGCGTTCAGCGAGCTGGCCATCGCGTACCGCGAGGAGTTCCTCACGCTCCGGGCCCACTCTCGCGAGGCGGGCCTGCCGGAGCTGGGCGGGCTGTCGGTGGAGGAATTTCGGACCAGCTTACGCACGTCGGTGCTGCCCCGGCTCGCCCTCATGAAGGTCGTGACCTACGACACGGGCGCTCTCGGGGACGCCGCGCCCATCGCGTTCACGGTCGAGGCGTGGGGCGAAATCGCCGCCGACCGCGCCGCGAGCGCGGACCGCCTGCTCGCCGCCGCCGAGCGCGCGCTCGCCCGGGCCGAACCGGCGGGCGGGGATGCCGCCGCGGTCAGTGGCGGCAGCCGTCTCACCGCGACCGGGTTGCTCAAGGTCTACAAGGGGCGCCCCGTGGTGAACGACGTGAATGTGCAGCTCGAGCAGGGCGAGATCGTCGGCCTGCTCGGGCCCAACGGGGCAGGCAAGACCACGACCTTCTACATGATCACCGGCCTGATCCGGCCCGACGGCGGGCACATCGGGCTCGACGGACGAGACATCACCGCGGAGCCGATGTACCGCCGGGCGCGGATGGGGATCGGCTACCTGGCGCAGGAGCCGTCGGTGTTCCGCAAGCTCACCGTCGAGGACAACGTGCGCGCCATCCTCGAGACCTTGCCGCTGGGGGACGCCGAGCGTCGGGAGCGGCTGGAGCGGCTGCTCGACGAGCTGGCGATCAAGCACCTGCGGCGGCAGAAGGGGTTCCAGCTGTCGGGGGGCGAGCGACGCCGCCTCGAGATCACCCGCGCGCTCGTCACCGAGCCGAAGTTCATGTTGCTCGACGAGCCGTTCGCGGGCGTGGACCCGATCGCGGTGCACGACATCCAGACCATTGTGGCCGGATTGCGCCACCGGGGCATCGGCGTCCTGATCACCGATCATAACGTGGAGCAGACGCTCGATATCGTGGACCGCGCCTACATCATGTTCGAAGGCAAGGTGCAGGTGGCGGGCACGGTCCGCGAGCTGGTGTTCGACGACCGCGTGGCGAACCTGTATCTCGGGCCCACGCTCACCGCGCGCCTGCGCGCGCGTCTCACCCAGGCGGCATGAAGACCGGCCTGCAGCAGCACGCGGCCCTGTCCCAGCAGCTGCGGATCAATCCGCGGCTGTACCAGGCGATGGACCTGCTGTACATGCCGCTGCTCGACCTGCAGCAGCATTTGAAGCAGGAGCTGCTCGGCAATCCGTTCCTCGAGCTGGTCGAGCCGGAGGAAGAAACGGAAGTGCCGTTGGCGGAGGAGACCAAGGAGGACAAGAAGGAGGCCGAAAAGAACGACGAGCCCAACTGGGAAGAGATCCTGTTGGACGATGGGGGCGACCAGGGGGCCCCACCGCGGGACATGAGCGAAGCCCGTGAGTACGTCGAGCCGGTGCCGGTGGAGACCAAGGACCTGTCCGATCACCTGCGCGAGCAGATGCGGCTGCTCGACCTCACCCCCCGCCAGCAGCTCCTCGCCGAAGAGTTCATCGGGAACATCGCGGAAGACGGCTACCTCGGCGCCACCCTCGAGGAGATCGTGAACGGCGTGAACCAGGTACTCCAGGCCCACGCCGATGCGGCGGAGGGCGACGTGGTCCCCCAGCTGTATACGCCGGCCGAGGCGGAGGAGATGCTCCGCGTCATCCAGAAGCTCGACCCTCCGGGGGTCGGCGCCCGGGACCTGCGCGAGTGCCTCCTGCTGCAGCTCGATTCCCGAGGCGAAACCGACACGCTCGCGTACCGGCTCGTCCGGGATGCCTTCGATGATCTCAAGGCGCATCGCTGGAGCGATCTCGGCAAGCGCTTCGGCCTCGACGCGGCCGAGGTGCAGAAGGTCGCCGACGAGCTGGCCAAGCTCGACCCCAAGCCCGGCCTGCAGCACTCCTCGGCCAACGAGGCGTACATCATCCCCGACCTGGTCGTCGAGAAGATCGACGGGGAATACAAGGTGTTCCTGAACGACTCGGGGCTGCCGCGGCTGCGGATCTCGAAGACCTATCAGGACATCGCGCGCGATAAAAAGAAATTCCAGGGCGAGAACAAGGACTTCATCAACCAGCGCATGAACAGCGCGCATTGGATGATCCAGGCAATCGAGCAGCGTCGCCAGACGATGCTCAAGGTCATGAACTTCATCGTCGATCGGCAGCGCGAGTTCTTCGAGAAGGGTGTCGAGTACCTGAGGCCGCTCACCCTGCGCGAGGTCGCCGACGTCATCAACATGCACGAGAGCACCGTGAGTCGCGTGACGAACGAGAAGTACGTGCAGACGCCCCGGGGCCTCCTGCCGCTCAAGTTCTTCTTCTCGAGCGGCCTCTCGACCACCACCGGGGAGGACGCCAGCGCCCGCGCCATCCGCGCGCAAATCCAGAAGATGGTGGCCGACGAGGACCCCAGGAACCCGCTCACCGACCAGCAAATCGTGGAGATGTTCGCGCAAAAGGGCGTCAAGATCGCGCGGCGAACGGTCGCGAAGTACCGCGACCAGCTGAGCATCCTCCCGGCCCGCATGCGCAAGCGGCTGTGAGCCTCGCCACCGGCGCGGCCCTCCCGGAAGTGAGCGTCTTGGTCCCGGCGAAGGACGAGGCCGAGAACCTTCCGGAGTTCGTGCGGCAGACGCGTGAGGCCCTCCTCCCGCTCCCGTATCCTTGCGAGATCGTCGTCATCGACGACGGCAGCCGAGACGGCACCGCGGACGCGCTGCGGGACCTCGCGGCCAAGCACCCGTTCCTGCGGATCGTGACCCACCGCAGTCAGCGCGGCATCGCCGACGCCCTCGCGTCCGGCGCCGACGCCGCCCGCGGCCGGGTCCTCGTCTTCTATCCCGCCGACCTGCAGTATCGTCCGAGCGACATTCCCGACCTCGTGCAGCCCATCCTCGACGACGCGGCCGACGTGGTCACCGGCACGAAACAAGGCCACTACGAGAAACGGTTCGTCTCGTGGGTGTACAACGGCCTGTGCCGCTGGCTGTTCGGCGTCCGAGTCACGGACTTGAACTCGGTGAAGGCGTACCGGCGCGAGGTGATGGACGGCCTGACGCGGCGCCCGGACTGGCATCGCTTCATGGTGGTCATCGCCGCCGCCCAGGGCTTCCGGCTGGCCGAGCGGCCCGTCCCGCTCCAACCGCGACGGGCGGGAAAGTCCAAGTTCGGGATCGGGCGGATCCCGGTGGGCGTGCTGGACCTCGTCTCCGTCTGGTTCCAGCTGCGGTTCGGCCGCAAGCCGATGCTGTTCTTCGGGGTGGCGGGAGCGGTGCTGTTCCTCCTGGGCTCTCTGGTAGGCGTCGTCGCGCTGTGGCTGCGGTTCGGGCCGCCCCACGTGGGGTTCCGACCGCTCCTCGACCTCATCATGGTCCTCGTGATATCGGGTATCGCTCTCTTCGGCTTCGGATTCGTGGGGGAGATGGTGGCGGGGATGCGCGAGGAGGTGCGCGCGCTGCAGCGCGAAGTGGACCAGCTGCGGCTCCGCGCACCCGACGATGTGCCGCCCCCGGCGGTAGGCCGCGGCAGCGCCTAGTGCCGTTCCAACTTGATTCGCCGAACGCGTTGACTTGGCGCGAATAGTTGGAACGGCACTAGCGGGCCCGGGGCACGAGCCCCGCGTAGAGATTCAGCCATCGCTGCACGATCGCCTGCCAGCTGAACTGCTCGCGCAACCGTCGCCGGCCGCCTTCCCCCAACCGTCGCGCCAGAGCGGGGTCGTCACGCACCCGCCGCACCGCCGCCGCCAGCGCGTCCGCGTCTCCCGCAGGAACCAGCAGCCCCGACACGCCGTCCTCCACGATGTCGGGAATGCCGCCGATCCGGCTCGCGATCACCGGCGTCCCGTGGTTCATCGCTTCCAGCAGCACGACGCCGAGTCCTTCGGTGTCCCCACGAGTGTCGAGCACCGATGGCAGCACGCACACCGCGGCGCGCGCGTAGGTCGCCTGAAGCTCGTCCGGCGGGATCTTTCCGCGGAAGACGACACGCTGCGCGACGCCAAGCCGCCGGGCCAGCGCCTCCAACCCGGGACGCTCAGGCCCATCGCCGACGATTTCGAGCCGCGGCGCGGCCGCACCGCCGCCCAGCCGCGCGATCGCTTCGATGAGATGAGCCACGCCCTTCCGCTCCACCAGCCGGCCCACGAACAGCACCGGACCGGTGCCGTCCCGGGCCTCCGGCGGGGCGGCCGCCACCTCGGGAAGCGACGTGGTGTACGGGATGACTTCGATGGGCACGTCGGCGAGCTCTCGCAGCTCCTCGGCCGTATAATTGGAGATCGCGATCACGCGGTCCGAGCGTCGCGCGGCCCACGCGAGCAAGCCCTTGAAGAAGGGCAGGGCGCCCTTCACCCACCGCAACTCCACGCCGTAGAACGTCGTCACCAGGAGCGCAGGGCGGGCGCGCTGCGCCGCCCACCCGAACAGCGCCAGGGGAAGGGGCCAGTGCACGTGGATAACGTCGTACCGCGTCCGGCGGCAGAGCCGCCAGATCGCGGCCATCCCGGCGACCACGAAGCACGCCGGCATGAGCCGGTAGAGCAGGGACCGCTTCATCCGGTCCGGCGCGGCTTCCTCGTGCGTCAGGTTCTCCCAGCGGCGCGGAAAGTACCGGAATCGATGCACGGGGATCCCCGCGAACACCTCATCGGGCGCGCCCCGGTACGACGAAGTGAACACTTCCACCTCGTGCCCCGCCGCTCGGAGCCGCTTCAACAGCTCCACCAGCCACGGCACGATCACGTCGTCCGGCGTACGCGGGAAAGCGGTGACCACATGGAGGATGCGCATGACTGCTTCACAAAGCTACGACTTTCCTGGTGTTTCCGGGCATGGTATTTTTCGACCTCATGAACACTCCGATCGCGCCGTCGTCACCCGAGCTCACCGATTTCTATCGCGAGCGCTACAACTGGCGGAACGCCGGCGAGGAACGGATGCGCTTCCGCAAGGCGACGAAGCTCGCCCGGGTCCGTCCGGGGAGCGCCGTGCTCGATATCGGATCTCGCAATGGCGACCTGCGGAAGTATCTCCCGAGCGACGTGACGTATCAGGGACTCGACATCGCGCCGGAGTTCGCCGCACCCCAGATCCTGATCCATGACATCACCTCCGGCCTTCCGTTCCCCGATGCGTCCTTCGATTACGTCTTCATGATCGAAGTGCTGGAGCACACCCCCACCGCGTATAACACCGCCGGCGAGATCCACCGGGTGCTGCGGCCCGGCGGGGTCTGGGTCGTCTCGGTCCCCAATCCCTACCACGTGAAGGAGATCATCTGGAATCTCCTCCGCGTGCCGGACCGGCAGGGGCACATCTACAGCTGGACCCGACAGACCATCACGCGTCTCGGAGAAATGAACGGCTTTCGGCTCGCGGACTGGGGCGGCACCTACTTCTACCCTCCGATCCCCGCGCCGTGGCTCCTCGCGCGGTCGGTCGCCTACAAGTTCGTGAAGACTTGATCGCCCGACGCTGGCTCTGGGCAGTCCAGGGCCTCGTCACACTGGCGGTCGTGGTCTTCGTGAGCCGGTCGATCGCACGTAACTGGTCGGAGTTTCGCTCGCTCCACGTCACGCTCGCGTTCGCCCCGGGGTGGATCGCGGGGTCCGTCGTGATGGTGTTTCTGACTTACGCGATGCAGATCGAGTCCTGGCGCCGGATCCTGGCAGGCTGGAGTCAGCGACTCCCCTTCGGCCCGGCGGCCCGCACGTGGAGCGTCGCCAACCTCGGCCGCTACGTCCCCGGGAAGGTGTGGAGCCTGGCCGGCCTGGTCGTGCTCGCCCAGCAGGCCGGCGTCGCGCCGGGCCCGGCCGCGGCATCCGCGTTCGTGATCCAGGCGGTGTCGCTCGGCAGCGGGGCAGCGGTGGTGGCGGCCGTGACCCCTCACAGCGCGCCGCCTCTGCGTCTCGCCCTCGCCGGCCTCGCGGCCGTCGCCACCATCCTGGTGCTCGTCTGGCGCCCGACCGCCCTCTGGCTGGGTCGCCTGGTGAACGCCATTGCCCCCTTGGAGCCGCTCGCCCCCTCGGCCGTCTTTGCCGGGACCATCCTCACCGTGCTCAGCTGGGGCACGTACGGGGCTGCGCTGTGGATGCTCGCTCGCGGGCTCGTCCCCGACGCCCCCATCCCCCTCCCCCTCACTACCGCTATCGGTGCGTTCACGCTGGGCTACATTCTCGGCCTGCTGGCCCTGTTCGCGCCCGGCGGCGTAGGGGTCCGCGAGCTTGTGCTCGTCGGGCTGCTCGCGCCCTTTCTCGGGAGCGGTGGCGCGGTCGTCGTGAGCGTCGCCTCGCGCGTGCTTCTCACACTGATGGAGGCTGCGGCCGCCTTGCTGACGCTCCCGCTCCGGCACCGTCCACAGGAGTCCGCCCAGTGAGTCATCCCGCGCCCGCGACTCCCGCGGGACCGCCTCCCTACGAGCCGAGTCGCCCCACCCTGATCGCGACGGCCGCATTCACGCTGTGGCCCGTGCTGCTGTCGCTGCCCATGTTCGCAGGAATGTGGCTCGCGAGCCAGTGGAGCGATCAGTACACCGCCGGCCTCCCGTTCCACGCGTGGAGCGCCGAGTGGGTCAAGCGTACCGGCCACCTGCCGCTGTGGAACCCGGAGATTTTCGGCGGGATGCCGTTCGTCGCGGCCGGGAGCGGGGACGTCTTCTATCCGACCTGGCTGCTGCGGTTCGTCGTGCCGGTCACGACGGCAGGCAACCTGAGCTTCTTTCTGCACTACATCCTCGCCGGCCTGTTCACGTACCTGCTGTTGCGACGCCTCGCGGTGGGATGGACGGGATCGGTGATTGGGGGGCTGGCGTACGAGCTGTCGGGACTCCTCGCGTCGTATCCTTCGCCGGGGCACGACGGGAAGCTGTTCGCGTCCGCCATGCTGCCGCTGATGCTGCTCGCGCTCGTGCTGGCGCTGCGCGACCGTCGCTGGGAAGGCTACCCGATGGTGGGAGTCGCGACCGCGCTCACGCTGCTGGGCCACTTCCAGCTCGCGTACTATTCGCTCATCGCCGCCGGACTGTTCGCGCTCTACCTCACGTTCGAAGCGGCCGGTGACAGCGGGGCAGGGGAGCGCGTGCTGCGGCTCGGCCTGGCGCTCGTCGCCGTCCTGATCGGCTTCGGGATCGCCGCGATTCAGATCCTGCCGTTCTTCGAGTACATCCCGTTCTCGCCGCGCGCCCAGGGCTATCACGGGTTCGAGGGCTCCACCTCATTCGCCATCCCGTGGAACCACGTCCCCGAGTTCTTCCTCAAGAACTTCGTGGGGCGTTCTTGGGACACGTACTGGGGCTCGAACGCGCTCAAGTTTCATTCGGAGTACCTCGGCCTGCCCGTAGTGGTCCTGGCCGCGCTGGGTGTTGCCGTGCCCGAGCGCCGCCGGCAAGTCCTCTGGCTCGGCGGCATCGGCCTGCTGTTTCTGCTGATCAGCCTCGGCGCCGGCACGCCGTTCTACAAGGTGTGGTGGGCACTCATGCCGCTGGTCAAGAAGACTCGCGCCCCGGGCATGGCGTTCTACGTGGTCGCGCTCGTCACGGCGATGTTCGCGGGTTTGGGCGTCGAGCGCGCACTCAAGGGAGCGGGCAGGCGGGTCATGACGCTCGCGCTGATCGTCGGCGGGATCGTGGCCCTGCTCGGGGTGACCGGGGTGTTCGGCCATATCGCCGAGGCGCTCGCCGCCGAGAAGGCGGCCGCCGCGCGCGCCGATGCGGCCGCGATCCTGTGGGGGGCGGTCACGAGCGGACTCGCTCTTGCGGCCGTGGCGGCCGTGCTCGGCCCAGCGCAGGGCCGCCTGACGCCGCGGCTGGGCGCGCTGGCGCTCATCCTCATCGCCGGGACCGACCTCTGGCTCAACGCGCGCCAGTTCTGGAGCTACACCAAGCCCTACGGCCGGGACCCCGTGATCGACCGCGTGGCCGCGACGCCCCTGCCGTACCGGGTGGTCCAGCCACCGGGCTCGGGGGCGGCCTATCCGGGGTCGATCTTGATGGCGTTCGACATCCCTGAGCTGTTCGGGTACCACGGCAACGAGCTGCGGTACTACGACGAATTGTGGGGCGGGAAGAATGAGTGGAGGAACCTGGGCGTCCTGCCGCTCTGGGACCTGTGGGCGGTGCGCTACGCGGTCCTGCCGGCGGGCGCCCAGACGCTGGAGTCGATCCCCGGCTTCCGCCGCGTGCTCGACTCGGTGACGACCTTCGACGGGACGCGCGTCAACCTGTTCGAGCGCACGGCCCCGGCGCCCTACGCCCGTGTCGTCGCGGGCGCCATCAAGACCGATTCGGCGACGATCATCCCGACCCTCGTCGATCCTCGCATGGACTTCTCCAGGATCGTCCTCTTCACCAACGATCAGCCGGTTACCCCCGAGCCGCTGAAACAGATGCCCCCGCCCAGTCCGTCGCGCGCCGCAGTGACCGCCTGGCAGCCCGGACGTATGACGGTGACGCTCGACCCCGCGCCTCCGCAACCGAGCTACCTGCTGATCGCCGAGAACTGGTATCCCGACTGGCAAGCCTCTGCCGACGGCCGGCCGGCCCAGGTGCTGCGCGGCGACTATAGCCTCATCACCGTCGCGCTCCCGGCAGGGGCCAAGATCGTGGAGCTCGCGTTCCGCTCGAAGCTGTATGAGACCGGCCGGACACTGAGCCTCGGGTGCCTCGCCGCGCTCCTCGTTGCCCTGCTCGCGGCCATTATCCTCCCCCGGCACGCCCGGCATGGGTGAACGAGCGCTGGTCGTCATCCCCACCTACAACGAGGCCGGGAACCTCTCGAGTCTCGTCCCTCAAGTACTGTCGCAAGACGCTCGTCTCGAGATTCTGGTGGTGGATGACAAATCACCGGACGGCACCGGCCAGCTCGCCGACGCGCTGGCCGCGAAGGAGCCCCGCCTCCACGTGCTGCACCGGGAAGCAAAGCTCGGCCTTGGAACGGCTTACATCACCGGCTTCAAGTGGGCTCTCGAACGGAGCTATGACTACCTGTTCGAGATGGACGCCGACTTCTCGCACGATCCGGCGCACTTAAAGGAGTTTCTCAAGGCGGTCGCCCAGGCGGACTTGGTGCTCGGCTCACGCTACCTGAACGGCAGGGTGACCATCGTCAACTGGCCTATGGGGCGCTTGTTGCTATCATATTGTGCGAACATATACGCCCGCTGGATCACGGGCCTGCGGATCTGGGACTTGACGGGGGGGTTCAAGTGCTTTCGCAGGCGGGTGCTGGAGGCAGTCGACCTGTCGCGGGTCCGTTCCAATGGGTACGCGTTTCAGATCGAAATGAGCGTGAGGGCATGGCGCAAAGGGTTCACCCTGAAGGAAATCCCGATCGTGTTCGTCGACCGAGCCGAGGGGCAAAGCAAGATGAATCGGGCGATCGTGCGGGAGGCCGTGTGGATGGTCCCCCGGCTCAGGCTGATGGCCTGGTTCGGCCGCATCTAGTCGGCACCACGATCTACAAGATGACGGGGTCGGGCAACGACTTCGTCATGGTCGACGGCCGCCATACGACGCCTGCCGAATGGTCCGTCGATGACATCCGAGCCGTGTGCGCGCGTGGCACCGGCGTCGGGGCCGACGGGCTGGTGTTTGTCGGGCCCGGATCGGGACCGGCGGGCTCGGGAGGACCCGACATCGTTCGCATGGTCTACTTCAACTCGGATGGTTCGCGCGCAGCGATGTGCGGGAACGCCGCACTGTGCAGCACACGGCTCGCCGCCCGATTGGGCTTGGCCAGCCCCGAGCGCATGACTCTCGAGACGGACGCCGCCACGTACGAGAGCCGCTGCCTGTCCGATGGCGAGCGGGCCGAGCTGCACCTGGCGCCGGTTCGCTCGCCCGCACCCGTGCCGGGTCTCGCGATCGCGCCCGGCGAACGGCAGGCGGCGCTGGGCATGGTGGGCGTGCCGCACCTCGTAGTCCTCGTGGATGACGTAGAGCGGGTCGACGTGGTGACCCGCGGCAGACTCCTTCGGTCCGACCCGGCCCTGGGGCCCGCCGGCGCGAACGTGAACTTCATCTCCCCGGCCGGCCGCGCGTCCGAATGGCGTATGCGGACCTACGAGCGGGGCGTGGAGGACGAGACATTGGCGTGCGGGACGGGTGCAGTGGCCGCGGCGTGCGCGCTGGCCGACTGGAGCCTGGCCAAGCTCCCCATCACGTTCTGGACCAGGAGCGGCAGGCGGCTCGAGATCCGGGCGCGCAAGACGGCAGAGGGCGCGTATGACGACGTGTGGCTGGGAGGGGAAGCGAGGCTCGTGGTGCGGGGTGTGATTAACTGAGGGGCTTCTCCACATTCAGTCCTGTCTCAACTTAACATAACATATCTTATACGAAGTATCCGTGCCTGAGAAATCACGGATGACCGCTTCCCTTGGTCAACTCGCCGAGCCGGACCTTGGCCTCCCCGGCCGCGCTCGTGGAGTCCAGCTTCGCCACAATCGTCCGGTAGACGGCGAGCGCTTTCGCAGTGTCACCCGCCGCGATCCAGGCTCGCCCCGCGTCCGCGAGAAACTGCGCCCGCAGGAACGGATACAGGGCCGCGGCGGCGGCCGACTCGTAGGCTGTCGCGGCGTCCTTGGGCCGGAGCGCGTTCTCGAACGCCCCACCAAGCAGCCCGTAGGTTTGGGCTCGGAAGTACTTGTCGGCCTTGGGAGCCGAGCGCTGGAGTACGTCGATCGCCTGCTGCGTCTGGCCCTGCGCGAGCCTGGCTTGGGCGAGCAGGATGCTGGCCTCCTGGGCGGCGTGGGTCCCGGAGAAGTTCTCCACCACTTGGGACAACACGCTGGCGGCGAGCGGGTAGTTCTTCGAATCGAGCGCGAGGCGCCCCTGCGCGATTTGGCGGCCGGCACTGCGCTCCGCGGTCTTTGCCGACAAGAAGTTCCACGCGAACAGGGCGACCGCGACGGCGAGCACCACGGCCACGTACGCCGCCGCCTGCTTGTGGCTCCTGATCCAGTTGTTGAGCCATGTCAGCGCATTGGACTCCCCAACCGCTGCACGCCCCGTCGTCGTCACCGTCGTCGCCATACGCCCTCGTCGGGAGGTTGTGAAGGTGGGTGGAAGTTGGTGGAGGTTGGCGAAGGTCGATCGACGTCAGCCTCCACCATCCTCCACAACCTCCACCAAGCCTCCAGCACCTGCTTCAGTCGTGCCCCTGGGGTGACTCGAACACCCGGCCAACGGTTTAGGAAACCGCTGCTCTATCCACCTGAGCTACAGGGGCTAAACGGTGAAATCTAGAGAGGTTACGCATAGTGCAGCAAGGCCTCGACGCGCTCGCTCCGCAGCCGCTCCCGCCCTTTGAGAAAGTCGAGCTCGATCAGGAACGTGAAGCCCACCACGTGCCCGCCGTGCGCCCGCACCAGCTTCGCGGCCGCCTCGGCAGTACCGCCCGTCGCCAGCACGTCATCGACGATCAACACCCGGTCACCCGGACCCACTGCATCGCGGTGCATCTCGAGTGCGTCGGTGCCGTACTCCAAGGCGTACTCCACCCGACCCCGCGCCGCTGGGAGCTTCCCCGGCTTCCGGATAGGCACCAGTCCCGCGTCCAGCAGCAACGCGATCGGTGCGCCCAGCAGGAAGCCGCGCGATTCGATCGAAACGACGCGCCGCACTTCGGCCCCGCCGAACGGCGCCGCCATCAGCTCAACCGCCCGCCGGAACGGGCCCGGATCGAGCAGCAGCGGTGTGATGTCCTTGAACATGATCCCCGGCTTGGGAAAGTCGGGGACGTCGCGAATCGCCTGATAGATATCCTGGACTGTGGTCGTCGAGGTCAAGCTCGGCTCCCGCAACTACTTGATATCAAAACCATTGGGGATCGTGACCTCATGTGGAACCTGGGATTTTTCCACACGCTCCACCTGTGCCGCCGGCGGGCCCTGTGCCAGCACCCGCTCGAGGTCCGCCAAGCCCGAGTCCGGACCTTCCGCGATCACCTCCACCGACCCGTCGCGCAGGTTGCGGGCCGACCCGCGAAGTCCCATGCGCGTCGCCTGTCGCCACACCCACCAGCGGAACCCCACACCTTGCACGCGACCGTGGACGAGGAAGCGGATGGCGGCCACGGGGCCCCTACCCTTGCCGATCCTGCGCGGCCCGCCGGCGGTACCACCAGACGTAGACCGCGGCGATCCCCGCCAGCACGGGCAAGGCGACGAGCACAGCGCGCCCGGCGTAGCGCTTCGCCTCCTGGTTGAGCACCTCGAGGATCACGTCTTCCCGGCTACCGATGAACCACCCAATCCAGGTCAAAATCGTGCACCAGACCAGCGCACCCAGTCCGGTGAACACCACGAACCGTCCCAGGTGCATGCGCGCGATTCCGGCGGGAATCGAGATGAGGTGCCGTACGACGGGCAGCATTCGACCCAGGAACGTGCTGATCTCGCCGTGGGCCGCGAAATACCGCTCCGACCGATCGAGCGCTCGCTCGGTAATGAGCACGTACTTGCCCAGCCGCAGGAAGAAGGCCCGTCCGAGCCAATGCGCGAGGCCGTAGTTTGCGAGCGAGCCGAGGATACTGCCCAGCACGCCGCAGGCGACCGCTACGATGAAGCTCATTTCCCCTTTGGCCGCGAGATAGCCCGCGGGCGGCATCACCAGCTCACTCGGGAGGGGCAAGATCGACGACTCGACAGCCATCAGCGCCACGATGCCGGGGTAGCCCATCCCCCGGAACAGGTTCAGCAACCAGTGGATGAACGCGTCAAGCATCGAAGCCGTGTTCTCCCAGCAAGGGGACGAACCGCGCCGCGCCGAGGGGCGTGCGGCGCACCTCGGAGGCGGGCCCCTGCCCCACCCGCTCGATCAGGGTGAGCGTTTGGGCGCCGCGCTCGCCCAGCGGAATCAGCAGGCGGCCGCCCGGCGCGAGCTGCTCCACGAGCGGCGGTGGGACTTCCGGGCCGCCGGCGGCGACCAGAATCGCGTCGTAGGGTGCGTACGCGCTCCACCCGAGCGTCCCGTCGCCCAGCAGCACCGAGACGTTCGCGCTCCCGGCGTCGTGCAGCGCGCGCCGGGCCGCGACCGCGAGCGGCTCGACGCGCTCGACCGAGAAGACCGTCCCCGCGAGGGCCCCGAGCAGTGCCGTCTGATATCCTGAGCCGGTCCCGATTTCGAGGACGCGCTCCCTGCCCGTGAGCCGGAGCGCCTCGAGATAGCGCGCCTGTGTGAACGGCTGGGAGATAGTCTGGCCGTTCCCGATCGGCAGCGCCGTGTCCTCGTAGGCGCGGTGTCGCACCGCCGGCGGCACGAACAGGTGCCGCGGTGTCTCGGCGAACGCCTTGAGGATGGCGAGGTCGCGGATCCCCCTGGCACGCAACGTCTCGACCAACCGCGTGCGATATCCCGCGTAGGTATCCGCCGCCCCGGTCAGTCGCCGGGGAGCCACTTCCGCACCACCTCGATCAAGCCGTAGTTGGTCATGTCCATGTGGAGAGGCGTCACGGAGACATAGCCGTCGCTGGTGGCGCGGAAATCGGAATCCGCATCGCCGCTCCAGGTGATGCGACCGCCCCCGATCCAATAGATCTCCTTGCCCCACGGATCCTTCATGAGGGCGATTTCCTCACTGAAGACTCGGCTCCCGAGATGCGTCACCTTCACACCCTTCACCTGGTCACCGGGAAGCGCGGGAAGGTTGATGTTGAGCAGCGTTTCCGTCGGAAAGTCTTTCACCTCCACGATGCGCCGGAGCAAGGACCGCAGCCCGTCCTTGTGCGTTTCGAGCATGTCCAGGTCCGCCCCCGCATACGAGACCGCGATACTGGGGATGCCGGCCACGAGGCCCTCCATCGCTGCGGCCACCGTGCCCGAGTAGAATACGTCCTCTCCCATATTCTGGCCGTGGTTGATCCCGGAGATCACGAAGTCCGGCTTCTGCGGCATCAGCATCCCGATGGCGAGGAGCACGCAGTCGGTGGGAGTGCCGTCCACCTGGAAGGCACCGTCCGGCCGTCGCGTCGCGTGCAGCGGGCGGTGCAGCGTGAGCGAGTGCGAGGTCCCGCTCTGCTCGCGATCGGGAGCGACCACGGTCACCTGGCCCAGCGCGGCGCACACCTCGCCCAACACTGCCAGGCCGCGGGCGAGGATGCCGTCGTCGTTCGAGATGAGGATGTTCATCGTGCCCCGAAAATGATCGCCCGCGCGTAGCGCGTGAAGACGCGGGCCTGCCGCCACGTGTCCGCCCAGTGCCGGAAGTGGCTGGGCCGCCCGTGGTACACGGTCGACACCGCCACAAACTGGACCCGCAGACCCCGGGTGAGCGCGGCGAGCAGGAACGCCGTCTCGAAATCGTAGCCCAGCTCCGGCGGGCGGACCGCCTGGGCCGCGCGCCGCGTCAGGGCCCGAAAGCCGGTCTGGGCGTCCGGGACCGCCACGCCTCCGATCCGCGACGCGAGCGCCGCCGATACCCAGTTGGTGCAGCGCCGTCCCCACGGCATCGCGCCGCTCCGGGCCCGGGCGCCCAAGGCCAGGTCCGCCGCATCACCCAGGACCGGCGCCGCCAGGCGGGGAATCTCCTCCGGCGCGTGTTGCCCGTCGGCGTCCAACGTGACGATGACGCCCGCCCCGCCGTCGAGGGCCGCCGAGATACCCGTCGCGAGCGCGGCACCTTTCCCCCGATTGCGCGGATGGATGAGCACGGTGGCCCCCGCCCCCCGGCCCTCGCCGCTCGTCCCGTCGGTCGATCCATCGTCCACAACGTACACGGTGGCGCCCGGAACGGCACGGGACGTTCGGGCAACGACTCCGGCGATGGTGGCGGCGGCCTGATAGGCGGGGATGACGACCGCGACAGCGCGGTCAGCGCGCCCCGGCATTGGCGGAGGCGTTCCCCTCGAGTAGGGCGAGGATCGACTTGAGCTCGGCGCGCAGGTCCTTGACCGTCTGGGTCGCCAGCGCGCGGCGCGCCTCCGGCTTGAGCTCCCCGCTACGCCGATACTGCTCGATCTTCTGGCGCGCGCCCTCGATCGTGTATTTCTCCGTATACAGCAGGTGCTTCACCAGCATGATCAACTCGATCTCGCGCCGCTGGTACACGCGGTTGCCGGACCGGTTCTTGGCGGGGTTCAAGAAGCGGAACTGGCTCTCCCAGTACCGCAGCACGTGCGGCTTCAGATCGGTAAGCTGACACACCTCGCCGATCGAAAAGAACTCCTGCACGGGATGGGGGGCGCTCATCGCCAGTGCTCCGGCTTGAGCTCCCGTTCCATCAAGTCGGCGACGGCCTGGCTGGGCGACTTCCCGTGAAAGAGAACCTCGGCCACCTCCCGCGCGATCGGCAGCTCGACACCGTGTCGCTCCGCGAGGGTCACCGCCGAACGGGCCGTGTTCACCCCTTCGACGACCGCAGCCCGTCCCGCCAGCGCGTCCTCGAGGCGCTTGCCTTCCCCCAGCTCGACTCCCAGCTGGTGGTTGCGCGATAGCGGGCCGGTGGCGGTCAGGATGAGGTCGCCCATCCCGGCGAGGCCGGCGAAAGTGGCCGGCTCGGCGCCCAGCGCGACGCCCAACCGCGTGATCTCGGCGAGCCCGCGCGTGATCAGCGCGGCGCGCGTGTTGTGGCCCAGCCCGAGGCCTTCCAAGATGCCGGCCGCGAGCGCAATGACGTTCTTGAGCGCTCCCGCGAGCTCGACCCCGAGCACGTCCGTGGCGGAATACACCCGGAAGAACCCCGTCGAGAAGACCTGCTGCACCTGCTGGGCGACCGCGTGCTCCCGCGCCGCCGCCACGACGGCGGTAGGTTGGCGCGCGTACACCTCCCGGGCGAACGACGGGCCCGACAGCACGGCGATCGGCGCCTCCTTCGGAAGCACGTCGGCCAACACACACGACGGCGTGGCGAGTCGCTCCGGGTCGAGGCCCTTGGACACGCTCACCACCAACGCGCCGCGACCGATCTGGCCCCGCGCCCGGGTCATGACCTCGCGCACCGCATGGGACGGGGCCGCCGACACGACGACCTCGGCCCCACGTACCGCGGCCGTGAGGTCACCGTCGGCCGTAAGGGCGGGAGCGAGTGCGGCGCCAGGCAGGAACATGTGGTTCAGGTGCTCCCGGTTCACGCTCTCCACCACTTCGGGCTCACGGGCCCAAAGGGTGACGGTGGCGAAGTCCCCCTTACGGGCGAGCAGGTCGGCGAGCGCGGTGCCCCACGCGCCTCCGCCCACCACGGCGACGCGGGTCATCCGCCCGCCCGTGCGAACGCGGAAGGCGAAACGCGGAACGCGGAACAGCACGGAGAGGTCGTTCCCCAGGTGCAGCTTCCCCTGATGTTCCGCGTTCCGACTTCCGCGTTCCGAGTTTGTCTCGTCACCCCCCCGCGCAAGCGCGCGATGTTGTGCCGATGCGTGTAGACGATCAGCAGCGCCAGGACCACGCCCGCCCCGAACGTATAGGGCTCGTCAGGGGCCGTGACCCGAACCCACAGCGGGAACAGCACGGCCACCGTGATGGAGGCGACCGACACGTAACCGGAGAGCCACAGGATCACCGCCCACATGGCGGCCGAGATCCCGATCGCGAGTGGGGCGAGGGCGAGGAACACCCCGGCGGCCGTGGCGACCCCCTTGCCGCCCCGGAAGCGCACATACGGCGAGAACATGTGGCCGAGCACCGCCGCCAGTCCCAGGGCCACCGTGAACCACAGCGGCCCGTTGGACCAGGGTCCGAGGATCACCACGGGAACCGCGCCCTTGACCATATCGATCACGCCGACGGGGATCGCATACTTCCAGCCGAGCACGCGGTACACGTTGGTCGCCCCGAGATTGTTCGAGCCGTGCTCGCGCAAGTCGATGCCTTTTCCGAGTTTGCCTGCGATATAGCTCGTCGGCGTGGCGCCGATCAGATAGGCGAGGACGAGCATGATGGCCAGCCCGACGTCGTTCATCGGCGCGCCGTCTCCCGCCTGCGGCGGAGCTTGAGGTTGAGCGGGGAGCCGGTGAACCGCCACGC
>WNGI01003185.1_pt1 | contig 32737 bp, 36 predicted proteins | sample 5400621 | NCBI WGS metagenome assembly WNGI01 (sample SAMN13153374, study PRJNA577476) | soil metagenome | isolation source: 20 cm soil or saprolite under Garry oak tree replicate 1 | place: USA:California | collected 2016-06-15
CCGGCGCGCCAGCATGAAATCCGCGGGATCGAAATCCCGGACTTCCGCGGCGACCTTGGACGGAAAGTCAGAGGCGTCGAACGCGTGGATGTAGTCCACCGCGGACTTACCGGCGATGAGGTTCTGCCAGAAGGTTTCTTTCCCGATTCCGTTCGGGGCGACCACTCCGAGGCCAGTGATCACCACACGACGTCGAGCCACCCACACCTCCATGTGTCAGGGTGCCGCACGTCCAAATCGTGGTCGCTGTTAGAATAAGTGAACCGATTGCGCCATGTCCAGGTACCCGTTGGACCGTCGACAATTTCTGACACTCCCCCTGAAGCTCTTCCTGGCGCCGCTGCTCGTCAACACCGCCCCCTGGCGCGCGCACGCCGGCCCCGAGACGCGGCGCACGGCGTACGACGTCGACGTCGGAGTGCTCTGGGACGCGATGACGTTCCACCTGCCGGGCGCCCTGGAGGAGGCGGTCGATCGAGCCGCCGGCCGCTACGAGATCAAGGCCGTCGGGCAGGGCTCGAAGATCCAGAACCGTGTCGAGTCCCGGGGCATGCTCGTGGACGGCCGCTGGGCACCGCTCGAGGCCACGTCGTGGTTCCTGGTGGCCGGGCGCGAGACGCGCTCGCAGACGCTCTACGACTACGATCGGCGCCGTATCGAGTACCACTTCAAGGGGGAGACCTTCTTCCTGCGACGGCTCCGGGTGGCCGACGACGTGCTGACGATTCCTCCCGGGCTCCACGTCGACGACGTCATCACCACGGTGCTGAACTACGCCGACGGCCGGTGGCCTCCCCAGCCCGACGGCAGCTATCAGACGCACGTCGTGCGTCGGCAGCGGCCCGAGAAGGAGGGGCCCGACGACGTCTCCCAGGCGTACCGTGCCGAGATCGTTCCGCTGGCGATGAAGGTCGCGTCCGAGCCCGAGACCGGGAAGGCCGCGGCCAGTCTCGACCTCACGCGCTTCTCGTCGTGGGCGAAGGAGCGACAGCCCGCCCGCGTCATCTTCGGCCCCGATCGCCGCCCGGAGAGCATCACCGCCTCGCTCATCCTCGGCACGTCGATCACGATTCGCTTCCGGGGCCAGGCGTAGTGGCGCCAGGTGTCGTCGGGCCAGGCGGGGCGGGGCCAGGCGTCGTCGGACCAGGCGGAGCGCAGCCAGGCGTCGCGCACGACCTCGTCACGCTCGGCGAGGTGCTGTTGCGGCTCGCCGTCCCGTCGCCGGCCCGCTTCGAAACGGCGCGCACGCTGGACGTTCAGATCGGCGGCGCCGAGGCGAACGTCGCCGCCGCGTGCGCACGCCTCGGGATGCGCGTGGCCTGGATCTCGGCGCTCCCGGCCAACCCGTGGGGCGAGCGCGTGCGGCGCGAGCTGGCCGGCCACGGCGTCGACTGCGCCCACGTGCGACTGACGGACGGCGCTCGCCTGGGCGCCTACTTCCTCGAGTACGGCGTGGCGCCGCGGCCGATCCGGGTGCTCTACGACCGCCGTGATTCGGCATTCGCGCGACTGACGCCGGCCGAGGTGGACTGGACCACCGTGCGGCAGGCCCGCCTCGTCCACCTCACGGGCATCACGCCGGCGCTCAGCGCCAGCGCCCGCGCCCTCAGCGAGCGCGCGCTCGCCGAGGCGGCGGCCGTGTCCTTCGACCTGAACTACCGGGCCGCCCTCTGGTCGCCGTCCGACGCTCGCGCCTATGCCGAGACCGTCCTCCCGCGCGCCCGCTTCGTCTTCACCGGCCTCGAAGAGGCGCGGACGGTCTTCGGCCTCGACGGCCCTGCGGAGCGCATCGTCGAGGCGCTCTCGCGCCAGGCCCCGAAGGCCACGGTCAGCCTCTTGATGGGCGAGGACGGCTCGGTGACGTTCGACGGTGGCCGCATCGTCCGGCCGCGCCGCCGGCCGCGTGTCGAGGTGGTGGATCCCATCGGCGCCGGCGACGCGTACGTCGCGGGCTTTCTGTGGGCGGCCCAGCGCGGCGCCGATCTCGAGGAGACGGTGGACACGGCGACCGCGGTCGCCGCGCTGAAGTGCTCGATCTGGGGCGACATCGCCGTCATCACGCCGCGGGACGTGGACGACGTGCTGGCCGGCGGTCCAGGCGTTCGCCGGTGAGCGCCATCGCGAGCGTCCGCGTCCCAGGGCTGGACGCCCGCGCCCAGGTCTGGCGCGATCCCCAGGGCATCCCGCACGCCCGAGCAGAATCCAGTTACGACGCGTTCGTCGCCCAGGGCTTCGTGCACGCGCAGGACCGGCTGTTCCAGATGGATTACGACCGGCGGCGCGCGTACGGCCGCTGGGCCGAGCTGGCCGGGGCGGGTGCCGTCGCTCAGGACGTTCAGATGCGTCGGTTCCGCCTGGCCGCGAGCGCCCGGGCGGACTACGCGGCGCTCGACGCCGAGACGCGAGCGATGGTCGACGCCTACGCCAGAGGAGTCAACGCGTTCATCGCGACGATGAGTGAGCCGCCGATGGAATACGGACTCCTCGGCACCCGACCCGAGCGGTGGGATCCGTGGGACGCCTGCGCCGTCTTCAAGGTCCGCCACGTCTTGATGGGCACGTGGCAGCTCAAGGTGTGGCGCGGCCGCCTGCTCCGCCATCTCGGCGCCGAGATGACGGCGCGCCTGTGCCCGGGAACCCAGCCCAATCCGATGCTGATCATCCCGCCCGGCGTGGAGTACGACGACGGCGTGACCGATGGCTTCGCGGCGTTGCAGTCCTGCGAGGCGGCTCTGACCGCGATGACCGAGTGGGACATGGGCAGCAATAGCTGGGTGGTCGCGGGCAGCCGGACCGCGTCGGGCCGGCCGCTTCTCGCCGGCGATCCTCACCGTGCGCTCGACGTGCCGAACGTGTACTACCAGAACCATCTCGCGTGCCCGGACTTCGACGTCGTCGGGCTGTCCTTCGCCGGCGTTCCCGGGTTCCCGCACTTCGGCCACAACGCCTCGGTCGCGTGGTGCGTCACCCACGCCAATGCCGATTATCAGGACGTCTTCATCGAGCGCTTCGACGGTAATGGGCGCTACGAGTTCCGCGGAGAGTGGCGGCCAGTCGAGGCCTGGCGCGAGGCGATCGGCGTCCGCGGCGCGGCGCCCGTCACGATCGATCTGGCCGCGACTCATCACGGCCCCATCGTGCTCGGGGACCCGAAGACGGGTTACGCGCTCGCCCTGCGCTACACGGCCACGTGTGAAGCCAATCCCACCTTCCGAGCCCTGCTCCCCATGCTGCGCGCGCGCTCGGCGGACGAGCTCGAGGCGGCCATGCGGCCGTGGGTCGATCCTGGCAACAACTTCGTCTTCGCCGACGTCCACGGCGCCATCGGCTACCGGACGCGCGGCCGCGTGCCCGTCCGGAACGCGGCCAACGCATGGGTGCCGGTGCCCGGCTGGGACGGCGCCCACGAGTGGCAGGGGAACATCCCGTTCGAGGAGATGCCGGCGATGCGCAACCCGGCCACCGGCTGGATCGCGACGGCGAACAGCCGGATCATCGGGCGCGACACCCGTCACTACATCGGGCTCGACTTCGCCCCTGACTTTCGCACGCGCCGGCTCGTCGAGCGCCTGCGCGACCTCAAGAGCGCCACGGTCGAGGACATGGCGGCGATCCACGCCGACCGCGTCTCCGTTCCGGCGCGTGAGCTCATCGAGATCCTGGCCCGCGTCCGGCCGTCCGACGCGGCGTCGCGCGAGGCGCTGGACCTCCTCCTCGCGTGGGACGGCGTGATGGATCGCGATGCCATCGCGCCGCTCGTCTACAGCGCGTTCCGCGATCGCGTGATGCGGAGCCTCATGACCCCGATCCTCGGCCCGCTCGCCGGCGAGGCGTTCGGCGGCGCGCCGCGCGGCGCGGTGGCGCACATGGCCCGGCTCCGCGCCCGCCTGGGCGAGATGATCCGCCGCGACGATCGCATGCTGCTCCCGGCTGGTACCGACTGGCCGACGGCGCTCGCGCGCGCGCTGGCCGAGGCCGTCGCGGACCTTCGCTCGAAGCTCGGCGACGATCTCGCGTCCTGGCGCTGGGGGCGGGTGCACACGACCAGGCCGGAGCATCCGCTTTCGAGCGCACTGCCCGGAGCCGCCACCCGCTTGAACCCACCGCGCGTCGCCATGGGGGGCGACGCCGAGACGGTGCAGGCCGCGGCATTCATCGCGGGCGCCGGCTACACGGTGACGAACACGTCGGTGGCGCGCTACGTGTTCGACCTCGGCGACTGGGAGCGGAGCGCCTGGGTCGTGCCGCTCGGAGCCTCCGGCGATCCGCGCAGCCCCCACTACGCCGACCAGCTCGAAGCGTGGAGCGAGGCGCGGCTGTTGCCGATGCGCTACGGGTGGTCGCGCATCCGCGACGAGGCGGAGACGCACCAGGCGCTCGAGCCCGCATGACCACGCGTGCCGACATGACCGCCGGCCGGCGCCGCTGCCGCTGGGCGAAGAGCCCGCTCGACATCCGCTATCACGATCGCGAGTGGGGCGTGCCCGTGCACGACGACCGGCGACTCTTCGAGTGCCTGATCCTCGAGGGCGCGCAAGCGGGGTTGTCCTGGTCGACCATCCTCCGGAAGCGCCCGGCCTATCGGAAGGCCTTCGACAACTTCGACGCCAGGAAGATCGCGCGCTACTCGCCGGCGAAGGTTCGCCGTCTGCTCGCCGATGCCGGCATCGTGAGGCACCGCGGCAAGATCGAGGCGACGATCGCCAATGCCCGCGCCTTCCTGGCCGCGCGCGGCGAGCACGGCACGTTCGATCGCTACGTCAGGTCGTTCGCGACACCGGAGGCGATGAGCAAGGACCTCATCAAGCGCGGCTTCAGGTTCGTGGGGCCGACGATCTGCGAGGCCTTCATGCAGGCCATCGGCATGATCGACGCCCACGAGGCTACGTGCTTTCGGCGGCGGTGGGGCTCAGCCCGGGCACGATAGACGCGCCGGGCAGCCGGCGGAAGACCTCGGGCGAGGTTCGGATCTTGGTGGAGCGGCTGCCCCCGCCGAGGATCAGCCAGTCGAGCGCCATGAGCTCGTCGTCGACGTAGATCGCCAGGTCGGCGGGCAGCGCGAACACCGTGACGCCGCCGATCATCATGCCGGTCAGCGCCTTCGTCTCGTCAGCGGTGGCGAACGAGACCTTCGAGACCGCCATCAGCCTCCGCACCACGTGGTTCACGTCGAGCCGTCGCGTGCCTTGCACGACGCACGCCGCGTATTGCCGGGGTTCCTTCTTCGACGCCACGATGATGGTGTTCGCGGAGTGCTCGAGCGGAACGCCGTACTTCTCGCAGAACGCGGCGGTGTCGGCGAAGCTGGGGTCGATGGTGACGACGTCGTGAGGGACGCCGAGGCCCAGGAGGACCTCGGCGACCCGCTGGTCGATCGCCTCCGTCATCCTGCGAAGGCGTCACGTCCTCGCACGTACGTGCGCTGCCGCTGGGCCGGGTTGCGGTTGATCAACGGCCGCAGGTACATCGGGTGGGTGAGGCTCCGGACCTCGTGCTCGATCTCGAAGAGAACTTCGCCCGGCTTGTCGGGATCGACGATCTTCGTGAAGCGGTACTGATAGGGATCGCTCTCCTGCCAGACGAGATCGTGCTCCACCAGCCAGCGGTGGGGCGTGGCGAAGTCCGAGATGTAGATCGCGACGTGGTGGCCGTCGTAGGCCGGGATCGGCTCCGTCGTCTCCCGGAAAATGAATTCCTGACCGCGCCCGACCTTGGTGCGGGCGGCCTTCTCGCCGCGGATCGTATCCACCCGCGCCGGCGCGCCCATCACGCGCTCGTAGAACTTCGCGATGCCCGGGGCCGTGCCGCGGGGCACCGTGAACTCCACGTACGGCATGCCGAGCGTCATGTCACCGTACTGCGGGTCGGGCAGGTGGCACCGGAACTTGTTGCCCCAGGGGCACGTCACGTTGACGTGGCCGTTCTCCACGGCATAGCTGAACTTCGTGTCGGCGAGCGGGGCCTTGGCCTCGGCCAGGCGCGCCTGCAGGGCCTCGAGGTCGTTCATGACGATGCCGATGACGCCTCGGAGCACGTCGGGCCCCCCGGTCGGCTCGTGGATCTGCTGCTGGCCGATGTTGATCCACATGTTCTCGAGCCCGACCATGAGATAGGGGTCGCGGGTGAAGCCCATCGCCACCACGTAGAACGCCGTGGACGTCACCTGCGACGGGATCTTCACGTTGACGTGCTCGAGAGCGACGATGTTGCCGACGGCCTGGGCTGCCCGATCGAAGGTCTTGGTCATGGCGTTCCTCCTGGTACGCACATACGGTATACCATCCACATGCCTTCGTGGGAGCCCCCGGACCCCGGGTACGACACACGCGTCCGGGCCAGCTTCGCCCGCCAGACGGTGATGGCGACCATCGGGGCGCATCTGACCGGCGTGGCCCCCGGCGCCATCGACATCGAGCTCCCTTACCGGGGGGATCTTACCCAGCAGCACGGCTTTCTGCACGCGGGAGTGATCACCATCATCGCGGACAGCGCCTGCGGCTACGCCGCGCTGAGCTTGATGCCCGCGAAGGCGTCGGTGCTGACCGTCGAGTACAAGGTGAACCTCCTGGCGCCCGCCGCCGGCGAGCGGATGATCGCGCGCGGCCGCGTGATGAAGCCGGGGAAGACGCTGACCGTGTGCACGGCCGACGTCGTGGCGGTGACCGACGGCCGTGAGAAGACGATCGCGACGATGACGGGCACCCTCATGGCGATCTACGATCGGCCCGATGTGTCCGCGGGGTTTTGACGACGACCCTCCAAAGGTGACGGACCTCCGAAGGGACGAACCTTCCGGAACCTGATCAACGACGCGCCCTACGTCTTCACCGGCGGTGCGTACTCGCCGCTCGATGCGCAGATCGCCGAGCGCGTCGGCATGAAGGCGATCTACCTGACATGGGGTTCCTCACCGTGACCGAGATGACCTGCATCGCGTCGATGGTGGCGAGTGCGGTCGAGATTCCGATCATCGCGGATGCCGATGATGGCTACGGCAACGCGCTGAGCGCCATGCGGACGTCGCTCGAGCGGACGAAGGCGGGCCATCCCACCGAGAGCCACCACGTCATGGCGCGTGTCAGGCACTTCCAGGAGCTCGAGCGCAAGTACATCCTCGGGGCCGCGGCCCGGATCCAGTCGCCGGACGGCTTCGGCGAAGCGGCGCAGGGCACTGAGCGAGGCGTCATGACATCCGACACCGCGCGCATGTACATCGATTGACACGTGGGTGCACGCCCGCGGCGGCGCCACCTTCGACGTCGTCAATCCGGCCGACAGCTCGGTTGTCGCGACGGTCAGGGATGCCGGGCCGACCGAGGCGCAACGCGCCGCGAGGCGGCCCACGGAGCGTTCCGAGAGTGGTCGGCCCGGCCGGCACGCGAGTGGGGCTCAGGCGCTGCTGAACATCCAGTCGTTGATGGAAGAGCGCCTGGACGTCTTCGCGCGCCTCATCACCACCGAGAACGGCAAGCCGTTCGAGGAGGCTCGGTCGCGTACTTCGGGTGGTTTGCCGAGCAGGCCCGGCGCGTCACCGGCGAGTGGGTGCCGTCGCCGCACGCCGGCAAGCGCACGTGGGTGCTGCGCCAGCCCGTCGGGCCGGTCGCCGCGGTCACGCCCTGGAACTTCCCGGCCACGATGGTCACCCGCAAGATCGCGCCGGCCCCGGCAGCCGGGTGCAGCGTCGTGTGGCCATCCGCTGACTGACGGTGTCTGGTCGCGCGGCTTCTTCTGCGTCCCCACCGTGCTGCTCGACGCGACGGAAGAGATGGCCGTGGCGCGCGAGGAGACACGGGCAACGCCACGACCTACGGCCTCGGCGCCTACGTGTACACACGTGACCTCGGAAGAGCGCTGAGCCTGGCCGAGCGCCTCGAGTACGGGCTGATCGGCGTCAACGATGCGTCCGGCTACACTCACGAGATCCCGTTCGGCGGCTTCAAGCAGTCGGGTCTGGGCCGCGAGGGCGGCGAGGAAGGGATCGATCAGTACCTGGAGACCAAGTCCGTCGTCGTCAACATCTCCTGACGACGCAGGTCGCGTGAAACGAGGGGATGGCTGTGGCCGAGGTGCCACAGCCATCCCCGCTACGTCGAGGTCTAGGCGCCGGACGAGAACCTGCGGCGGATAAACGGCACGCTGGCAAGGGCCGTCGCGACGAGCGCAAGCGTTGCTGGCTCGGGCGTCGCCGTCGGCGTTGGATCGAGCGGCGTCGTGTTGAGCGACATCCTCAAGTTGTCCAGGTCGAAAGTCTCGGCGACGCCTTCGTGGTTACCGGCTTGGATGGTGAACGAATCGAAGGGAGCATCGGAGGTCCAGCCGAAGAATCCGGCGATCGGACCAATCTGGTCAACGAACTGCGTGCCACCGCCGGTCAGGTTGATCGTGATCCCCAGGGCCTGGCCTTCCAGAGCGGGTGCCGTGTCCCAAGTACCACCGGCGCCGAGTAGCGGGCCGAACTGGTAGAAGAACGAGGGCGATTCACCGCCGGAGCGCGTGACACGGTCGTGCCAATGATCTGCCTGGATCGACCCAGTCGAGGTGACGACACCCGTCGACGGCTGGAGCACGCCACTGAAGGGCTCCGTGATGAAGATACCGACGGCGGTCATCCAAGCCGCTTCGCTCGAGTACGTCGTAACGACAGCGGCGGATGCGGTTGTCGACCAGAAGACGACAGGCAGGAGTAACGCCAGTGACCACTTCTTCATTGTGCTACCTCCATGAGCGCATGAATTGTGAAATCATGTGAATCATGAAGGCAGACTTCGTGCCAGAGGGCGAAGCGCTCACATCGACGATGACTTGGCCACCGCTCCGATCACGATACGCCACCGTGTGGAAGCAACGGCGACGGGCGTCAACATATCGAAAGATCTAGACGCATATCGAAAGATCTAGACGGAGTCAGGATGGCCGTGACCGCACCTCACAGCCATCCTCGACTCGATCCTCTACGACTGCAACGGAAGCTTCCGGCGGACGAACCGGAAGCCGACGAGACCTGCCCCGATCAGCGCGAGCGTGGCCGGCTCGGCGGTCGGCGTCACCGCGCCCGACGTGGGCGCCATCATCAGGTGTTCCAGCTCGAACGTCTCCGCCACGCCGGCGTTGTTACCCGCCTTGATCGTGAAGGAGTCGAACGCGGCATCGGACGTCCAGCCGTAGAACCCGTCGATCGGACCGATCTGCCCGACGAACTGCGTGCCGCCGCCCGTCAGGTTGAGCGTGATCCGGAGGCCCTGGCCTTCGAGGAGCGGTGACGTGTCCCAGTCACCGCCGGCGCCGTGCATCGAGCCGAGCAGGTACCGGAACGTCGTCGATTCGCCGCCGCTGAGGGTCACACGATCGTGCCACTTGTCCCCGTCGATCTGTCCCGCCGACGTGACGACACCCGTCGTCGGCTGGAGCCCCGCGTTGTTGAACGATTCGGTGACAAACGAACCGACTGCGGCACTCCAGGCCGCTTCGCTCGAATACGTCACGAGCGCAGCGAACGCGGTGGTTGCCCAGAGAACAATGGGCAGGGTGAGGACCAGCGACCACTTCTTCATCTCGATTTCCTCCATGAGCGGAGTCTGATTGGGCCGTGGCCGTGGTAAGGGCAGCCTTCGTGCCAGAGCGGAGTGCGCGCGTCGGTGCTGACTTAGCGCGACGTCACGCGTCCGGCGCGGCCGGTTGGCAGTAACGTCGAGATAAACCGACGATCAAGAACGCGTCGATTGCGGCTCGAAGACGGCGCCCAGCACGGGGTGCCGTCCTTTCGGAATGCCGAGCGCTCGCTCGCCGCCGATCTCGATGGCCAGCGGGCCTTCCTCGCGCGTGGCGTCGATCTCGACCGCGATGCGGAGCGGCGAGCGCGGCCACGTGTAGATCACCGAAAGATCCGGAGCTTCCGCCTCCTGGCCCTGGAGGATCGTCACCCATTGCGTCCGCGCGCGCTCACGCGAGCGCGCGCGCATGCGCAGGCCCACGATGGCGACCGGTGGAGGGACGTCGAGGGGCGCCGGCGGCGGCGTCCACGGCGGCGCGCTGCCTCCTCGGGCCGACTCGGCGAACTGCACGACGATGCCCAGCGCGTGCCTCGGATGCAGGAACGCTTCCTTCCAGTACGGATTCGTGTCGTTCTTCCCGACGATCTCGTAGCCGTGGGCGTGGGCGCGCTCGCAGGCCTCGTGCAGGCTCGGTACCTTGAACGTGACGTGGTGGAGGCCGGGGCCACGGGCGGCGAGGAAGCGGTGCAGGAACCCGTCGCGGCCGATCGGCTCCAGCACCTCGAGGCGCGCGCGGTTGGCGAAGCGCCACTGGCCGAAGCGGTACACGCCGGCGTCGGCGCCGAACGCGGGCGATCCGCCGAGGACGCCCACCAGGAACGGCGTCGCGTCCGCCATGCGTGGCAGCGCGAGCGCGATGTGATCGAAGCGGACGTCCATTCGTGGGTAGAATGCCACGCGTGCGCCTGCCCTTCTACTATGGCTGGTTGCTCGTCGCGACCGCGTTCGTCACGATGGGCATCGGCGTCAACGCGCGCACGGCCTTCTCGCTCTTCTTCCCGCCGATCCTGAACGAGTTCGGCTGGGACCGCGGCGTCACCGCCGGCGCCTTTTCGTTCGGGTTCCTCGTCTCGGCCGCGTTCAGCCCGCTGCTCGGTCGCCTCGTGGACCGGCGCGGCCCGCGGCTGATGGTCGAGACGGGCGTCGGCCTCGTCGGGATCGGCCTGCTCCTGGCCACGCTCGTCAGCCGTCCCTGGCACCTCTATCTGACGCTCGGCGTGCTGGTCGGCGGCGGCAGTGTGTGCCTCGCCTATACCGGACACGCGCTCTTCCTGCCTCAGTGGTTCGTGCGGCGCCGCGGCCTCGCCGTCAGCATCGCGTTCTCCGGCGTCGGTGTCGGATCGATCGTGCTGCTGCCGTGGGTCCAGGTGATCATCGCGAGCGGCGGCTGGCGGCACGCGTGCGTCGTGTTCGCCATCGTCGTGCTGGTGGTGCTGGCGCCGCTCAATCTCGTCTTGCGGCGCCGCCCCGAGGATCTCGGCCTCCTGCCCGATGGTGACACCGCGCCGCGAGATCCGCGCCCCGGCGCGCAACCGGAGAACGTCGTCGATCCCGTCTGGGTGGCGGTGGACTGGACGCTGCCGCGGGCCCTGCGGACGACGCGTTTCTGGTGGGTGGTCGTCGCCTACTTCTGTGGCCTGTTCGCGTGGTACGCGGTGCAGGTGCACCAGACCAAGTACCTGACCGAGATCGGCTTCAGCCCGATGCTGGCCGCGTGGGCGCTTGGCCTCGTGAGCCTGGCTGGCATCCCCGGCCAGGTGATCCTCGGCCACGTGTCCGATCGCGTGGGGCGGGAATGGGTGTGGACGCTGGGCAGCCTGGGCTTCGCGCTGTGCTTCGCGCTCTTGCTGGCGATGCAGCAGGCGCCGACGCCGCTCCTGCTCTACTCGATGGTCGTCGCCCAGGGCGCACTGGGCTACGGCCTCACGTCGGTCTTCGGCGCGATTCCCGCCGAGATCTTCCAGGGACGACAGCAGGCGACCATCTTCGGCACGATCAACCTGGCCGCGATCGGCGGCGGGGCGGTGGGGCCCTGGCTCACCGGAACGCTCCACGACGTGACGGGAAGCTACGTGCTCGCGTTCTGGATCGCGATCGGCTGCAGCGCCGTCTCGGCAGGCTCGATCTGGCTGGCGGCGCCGCGCAAGGTGCGCGCGGTCGCCGGCCGCATCCCGCGCCGCGCTACTTGACGACGTCGATCAGCTCGACCTCGAATACCAGCGTCGCGCCCGGCTTGATGCGCGGCGGCGCGCCGCGGTCGCCGTAGGCGAGGTCGGCCGGGCAGACGAGCTTGCTCTTGCCGCCGACCTTCATCGTCTGCACGCCCTCGGTCCAGCACTTGATGACCTGATTGAGCGCGAAGGTGACGGGCTCGCCGCGTTGGACCGACGAATCGAACACGGTGCCGTCGGTCAGCGTGCCCTGATAGTGCACCTTCACCTTGTCGGTGGCCCCTGGCGAGGCGCCGGTGCCCGGCTTGATCGTCGTGATCACGATCCCCGACGGCGTCTTCGTCGCGCCCTTCTCGGCCGCGGCCTTGGCCAGGTACGACTCGCCCGACTTCTTCTCGATGGTCGCCGCCGCCGCCATGCGCGACTTCTGGAACTCCTGGATCTTCGGCATGTACGGCTGGACCTCGACCTTGTGCTCGCGTACCAGCACGCCGTCCGAGAGTCCCTCTTTCACCAGCTCGAGCTCCTTGTCGCTCAGCGCGAACGTGGACAGGCTCTGGCTGAGGGCGAGACCGAGAGCGTAGAGCGTTTTCTGCTCTTCGGTCTTGAGCTCGGGACCCGCCGCGGACACGGGCGCGGCGACGAGGAGGAGGACGAGCGCGCTGACGAGGGTTTTCGGCATTGGACGTCCTTTCACGGGAGCTTTTGTGTAGGATATACCCCCGATGCCAGAATCCGTGCCGGCTTCTCTCATTCTCGATGCCTACAAGGAAATCTTCCGCGAGGCGCGCGGCGGGCGGCCGAGTGAGCCGCTGGGCTGGGTGCTGAGCGTCCCCGACACGCACCAGAAGAGCGTGCTGGCCGCCCTCGACAAGGAGCGCGCGCTCCGCACGTTGACGTGCGCCACCGAGGACGAGGCCAATGCCATCGCCGCCGGCCTCTGGATCGGCGGCGAGCCCTGCATCCTGATGATCCAGCACGCGGGCCTCTATGCGTCGATCAACACCCTCCGCGGCGTGGCCATCGACGGCAAGGTGCCGATCTTCTACATGATCGGCTTGCTCCAGCGCGAGCGGGACAAGGACCCGCGCGACTCGCGCCACTCGATGGTCCGCTGGTGCGAGCCGCTGCTCGACACGTTCGGCGTGCCCCACGCGCGGCTGGAGGGCCCCGACGACGTCCATCTCATCGCCAAGTACTTCAAGCTGAGCCGCGAGCGGCGCGGTCCGGCCGCGGTGCTCGTGGGCCTGGAGACGATGTGAAGCGCGGAGACGACCCGAGGCGCGCGGCCGAGCCCGTGACGGCCATGAAGCCTGAAGAGCTCTTGAAATTGATCGCAGGCGCGCGGGGCGACGCCATCTGTGTTCCCACGATGACGACGGCGCCGGAGTGGCGCGACATCGCGCCCGACGACCTGTCGATCTCGTGCGTGGGGTTCATGGGCGGCGCGTCGTCGCTGGGACTGGGGCTGGCGCTCGCGAATCCCAAGCGTCGCGTCGTCGTCTTCGACGGCGACGGATCACTCTTGATGCAGCTCGGATCGCTCGCCACCATCGCGGGCGCCGGGCCGCGCAACCTGACGCACCTGCTCTTCAAGAACGGCGTCTACCACACGTCGGGAGCGCAGAACATCCCGGGCGGCTTCGACGTCGACTTCGTGCTGATGGCGAAGGGCGCCGGCTACCGCACCGCCTACGCGATCCACGAGATCGACGAGTTCAAGCGGCGGTTGCCCTCCCTGTTCCGGGACGAAGGGCCGCTGTTCGTGGAGCTCCACACCGGGCTGGCCGACAAGACCCCGATGACGGCGCGCGGCGGCACGCCGTTCCCCGACCAGGTGGATCATCTGCGGAAGAAGCTGACCGGATGAGCGGTCATCACCACGACCACGATCACGACGACGTCGACGCCGGCCCGGCGTGGAGCGACGTCCAGCTCCGTGTGAGGGCGCTCGAGTCGCTCCTGGTCGACAAGCGCCTCGTCGATCCCACCGCCCTTGACGCGCTCATCGACACCTACGAGACCAAGGTGGGGCCGCGCAACGGCGCCCGCGTCGTCGCGAAGGCGTGGGTCGATCCGGCGTACAAGCAGCGGTTGCTCGAAGACGCCTCGGCGGCCATCGCCGAGCTCGGCTACATCGGCCGGCAAGGCGAGGACATGGTCGTGCTCGAGAACACGCCCAAGGTCCACAACATGGTCGTGTGCACGCTCTGTTCCTGCTACCCGTGGCCGGTCCTGGGACTGCCGCCCGTCTGGTACAAGGCCGCGCCCTATCGCTCGCGCGCGGTCATCGATCCTCGCGGCGTGCTGAAGGAGTTCGGGCTCCGCGTACCCGAGGACGTCGAGGTCCGCGTCTGGGACTCGACGGCCGAGCTCCGGTACCTCGTGCTGCCCCAACGGCCGGCGGGGACGGAGCACCTCAGCGAGGACGAGCTCGCCGAGCTGGTCACCCGCGATGCGATGATCGGCACCGGGACGGTGGCGCCGCCCGCGCCCAAGGCCAAGCGATGAACGGCGTCCACGACATGGGGGGCATGCACGGCCTCGGGCCCGTCGAGCCCGAGCCCAACGAGCCCGTCTTCCACCACGACTGGGAGCGAAAGGTCTTCGCGCTCAGCCTCGCCACCGGATTCATCGGCAAGTGGAACATCGACATGGGCCGCTACGCCCGCGAGCTGGACGGGCTCCGCGTCCTGCGTCCGGACGACGTGCCGCGCCGCCTGCGCGCCAGTCGCGCCGCGCGCATGGACGACGAGATCCCCGCGCAGTTCAAGGCCGGCGACGAAGTCGTCGCGCGCAACGTCCATCCCATGGGTCACACGCGGCTGCCGCGCTACGCGCGCGGCAAGCGCGGCGTGGTCGACCGGGACCACGGGGTCTTCATCTATCCCGACGCCCACGCCGCCGGCCTCGGCAAGCAGCCCCAGCACTGTTACAGCGTGCGCTTCAACGCGCGCGAGTTGTGGGGCGACGCGGCATCGCCGCGCGACGCAATCTACATCGACCTCTTCGAGCCCTATCTCGAGCCGGCATGACCGAGCGCCCGCTTCGCGACACGCCCGGCATGCCGCGCGACCAGGAAGGTCCGGTCTTCCGTGAGCCGTGGGAGGCCCAGGCCTTCGGCATGGCCGTGATGCTGCACGAGCGCGGTCACTTCACGTGGATGGAGTGGACCAAGCGCCTGGCCACCGAGATCGCGGCCGCGCGCGCTCGTGGCGAGCACGACGACGGCACGAGGTACTACCATTACTGGCTCGCCGCCCTCGAAAAACTCGTCGCCGAGAAACATCTGGTCGCGAAAGACGAGCTCTCGACCCGCAAGCACGAGTGGGACGTCGCCGCACGGTCGACGCCCCACGGCCAGCCGATCACGCTTCCCGGCCGCTCCGCCTGATCAGGCGCGGCGACGTCTGAGGTACTTCTTCCAGGGTTGCCAGTAATAGGTGTGCCAGCCCTTCGTGATGCTCCGCGCGTGAGCGTCGGGGACGTTCGCGTGGACCATGGCCAGGCGGGCGCCTCGCTGGCGGCGGGAGAAGGCCAGGATGAGCACGGAATCGAGATCGGAGCGCTTCCAGTCCGAGCCTCGCCACGTCTGCACGATCAGTTTTCCGGGGACGAGCGACAGGAACGTGCCCGTGATGTGGGGCGCCATCTGCATGCGGCCGCCCTTCCGGGCCTGGATCTTCGCCTTGCCCCAGCCCCCGCAGGCGGCCGCGTGCTGGCGGGGCGAGAGATAGAGCCGATACAGGCGCTCGGGTGTCGTTCGGAACGTGACCACTTGCTCGATGGTTCGAGGCATCGAGTTCTTTACTTCTGCACGGCCGGCGCCCAGGCCGTCGTCCGACCGCCGATGGTCGCGTGCCGGAGCCTTTCGCCGCGCGCCGTCGGCACGCCGCGATCCCAGCGATAGTGGAAGAGCCAGCTCTTCGGGAAGCGATCGCCGTCTGATCCGACCCTGATCGCCGTGCGGACGACGGAGCCGATCCGATACCGAATGCGCGCGGTCTCGCGCGCGGTGAGCGTGTGCGCCCGGCGCCGTGGATCGATGCGCGCCTGGTAGAGCACCTCGTCGGCGATCCAGTTGCCGACGCCAGCCGAGAATCCCTGATCGAGCAGCACGGCCTTGATCGGCGCCGTGCGCGGATGCAGCAGCTCGTGAAACTTCCGCGGGGACGGCAGCTCGTGGAGCGCGTCGAAGCCGAGCAGGCTGATCGGCGGCTCGTTGCGGGGATCGTGACGAAGGCGGATGCGGCCGAGTCGTCGCGCGTCGGTCATCACCAGCTCACCGCCGCCGGCGAATTTCATCTGGAGCTTCCAGAAGCGCGGCGGCCACTGCGAGCCGCGGTCTTTATTGCCGCTCGACTTGAGCTTCACGCTCTTCACCGCCGGCGAGTGGAAGCCGCCGGTCATGCCGAAGTGGAAGATGGGCCACGGCCGGCGATCGAGCTCCAGCCAGAGATGCTTGCCGCGACGATGGACGGCGCGAATGCGCCGACCGAGCAGCGCGCGCCGCACCTGCGCAGGTGAGGCGCCCTGGAACACGATACGATCGTCGGCGCAGCGGACCTCCACGACGCGGCGGCCGACGGCGACGCGCTCGATGACCCGGCGCGCCGCCTCGACCTCGGGAAGCTCGGGCAAGGGGCGCTACTTCGCCTTGGCCGCCCAGTCCGCGTGGTATTCGATGCCGAGCGCTTTCATCTCGGCCAGCTTCTCGCCCCACTGGGCCTTCTGCTTGTCACGGCCGCGCCGCTCGGTGACCTTCTCCCACTCGACGGCCGCGCTATCGAGCGCTTCCTTGGGCGACTTGCGCTTGGCCAGCGCCTCGGTGATCTCGAACGAAACGCCTTGCGGAAGATCGGTGAGCGAAGATGCGAGACCCGCCATGGGTCCATGATCGTCTTGGCGTCCATAACGATCTTCAGGCTCTGGTCCGGGAGCGAGATGAACTCCAGGACCTTCATGGTGACTTCCTTCTTCTTGGAATACTTCGAGACGGCCATGCCGCGACCCGGGGTGATGGCCGGACGGTGGATGACCTTCCCGTCGATCTCGGCCCCGGGCACGAGGCCGAACCCGGCCTTGCCGACGATGACGGACTCGGCCGGATTGCCCACGCGCTTGCCGGTGGAGGTCCAGGAGTGGAGCAACGGGATCTCGCCCTTGACGAGCAGCGTCTTCGGCTCCTCCGACTCGAAGAGCAGCACGCCCGGCGGGTAGTACGGCATCGTGCGGACCATCTCGTCGAGCGCGCGGACGCCCGCCGCGGTGTTGACCAGCGGCTTCATGTCCTTGTCGAAGTACTGGCCGCCGTAGGCGAAAAAGCGCTGTCGCCACCAGTGGTACGAGACTCCGCTGGCGGACGGCTTGTAGGACGCGCCGGCGCCGAAGAGCTTCCGGTCGCTGCCGTCCCAGCCCCAGCCGTGGAAGAACTCGGCCGCCTCGTCCCACTGCTTCCAGGTCTTGGGCGCAGCGAGGTCGTAGTTGTACTTCGCCTTGAACTTCTTCTTGTTGTCGGCGCGATCGAAGGCGACCTTGTTCCAGTACATGATGTGGATGTCGCCATCGTACGGCATGCTCACCAGCTTGCCCTGGTAGCGGAGCATCACCTTGGCGAAGACGGGGACGATGTCGTCGACGGCGAAGTCGAGCTTGAGCTTCTCGACCCAGGGCTCCAGCGGCTCGAAGTGCCGGCCGTAGTCGGGCATGTTCGACGGCCCGAACATCACGAGGTCCCATGGACTCGAGCCAGAGTTGAACTCGAGGAGCGTCTTGGCCACGAACGAGTCGAGGGGGATGACCTCCGTCTCGATCTTCACGCCGAGCTTGTCGTAGAGGTCCTTCTCGACGAGGGTCAGCGAATACTTCACGTACTCGGCGTTCACGACGGCGCGGATCGTCTGGCCTTCGTACGGCCGTGCCGCCCCCACCGAGGGGACACGCGAGCCGATTACGGCGACGAGCCCGACCAGCACGACGGCGACGATGATCATGAGTGCAGCACGGCGCATGAGAGTCTCCTTGGATGACCCCTAGCCCTTGGTTCCCCCGAGGGCCAGGCCTTTCACGAGATAACGCTGCAGCATGAAGGCGACGGCGAAGGCGGGCAGCACGCCGAGCACGACCGAGGCCGACGCCTCGCCGTAGAACATGTCGGTGCCGCCGCTGGTGAACGACGTGACGAGCACCATCATCGTCTTGGTCTCGATCCCCGTGAGGACGACGGCGAACAGGAACTCGTTCCAGGTGGCGATGAACGCGAAGAGGGCGACCACGGCCATGCCCGGCGCGATGATGGGAACGACGACCTGGACCAGCGCGCGCAGGCGCGAGCAGCCGTCGATCATGGCCGCCTCCTCGATCTCCACCGGGAAGTCGCGCAGGAATCCGACGAGAAGCCAGACGGCGAAGGGGATGTAGACGACGGTGTAGACGGCGACGAGGCCGAGGTAGCTGTTCGTCAACCCCAGCATCTTGTACATGATGTAGATCGGGATGATCAGCGCGATGGCGGGCAGCATGCGGAGGACGAGCAGAAACACGCTGAGCAGCCCTCCGCCGAAGCGCCAGCGCGCGATCGCGTAGGCGGTGGGCAGGCTCACCACCAGCGCCGCGATCATACTGAGTGACGAGATCACGAGGCTGTTGGTGAAGTAGCGGGCACCGCTCGACCGCGTGAAGAGCCCGACGTAGTGGGCCAGCGAGGGCTCGGCCGGGATCCACACCGGAGGGAACGCGAAGAAGTCCTCGTTGCCCTTCAGCGACGTGGTGACGATCCAGAAGAAGGGCCCGAGGAAGAAGACCAGCGCGGCCGCGAGCCCGAGGTAGGTCAGGACGTGGGCCAGGCCGCGTTGCGCTCGGTAGCGCCTCGCTCGCCGCGCGACGATCCGGGGGCGCTCGATCGCAATCGCCATCAGGCGGCCCTCGCTTCCCGGATACGCTGGATCCAGAGGAAGACCAGCGTGAGCACGAGCACGCCGCCGACGATGACGTAGGAGAGCGCCGCCGCGTAGCTCATCCGGAAGTCCTTGAAGCCCACCAGGTACGTGTCGAAGGCGACCGTCTCGGTGCTGCTTCCAGGGCCCCCGTAGGTGAGGACGAAGATCAGCCCGAAGAGCTTGGTGAGGTCGATGAGCCTGATCATCACGCCGACGACCATCGTGAACTTCAGCAGAGGAAGCGTGATCGACCAGAACCTCTGCCACGGCGTGGCCCCGTCCGCCCTGGCCGCGTCGTACAGCTCCTGGGGTATCGACTGGATGCCGGCCAGCAGCACCAGCATCATGAACGGCGTGTTGTGCCAGACCTCGACCAGCACGACGGACACGATGGACAGCCACGGGGTCGCGAACCAGTCGAAGTAGACGTCGAGGAGGCCGAGCTGGCGCCCCAGGTTGTTGATGGCGCCGAACTTCACGCCGAACATCATCCGCCACGCCATGGCCGCCATGACCGGAGAGACCATCGCGGGGATGGCGAGCAAGGCCGTGATGATGGGTCGCCCTCTCACGGCGCGAGAGAGGAGGAGCGCGATCCCGAGCCCGAGCAGCAGCTCGACGGCCAGGGAGGGCGCGATGATGACGGCGGTATTCCAGACCGAGCCGAGGAAGCGCTGATCTTTGAAGAGCGCCTCCACGTAGTTCTTGCCGCCGATGAACTCGTACTCGGAGCCGACCGAGAGGTCGAAGTTCTGCAGCGAGAGATAGAAGGAATAGGCGAGCGGGAACAGGATGACGAGGGCGATGAGGGCGAGCGACGGCGCGGCGAAGGCCAGCGGCTCCCACTGCTTGCGCTTCACGGCAATCGGCCATCCACGCACGCGGCCCTCCTCCTCGGCTGACGGTCAGGGCCGTGGAGATGTGGCCGAGACTCTGCGCGAGCGTCAGGAGGTTGTCAAGGGACGCCGGTCGTCAGTACCCCTTCCGCTTGTCGATGATAGCGAGGAGCGGCTTGCCCGTGCGCAGCCGGCCCAGGTTCTCCACGAACGTGTCGATGGCGCGACCCGCTCGCCGGGGCGATCCGCCGGCGGTGTGGGGCGTGACGATGGCCCGCGGATGGGTCCACAGCCGATGGCCCGCCGGCAGCGGCTCGGGATCGGTCACGTCGATCCCGGCGCCGCCGATCACGCCCTCGTCGAGCGCGGCGAGCAGATCGTCGCCGTACACGATGGCGCCGCGCGTGACGTTGATCAACAGCGCGTGGCGCCGCATGCGCCGGAAGAGATCGCGGGTGAAGAGATGGTGGGTGGCCTTGGTGAGGGGCAGCGCGATCACTACGACGTCGGACTCGGCCAGCAGGTCATTCAGCCGATCCGCCTTCCACAGCGTGACGCCCGACATCCCCGGGACGTCCTCGATGTCGACGGCCAGCACGCGCATGCCGAAGGCCAGCGCGCGCTGGGCCACGTCACGGCCGGTGCCGCCGAAGCCCACGATCCCCATCGTCTGCTCGAAGAGCTCGCGCTGCTCCTTGCGGATGGGCTCGCGCAGCGACCAGTCGTTCCGGCGGATCGCGGTGTGGAGCCCGCGCGTGAGCGCGAGCAGCAGCGCGAAGGCGTGCTCGGACAGATGCACGCCGACCTGGCCCTTCTCGCTGGCCACGATCACGTCGCTCTCGACCAGCTCCGGGGTGAGGATCGCGTCCACGCCGGCGCCGATCGAGTGGTAGTAGCGCAGCTGCTTGGCGCGCAGGTAGATGTCGTTCGGCACGCGGCCGAACAGCACGTCGGTGTCGGGGATCTCCGCCTGCTGCCGCGTGGCCTCGCGCGCTTCCACGAAGCGCGAGCCGGGGCCGGCGGCCTCCAGGATTCGCGCGCGATCCGCGTCGGAAACCGCGGGCACGATCATGAGCGGCGTGTAGAGAATCTTCATGTCAGGCTCCCGAGACGACCCAGAGCGGCGCCCGGCCGGCGGCCACCCGCTGGATGTTGTCGAGCGCGTTGCGGAAGGCCTTCGGCCAGTTCTCCCAGGTCGGGCCCGCCATGTGCGGGGTGATGATCACGTTCTCGAGCCCGAAGAAGGGATGATTGGGCGCCGGCGGCTCCTCGACCATCACGTCGAGCCCGGCCCCACCCAGGTGGCCGGACGTGATCGCCTTCTGCAGCGCCGCCTCGTCGACGACCGGGCCGCGGCATGTGTTGATGAAGATGGCGTCCGGCTTCATGGTCGCGAACTCGCGCGTGGACATCAGGCCCCGCGTGGCGTCGGAGAGCGGCACGTGCACCGTCACGATGTCGGAGGTGCGCAGCAGCTCCTCGAAGAGGACGAAGCGCACGCCGAGCGCGTCTTCCTCGTCCTCGCTGAGCCGCACGATGTCGTAGTACTGCACGCGGGCGTCGAAACCGTGCAGCCGCCGCGCCACCTTCTTGCCGATGCGGCCGAGGCCGACGATGCCGACCGTCTTGCCCTCGAGCTCGTGGAGCGGCATGTGGTCGAAGCCGCCCACGCGCCACTTGCTGGAGACGACGTTGCCATGGCACCAGGTCAACCGCTTGAGCACGGCGAGGATGAGCATGAGCGTGTGCTCGGCCACCGAGACCGAGTTCGATCCGCCGTTGTTGCAGACCGGGATGCCGGAGCGGCGGGCCGCGGCCATGTCGATTGCGTCGTAACCGGCGCTGATGAGCTGGACGAGCTTGAGCCGCTTGCTCGTCTTGAAGAACGCCTCGTCGAGGCCGCCGCGCGCGAAGCCCATCCAGAACTCGGCCTCGGGCAGGGCGCGGGCGAACTCGGGATCCTTGCGCTCCCCGGCGAGCAGCTCGTAGCCGGGCGGCAGCATGGCGCGGCACATGTCCATGATCGACGTGGGCAGGGGCGGCGAGAACAGGATGGTCGTCACGCGGGTGTCCTTTCGCTGTTGAGGATCATGTACGTCGCGCGGCCGGCAGCCAGCAAGCGGCCGCCGCCGTCGGTGATGGTCGCCTCGCCGAACGCGATCGAGCGGCCGCGCTTGAGGATCCGGCCCTCGGCGACGACGTCGTCGCCCGCGCGGGCGGCGCCCATGAACGAGACGTTGACGTCGAGCGTGGCCTGATCGACGCCGCCGGCCGCCGCCGCGCCCATCGTGGCGAGCGCGCCGCCCACCGCCATGTCGACGAGTGAGGCGAGCACGCCGCCGTGGAGCGGCGCGCCGGCTGCGTTGCACAGCTCGTTGCGCACGGGCAGGCGCAGCCGAACCCAGCCCGGCCGCGCGTCCTCGACGGCGACGCCGAGGTGGCGCCAGAACAGGTTGGCCTGGGTGCGGGAGCGAACGGTGGCGAGCGGGTCGTCCGACACGGCTCCGTAGTATAGCCGTCCTTGGAGCGTGTCTCGCGGGGCGGCGCCAGATCAGCCGATCGCGTCGATTCCCCGGAGGCGAAGAACGAGGAGTCGAATGGGATCAGGCAGCAGCTTGACGACGAGCGCCGGCGTTTCCTCGAGGAGCCGGTCGAACGCCGCCCTGGTGAGGACGAGGAGCAACGTGTCAGTTGACGCCACGGCGGTAGCGGACTGCCTGTGACCGTCGAGGAATCCCAGCTCGCCGAGGAACTCGCCGGGACCGATCGTCGTCACGAGCCGATGGCCTCCGCTCCTATCGAGTTTCAACACATCGACCTCACCCACCACCACCAGCGCCATCCAGCGCCCCGGGGTCGCTTCCTGGAAGACGAGCGAGCCTTGCCGCGCGAGAAACACCGCGATGGAGCCAGCGAGGGTCTCGAGTTCTTGCGGGGTGACGTCCTGAAATCGGAGTGACGGATGAGTCGCAGAAAGCAGCGTGGCCCGCTCCTGAACGGAGCGCTCGACGTGCTGGAGCTCCCGGTTCCCGATCTCGAGGCCGGTGGTCATCAACGGAAGGGGGGCCTCCAAGTCTTTCATAGGCTTCACGCGATCACCGAGCAACACGCATGCCGAACCGTCGAGCACGGCTGGGACCGAGCGCGACTCGAGCGGCCATGTCGCGACGATCGCGGTCGGCCGCGCACCGCGCCTCGACGTTCTGGTGTGTGTCGGTCAGTGCCGGGTTCCATCACACGTGCGAAGGCGACAGCGGCTTCGACATCACACAGAGATGTAGGTGCTGCGGGATACGTTCCTGTGGGTGGAGCGGAAGTTCCGGCGACACAGTGCGATTTGGCCGCGACGTGCGCCCCCGTGCTGGTGTGGATACTCGACAGAACCTGCCGTCACGCGTGAGATGGCGACAGCGGCGGCGACACCAGACCGAGAATATAGTCCGCGAGATGTAGCCAGCGCGTTCAACGACGGGTACGCGGTGGCGAAGTGAGCGATGAATCAGGTCATCGTGCCTCACGCTATGACCGAAGTGACCTGAATTCGTCGACCGGTTCGACGAGTGCTCCGGCATCGTGACGTGCTCGAGTTGAGCACGTGCCGAGCATCGCGACCTGTGTTGGGCCGGCCAGCACCTTGCATATGGGAGCACGGGGCGAGCGCGCGAACTCGGAGGTAACGATGGGCCGGCTCACCCGCGAAGAACGTCGTCGAGTCTTCCTCGCACAGGAGAAGGCGCGGCGCGCGATGCAGAGATCCATGGCTTGCCCACAGAGCACACCGGGAGAGCCTCGTGTCCAGCGTTGGGGGCTGCTCTGGTTCTTCCGGGCCGCGATGATCGCCACGCTGCTGGCGGCTGGCTGGTCCGCCTACCGCGCGGTGGAGTTTCACGCTCCGGAATCGATCGTCGTTCCTAACGGCGAGCCCACGATCCAGGGAACAGGCGATTAACTCTCGTCGCCAAAAGCCAGCGCGACCAGAGGGGACGACGGGGGAAGTCCTTGCTCCGTTTGCAGCGCTCACAGAGAAGACGACCGTTCACGACGCGCCACACGGTCGTCCCCGGGCAGCGTCGACAGGCCTCGAACTTGTGAATGACCACCATCGTTATCTCCTCTCGACGCGCTCGATGGCCACTTCGGGCAAGAAGACGCTCTCGCCGCAGAACCGGCAGCGGAAGTGCAGCTCTCCCGCCGACGCGACATACCTGATGAGGACCAAGGGTTGTTCGCAGCGAGCGTGGTAGATCGCGTCGGGCTTCAGGTATACCGACGCTGGAGGGGGAGCGTGTCGGCGAACGTCAGTGATCTCGCCGCGACATGAATCGCATCGACCGTCGTCGTCGTTGACCTCGTCCGGTGGTTTCTCGAGACCGCATGTCTGGCACGTCATGGGGCACCTCGCGACGATGACCGAGTGCACGAGCACAAGGAGTGCCACCTGTGCGAGCACGCGCGCTTCGAAATCGGGAAGCGATTTTTCGTGCGTGAGACGGCGAGGTGACGCGACGATGTCGCCTTTTTCGACACGGAAACGAATTTCCCACCGTTCGCACGCCGAAGATCGGGCGGATCACAGCAACGCGAGGGCCGTGACCTGTCAGGAAAACCTTCCAAGGAAGCCCGCCCGCGGCGAGCGGCGGAGCGCGGAGGCGAATTGTTCGCGGTGCTGGCGCTGGCACGAACGATGCCTGCCGTTAGCCCGGCCATGCACGCGATGATGCGGTGAACGTTCCTACGGGAATGTCACTCGTAATCGTCGACGTGGTCGTCGCCGAAAACCGTCGTCCGATCGCCAGCAGGGGCGGAGCGCGCAACCTCGAAGAGAGAGAAGGACCATGACAACTGAGACTGAAGCACCGCCGACCACCATGTCGGTGCTCGCGGCGCCGGCCGTCCGCGGGCGCGCCCTGCCTCACGAGGAGGGGCTCATCACCGGAATTCTCGGCGCGGCCACCGTCGCCCTGTGGTTCTTCCTCGTTGATGCCATCAAGGGTCGGCCACTCTATACACCGACCGTGCTCGGCACGGTGTTCTTTCGCCATGGCGACGCCGCGGCGCTGGACACGGTGGCCGTTTCACTCGAGATGGCCGCGCTGTACACCGTGGTCCACGTCCTGATGTTTTCGGCGATTGGCAACTTCGCCTCGGAATTACTGGCGATCGCCGAACGCCATCCGGAGGTCGGCTTCGGGATCCTGTTGCTCTTCGTGATCTTCGAGTTCGCGGTCACGGTGAGCCCGATTCTGTTCGCGGGCCCGCTCGTGCGCGCCCTCACCTGGCCGGCCCTCCTGGTCGCGAACCTCCTGGCAACGGCGGCGATGGCCGGTTACCTCTGGCATCGTCACCCGATGCTGCGGGTCAGCCCATAGTCGTGCGTGCCGAGCTCGCCTCGACGCCTCAGGTCTCGCAGGAGATGTCCCGATCGAAGAGCGCGTTGAGCCAGAGGGTGAGGACGAGCGAGACCTTGTTTTTGAGGCCCACCAGTCGTTGGAGGTACGCGATCCGGTAAAAGAGCCAACCGAGCCGGCCGTGGAACTTGATCCCCAGGAGGTTCACCAGGGCGACGCCGCCACCGAGCCCGACGATGTTGCCGGTGAAGTCGAAGTGAAAGGGTTCCGCGGCTCGGCCCTGGAGCGCGTTGACGATATTGCCGGCGGCGCGGACGCCCTGGCGGATCGCCACCGGCGCCACGGGCGGGTAGAGCCGGCCGTGCCTGCGATCGACGACCGCCGCCGCGTCGCCGACCACATAGATCTCCGGGCGCGTCGGGATGTTCAGAAAGTCGTTCGTCTCGACGGAGCCTCGCGGCGTCTTCGCCACCCGCAGATGAACGAGGGCTGGATTGGGCTGTGTCCCGCCGGTCCAGATGAGGGTGCGGGTCGGAATTCTTTCTTCCCCACCGTTGAACTCCACGTCGTTCGCGGTGGCCCCCGTCACCCGGGTGTTGAGTCGGACTTCGATCCCGCGCCTGATGAGCTCGTTCTGCCCGGCCTCGGCAAGCTTGCGATCGAAATGAAGGAGGATTCCATCGGCCCCATCGACCAGGAGCACGCGAAACAGAGTCGGATCCAGCGGGTAGTACCTGAGCAGGACCGTGTGGATCAAATGATGGAGCTCGGCGGCGATCTCGACACCGGACGGCCCGGCTCCGGCGACGACGACGGTCAGCAACTCGCGCCGGCGGACGGGATCACGCTCGGCGACCGCCCGTTCGACGAGGCGAATGACGTGGTTGCGGATCCTCATCGCATCGGGCACCGTCGTGAGCGGCAGACTGTGGGCCTCGATCGCGGGATTGCCGAAGAAGAACGGGACGCTGCCCAGCGCCACGATCAGATAATCGTAGGGAATCGTGGTGCTCCCGGTCTGAACGGTTCGAGCGTCGAGATCGAACCCGGTCACCTGCGCCTGGAGAAAGTGAAACCCGGCTTTCCTGGCCAGGAGCCTGAAAGGATAGCTCACATGGGCCGGACCCAGCGTCGCGGCCGCGACTTCGGGCAGCAGCGGCGTGAACGTGAAATAGTTCCGCTGGTCGATGAGGGTGACCTCGGCCAGCTCGGACTCGTCCTTTCTCACCGTCAGCGCCGCGTACAACCCGGCAAAGCCTCCTCCGACGATCACGACCCGGGCGGCTTTCTTGCGAACCGACGTCACCGGGTCATCCTCCGAGGCGCTCCAGTCCATGAGGGTAATACACGAGCATCGTCCCGATGGTCGTGACCGCGATCACGAGGATCAGGCCCACCAGTTGCGTGGCGAGACACCAGAACATGATGGTCGGATCCTCCTGAAGGTACTGGGGCTTCTTACGACTCGCGTAGAGAAATGCGCCGTAGACGAGCACGATCAGGGTGGCCAGGATGGCTTTCACGTACAGCCACTTTCCGAGCGGTGAGTCGAACAACGCCACATTCCCGGCCAGACCGTCCCGAATCCCGAAGACCATCGAGAGCACGACGAACACCAGGCCCGCCGTCGTGTTCAAGCGCGCGAGACTGTAGATCCGGTTCTCGAAGATCGACGTGGCCAACCCTTTGAACAGCCAGTAGTACATCGTGATGAACGCCATCAGCAGGAGCGCGATGTGAAGGTGGACGAACAGAGGATGAAGAACGTGCATGGTGACGCTCCTTGTCTGACGACACGGGCCGAGGTGTGAGCGAGGCGCTCGACAATCAGCTCAATTCGACGAGACCAGGCATCGCGTTCCCCTCCGTCGGCGTCCCGGTTCGTGGCGATCATAGCGCTACACCTGGACAAATCAGCAGGATTTGGTGTCTGGCTGGGCGATCGCGGCGACGACGCATTCATCGCTCGATCATGTCGCGGGGGTTGTCCCACGCCGGCTCCGGTCGATCGGCGATGACGGTTGGAAGGACGTGAACGGTGAGATCGAACCGTGATGTGTCGTCGAGACTTCCCTGGAAGCTCGAGGATGGCGACCGCGCGAGGATTATATCTCTCGGTCGTGTCGCCGCGGCTTTCGATCACGCCCGTCGTGCGTGCCGTCCCGCCGATGCACGGCCCGCCGTCATGCGCCGTGATGTCGGCACGCCCGTTGCTCTTGGCCCACGTCCAGTCGCTCGAGCGAGGGATGGTGGTCGCGGAGGGTTCTATGACTGAGCAACAGAAGAAGGAACGAAGGACGGGCAAGGCGGTCGAGGAAACCGACGGCGATGGCGCAAGCGCAAAGCTCGCCAAGAAGGGCAAGAAACTCGCAGCGGACGCCGAGAAGATCCTCGACGAGATCGACGCCGTTCTCGAAGAAAACGCCGAGGAGTTCGTGAAGAACTACGTGCAGCGGGGAGGCGAGTGAGTTGGCCAGTAAACGCTACCTCCCAATCGCGTTGGCCGTGCTCGTGGTGTCGTCGATGGTCGGGTACTACCGGCTCGTGTGGTCCCGGCGAGGCGGCGCGGAGCGATGATTCGCTGATGGTCGAGCGGTGACGCGTGGTCTCGTGCCGGCGCAATCTCGGCACGGTCCCACGCCGGCCCGCCACGGCGTCAGCGCGCCCACGGTGGCTCATGCATAAGGATCTCGTCGAGGCGTTTCTCTACTCACGACCCGGTGGCCGCTTTTGTTCGGCGTGCATCGGAAGAGAGATCGGCCTGACGTCGATCGAGGCTTTCACCGCCGCCAACACGGCCCGGATCCACCGTCGCCATCTCCACGTCGACTTGTCAGCCTGTACTGGCTGCGGCGCGACGAAGGGAGTCTTTTGGTCTGCGTGAGGTATAGTGCTGACCGAGCATGGCGGCTGACCGCATCCTCGAGGGGCTCAACGAGGCGCAGCGGCGGGCCGTCACCCACGACACCGGGCCCCTGCTGATCGTCGCCGGCGCCGGAACCGGCAAGACCACCGTCATCACGCGACGTATCGCCTGGCTCATCGCCACGCGCCGGGCCCGGCCGGACGAGATCCTCGCGCTCACCTTCACCGACAAGGCCGCCGCCGAGATGGAGGAGCGCGTCGACACGCTCGTGCCTTACGGCTACGCCGACGTCGAGATCGCGACGTTCCACGCCTTCGGCGATCGGATCTTGCGCGAGCACGCGCTCGAGATCGGTCTCACGCCCGACTTCCGCGTGCTGAACCGCGCCGAGCAGACCATCTTCTTCCGCGACCGGCTCTTCGAGTTGCCGCTCGCGCACTACCGGCCGCTCGGCGATCCCACGCGACACCTCCAGGCGCTCATCACGCTCATCAGCCGCTGCAAGGACGAGGACATCTCGCCCGAGGAATACCAGGCGCATGCGGGACGACTCGAGCGTGAAGCGGCCGCCGCCGTCGACTACGAGGAAGCGCGTGAGCGCGCCGCCCAGCAGCGCGAGCTGGCGGCGACGTACGCCAAGTACGAGGAGCTGATGACGCGGGACGGCTGCGTCGACTTCGGCGATCAGATCGTCCAGGTGCTGCGGCTGCTCCGCAGGCGGCCCTATGTCCTCGGCGCCTACCAGCGCCGCTTCCGCTACATCCTGGTCGACGAGTTCCAGGACACCAACCACGCCCAGTTCGAGCTGGTGAAATTGCTGGCGGCCCGTCACAGCAACGTGGCGGTCGTGGGCGACGAGGACCAGGCGATCTATCGCTTCCGCGGCGCCGCGATCTCGAACATCCTGGGATTCCTCGACGTGTACCACGACGCCGCCCAGATCGTGCTCACCGAGAACTACCGTTCGACGCAGGAGATCCTCGACGGCGCGTATCGCTTGATCGTGCACAACAATCCGGATCGGCTCGAGGTCAGGAACGGCATCAACAAGCGGCTGACGGCGGCGGCCGGGCGTGGCCAGCCGCCGGTGCACTGGCACTACGAGACGGGGACCCAGGAGGCCGACGCCGTTGCCGAGACGATCCGCGAGAAGATCGCGGCCGGCACCTGGAAGCCGGACGACGTCGCCATCCTCGTGCGCGGGAACGCCGATGCTGATCAGTTCCTGCGCTCGCTGAACGTGAAGAGCGTGCCGTGGATGTTCTCCGGCAACTCCGGCCTCTACGATCGTCCCGAGATCCGTCTGCTCATCGCCTTCCTGCGCGCGCTGGTCCACACCGACGAATCGGTGAGCCTCCACTATCTCGCCTCGTCCGATCTCTACGAGGTCCCGATCGTCGATCTCACCCGGTGCTCGACCCATGCCGACCGCCGGCACGTCCACCTGTTCGACGTGCTGCGCCGGGCCGGCGAGATCTCCGAGCTGCGCGACCAGATCAGCGAGGCCGGCCACGCGGCCATCCGGCACCTGGTCGGCGACCTCGAGCGCTACATGGAGCTCGGGCGCGAGATGCCGACGGGAGAGCTGCTCTATCAGTTCATCAGGGACTCGGGCTGGCTCATGCGCCTGTACCGGGAGGAAACGGCGCGCGACGTGGCCGAGGCCAAGAACATCACCAAGTTCTTCGACCGCGTGCAGGCGGCGGCGCGCACGCTCCGCTACGACAACGTCCGCGAGTTCGTGAAGCACCTGGACGCGTTGATCGACGCCGGCGAGGACCCGGCCGTGGCCGAGGCCGACGTCGAGACGCCGGCGGTCCGCGTGCTCACGGTGCACAAGGCCAAGGGCCTCGAGTTCCCGGTGGTGTTCCTGGTGAACCTGGTGCAGGAGAAGTTCCCGTCACGGCGCCGGCGCGACGCGCTCGACCTGCCGATCGACATGATGAAGGCCGTGCTGCCGACCGGGGACTATCACCAGCAGGAAGAACGCCGGCTCTTCTACGTCGGCATGACCCGGGCGCGGCGCGAGCTCTATCTCACGAGCGCGAGCGATTACGGAGGCACCCGCGAGCGCAAGGTCAGCCAGTTCGTGCTGGAAGCGCTCGACCTTCCGCGCGATGCGACGCGGCCGTTCAAGGCGCGCCCCGTCGAGGAGATCGAGCACTTCGCTCCGGCGCCGGAAGCCGTGGAGGCGTTGCTGGTCCCGTTGGCGCCGGACGCGGAGATCACGCTCAGCCACAAGCAGATCGACGATTACCAGACCTGTCCGCTCAAGTACTTCAACGTCCACGTCAAGCGCATCCCGATCCGTCGCCATCACGCCGTGGCCTACGGCGCCGTCGTCCACAAGGTTGTCGAGTACTACCTGACCCGTCGCGCCGTCGGCAACTACACGCCGCTCGACGATCTGCTCGCCATCTACGAGCGGGCGTGGGCGGGCGAGGACATCCTGCACGACCGGCCCGGCGTCAGCCGGGAGCCGGCCGAGGGATTCCTGACGCGCGAGCACGAGGAGGCCCGCAAGGCGGCCGGCCGCGACGCGCTCAGACGGTTCTGGAACCAGGAGGAGGCCGACGGCGTCAAGCCGACCTACGTCGAGAAGGAGTTCGGCTTCACGCTCGGGCCCAATCGCGTGCGCGGGCGCTACGACCGCGTGGACGAAGACCTGCTCGGCGCGGTGATCATCGACTACAAGACCAGCGAGGTCACGCGCCAGAAGGACGCCGACCGCCGCGTCGCCGGCAGCCTGCAGCTCAAGATGTACGCGCTGGCCTGGCGCGAGATGACGGGCGCGCTGCCCCAGCGCGTCGAGCTGCGCTTCATCGACTCGGCCGTCGTCGGCCGCCATAGCCCGACGGCCGAGGATGCCGAGGCCGCGATCACCGCCGTCGAGGCGGCGGCCACCGGAATCCGAGCGCGCCGCTTCGACGCCACGCCGTCGTGGGGCGCCTGCCGCTCGTGCGCCTACAACCAGATTTGCCCGTACACCGCCACCAGCGAATAGCGCGATCCAGAGCAGGGTTCGCTATCATCGAAATCAGGGCGATCCCGAAACACCGTGCGCCTTCTATCAGCCGTCGCGGTCTCGACGCTCGCGATCTTCATCGGCACCGCCGCCGCCCAGGTCATTCTGCGGCCACCGGGCGCGCCGAGGCCGACGCTTCAACGCTCGGCCGGTCAGGTTCCGCGTGACGCGCCCGATCCCGACGCGCCCTACGACCTCACGATCCGCCTTTATCTGACACCGCACGATGCGACCAAGACGCTCCTGCCCGGGCAGGGCGCCGATCTGATCGTGACCGACCCGAACGGACGGCGCTTCGGCCAGGATCCGTACGAGAAGACGTTCTATCGCGAGATTCCCGGCGGAGCACTCGAGCCCGTGATCAACACGCAGCCCAACCAGCCCATCGGACCGCGGGGGCTGTTCGGCAGCGGCGTGCGCATTCGCCAGCCGGTCGAGGGACGCTACGCGCTCCAGGTGATCGGGCGCGAGTGGGCGAACGACGAATACGTCCTGCAAGCCTGGGACCGTACCGGCCGTGCACGCTGGACCCACATGGGCCGGGGCGGCACGGAGCAGCGCGACAATTCTTACCTGACCGTCCATCTCTTCAGCGACGCCGCCAGTGGCGACCAACTCGTGAGCGAGGCGTTGTTGACCGATCCACGCGGCCGTCGGCTCGGCTTCTCGGCGGCCGATCGACGGCGATACGCCGAGATCCCGCGCGCGATCTACGGCGACGGGACGTCCGACACGCCAGCGCGCGAGATCGAAGTGCCGGCGCCGCTCCCGGGGACCCACGTGATCGAAGTCGCGGGCACCCGGCGCGGCCGGTACACGTTAGAGATCAGCGGATCGGATCGGACCGATGCTTCCGGTCACGCGCTGGTCGAGAACGTGCCGACGATCGCCGGCGCGCGGCACCGCTATCGTCTGGCCGTTGGCGGCTCGCCGGACGCGCCGGTCGTGCTCACGGGCGCGTTTGGTGGCGGGCTGCTCCGCTATGCCTGGCCGATCGAGCCCACCACGCGCGTGCCCGTGGCCCAGGCCACCGTTCCGCTCGTCCTCTTCTACGACGCCGCTCTCGAGCCGACGACGTTTCGCGCGATGTTCAACGCCGCCGACATCACGACGCGCTTCACGCCGAAGCCCGGCACGCACCAGGTCGTGATCCTGCCCCTGTCTCCGGGTATGAACACGCTCGTGCTTTCGGGTCAGGGCCGCGCGGGCGCGACGACGATCGACCGCCTGATCGTCGAGCGCGGTAGCGCCGCCCGGTAAGATGAAGGCATGATCGAGCTGCGCTGCCCGTGGTGCGGCACCACGAACCGCATTCCCGATACCCGGGCGGGCTCGCCGGCGCGCTGCGGCCGTTGCGGCCAGCCGCTGGCGACAACGCTGGCGCCGGTCGGCGTGACGGACGCCAACTTCGAGGCGATCGTGACGCGCGCCAGCGCGCCCGTGCTCCTCGACTGCTGGGCCGACTGGTGTGGTCCCTGTCACGCGCTCGCCCCGACGATCGACGACATCGCGCGCGCCCACGCCGGCCGGCTCGTCGTCGGCAAGCTCGACGTCGACGCCAACCCCGAGACGGCCTCGCGCTTCGGCGTCCGGAGTATCCCGACGCTGCTGCTCTTCAAGGATGGCCAGCTCGTCGATCGGCTGGTCGGCGCCCAGCCGCGCGGCGCCATCGAGGCGCGGCTCCATCCGCTTCTCACCGGTGTCACCGCGCCATGAGCCGTCACGCTGGACCGCCGGGTCCCCCCGACGCTCCGATCGTTCCCGAGCCGACGTTCGCCGAGCGCGCGCGTACCCTCGTCGACCAGGCGCGCAGCGGGTCGCTCGCCACCGTCTCGCGCAAGCATTCCGGGCATCCGTTCGCTTCGGTCATGCCTTATGCGCTGGACGCCGAGGGCCGCCCGCTCGTTTTGATCTCGTCGATGGCCGTCCACACGCAGAACCTCCACGGCGACGCGCGTGCCAGCTTGCTCGTGACCCAGCCCGGCGGAGCGAGCGACCCACT
>WNGI01000359.1_pt1 | contig 32621 bp, 37 predicted proteins | sample 5400621 | NCBI WGS metagenome assembly WNGI01 (sample SAMN13153374, study PRJNA577476) | soil metagenome | isolation source: 20 cm soil or saprolite under Garry oak tree replicate 1 | place: USA:California | collected 2016-06-15
GGCGGTGGTGATGAGACGCTCGACCCACCGCCGAAGCTCTTTGGCGCGAGCTTCGGTGGTGGTGATGCGCCCGCTTTCCAGCAGCGACGTGCACAGGTTGCGCATGAGCGCCTTGCGCGCATCGGTGTCGCGGTTGAAGCGGCGGCCGCTCTTCTGGTGACGCATTAATGCAGTGGGATCAGCCCCGCAGGACCGTCCCCATCTCCTCGGGCTTGATGAATCCCTTCTCGACCAGCTTCTCCTTGATCTCGTCGAGCGACTTCCGCCCGAAGTTCCGCAGAGCGAGCAGCTCCTCTTCCTTCTTCTGGAGCAGCTGGCCGACGGTCTGGATCTCGTTCGCCTTCAGGCAGTTGAACGCCCTCACTGACAGGTCGAGCTCCTCGATCGGCGTGTCCATCAACCGGTTCTGGCCGGTCTTCTCGGTGTCGACGCCGGGCTTCTGGATCGACTCGCCGAAGTGGACGAACAGGTCCAGGTGCTTGGTGAACAGCTCGGCCGCGTGGCTGACAGCCTCCTCGGGCGACATCGTGCCGTCGGTCCAGACCTCGATGATCAGGCGGTCGAAGTCGGTCGACTGGCCGACACGCGTCTTCTCCACTGTGAAGTTCGCCTTCTGGACGGGCGTGAAGATCGCGTCGATCGGGATGACGCCGATGGGCTGGCCCTCGCGCTTGTTGCGCTCCGCCGGGACGTAGCCCTTGCCGCGCTCGACGTTGAGCTCCATCCGCAGGTGGCCCTTTGCGGCCAGGGTGCAGATGTAGAGGTCGGGGTTGACGATCTCGACGTCCGAGGTCGCCTGGACGTGCGAGGCGCGAACCTCAGCCGGACCCTTGACGTCCAGCAGCAGCGTGATGGGATCCTCGGTGAAGCTCTTCAGGCACAGCTTCTTGAGGTTGAGGATGACCTCGGTCACGTCCTCCTTGACGTGCGGGATGGCTGTGAACTCGTGAGCCACGCCGTCGATCTGGATCGACGTCACGGCCGCGCCCCACAGCGAGGAAAGCAGCACGCGGCGCAGCGTGTTGCCGAGCGTGGTGCCGAATCCAGGCTCGAGCGGCTCGATGTCGAACTTGCCGTAGTTGGCGGTCGCCTCGAGCTTGCGAACCTGCGGCGTAACGGTCATCTGGGTGTCGATTGCCAACGGTCTCCTTAAACCTCCGTTTCCCGCTTCAGCGGGAGTAGAACTCGACGATTAGTTGTTCTTCCACCCCTGACTCCATCTCATGCCTCTCTGGCCGAGCCAGGATCTTCGCCGTCTTGTCCTCGCCGTTGAACGACAGCCAGGACGGGACGGGGCGGACTTTGGACGCCTCGAGGGCCACGTCGATGACCCCGTTGGCCGGCTTCACCTTGAGCACATCGCCCGGCTTGAGCTCGTAAGACGGGATGTTCACCGTCCTGCCGTTGATCTCAAAGTGCCGGTGCGTGACGAGCTGGCGCGCTTGCTTGCGCGACGCGCCCAAGCCGAGCCGGTAGATGACGTTGTCCATGCGCAGCTCGAGGTGGCGGAGCAGGTTCAGGCCGGTGACGCCAGGCTCGCTCGTCGCCTCGTTGAAATAGTTGCGGAACTGCTTCTCGAGCAGCCCGTAGATGCGCCGCGCCTTCTGCTTGGCGCGCAGCTGCAAGCCGTAGTCAGACGTCTTGCGCTTGCGGGCCTGGCCGTGCATGCCAGGCGCGAACGCCCGGCGCTCGATGGCGCACTTGGGCGTGTAGCAGCGCTCACCCTTGAGGTAGAGCTTGGCGCCCTCCCGGCGGCAGAAGCGGCAGACCGGGCCCGAGTAATTGGCCATTAGACTCGCCTACGCTTCGGCGGCCGGCATCCGTTGTGCGGGATGGGCGTGACGTCGGTGATGGCGCTTACCTCGAGGCCTGTGGCCTGCAGCGAGCGGATTGCGGCCTCGCGGCCGGCACCCGGCCCTCGCACGAACACCTCGATGGAGCGCATGCCGTGCTCCAGCGCCCTCTTAGCGGTTGACTCCGCAGTCTGCTGCGCGGCAAAGGGCGTCGACTTGCGGCTGCCCTTGAAACCCTGCGCTCCGGCCGAGCCCCACGAGATGACGTTGCCGTCGATGTCTGTGATGGAGATGATCGTGTTGTTGAACGTGCTCTGGATGTGAGCCTGCCCCTGGACCACGTTCTTGCGCTCGCGGCGCCGCGTGCGAACGACCTTCTTCTTAGCCACTACTTGCCTGCCTTCACCTTCTTCTTGCCGGCGACCGCGCGCTTGGGTCCGCGGCGGCTGCGGGCGTTGGTCCGGGTGCGCTGGCCGCGCACGGGCAGCCCGCGGCGGTGCCGCATGCCGCGGTACGAGCCGATCTCGGTCAGGCGCTTGATGTTGTTGGCCACATCGCGGCGCAGGTCACCTTCGATGAGGAGCTCCTTGGCGCCGGCCATCTTGTCGATGATCTGGCGCAGGCGCGTGACCTCTTCGTCGGAGAGATCCTTGACGCGCGTGTCGGGGTTGACGCCGGCCGTCTTCACGAGCTTCTGAGCCGTGGTGTTGCCGATGCCGGTGATGTAGGTGAGGGAGATGACCACGCGCTTCTGCGGCGGTATGTCGACGCCCGCGATTCTTGCCATCTAGCTCCTTACCCCTGTCTCTGCTTATGTTTGGGTGTCTTCGAGCAGATCACGCGGACAACGCCGTTCCGCTTGATCACCTTGCAGCTCGGACACATCTTCCTGACCGACGGACGAACCTTCATCTACGGATCTCTCTAATTCGCCCCCGGGACCGATCGGTCTCCGCCAGCTCGACCCCGACTTTGTCACCGGCGAGAAGCCGAGTGAAGTGGGTGCCGGCGCGATCGGCAACGTGGGCCAGGACCTTGGCCCCATTCTCGAGCTCAACCCGGTACACACCGTTGGGAAGAGGCTCCAGGACGACCCCCTTTACGAGTGAGGGGCGCCGGGGCACGAACGGCGATTGTACCAAAGCTTGGGCAGCTTCCGAATTCGGCGTCCCCACCCGGCGCTTCGCGCCGACCTCCCCACTGGGTGGGGAGGGGCCTTGGCCGTTCGGCGTCCCCACCCGGCGCTACGCGCCGACCTCCCCACCAGGTGGGGAGGGACCCTCGCCGACCTCCCCACTGCGTGGGGAGGGGCTGTGGCCGTTGGCGGACGGGAGGGCGGTCAGGATGAGCGGCCCGGCGTCGGTGATCGCCACCGTGTGCTCGAAGTAGGCCGAAAGCGAGCCGTCGGCCGTGCAGATCGTCCAGCCATCCGGCTTCATGAACACCTCGAATGAGCCCGCGTTGACCATGGGCTCGATGGCCAGGGTCATGCCGGGCTTCAGGCGCGGCGGGGTCCCGGGCTGGCCGAAGTTGGGCACCTGCGGGTCCTCGTGCATCTGCCGGCCGATCCCGTGGCCGACGAACTGGCGGATGACCGAGAAGCCGGCAGCCTCGACGTGCTGCTGGATCGCGCTCGAGACATCGCCCAGCCAGCCGCCCGGCTGCGCCTTGGCGATGCCGGCGTACAGGGCCTCTTCGGTCACCTTGATCAGGCGCCGCCCCTCCGGCGTGACGCTGCCGACGCCCACTGTGATGCCCACGTCGGCCCAGAAGCCCTCCAGGACCAGACCGAGATCGAGGCTGACGAGGTCGCCACTGGCGATCTTGCGGTTGCCTGGGATGCCGTGCACCGCCTCGTCGTTGATCGACACGCAGATCGAGCGCGGGAACCCGTGATAGCCGAGGAAGCCGGGCGTGGCGCCACCGGCGCGGATGAGCTTGTCGGCGATCTCGTCCAGCTCGATGGTCCGTGTGCCAGGCTCGCACGCGGCCGCCAGCGGCGGCAGCACCGAGGCCAGCAGCTGCCCGGCGCGTGCCATGAGGTCGATCTCGTGCTTGGTCTTGAGGTTGATCATGACGTGGCCACGTCAGCGCTCTGACCGAGGGCCGTCAGCACGCGCTTGTGGATCTCCTGGATAGTGCCCACTCCGTCGATCTCGGAAACCAGCGCCTGGTCCCGGTAGTAGTCGAGCAGCGGCAGCGTCTTTTCGAGGTACACCTCGATGCGTTTCTTCACCGCCTCCGGCTTGTCATCCTCGCGCTGGATGAGCACAGCGCCATCGACGGGGCACCTGACGGTGCCGGGCGGGTATGTCTTCTGGTCGACCGGGCAGGTCATGCGGCCGGCCAGCCGGCGGACGAGCTCAGAAGTCTCCACGTTCATGTAGACGACGTGGTCGAAGCGACGGCCCAGCTCCTCGAGCAAGGTGTCCAGAGCCTCCGCCTGCGGGATGGTGCGCGGGAAGCCGTCCATGACGAAGCCCTTCTCGCTGTCGCCCTGCTGCAGGCGGTTTCGGATGATGCCGATCATGATGTCGTCCGGCACGTAGCCGCCCGCGGCCATGATGGGCTGCGCCTTGAGGCCGAGCGGCGTGCCGGCTGCGACCTCTCCCCGCAGGATGTCGCCGGTGGCGATGTGCGGGATGTCGAACGACCGGTGAAGCAGCTCCGCCTGGGTGCCTTTGCCGCTCCCCGGCGGGCCGTAGATGAGGAGGTTCAACGCCCCCTCCTAACCTCCCCACACGGTGGGGAGGAAGCCCGGCTCATGTTATGAAGCCGCGGTACTGGCGCATTACCAGCTGCGTCTGCAGCTGTTTCATTGTGTCCAGCGCGACGCCGACCACGATCAGGATCGCGGTCCCTCCTAGATACATCTGTTGATGCGGGATGCCTGAGATCTTCGCCGTTGCGATCGGCAGGATGACTGTGATGAACCCAAGGAAGCACGCGCCCGCGAATGTGACGCGATTCATCACGGCCGCGAGGTAATCGGCAGTCGGTTTGCCCGGACGTATGCCCGGGATGAAGCTTGAGTAGCGTTTGAGGTTATCGGCGACGTCGGTCACCTCGAATGTGATGGCCGTGTAGAAGTACGTGAACGCGAACGTGAATAGGAAGTAGAGCCCGTTGTACGTGATTGCCATCGCCACGTTGGACGTGCTTGGATCCCAGTTGCCTCGCAACCACGCGGCCGCCTTGTAGTACCAGGTGTCTGGCGGCGCGCCGGTGAAGTAGTTGGCGAGGATCGTCGGCAAGAACATCACCGAGATCGCGAAGATGATCGGAATGACGCCGGCGTGGTTGACGCGCAGCGGCAGGAAGCTGGCCCTCCGCCCCACCTCACGCCCACCGGCGACTCGTTGCGCCGATTGGATGGGAATCTTCCTGACCGCCTGCTGCACCTCGATGATGACCGCCGTCATCACCAGCGCGATGAGGCCGAACACGATGAAGGGGACGTAGTCGGCAAGGCCGCCGCCGGTCGTGTGCGCGGCGAACACAGCGGCCACGCCCTGCGGACCACGGCCGATGATGCCGGCGAAGATGATGAGCGAGACACCGTTGCCGATGCCGTACTCGGTGATGAGCTCACCGAACCACATCAGCATGATCGTGCCGGCGGTCAGCACGACGATGATCTCGAGGCGCTGGAACCAGTCGAGCACCGGGAGGATGGCAGGGCTCGTGTTCTGGAACAGCACCGTGAAGCCGTAGGCCTGGCCCGCGCCCAGCGCGACCGTGAGGTACCGGCTCCACCGCTGGATGCGGCGGCGACCCATCTCGCCCTCTTTCTGGATCTCCTTGATGCGCTCGGAGATCACGGTCATCAGCTGCATGATGATCGTGGCGTTGATGTAGGGATTCATGCCCATCGCCACGACGCTGAACCGCGACAGGCCACCGCCTGAGAAGAGATCCAGCAGTCCGAGCAGCGCTTGCGAATTGAAGAGATTGGCCAGCGCGGTCTGGCTCGCACCGGGCACAGCCACGTTGGCGAAGAACCGGAAGATGATCAGGATGCCACCCGTGAACAGGATCTTGTTGCGGAGCTCGGGCAGCCGGATCGCATTGACAAGCGCCTGGATCAGGTTCATCGGTTATGCCTCTGCGGGAGGGGTACTCTCCTCGGTAACAGCCGCCGGCCGGCTCACCTTCTTACGAGACCGCTTCGGGCCGCGCTGCCGCGGCTGACCGAGGACCTTGACGCTGCCGCCCTTCGCCTCGATGGCCTCTCGCGCGCTGTTGCTGAAGGCATGCGCCTCGACGATGAGCTTCCGCCGCAGGTCGCCGGTGCCCAGCACCTTGATCTCGAATCCGGGCCGCGCGAGGCCGGCGTCGATCAGCACTTCGGCGTCGACTGTGGTCCCGTCCTCGAACCGGTGCAGCTTGGAGATGTTGACCACCTCGTAGATCTTCTTGAACGGGTTCTTGAAGCCGGGCAGCTTCGGGATGCGCTGCGCCAAAGGCATCTGGCCACCCTCGAAGCCCAGGCGGAAGCCCTCGCTTCTCGCGTTCTGGCCTTTCTGACCGCGACCCGACGTCTTGCCGCGTCCCGAGCCGGTGCCGCGTCCGATGCGCTGGCGGCCCTTGCGTGACCCGGCCGGCGGTTTCAATTCGTGCAGTTGCACCGCGCTAATGACCCCTCTTGTGCTTCTTGTCTGACCGCTTGCGCCAGATCTTGTACTTGCTCCGCTTCGGCCGCACGTAGGGCGTGCCTTCCACCGCGACCAGGAAGTTGACGGCCTTGAGCATTCCGCGCACGGCGTCGTTGTCCGGCAGCTCGCGCGTCTGATTCAGCCTGCGGAAACCGAGCGACTGCACCGTCGCGCGGATTGCAGGCGTCGCGCCGATCGCGCTCTTCATGAGCGTTGCCTTGATGGTCTTCGTGGATTTAACGTCCCCACCCGACGCGCTTCGCGCGTCGACCTCCCCGCGGGCGGGGAGGGTTTTGGCGTCCCCACCCGACGCGCTTCGCGCGTCGACCTCCCCGCGAGCGGGGAGGGTTTTGGCGTCCCCACCAGCCCCGCGAGCGGGGAGGGTTTTGGCGTTCCCACCCCTCGCGCTGCGCGCGGTCACTTGACCTCCGCGGCTGCGGCGGCCGCCGCGGCGGGCTCCGTGCCGTCAGACCGCCGGTACGCGTTCGCCAGGCGGCGGCCGACCATCTGCTCGACGTCCTTGCTGCGGAGGTCGGCGATCTGCTGCGCGGTGCGCAGCTGCTGCAGTGCCGCCAGCGTCGCCCGGACTGTGTTGATGGGGTTGTTGGTGCCGTGCGACTTGGTGAGGATGTCCTTGATGCCCGCGGACTCGATCACAGCACGCATCGCGCCTCCGGAGATGACGCCGGTGCCAGGCGCGGCGGGCTTGAGCATGATCCTGGCCGACCCCAACTTGAGGCGAACCTCGTGCGGGATGGTCGTGCCGACCATCGGCACTGTGATCATGTTCCGCTTCGCGACCTCCATCCCCTTGCGAATGGCCTCGGTCACCTCACGTGCCTTGCCGATGCCGGAGCCGACGCGGCCGTTCATGTCGCCGACGACGATGAGCGCGCTGAAGGAGAACTTGCGCCCTCCCTTCACCACCTTGGCCACGCGGTTGACGCGCACGACGCGCTCCGCAAGGTCGGATCGTTCACCACTCGAGTACGGCCGCTGCGCGTAACGAGATCCCATAGCTCTCCTTAGAACTCCAGGCCCGCTTCGCGGGCGGCGTCCGCCACAGCCTTGATCCGGCCGTGGTAGAGAAATCCGCCACGGTCGAAGACAACGCGGTTGACGCCCGCGGCCTTTGCCTTCTCGGCGATCGCCTTGCCGACGCTCGTGGCCTCCTCCATGCTCTTGACGGCTCCCTTCTTGCCGACCGTCGTTACTGACGCGAGCGTGCGTCCTGCCGCGTCGTCGATGACCTGCGCATAGAGGTGGTTGAGGCTGCGGAACACGGCGAGGCGAGGCCTCTCCGCGGTACCCGCGAGCCGCACGCGCACACGCCTGTGGCGGCGCAGCCGGTTGATCTTGCGGTCCTGCGTCTTGATCATGCGGTCGCCTTGGCGCCCTTGCCGGCCTTGCCGGCCTTGCGCCTGACCTTCTCGCCGCGGTACATCACGCCCTTGCCCTTGTACGGCTCGGGCGGCCGCAGCCCGCGCAGGTTGGCCGCCACCTGACCGACGTCCTCGATGGAGATGCCGGACACGGAGAACTTGGTCTGGTCCTGCACGTCGATCGAGATGCCCTGCGGTGGTTTGAAGCGGATGGGGTGCGAGAAGCCGAGGCTGAGCACCACCTCGTCGCCCTGCTTGGCCACGCGGTAGCCCACACCGACCAGCTCGAGATGCTTCGTGAAGCCGGTGTTGACGCCGGTCACCATGTTTGCGACCAGGCTGCGCACAAGGCCGTGCAGCGCGCGGTGCTTGTAGTCGTCGGAGGGGCGTTCGAAAACCAGCTGGCCGTCGGCCTGCTTGACGCTGATCTCCGCCGGGAGGGTGCGCTCGAGCTGGCCCTTCGGCCCTTCGACCTTGACGCGGCCCGCACCCACTGTCACCTTGACCTGGTCGGGCACCGCGAGCGGCAGCTTTCCAATCCGCGACAACTCTTACCTTCTATCTCCTGATTACCACACGTACGCGAGCACTTCGCCGCCGAGGCCCTGGCGCAGCGCCTGCCGCCCGCTCATGACCCCTTCGCTCGTGCTGAGAATTGCGATCCCCAGCCCACCGAGGACTCGGGGGATCTCGGTCTTGCGCGCGTAGACGCGCAGGCCGGGCCTGCTGATTCGCTTGATGCCCGAGATCACGCGGGTGCGATCGGGGCGGGTCTTGAAGATGATACGCATCGTCTGAGTGGCGCCGTCCGCGTCCACCTCGTAGCCGGCGACGTAACCCTCGTCCTTGAGGACGCGCGCGATCTCGAGCTTGAGCCTGGACGCGGGCACGCGCACCTCCGGGTGCCGCGCGCCGCTGGCATTGCGGATGCGCGTGAGCATGTCCGCGATCGGGTCGCTGACGACGCCTGTCGCCGCCTTGCGCGGGGCTTTGGCTGGTGTCTTGACTGCAGTCGCCATCACCAGCTCGACTTCGTCACGCCGGGGATACGACCCTCGGCGGCAAGTGTGCGGAAGCAGATGCGGCACATGCCGAACTTGCGCAGGTACGCACGCGGCCGGCCGCAGATGCGGCACCGGTTATGCAGGCGCACCTTGAACTTCGGGTGCGCCAGGTCCCTCTTCCAGCGCTCGAGTGAAGCCTTCTTCGCCAAAACTCTCCCCTACCTCTTTCTAAATGGCATTCCGAGCCGCGTGAGCAGGCTGCGGGCCTCGTCGTCTGAGCGGGCTGTGGTCACGATCGACACTTCCAGCCCGCGGAGTTTGTCGATCTTGTCGTAGTCGATCTCTGGAAACACGACCTGCTCGCGCATGCCGAGCGAGTAGTTGCCGCGGCCGTCGAAACCATCGGGGCTCACACCGCGGAAGTCGCGAATGCGAGGCAGCGCGACGTTGACGAGCTTGTCCAGGAAGTACCACATGCGCCGGCCGCGCAGCGTCGTCTTGATGCCGATCGTCTGGCCCTCGCGCAGCTTGAAATTCGCGACCGACTTGCGCGCCTTGATGAGCGCCGGCTTTTGGCCCGTGATGGTCGTCACGTCGCCCACGGCCGCGTCGAGCGCCTTGTCGTTGTCCTTCGCCTCGCCGATGCCGATGTTCACCACCACCTTGGCCACGCGCGGCACTCGCATGACGTTGGCGTAGTCGAACTCCTTGGTCAGCTGCGGCACGACGGTGTCGCGGTAGACGGTGAGCATGCGCGGAGGCGCCTCCGAGCGGGTGCCCGGCTCTTTGGGCTTCTCTTCTTTCTTGGCGCCCTGCTGGGGCCGCTGCTGCTGCTGGGTCTTCTGCTTGGCCACTACTGGTTCTCCGTCTTGCGCACACGCTCGTACGGCTCGCCGCAGTGGCGGCAGATCACGGCCCGAGCACCCGACTCCAGGACGGTGTGCTTGACGCGGGTCGGCCGGCTGCACGACGGGCAGACGAGCATGACGTTCGAGTAGTCGAGCGGCGCCTCGAAGTCGACCACGCCACCCTGCGCGACGCTGACGCCCGCGCGCGAGCGGCCGGCCTTCGTGTGGCGCTTCAGGATGTTGACGCCCTTGACCACGATCTTGTGCTTGTCGGGGAGGGTGCGGAGCACCTCGCCCTGCTTGCCCTTGTCCTTGCCCGCGACCACGATCACGGGGTCGCCGGGCGCGAGGTCGAGCCACCGGCGCTTGGGCTCCAGCTTGTTGCGAAGCATTGGTCTACAAAACCTCCGGGGCCAAAGAGATGATCTTCATGAAGTTGCGCTCGCGCAGCTCGCGAGCCACGGGCCCGAATATGCGCGTGCCGCGCGGGTTGTTGGCAGTTGCCAGCAGCACCGCCGCGTTCTCGTCGAACCGGATGAGCGACCCGTCGGGGCGCCGGTATTCCTTGTTGACGCGGACCACGACCGCCTTGACGACCTCGCCCTTCTTGACCTGGCCGCCGGGCTGCGCCGACTTGACGGTGGCGGTGATGATGTCGCCCACCGACGCGTAGCGGCGGTAGTGGCCTCCGGCCACGCGGATGCACAGGATTTCCTTCGCTCCTGAGTTGTCCGCGACACGGAGGCGCGTCTCCTGCTGGATCACCGGGCCTTCTCCACGATCTCGAGCACGCGCCAGCGCTTCTCCTTCGAAAGCGGCCGCGTCTCCGTGATGCGCACGAGGTCTCCGACCCCGCACTCGTTCTTCTCGTCGTGGACCTTGAAACGCGTGCGCTGCTGCAGCGTCTTCTTGTAAAGGCGGTGTGCGCGCGATGTGCCCACCTGGACGATGACCGTCTTGTTCATCTTGTCGGCGATCACGGTGCCCAGGCGGACCTTGCGCTGGCCGCGCACTTCAGTCGTAGCCATCGGGGTCTGCGTCTGCGCCGTCATGCCTTCTCCTCTTTCGACTTCCGGCCGCGCTTGGGTTTGGCGGGCTCCTCGACCGGTGCCTGTTCCATCACGGGCTCGGCAGCCTCAGCCTCGGCGGCAGGCTCCTCGCTCTCGCCTTCCTCGTCGACGAACTCGACCTTCTTCGTCTTCTTCGCAGGCGCGGGAAGCTCTTCCGGAGCCTCGGTCACGACCTCGATCCCGAGCTCACGCTCGGTGAGCACGGTCATGATCCGCGCGATGTCGTGGCGGACCTTGCCGATCTGGCTCCAGTTCTCGAGCTGCCCGACGGCGTGCTTGAACCGGAGCTCGTACAGCTCCCGGCGCGCGGTCCGCAGGCGGCCGGTCAACTCATCCTTTTCGAGCACCCTCAGCTCGGCGACCTTCACCGGCCACCTCCGGCGCTGTCGGCGCTCACGAACCGCGTCTTGATCGGCAGCTTCGAGGCGGCCAGCTTCATGGCTTCCTTCGCCACCTGTTGCGTGACGCCGCCCATCTCGAACAGCACCCGGCCGGGCTTCACGACCGCGACCCAGCCTTCGGGGTTGCCCTTGCCCGAGCCCATTCGGGTCTCGGCCGGCTTCTTGGTGATCGACTTGTCGGGAAAGACGCGGATCCAGATCTGGCCGCCGCGCTTGACGTGCCTGGTCATGGCGCGGCGAGCCGCCTCGATCTGGCGGTTGCTCATCCAGCACGCTTCCATCGCCTGCAGGCCGAAGTCACCGAACGCCACGGTGGCGCCGCGCGTCGCGATGCCCTGGCGGCGGCCGCGGTGCATCTTGCGGTACTTGACACGCTTCGGCATCAACATCAGGACTTCTTCCTCGGAGTCGTGCTCTTCTTGGCGGGCGCGGGTTTCTTCTCAGCCGCGGGCTTGGCAGCGGCCTTTGCCCGCGGAGCGGCCTTGGGACCGGTGGACCCGCGCGGCGAAGTCCGCGTGGGGCCAGCGCTCTCAGCAGCGGCCGCCGTCTTGGGGGCTGCCGTGGTTCGGGTGGTGCGAGCTCGACGTGCCGGCGCGGCGGTCGCCTCGGCGGTCACCTCGGCGGTCACCTCGGCGGGAAGCGGCGGGGTGACCGGCTCCACTAGATCCGTGCGCGGGGGCGGCGGCATTTCCGGCAGCTCCGGCTGGGGCGCGATCGCCTCGCCGATGGGCGCCCCGTCTGCGATCGCCAGGCGGCGCTGCTGCGGCGAGATCTGGTCCTTGTAGATCCAGCACTTCACACCGATGGCGCCGAACGTGGTCTTGGCGGTCGCGCGGCCGAAGTCGATGTCCGCGCGCAGCGTGTGCAGCGGGACGCGGCCTTCGCGATCCCACTCGCGGCGCGCCATTTCGGCGCCGCGCAGCCGGCCTCCGCAGTACACGCGGACGCCCTTCGCGCCCGAACGCATCGTGCGCAGGATCGCCTGCTTCATCGCGCGCTTGTAGCTGATACGCCGCTCGATCTGCGAGGCGATGTTCTCGGCCACGAGCTGCGCGTCGAGCTCAGGCTGCTTGATCTCCTGGATGGAGATGCGCACCCGGTTGCCGAAGCGCTTCTCGAGGTCCTCGCGCAGCTGGTCGACCGACGACCCGCCCTTGCCGATGACGATGCCGGGCTTGGCGGTGTGGATGGTGACCGTGAGCTGGGCGTTGGACGAACGCTCCGTCTCGATCTTCGCGATGCCGGCGTTGCGCAGGCGCCCGAGGATCGTGCGGCGCATCTCGAGGTCCTCGTGCAGCATCTTCGTGTAGTCCTTCGGGTTGGCGAACCAGTTCGCCTCCCAGGGACGGAAGACGCCGAGGCGGAACGCGTTCGGGTGGACCTTATGTCCCACTAGTTGTTGTCTCCTTCCTTCCCGGCCTGAAATCGCGGTGGTGGGGTGCGGATTTCAGGCCGCAGTGACCATGGCGGCAGTTGGACTGGCTTTGCCAGGCCAACTCTCCTGCTGACTTCGCTAAGACGGCCGCCATCGTCACGGTCTATTTCGTCTCCCCTTTGGGGCGGTCCTCGACGACCGCGGTGATGTGGCAGGTGCGGTGGAAGAACTCGTGCGCCATGCTGCGGCTCACTGGCCGCCGCCGGCGATAGGTCGGACCCTCGTCGATCAGAAGCTGCTTGAGGACGAGGTCCTCGCGGTTCAGGTTGAAGTTGTGCTCGGCGTTTGCGGCCGCGGACTTGATCGCCTTGGCCACTTCGCGGGCCGCGTGCTTGGGCGAGAACTCCAGGTACGCGAGGGCATCGGTCACCTTCATTCCGGTAACCGAGTCAGCAACCAGCCTCGCCTTGCGAGGCGTGCGCCGCACGAACCTCTGAACCGCAGAAACTTCCATCGTCGCCATCTACTACTTCAGTGCCGTCGACTTCTCGGTGTGCGTGCCGTGACCGCGGAAGTGCCGCGTCGGGGCGAACTCACCGAGGCGATGTCCGACCATGTTCTCGCTGATGAACACGGGCACATGCTTGCGTCCGTCGTGGACCGCGATCGTGTGCCCGACCATGTCGGGATAGATGACCGACGCGCGTGCCCACGTGCGGATCACCTTCTTGTCCCGGGTCTGGTTCATCTTGTCGATCTTGGCTTTCAAGGAGTCGTTGATGAACGGGCCCTTCTTCGATGAGCGTGACATTTACTTCTTGCGTCCCTTCTTTTCGCGGCGGCGGATGATGAGCTTGTTCGAGGCCTTCTTGGGCTTGCGGGTCCGGAAGCCCAGGGCCGGCTGGCCCCACGGGGTCTTGGGGTTGCCCCCAGGGCCGGTCTTGCCCTCGCCACCGCCGTGCGGATGGTCGCGGGGGTTCATCGTCGAGCCTCTGACGGTGGGCCTGACCCCGAGCCAGCGGCTGCGGCCGGCCTTACCGCTCGACTCGTTCTCGTGCTCGATGTTACCGACCTGGCCGATGGTGGCCTGGCAGTTCACATGGACGCGGCGCAGCTCGCTCGAGGGCATTCGCACGACCGCGTAGTCGCCTTCCTTCGCGAGCAGCTGGGCAGATGTGCCGGCCGAGCGGACGAGCTGGCCGCCGCGACCCAGCGTGAGCTCGATGTTGTGAATGGTCGAGCCGACGGGGATACGCGCCAGCGGGATCGCGTTGCCGATGCGCACCGGCGCCTCCGGCCCGCTCTCGATAGGATCGCCGACCTTCAGGCCGAGCGGCGCCAGGATGTAGCGCTTCTCGCCGTCCTTGTAATGGATGAGCGCGATGCGCGCGCTGCGGTTCGGGTCGTATTCGATGGTCGCGACCTTGCCCGGCACCCCGTGCTTGTCGCGCTTGAAGTCGATCTTCCGGTAGAGCTTCCGGTAGCCGCCACCATGGTGCCGCGTGGTGATGCGGCCCTGGTTGTTGCGACCGGCGTGCGTCTGAAGCGACTCGACAAGCGTCTTCTCGGGCTCAGTGGCCGTGACCTCGTCGAAGCCGGAGATCGACATGAAGCGCCGTCCGGGGGTTGTGGGCTTGAACTTTCTAAGCGGCATCAGACGCTCCCGAACAGCCCTTCGATTTTCTGGCCCGCACCGAGCGTCACGATCGCCTTCTTCCATTCGGGCGTGCTGCCGACCGAGCCCAGCCGCCGGTAGGCGCGGCGCTTCTTGCCGCGCATCGACACGGTGTTGACCTTGCGCACCTTGATGGATCCGTACTGCTCCTCGAGCGCGTTCTTGATGTCGGTCTTGGACGCGGTGGGCGCGACGCGGAACGTGTATCGCCCCTGCGTGTAGAGCAGGTAGGTGCGCTCGGTGATGACCGGGCCGATCACGATCTCTGAAGCGGCGCGCGTCGTCATTTCGCGACCTCCTCTTCGTGCTCATCGTCGTGGTCGTGCTCGTGCTTGCCGCCAATCCGCGAGCGCTTCTCGAAGTTCTCGACCAGCAGCTCGATGCTGTCCTTGGCCAGCAGCAGGTACGTGTACGTGAACAGGTCGCGGATGTTCATGTTGCGTGCCAGGACGATCTTGGACGTGGGCAGGTTCTCGAAGCTGCGGCTGATGACCAGATTCGGCGCCGGCAGCACGATGAGTGTCGTGTTGTCGAAGCCGATCGTCTCGAGCAGGTTGGCGGCCGCGCCGGTTTTGGGTTCCTCGAAGCCGAACGCCTCGATGACGCGCACCTGGCCGTCGATCGCTTTCTGGCTCAACGCTGAGCGCAGCGCGAGGCGGCGCATCTGCTTGGGCATGCGCTGGCCGTAGTCGCGCGGCTTGGGACCGAACACCTTCCCGCCGCCCTTCATCGAGGGCTCGCGGATGGATCCGTGGCGCGCGCGGCCCGTGCCCTTCTGCCGGTAAGGCTTGGCGCCGCCGCCGGACACCGTGGCGCGCGTCTTGGTGGACGCGTTTCCCTGGCGCGCGTTGGCGACCTGGCGAACATACGCCTGGTGCATCACGGCAACGTTGGGGCGCTCGGCGAAGATTGTCTTCGGCAGCGCGAGCTCGCCCTGCTGCTCGCCGGCCGCGTCGAAGTACGGGACGTGCAGCGGGTCGTGCCGCTTCTCCTCGGCCTTCACGGTCCGCTTCTTGCGCACCGGTTTGGGCGTGGTCTTCTCGGTCTTCTCGGTCTGTTCGGTCTGTTCGGTCTCTTCCGGCATCAGACCTTCCTCGTGTTGGGCTTGCCGGCCGGGCCCTTGGCGACCTTGACCGGCTTGGTGGATTGGCGGACGAGGACCAGAGCGCCCTTGGCGCCGGGCACACCGCCCTTCAGCAGCAGCAGGTTGCGGTCGGGGTCGACTCGCACGATCTTGTAAGCACGGGCGGTGACGCGGACGTTGCCCATCTGGCCCGACATGCGCACGCCCTTGAAGACGCGCGCGGCGTCGGTTGCGCCGATGGCGCCCGGCTGGCGAACGTTCATGGAGCCGTGAGACTCGGGCCCACGGCTGAACTTGTGGCGCTTGATAAGGCCCTGGAAACCCTTGCCCTTGGAGGTGCTCGTCACATCGACGAGCTCGCCGGCGGCGAAGATCTCCGCCTTGAGCTCCTGGCCCTGCTCGACACCGTCGTAGCCACGGATCTCGACCTGGTGCCGGTGCGGGTCCACGCCGGCCTTCTTGAAGGCGCCCAGTATCGGCTGGGTCAGGCGCTTCTCGGCGGCGGGCTCGAACGCGATCCTGACGGCCGCATAGCCGTCTTTTTCCTGCGTGCGCAGCCCGAGCACCCGGCACGGGCCCGCTTCGAGCACGGTCACGGCGGTGGTGGTGCCGTCGGGGTTGAACAGCTGGGTCATGCCCAGCTTTCTCGCCAGAAGGCCCTTCATAGAGACCCTACCTTTCCCGGCCCGAAACCGCGGTGATGGGGTGCGGGTTTCGGGCCGAAGCCGCTGACGCCCTGGTGGACTGGTTCACCCAGGCCACCAGATCGTGGAAACACGATTGCCGTCGGAGCGGCTGAAGTCGTGACGGTGGCAAAACGGGGCGTCACCGGCGTCACGATTTGATCTCGATGCTCACGCCTGCCGGCAGGGACAGACGCATGAGCGCGTCAACGACTCTGGGGTTGGGGTCGAGGATGTCGACGATGCGCTTGTGCGTGCGCATCTCGAATTGCTCGCGGGAGTCCTTGTCGATGAACGGGGATCGGATGACTGTCAGCTTGGAAATCTCGGTCGGGAGCGGGATGGGGCCGGCTGTGCGCGCGTTCGTACGGCGGGCGGTGTCTACGATTTTGTCCGCCGCCTGATCCAGGACCCGATGGTCGTAGGCCTTCAGCCGGATCCGAATCTTCTGAGCCACTTAATTCCCTTTCCCTTATCGCCTTACTTCGCGACCTCGGTCGCCACGCCGGCGCCGACGGTCTTGCCGCCTTCGCGGATGGCGAACCGGAGACCGGGCTCGATGGCGATGGGCTCACCGAGGGTGATGTCCATCACGACGTTGTCGCCGGGCATGCACATCTCGACGCCCTCAGGCAGCTTGACCTCGCCCGTGACGTCGGTGGTCCGCATGTAGAACTGCGGCCGGTAGCCGGTAAGGAACGGAGTGTGGCGGCCACCCTCCTCCTTGCTCAGGACGTACACCTGGGCCTTGAACTGAGTGTGCGGCTTGATGGTGCCGGGCTTGGCCAGCACCTGGCCACGCACGACGTCCTCGCGCTTGATGCCGCGCAGCAGGGCGCCCACGTTGTCGCCGGCCTGGGCCTCATCCATGTCCTTGTGGAACATCTCGATGCCGGTGACGACGGTTTTGGTGCTGTTGGGGTGGATGCCGACGATCTCGATTTCCTCGTTCTTCTTGATCTTGCCGCGCTCGACCCGACCCGTGGTGACGGTGCCGCGACCTTCGATCGTGAACACGTCTTCGATCGGCATCAGGAACGGCTTGTCGACCGGGCGCTCAGGCTCGGGGATGTAGGTGTCGACGGCGTTCATCAGCTCAAGGATCTTGGGGCTCCACTCGGGGTCGCCCTCGAGTGCCTTGAGCGCCGAGATGCGGACGATCGGGATGTCGTCACCGGGGTACTCGTAGCGGTTGAGGAGCTCGCGAAGGTCGAGCTCGACCAGCTCGATGAACTCCTTGTCGTCGACCATGTCGCACTTGTTGAGCGCGACCACGAGGAACGGGACGTTGACCTGGCGCGCGAGGATGATGTGCTCGCGGGTCTGCGGCATGGCGCCGTCGTTGGCGGCCACGACGAGGATCGCGCCGTCCATCTGGGCGGCGCCGGTGATCATATTTTTTATGTAATCCTGATGACCCGGGCAGTCCACGTGCGCGTAGTGCCGCTTCTCGGTCTCGTACTCGACGTGGGTGATCGAGATCGTGATGCCGCGAGCCTTCTCCTCAGGCGCCTTGTCGATGCGGTCGAACGGCGTGAACTCGGCCAGGCCCTTCTCCGCAAGCACCTTTGTAATCGCAGCAGTCAGCGTCGTCTTGCCATGGTCGATATGACCGATGGTGCCGACGTTCAGATGCGGCTTGGTCCTCTCGAACTTCTTCTTCGCCACTGCTTCCTCCTATTGCCCCTTACTGAGACCTTGATGTGGTGCGGCGGCCCACAGCCTCCGCGAGATTTCCCGGTAGCTCCGCGTAGTGACTGAACTCCATCGAATACGTCGCCCGCCCCGAAGTCATCGACCGAAGTTCGGTAGCGTACCCGAACATCTCGGCCAGAGGCACGCTGGCGGTGACGCTCTGCGACGTGCCGCGGCCTTCCATGCCGAGGATGTGGCCGCGGCGCGACGAAAGGTCCCCCATCACGTCGCCGAGGTACTCCTCGGGCATGACGACGTTGACCTTCATCACCGGCTCGAGCAGATACGGCTGCGCCTTGTGCATGCCGTCCTTGACGGCCATCGAGCCAGCGACCTGGAACGCCATCTCGGACGAGTCGACCTGGTGGTACGAGCCGTCGACCAGCCTGACGGTGATGTCGACCACCGGGTAGCCGGCGACCACGCCCGACTGCAGCGCCTCGCGAACGCCCTTCTCGACGGCCGGGATGTACTCGCGCGGGATGCGACCCTGCGTGATCTTGTCCTCGAACACGAATCCGCTGCCGCGCTCGCCTGGGCGCACGTCGAGCTCGGCATGGCCGAACTGGCCCTTGCCGCCGGTCTGGCGGATGAACCGTCCGACGCCGTGCGCGGGCCTCTTGATGGCTTCCTTGTAAGCGACCTGGGGCTTGCCCTGGTTCGCGTCGACCTTGAACTCGCGCATGAGGCGGTCGATGATGATCTCCAGGTGCAGCTCGCCCATGCCGGCGATGATCGTCTGGCCGGTCTCGTCGTCGGTGTGGACCTTGAACGTCGGGTCCTCCTCGGTGAGCCGCTGCAGGCCGATACCCAGCTTGTCCTGGTCGGCCTTCGTCTTGGGCTCGATGGCGACCGATATCACCGGCTCTGGGAAGGTGATCGACTCGAGAAGGATCGGGTGGCTCTCATCCGACAGCGTGTCGCCGGTGGTGGTGAACTTCAGTCCCACGGCCGCCGCGATGTCACCAGTGAAAACCTCGTCGACGTCCTCACGCCGGATGGCGTGCATCCGCAGGATGCGGCCGATCCGCTCCTTCTTCCCCGTGGACGCGTTCATCACGGATGAGCCTGCCCTCAGGCGACCCGAGTAGACGCGGAAGAACGTCAGCTTGCCGACGCCCTGCGGGTCCATCTGGATCTTGAAGGCGAGCGCCGAAAACGGCTCGTCGTCATCGTGCTCGCGCACGACCAGCGTGCCTGTCTTCGGGTCGGTCCCCTCGACCGGCGGCACATCCGCAGGCGACGGCAGGTAGTCGACAACAGCGTCGAGGATCGGCTGCACGCCACGGTTCCGCAGGGCGGCTCCGCAGAGCACCGGCACGAGCATCCCGCTGACCGTTCCCTTGCGCAGGGCGGCCATGATCTGGGCGTTGCTCGGCTCCTTCTCCTCGAGGTACAGGTGCATGATCGCGTCGTCGAAGTCAGCCGCGGCCTCGATCAAATCGTGGCGGTGCTGGGCGACCAGCTCCTCCATCCCGGCCGGGATGGTCTGCGACTCGACCTGGTTGGTGCCGAGGTCGTCGGTGTAGATGACGGCGTCCTTGGTGATCAGGTCGAAGTAGCCGCGGAACGCGCTCTCCGAGCCGATTGGCAGCTGGATCGGGATTGCGCGCGCGCCCAGGCGCTGGCGGATCGACTGCAGCGAGCCGTAGAAGTCGGCTCCGACGCGGTCCATCTTGTTGATGAAGGCGATGCGGGGCACGCCATAGCGGTCGGCCTGGCGCCAGACCGTCTCGGACTGGGGCTCCACGCCGGCCACGGCGTCGAAAACGGCCACGGCGCCGTCGAGCACGCGCAGGCTGCGCTCCACCTCGACCGTGAAGTCCACGTGTCCGGGTGTGTCTATGATGTTCACCGAGTGGTCGCGCCACTGGGCGGTGGTCGCGGCAGAGGTGATCGTGATCCCCCGCTCCTTCTCCTGGACCATCCAGTCCATGGTCGCGGCGCCCTCGTGCACCTCGCCCATCTTGTGGATGCGGCCCGCATAGAAAAGGATGCGCTCGGTGGTCGTGGTCTTCCCGGCGTCGATGTGCGCCATGATCCCGATGTTTCGGACCTTCTCGATCGCGACTGGGCGCTCCGCCATCTTCAATGCCAAGCTCATCTCTCGTCAGTACCGGAAATGGCTGAACGCCTTGTTGCTTTCAGCCATCCGATGGGTCTCTTCTTTTCGCTTCACCGCGCCGCCGGTGTTCTGGGCCGCGTCTAGGATCTCGAACGCGAGCTTCTCGGACATGCTCTTACCGCCCCGCTGGCGGGCAAAGCGCACGATCCACCGGCGGGCAAGCGCCAGCCTCCGATCGGGACGGATCTCGATCGGAACCTGGTACGTGGCGCCGCCCACGCGCCGAGGCTTGACCTCGAGCAGGGGCGTCGCGTTCCGCATGGCGGTCTCGAACACCTCGAGCGGCTCCTTCTTGGCCTGCTTGGAGGCGCGAGCCAGCGCGTCGTAAACGACCTTCTCGGCGGTCGACCGCTTGCCGCGGCTCATGACCACGTTGATGAACTTGGAGATCGCCTCGGACTGGTACACCGCGTCGGGCGCGATGACACGCTTGACTGGGCGGTTACGGCGAGGCATCAGGCTGCCGCCTTGGTCTTTTCCCGCTTGGCGCCGTACTTCGAGCGAGCCTTCTTGCGGTTCTTGGTGCCGGCGGTGTCCAGCGTGCCGCGGATGATGTGGTAGCGGACGCCCGGAAGGTCCTTGACGCGGCCGCCGCGGATGAGGACGACCGAGTGCTCCTGCAGGTTGTGGCCGATGCCGGGGATGTAGGCAGTGACCTCGATCCCGGTGGTCAGGCGCACCCGCGCCACCTTGCGCAGTGCGGAGTTCGGCTTCTTGGGCGTCTGGGTGTAGACGCGCACGCAGACTCCCCGCCGCTGCGGCGAGCCCTTCAGGGCAGGCGCCTTAGACTTCGCTCTGGCCGCCTTGCGCCCGATGCGTACCAACTGCTGGATGGTCGGCAAATTTGACTCCTGTAGAAGGTCCGATGCCCACGCGGCATTAGCCGATTGGGCGACAAACGATGAGTATACCCAAAAACCACTACTTCAACCCGACGCCGGAGGTGGCCTCGAAGCCCCACACCGTCCGCCTCCGCGCAGGCGCGGTGGACCTCGAGCTGCAGGCCGACAGGGGCGTGTTCGGAGCCAGGCGGATCGACCTCGGAACGCTGACCCTGCTCAAGGAGGCGCCGGCCCCGCCCGCCGAAGGCGACATCCTGGACCTGGGTGCCGGCTATGGGCCGATCGCGATCGCGCTGGCCAAGGCCTCGCCCAGGGCCCGCATCTGGGCGGTGGACGTCAACGAGCGGGCTCTCGAGCTGTCCCGGACCAACGCCGAAGCTGCAGGCGTGGCCAACGTGACCGTTGCGGCCCCCGACGAGGTGCCGGATGGCGTCCAGTTCGCGGCCATCTACTCCAACCCACCTGTGCGCATCGGCAAGGCGGCCATGCACGAGATCCTGGATCGGTGGCTTGACCGCCTGGCGCCGGGCGGAGCCGCCTACCTGGTCGTCCAGCGCAACCTCGGCTCAGACTCCCTGGCCGCCTGGCTGGCGGCTTCGGGCCGCGACGTGGACCGCTTGAAGTCCAAGAAGGGCTACCGGATCCTGCGCGTCCGGGCGGCCTAGGAACGCCGCCCAGGCTCGGGCCCCCGGAACCTGACCCAACCTCGGGTAGTATTCGAGAAGGGTGCCGCAAGAGTTACTCCGGGTTGACAACCTGTACACCCAGTTCAGCACGGCCGAGGGCGTCGTGCACGCGGTGGACGGCGTCTCGTTTGCGGTCGCCCAGGGCGAGACCCTGGGGCTGGTGGGCGAGTCCGGCTGCGGCAAGAGCGTGACCGCCCTGAGCATCATGGGCCTGATCGACTACCCGGGCAAGATCGCGCGCGGCCGGATCCTGTTCGAGGGCCATGACCTGGTCGGCCTCGACCACGAGGACATGCGCAAGCTGCGTGGCAAGGAAGTGGCGATGATCTTCCAGGAGCCGATGACGTCGCTCAACCCCGTGTACACGGTGGGCGACCAGATCGCCGAGATGGCGCAGCTGCACCTGAACATGGACCGCAAGCGGGCGTGGCGGCACGCGGTGGAGATGCTGAACACGGTGCGCATCCCATCGCCCGACAAGCGAGTCCAGGACTACCCGCACCACATGTCAGGCGGCATGCGCCAGCGCGTCATGATCGCGATGGCGCTGTCATGCACGCCCAAGCTGCTCATCGCCGACGAGCCGACGACAGCGCTCGACGTCACGATCCAGGCCCAGATCCTCGACCTCCTTCGCGACCTGCAGAAGGAGTTCCGGATGTCGATCATCATGATCACCCACGACCTCGGCGTAGTCGCGGAGATCTGCGAGAACGTGGTCGTGATGTACGCCGGCAAGGTCGTCGAGGAGGCACCGGTCCGCGGCATCTTCAACAGACCGCAGCACCCCTACACCGAGGGCCTCCTTCGCTCGATCCCCCACCTCGGCATGACGTCGGCCGCGAAGCTGGCCGTCATCCGCGGCACGGTGCCGAGCGCGGTCAACTGGCCGCCCGGCTGCCGGTTCGCCCCGCGCTGCAACCTCCGCTTCGAGAAGTGCGTCGAGGACCCGCCGCTGTTCGACGTCGGCGGTCAGACCGCGGCCTGCTGGCTGTGTGAGGGCGGCCGGCGCCAGACCTCGGTCCGCTCGACGCGGGCCGGCGAATCATGAGCACAACCCCGGTTGCCGGCCCGACGCTCGCCGTCAAGGATGGAAACCAGCCGCTCCTGAAAATCCGCGGGATCAAGAAGTACTTCCCGGTCCGGCGTGGCTTTCTGCAGCGCGTGGTCGGCTACGTCAAGGCGGTCGACGATGTGGACCTCGACGTCCGGCCAGGCGAGACGCTCGGCCTCGTCGGCGAGTCGGGCTGCGGCAAGTCGACGCTGGGCCGCTCAATCCTGCGCCTGGTCGAGCCGACTGAAGGAACCATCGAGTTCGACGGACACGACATCACCAAGCTGCGCCGCTCCCAGATGAAGCCGCTGCGCGCGGACATGCAGATGATCTTCCAGGACCCCGTCGGCTCATTGAACCCGCGCATGTCGGTCGGCGACATCGTCGGCGAGGGTCTGCTCGTGCACGGCATGAGGAATCGAACGGAGCGCGAGAAGATCACGCGCGACATGCTCCGCAGGGTGGGGCTGCGGCCCGAGTATGCGAACCGCTACCCGCACGAGTTCTCAGGCGGCCAGCGCCAGCGCATCGGCATCGCCCGCGCCCTGGCGCTGTCACCGAAGCTGATCATTGCGGACGAGCCGGTGTCCGCCCTGGACGTGTCGATCCAGTCGCAGGTGCTCAACCTGCTGGTGGACCTCCGGCAGGAGTTCGGGCTCACCTACATCTTCGTGGCCCACAACCTGGCTGTCGTCTCGTACATCTCCGACCGCGTGGCGGTGATGTACCTCGGCCAGGTGATGGAGCTAGCCGACGCCGAAGAGCTCTACAAGAACCCGCTTCATCCCTACACCAAGTCGCTGATGTCGGCCATCCCGCAGCCCGACCCCGACCACCTGCGCAACCGCACCCAGCTGACGGGCGATGTGCCGAGCCCGTTCAACCCGCCGTCAGGCTGCCCCTTCCGGACCCGCTGCCCGCTGGCCAGGGAGAAGGGAACCCAGAACGGGATCTGCGCCGAGGAAAGGCCCAAGCTCGAAGCCAAGAAGTCAGGCCACTTCGCCGCCTGCCACTTCGCATAAAAGGCACAAGGGGGGCAGGCCCCCCTTGTGGGGAACCCCCCGCCTCGCGACGCCCGGAGGCAGGGCTGTCGCGTGGAGTAATGGCTCAGCCAAGCTGAGCCAACCCTGCGACGCTGGGGAGGCGCGGCGAGTCCCCTCTCCCGCCTGCGGGAGCACAAATTAAGCGCGAGGTACGCGTCCTGACCGCGCCTGACGCGCAGGGCTAGGGTGAGGGGACCCTGCCCGTCGGCTGAAGCCGGTTTGGAGTCCCCACCTGACCTCCCCACAAGTGGGGAGGAATTAGCGCCTTCTAGCGTGGCGGGGTTGGCTCGGCTCCGCCGAGCCATGACTCCACGTCGCAGTTAAGTAATTAAGCGCGTCGCGAGGCGAGGGGGGTTTCCCGCAAGGGGGGCCTGCCCCACTTGCGCCTTCTAGTTGACGATCTTCGGGTCGAAGGCGTCGCGCAGGCCGTCACCGATGAAGTTCACGCACAGCACGGTGACGGTGACCGCCAGGCCGGGGAAGGTGATCCACCACCAGTTGCCGTCGATGAGGTACTCCTCAGCGCCGGCGAGGATCGAGCCCCAGCTCACCGAGGGCGGCTGGATCCCGAATCCCAGGAAGCTGATGAACGCCTCGAGGACGATGTTGCCGGCGATGCCCAACGTGAAGGCGACCACGATCGGGCCGACGGCGTTGGGCAGCAGATGGCGAAGGATGATGCGAGCCGGCGGCACGCCGAGCGCGCGCGCGGACTCGGTGAACTGCATCTCGCGCAGCGACAGGAACTGGCTGCGGACGATACGGGCGATGGACTGCCAGCTCAGGAAGCCGAAGATCATCGCGATGTAGAAGGGGTTGTCGGCGCCGAAGATTCGCGCGGCCAGCGGGACGATCAGGAGGGCGGGCACGGTCAGCAGGACGTCGGTCACGCGCATCATCAGCGCGTCTGCGAATCCGCCGAAATAGCCGGAGAACGCGCCCACCAGAACGCCCAACGAAGTCGCGAGCAGCATGGACCCGAGTCCGATGATCAGCGACAGCCGGCCGCCGTAAAGGACCTGGCTGAAGATGTCATGGCCATTCAGGGAGTCGGTCCCGAACAGGTGCGATATCGACGGCGCCGCGCCGGCCTGGAGGACGTTGAAGTCATCCGGGGCCTCGATGAAGTTGGGGAACAGGAGGTGCCACAGCGGTGCGCCATAGCTCGCGACGATGATGAGCAACAGCCCAACCACTCCCCACTTGGCCAGGGGATGCGCCATGAAGCGCCGGAAGATGATCTCGCGCAGCGTGAACTGCTTGATCGAGACGTCGTAGCCGGCCTCGAGGATCGGCTGCTGGCCGACCTGGACCTGCTGCTCTACCGCGCGCTCAAGCATAGGAAATCCTCGGGTCGGCGATCGCGTATGCGAAGTCCGCCAGCACGTTGAAGAAGATGACGAGCAGGCCGGCGACGAACAGGATGCCCATCATCAGCGGGTAGTCGTAACCCTCGAGCGCCTGGAAGAAGAGCTGGCCCATGCCGGGCCAGGTGAAGATGCGCTCCGTCACGACCGCCCCTGAGAACAGGATCGGCAGCTCGAGCGCGATGTTGGTGATCACCGGCAGCAGTGCGTTGCGCAGCGTGTGCTTGAGGATGACTGTGCGCTCGGGCACGCCCTTGGCGCGCGCGGTCCTGACGAAGTCTTGATGGATCGCGTCGAGCATGGACGCGCGCACGAAGCGCGAGTCGGCGGCGACCCCCACGATGGCGAGCGTGGTCGCGGGCAGAATGATGTGTTTCGCCACGTCGAGCACGCCGGTCACCGGGTTCTGGCTGAACCACTGGTTGTATTCAGGCGTCAGGAACGGCGCCCCCGTCACCCGGATGTCGATGACGCCGGAGCTCGGCAGGATCTGCAGGAAGACTCCGAACACCATCAGCAGCATCAGGCCGAGCCAGAACGTCGGCATCGAGTTGCCGACGTAAGCGAAGAAGGTGACGAACTGGTCGAAGAAGGAGTACCGCTTGAGGGCCGCCAGGATGCCGGCAGGGATGGCCAGCAGCTCGGTCAGCAGGTAGCCCACGGTCATCAGCAGCAGGGTCGCGGGGAGCCTGGCGAAGATGACCTTGTTTACCGGCTGGTTGAGGAAGAAGGAGTTCTGCCAGTCGCCAGAGAACATGGCCCCGACCCAGCGCAGGTACTGGAGGTAGATCGGGAGGTCGAGACCCCAGCGGTGGATGATGGCCAGCTTGGCGGCGTAAGACTGGTGGGAGTTGAAGGCGAGGGCCGCCATGGGGCCGCCGGGGATCAATTGCATGATGCCGAACAGGATGATCGACATCACAAAGATGGTCGGGATCGTTTGGATCAGCCTGCGGGCTGCGTATCCGATCATCTGGCGCTTAAGCGGATCTTAACACCCATTTGGCCACCCCTCCAAGGGGATAACGAGGGGGCGGCCGTTGGGGCCGCCCCCTTTGGAAACGCGTGCTATCGGCTTAGGCCTTGCCCTTCGTGTTGAACCAGTCGGCCGCGTTGCAGACGGCCAGGCAGGTGTTCACACTCGCGGCGAAGTTGCCGAAAGTGGTCGAGTGCGTGAAAACGTCAGGTCGCTCGTACAGCTCGATGGTCGGAAGGTAGTCCTTCCACTCGGTCTGTACTTTCTTGTAGATCTCGACGCGCTTGTTGATGTCGACTTCCTGCGCGCCCTGCTGGCACAAGGTGTCCAGCTGCGAGTCGTTGGCCCGGGACCAGTTCTGACCCGACGGGCTAGCGTCGGTCGGGATCTGGCTTGACTCAACGGTCGAGCACCACGAGTCCGGGTCTGGCGCCCAGTTGTTGGCGTACATACCCATGTCGTAGTTGCCTGTCGCGAGGATGCCGCCGCCCTTGAAGTCGTTGAAGAACTGACCGGCCGGCCAGTTCTTGACCGTGACGGTGGCACCGATTTCGGCCCAGTTCTTGATCAGCTGCTCCTCCTCCGCAGCCCGCTGGCTGTTGCCGGAGGTGGTGCTGATTACCCAGGCAAGCTTCTTGCCGTTCTTGCTCCGGGTGCCGTCCGAACCCTTGACCCAGCCATCGCCGTCGAGCAGCGAGTTGGCCTTGGTCACGTCCCGCTGCCAAGCGGGAATGTCTTTGTCGAAGTACGGCGAGAGCGCACCGACGAACGGCCCGTTCATCGGCTTGCCGATGTTGTGAACCAGCGAAGTGTTGATCGTGGTCTTGTCGATCGCCAGCGCGACGGCCTGGCGCAGCGGCTTGTCGCCGTTGAACACGGTGGGCTGCCCGTTGTGCTTGTCCAGGTTGATGGTCAGAAACTCATCCAGCAAACCAGTCGCGGCGACAGTGGTGTAGCCGGTGATGTTCTGCAGAGCCGGGAGATCGTTGGCGATCAGGTCCAGCCCGAGGTCGCTGTCGCCTGCCTTCAGGCCCGCGATCTGGGAAGGCTTGTCACCGTAGATCTTGTAGATCAGCTTGTCGAGGTAGGGAGCGTGGCCGAAGAACTCAGCTCCTGAACGGCCCGCGGCGTAGTTCGGGTTGGGAACCATCACGACCTGGGCGGCCGGCCCGGGGGTGAAGTTCTGCACCATGTACGGCCCGCTGGTCGCGGTCGGGTTGGTCGTGAAGTAGGAGTTGGTCGCCCAGTCAGCGTGCTGAACGCTGGTCAGGACGTGCGACGGCACGGGCGTGAAGTCCATGGCCGCGAGGAACGACGCGTAGATGCCGGAAGTCAGCGGCGCGCTGTTGCCGCATCGCTTGCCGGTGTCGTCGGGTCCGAAGTGCCACACCTCGACGGTGTCGCTCTTGTCCTCCACGGACGCCACCGAGCTGTATCCGAGCTGGCTGGCCGCGCCAGTCGTCGGGTCGCAGATGGCGTTGATCGTGAAGCTGAGGTCCTTGGTGGTCAGCGGCTGTCCGTCAGACCACTTGAGGCCTGACTTCAGCTTGATCGTGACATCCATGTGGGTGTCGTCGATCTTCTTGACGTCACCGTTGGCAACCGACGGGACCTCCGAAAGCATGTCTGGGATGGCGTTGTTCTGGGGGTCGAAGAACCACAGCTGCGCCCAAAGCGGTCCGGTCGCCACCTCCTGGGTGGTGGCCGCCGTCGACGACAGCACGTTCAGGTCCTGGACCGGCTCCCAGTCGGAGTAGACCAGTTGCCCACCCTTGACTCCGGCTACCGGTTTGTAGCTGGACAGGATGGACGTCCCGGTCGGTGATCCGGACGACCCACATGCCGCCGCAAGGCACAACCCCACGGTCGCGAGCGCGAGCGCTCGAAAGCGGATTCCAAACTGCATACGCGTCTTACCTCTCTGGTTGTTCCTGCAGCCTTCTTCCCGCAATTTGCAGCCACGATGCGGGGCGAGAGTGCGCCGGATGCAGGTCTTACTCACACGGCCTCTTTGGCCAATATGAATTCTGTTGCCCGCGCCCAAATGGTGTCAAGTCACGATACGACTTCCTCCCGAACGCCTGTTCGAATCCAGGCTTGGCAATCGTGGCCGGGAGGGGGCCTGCCCCCTTGTGCCCTCAGTGGCCGGCGACGTAAATGCGGTCCGGGAACAGCTGCCCCGGCCACTCGTCCACCGAGGTGGCCGTCAGACCTTTCACGTACGGCTCGACCAGGTACCACCTGACGCTCTGGGCCAGGAAGGCGACCGGGGAATCGCTCAAGAGCAATCTCTGGGCCTGCGAGTACTCGGCGTCGCGACGGCTGGCCTGGATGTCTGTCGCCGCGACCGCGACGAGGCTGTCGTACCTCGAGTTCTGGTACAGCGAGTAGTTGTATGAGTTCGTCGTGGTGAAGATCTGAAACCAGTCGGCCGGGTCCGGATAGTCGGCGTTCCAGCCGAGCGGGCCGGCGATGTCAAAGCTGCCGTTCTCGAGCTTCGCCCCCAGCGCGACACGGTCGAGAGGGTCGAGCGCGATGTCGGCGCCAAGATTCGTCTTCAGCTGATCGTGCACGTACTGCGCCGTCAGCTTGGCGAAGTCCAGCGACTTGTCATACGAGAACTTCAGCCCTGACAGCTGCGCAGCACTCACGCCGGCGGCCGCGAGTGTCGCGCGGGCTTTCGAGGCGTCGAACTTCTGACTCGGCGCCAGCTCTGGCGCGTAACCGCGCATGCCTTGCGGAATGAAGGTCTCCAGCGGCCGGCCTTGACCCTGAAACACCTTGTTGACGAATCCGCTCCGATCAATGGCCTCGGCCAGCGCCTGGCGAACTCGCGGGTTCGAGAGCCTCGGCGATGTAACTCGGAACGCTATCCAGTAGACCGTCAGCGCGGGTGACCTCACGACGTTCTTGCTCAGTGATCGGTCGGCCGCCACAGTCTCGGCCTGCGCAGGCTGCACCGTCATGACGTCGATGTCGCCCGACTCATACTTCGCGAGCGCGGCGGCGCCGTCGTTGATGATGTCGAACTCGATCGACGTGAGCGTCGGCTTTGGTCCCCAGTAGTGCGGGTTCGGCACCACCGTCAGCTCCTCGTTGGCCACTTGCTTCGACAGCTTGAATGGCCCGTTGCTGACGAGAGTGCCGGGTGAGGTGCTCCACTTGTCGCCGTACTGGGTGACTATGTCCTGCCTGATTGGCGCCCCAGCCGGCATGGCCGCGAGCCAGATGAAGGCCGGGTCCGGGCGGCTAAGCGTCACCTGGAACGTGCTGTCGTCCAACGCTTTGAGGCCGAGGCTCTGCAGCGCGCCGTCGATGGTTCCCGCGTCACGCTGCGGGTCGAGGATCGCAACCGTGTCACCGTTGGCGATCGCGCTGGCAAAGAACGTCGCCTCGGGAGAAGCGAGGCGAGGGTCGATCAAGCGGCGCCATGCGAAGACGAAGTCCTGCGCCTTTACTGGCTGGCCGTCCCAGTACTGCGCGTCCTTCCGCAGGTGGAAGACGTACACGGTTCCGTTGTTGGTGACTTCGTAGCTCAGGGCCGCCGCGGACGTCACGCCGGTTGTGTCCGGCGTGGGCCTGAGCAGCGGCTCTGCGATGACGCGCAGGACGGACCGTTCGAATGCGTACTGGACCTGCCCGGGGTCGAGCGACTGCGGTTGGTCGTCGATCGCCACACGAAGCGTCTGCGACTTGGCAAGGCGCGGCCCCTGCGCGAGATTGGCGCTGGTGCACGACATCGCAAGCACCGTGATGGCGAGCACCGCCGCGGCAACGGCGCGCGTGGAAATCAGCCTAGGAGTCAATCGAGGCCATGATAGGCCGAGGTTCCCTCTGCCAAAAAGAAGGGGCTACCCTTGGCGGGCGCCCCCTGTGCACGTACCGTGACTGTATCCCAAATTCGCCAGTAACGCCACCCCCACCCGATTTGTATACAAAAGCGCGTTATTCGGCCCCGGAAGCGCGCGCTTGTATACAGACGCGTGGTTCCGCTCTCGCAAGTCCCACATAAATAGAAAGGAGGGGGCCGTCTCCGGCCCCCTCCTCAATGTCGAGCTGACTAGACGCTCAGCGTTTCCAGGTCAATCGGCTCCTCCTCGAGGATCCGAGCAGCCTGCTCCCGCTGCTTCTTGTAGTAGTCCAGCCCGGTCCCGGCCGGGATGAGCTTGCCGATGATCACGTTCTCCTTCAGGCCCCGCAGCCGGTCCACCTTGCCGCTGATCGCGGCCTCGGTCAGGACCCGCGTGGTCTCCTGGAAGGACGCTGCCGACAGCCATGACGTCGTGTTCAACGCGGCCTTGATGAGGCCAAGCAGCACCGTCTGCGCCGTCGCGGGCTCACCGCCCTCGGCCAGCGCTCGCGCGTTGCCCTCCTCGTACTCCCACTGCGACACGATCTCGCCAGGCAGCAGGCCTGTGTCGCCGGCCGAGTCGACGCGGACCTTCCGCATCATCTGCCGGACGATCACCTCGATGTGCTTGTCGTTGATGTCCACGCCCTGTGAGCGGTACACCTTCTGGACCTCGTCCACGAGGAACGTCTGCACCGCCTCCTTGCCGAGGATGTGGAGCAGCTCCTGCGGAGAGATCGACCCTTCGGTGATCTGCTGGCCCGCCTTGATCAGCACCTTCTGACCGTCGCGCCGGTCGAGCTCGGGACGGATGCGGACCTGGTGCGGAATCGGGTACTCGCGCACCTCTTCGTCGAGGGTGCGCACCGAGATCTCCTTGGCGGTCACGTGGGCCTTGCCCGCGTGCCGCGTTCGAGTCGCGTTGCCCTTGGCGTCGCGCGCGACCTCCTGGCCTTCCATGACGTCGTCGCCGTTCTTCACGGCGGCCTGCATCTTGGCGTCCAGCGGGTACGAGACCTCGAACTCCTCCTTGGAGGTCACGCGCACCTTGCGCGAGCCTTCCTGGCGGATGATCTCGAGCTCGCCGTCGATCTCGGAGATGATGGCCTTGCCCTTCGGGATGCGAGCCTCGAACAGCTCCTCCACGCGGGGCAGGCCCTGGGTGATGTCCACCCCGGCGACACCGCCGGTGTGGAACGTTCGCATCGTGAGCTGTGTGCCCGGCTCGCCGATCGACTGCGCGGCGATCACGCCGACCGCCTCGCCGATCTCGACGATCTTGCCGGTGGCCAGGTTGCGTCCGTAGCAGGTGCGGCAGACGCCCTCCCGGGCCTCGCAGACCAGGATCGAGCGCACCTTGACCGGCACGCTGGCCGCGATGATCTCCCGCGCATTGTCGTCATTGATCGAGGCGCCCATAGCGACCAGCACCTTGCCGCCGACGGTGATGTCCTCCGCCGCCACGCGCCCGGCGATCTTCTCGAAGATCGGCTCGTTGCGCGCGCGCTCGGGGCTGATGTCGCGGACCCAGATTCCGTTGGTGGTGCCGCAGTCCTCCACGCGCACGATCACGTCCTGCGCGACGTCGACAAGACGCCGCGTCAGGTAGCCGGAGTCGGCAGTTCGGAGGGCGGTGTCGGCCAGTCCCTTGCGCGTGCCGTGCGTCGAGATGAAGTACTCGAGCACGGTCAGGCCCTCGGTGAAGTTGGCCTGGATGGGCAGGTCGATGATCCGGCCGGTGGGGTCGGCCATCAGGCCGCGCATGCCCGCCAGCTGGCGAATCTGCTGGATGTTGCCGCGGGCGCCCGAGCCCATCATCATCCAGATCGGGCTGAACTTGTCGAAGGCCAGCTCGGTGGCGTTGCCCACCTCTTCGTAGGCGCGCTGCCACAGCTCGATGACCTTGCGGTATCGCTCGTCGTCGGTCATGACGCCGCGGCGGTACATCCGCTCGACGTCGGCGACCTCCTTCTCGGTGGAGCGGATGATCTGCCACTTCGACTCAGGGTGCGGGATGTCCATCGCTGAGACGGTGATTCCGGCCTGGGTCGCGTAGCGGAATCCGAGCCTCTTGATGTCGTTGACGACGTTGGACGTGACCTCGCTGCCGTACAGCCGGAACAGCTCGGAGACCAGCGTGCGCAGCGCCTTGCGGTCGAAGTGCGCGTTCTGGAACGGAAGCGGGTCCATGTGCGAGCTCTTTTGACCGGGGGCGGATCCGTCCGCCTGCGGCTTCTTCCCGACCGGCAGGGGCTGGTTGAAGACCACGCGCCCAGGCGTGGTCACCAGCAGGGCGCCCGGCTCACCGGCGCCGTTGCCATCGCCGATGTGCAGCCGGACCCAGTCCTGGAGCTTGACGACCTTGCTCTCGAGCGCGAGCAGAACCTCGTTCTGCGAGCTGAACACCCGCAGCTTGGGGATTGCGTCGCCCTTCGGCTCGTCGCCTCGGGTCGCGGTCAGCCAGTAGCAGCCCAGCACGACGTCCTGGGTCGGCGCCACCACCGGGTGGCCGTCGGCCGCGGACAGGATGTTCTGCGACGACATCATCAGGTTCTTGGCCTCGGCGATGGCGCCGCTGAAGAGCGGGACGTGCACGGCCATCTGGTCGCCGTCGAAGTCGGCGTTGAACGCCGCGCAGACGAGCGGGTGGATCTGGATGGCAGACCCTTCGACCAGGACCGGCATGAATGCCTGGATGCCCAGGCGGTGCAGGGTCGGGGCGCGGTTGAGCAGCACCGGGTGGTCGCGGATGACCTCGTCGAGGACGTCCCAGACCTCGGTCCTGCTGCGCTCCACCATGCGCTTGGCCGACTTGATGTTGGTGGTGTAGCCCTTGTTCACGAGCTCGCGCATGACGAACGGCTTGAAGAGCTCGAGCGCCATCTTCTTGGGCAGGCCGCACTCGTGGAGCTTCAGCTCCGGGCCGACCACGATCACGGAGCGGCCCGAGTAGTCCACGCGCTTGCCGAGCAGGTTCTGGCGGAACCGGCCCTGCTTGCCCTTGAGCATGTCG
>WNGI01000360.1_pt1 | contig 32615 bp, 38 predicted proteins | sample 5400621 | NCBI WGS metagenome assembly WNGI01 (sample SAMN13153374, study PRJNA577476) | soil metagenome | isolation source: 20 cm soil or saprolite under Garry oak tree replicate 1 | place: USA:California | collected 2016-06-15
ACGCCACGTCCACGTGCTGCTGCTGCGTGGGGCCGGACAGCTCGAGGAGCTCTTCCCGGGCCTCGAAGCCGAGCTGGCGGCCGCCGGAGCGCCACTGATCGATTGGACGACCGACGCGCGGCTGTTCAATTTCGGCGCCTGGAAGCAGCATTTTCCATCGGGGCTCACGACCCATCAGGCGAGCCGGGAGCTCCTCGAATGGACGATCCGCGACAGGATCCTGGCATACACGGGCGTCCGGTTTGTTGACCAGACCGACGTCACCGGGCTCGCGATCGACGAGCGCGGCCGAGCAACCGGCGTACGCGTCCGACCTCGCGGTCGACCGATCCACCTCGACGCTGCCGATGGCGCGGCCGATAAGGACGAGATCATGACCGCTGATCTCGTCGTCAACGCCGCAGGGCGGGAGGCTCGCGGGTCGCAATGGCTGGCGGCCCTCGGCTACCCTGAGCCGCCCGTCACGCGGGTCAACTCGCACCTCGGGTACGCGACCCGCTCGTACCGGCCGCCCGATGGGTTCTCGGCGGACTGGAAAGCGCTGATCGTCGCCGCCACGCCGCCGGCATCGCGCGGCGCAGTGCTCATGCCGCTCGAGGGCGATCGCTGGATCGTGACGCTGGCCGGGAGCAACGGTGACTATCCGCCGACCGACGAGCCGGGGTTCCTGGCGTTCCTTCGCAGCCTTCCCACGCCGCTGCTCGCGGATGCCCTCGAAGGGGCGACGCCGACGTCCGGCATCGTCGGCTACCGACGCACCGAGAACATGCTCCACGACTACGCGAGGCTCGGTCGATATGTCGAGGGGTTCGTGTCGATCGGGGACGCCGTCTGCGCGCTCAACCCGGTGTATGGCCAGGGGATGACCGTCTCGGCGAATGCCGCGACGCTCCTTGATACGTGCCTTCGCGAGCAGGCCGATCGTGCCGATGGGGACATGACCGGGCTGGCGAAGCGTTTTCACCGCCGGCTCGCCAGGGTGATCGCCGATCCGTGGCTGCTCGCCACGGGCGAGGACCTGCGCTACCCGGAGACAACAGGCGCAGATGCGACCCTGGCGATGCGCATCACGCGGCCGTATCTCGACCAGGTGATGATGTTGTCACGAGATGATCCAGCGGCCTACCTGACTGTCGTCGAGGTGCTCCACCTGCTGAAGCCGCCCCGGTCGCTCTTCCGTCCCGGGATCCTCGCTCGCGTCCTGCCCAGGCTCGTTCGTGGGGTAGGCGGGCGTGGGCGTCGCACGGTTCGCTGATTCGGGTCACGGCTCGCCGGCCAACGGTCCGGCCGCGTACGTCCGCTCCTGGCGCCGTGCCCGGAGGTTCGCGTAGATCGCCGCGGCGCCGATCGCCACGACGCTGACCACGAACGCGACGTACAGCCCGCTGGTCAGGCGGGTCCAGTCGATGCTGCCGGCAAACAGGGCGACGATCGCGAGCTGTGCGATCGCCCAGGTGAACGCCACGACGCCGGCGGGCCCGAGTCGCGTTCGATCGTTTTCGTAGAGGGCCTGCACCCCGGTCAGGCTCAGCCCGATCAACCACGCCCCGACGGCGCGTGCCGTCAAGGCGGTGAGCTTCCACGGCCAGAGGGGCGCAGCCGACGTTGGAGCGAGCAGCAACGCCGTGCCAACGGCGATGAGGAGGCTCGCCTGGGTGATGATGATCGCCCGCACCCACCAGCCGAGAGGCGCGGCCACGGGCGGATCATCGCCCGGCATCCGGGCCTGACGGATCAGGATGATCCCCATCGCGAGCGGGACGCCGGCGTAGATCGCCAGCCACATCCACGTCCCGAACAGGGTCAGCGGGTCGGTCGTACGCGCGTCCGCGTCGGTGAACGGGAAGTCGAAATGAAAGCGGTTGATGTGGAAGAGGGTCACGATCAGGGTCAGGATCGTGAACACGAGAACCGCGGGAACGGCGAGGCGGGCGCGACCCCAGGTCCGCTCGCGGGACGCAAGGAACTCGAAGATCCCGCTCGACCAGTACGAGGTGCCGAGAAATGCCGCGGTGATCTGGGGGCTGATCGTCCACGCGAAGTACTTTGCGGTCTGATCGGCCACAAGGAGCAGGGGCGCCCCGGCGAGAAACACCAGCAGGCTGGCAACGACGAGCATCCAGCGCATCGCAGGAATGGTCCGGCGGTACGGGATCTCGCGTCGCGACACCATCGCAGCCCTCGCTCGCCACGGGCCAGATGGCGCAGGAGCAAAACCGTCGGCCGATGGGATTTTACGTTGGCGGGGGCTCAGCGAGAGACGCGACTGGGCCTTACCAACCCGGACTCATAGGCGATGACGACCAGCTGGGCCCGGTCTCGCGCCTCCAGCTTGCCCATGATCCTGCTGACGTGGGTCTTCGCGGTCGCCTTGCTGATGGTGAGCCGCTCCCCGATCTCGTCGTTGGACATCGCGGTCCCGACGAGCGCCAGGATCTCGCGCTCGCGCGGCGTCAACTCCTCCAGGCCGGGGGCCGGCTCTCGTGTCGGTGCGCGCGAGACAACGTCGGCGATCAGCCGCCGGGTGACACTGGGGGCCAGGAGGGCTTCGCCATCGGCGACGACCCGGACGGCGCGCAGCAATTCGGTCGGTGACGTGTCCTTGACGAGGAAGCCGCTGGCCCCGGCGCGAAGACCCTCGAAGACGTACTCGTCGGTCTCGTACGTCGTGAGGATCACGATCCGGACGCGGCTCAGCTGAGGCTCGGCCCCGATGCGTCGGGTGGCCTCGATCCCGTCCAGCTCCGGCATCCGGACGTCCATCAGCACCACGTCGGGCATGTGCTGCGAGGCGAGCCTGACCGCGGCGGCGCCGTCAGCTGCTTCAGCGACCACCTCGATGTCGTCCTCGGCGTCGAGGAGTGCACGGAATCCCGCGCGCACCAGCTCCTGGTCGTCGGCGATCAGGACACGGATCATGCCGCTCCGTCGAGGGGCAGCCGCGCCCGGACGCCGAAACCGCCCGTGGCGCGGGGACCCGCCTCGAGATCCCCGCCAAGTGCGGCGGCTCGCTCACGCATCCCAAGCAGCCCGTTACCGCCAACCGCCGGCGCCTCGCGCTCGTCGATGCCGCGCCCATCGTCTTCGATCTCGATGATCACATCCGCTAGCCCGTAGGCAATCGCGATCCGCGCCGTCGCTGCCCGCGCATGCCTGATGACATTGGTCAGTGACTCCTGGATGATCCGGTAGGCCGCGAGGTCAACGCCGGTCGGGAGGTCGCAAGGCCGGCCGCTCACCTCCAGCCGGACTTCCACGCCGGCCGCCGTCGTGCTCGCCATGACACCCTCGAGCTGGGCCAGACCCGGTGCCGGCGATCGCGGCTCGGGCCCGTCAACCTGGCGGAGCAGACCGAGCGTCGCCCGCAGCTCCTGCAGCGCTTCCTTGCTTGCCTGATTGACCGCTACCAGGGCACGTCGCGCTTGGTTCGGATCCCGATCCAACAGGTGAGCCCCGACACCGGACTGGACACTGATCATCGAAATCCGGTGGGCCAGGACGTCATGGATTTCCCGGGCGATGCGAATGCGCTCCTCACCGGCTCGTCTGCGCGCTTCGTCTTCGCGGCTCCGCTCTGCCTCCAAAGCTCGTTGCTCGACCTCTTCGAGATAGGCCCGGCGGCTGCGCGTCGTCTCACCGAGGATGAGGCTGGCGACCAGCCAACCGGCGAACCACAGAGCGGTGATGAGGTCGGCCACGTGACCTCGTCCGAGGACCACTCCGATCGCCAGGAATCCGCCGACCACGGCGACGATCGCGCTGATGCCTGCTCGGGAGTGCCCGGCATCGGCCACCGAGAACAGGGCGACGCCGACCGCAATCGTGCAGAGCCCGCCGGGAAAATTGAGAAGGTCGTAGGCAAAGGCCGGGAGCACCGTGCCTGCCAATGCCGCGACGGGGTGCTTCCGGCGCACCAGGAGCGCGGCCGCCCCGGCGATGAGCAGGCCGTATCCAAGCGGACCGATCGTCCGGGCGCCAGCCAGGAGCGCCGAGCCGACGACGAAACCAGCCGCGACCAGGACCGGCAAGCCGGCCTCCGCGATCGCGACGGAGGAAATGCGAGACATGCGGTTGGATGCCATCCGTTGAGACCCTATGCCTCCATGAACGTTCTGTCGTCAACCTGCGGATGTATTTGCAACTACTCCCCCACGCCTCGCGCGCGCCGATTTGAGCGTCGAGGGAGGCTCGACGTGCGCCCGATGGCGTAGCCGAAATGCCGCCCGCGGGCTGACGACACCGGGCCGATCGCTCGGCACGCTGAGGCCATGAATGACATCGCACGAGCCTCACTATCCACCACCGACGACACGCGTTCGGATCCGACGACGACAGGCGTTGTCCGATCCCAACCGCGAAGGGTCTCACCGCCCGCAAGGACCGCAGACGATCACCGTATTTCCCTGATCTGGCGGCGTCTCGACCGACTGGCGACGGCCGCGACGCTTGGCATCGTCCTCGTCTCTCCGCAGACGGCGCTCCTTGTGGCCCGAATCCTGGGTCCGCGGATCCCCGCGTCGGGCCGGGCGCGTTCGAGTCCGAATGCGGCCACGCGCCACCGGGGGATGGGCCGATGACCGGGCGCGCGCGCGTCGCGGTCCCAACTCAAACCTCCCTCTCCGCCCCGGTCGCGGCTCCGGTGTCGGCACTGGCGCTCGTTCCCGCAAAGCGGCTGCCCGCAAGCGGGAACACGGCGCTCGCATCAAGCGCGATCGTCCAGGCCGCCCTGGGAATCGAGTTCGCGCTCTCGGGCCTCAACAAAGCCGCAGATCCCAACTACCTCGCGAACTTCTCGTCGTTCGTGCGCGCAAATCCGGGGGCCAGCAGCGGCCCGCTCTCGCTGTTGGTGCAGGCTGTGGTGCTCCCCAATGCCGACGCATTTGCGACGCTGCTCAAGGTCGCCGAGCTCGCACTTGGACCGATCCTCCTGATCGGAGCCCTCGAGATCGGCCGGCGGCGCCTGTCGGGGCGCATCGGCGCGGCGCACGGCTATGAAGCCGGCGTCGCGCTTGTCGCGGCCCTCGCTGGTCTCACGGCCGCCGGCCTCGCCTTCTCGATCTTCGTGCTGATGGGTGGCGTCTTGCCCACGGTCATGCCTGGTCGAGCCTTCACCACCGCCATTCCCGTGGAGCTCCTGATCGTCCCGCTGGGCTTGTCAGTCGGGTGGTTGGAGTTCGGACGGTTCTTAGTGCTCCGGCGGAGACCGATACGCGTTATCGCCGATGCCGAGCGCTGATGCCAATGCCACTACATCGCCTGCCCGAACAAGAAGTCAAATTCAAGAAGGAGAACAGACATGATCAAGGTGACCCCAGTGCTGGCGACACTCATCAGTGCCCTTCTCGCCGTCGGCTCGGCTGGCGTCGTGCAGGCCGAATCCCCCGGACGTGACCAGGGCACAGGCGGCAGCGAAGCCGGGCGCGGTTTCCAGGGCGCCGCATTCGTCGTCGCCTGGAACCGCGAGCTGCTCCACATTGTTCAGATCCCCGGCGCCCAGCCGCCGACCGTTCATCAGACGCGGAGCTACGCGCTACTCCACGCAGCGATCTATGACTCCGTCGTTTCGATCACCCGGAACGGCCGCCCCTACCTTGTCTCCGTAGACGCGCCACGCGGCGCTCGACCGGATGCGGCCGTAGCCGCGGCCGGGCACGCAATGCTGGCTGCGCTCTATCCCGCGATGAGGCCGGAGCTCGATCAGCTGCTCGCCGATCAGCTCGCACTGGTCCCCGGCGGACGGGCGAGGCACCAGGGGATCGAGGTCGGTGACGAGGTCGCCTCGCGACTGCTCGCCGCCCGCGCAGGTGACGGCTCTGGCGCGACGCAGGGGCCGTTCGTCGCAGGCACTCAGCCGGGCGACTACCGCTCCACGCCCCCCAATTTCCCGTCACCGGTCTTCACCGATTGGGGGAATGTGACGCCCTTCGTGCTACGAAGCGGCGCCCAATTCCGACCTGCACCGCCGCCGGCGCTCACGAGTGCCGCATACGCACGAGCGCTAAACGAGGTGAAGAGCCTCGGCCAGGACAGCAGCACGTCCCGGACGGCCGACCAGACGCTGATCGGCAGGTTCTGGGCGCCCCCGATCTGGAACACCTGGAATGCGATCGCAGAGGAGGCCGCTCTGGCTCATCACATGAACCTCGTGCGAACCGCGGCGATGTTCGCGGCTCTCAATCTCTCATTCGCTGACAGCGCCATCGCGATGTACGACGCGAAGTACCACTACCGGCTCTGGCGACCGATCACCGCCGTCCGCCTCGCCGATACCGACGGCAATCCGGCGACAACCGGCGATCCAACATGGGCGCCGCTCGCGGTCACGGCGGCCGACCCGTCGTACCCCGGCGCTCACAGCACGATCAGTGCGGCCGGTGCAGCCGTGCTCGCCGCCTTCTTCGGCAACCGTGACGAGATCAAGGTCAGTTCGCCCGCTCTGCCCGGTGCGGTGCGGGCCTTCCGAAGCTATTCAGACGTGGCAACCGAGGCCGGCCTGAGCCGTATCTACGCGGGACAGCACACGCGAATCGATCACGTCGCGGGCCTGCATCTCGGAAGCAACGTTGCGCGATTTGTCCTGCGCGAGTCCGGTCTCGGCCACTTCGGGCGTGACGGCGAGGACGACCGATCATGACGACCAGATTCCGACCGGGCCTCAGGTGGCGTCCGCGTCGTCACGCCAGATCGTTCGGGCCGATCGTGGCTGCGGCGGCACTCGCGTTGGTCGTCGCCGCGTGTTCGAGCGCCGCCGGTGGGGCGCCGAGCTTCACGTACGCGCCCGTGCCGTCCGCGTCGTCGATGCCAGGAATGGACATGAGCCCGTCGGCGAGCGCACCGCCAATGCCGGCCGCTTCGCCGGCGTCCGCGCCGGCCTCGGCTGCACCCGCGTCAGGCAGTCCCGTCGCGACCGGCGCCACCCTGCACCTCGCCGCGCAGAACATCGAGTTCGACACAAACCAGCTGGAGGCACCGGCCGGCCAGGCGTTCACGCTCGACTTCAGCAACAACGACCCAGGCATCCCGCACAACGTCGAGATCAAGGACGCAACCGGCGCGAGCATGTTCAAGGGCGAGATCGTCACGGGGCCCGCGAAAGCCTCGTATCAGATCCCGGCGCTCGCAGCCGGGGCCTACATGTTCGTCTGCGACGTGCACCCGAACATGACCGGAAACCTCACGGTGAAGTAGCCGCGCCGACGCTAACAGACCGACCGGATATCAGGAGATCGAACAATGGAACACGAAGAACTCTCACACATGGGTCTGCACCTCATGCGGCTCGACGGCCCCGAGATCACGATGGTGGCACCGGTGCCCAGCTCGGCTCTTCCGACAGCGATCTTGCGGATCGTCCTCGGAGTGGCCTGGACCGCCAATGCCGCCCTGAAATGGTTCCCGGCCTTTGGGGCGGCATTCCTGCCGATGCTGGCCGGAGCGTCCCAGGACCAGCCGGGATTCCTGAAACCGTGGTTCAACCTGGTAACGGCTGTTGCGTCGGACGGCCGGGCCCCGTTCCTGGCGCTTGGATCCGCGGCGATGGAGACCTACCTGGCGGTGGCCCTCCTCACCGGCTTCGCCCGGAAAACGACTTATGCCGTCGGAGCGATCTACACGGCGCTGATCTGGGCAACCGCCGAGGGGTTCGGCGGGCCGTACGTTCCAGGGATCAGCACCGACGTGGGCGCCGCAATCATTTCCAGCCTCCTCTTCCTGACGCTTCTCATCAACGATGCCGGCGCCGGGTTCAGTCGATTCAGCCTGGACAGCGTGCTCGAGCGTCGAATTCCACGTTGGCGCCGTGTCGCGGAACTCGACTGGCTGAGTTCGCCGCTAAATAGAGTGGCGGACCGATGAAGCCTCTTCGTCGTCTGATGTCATCGATCCCGCGCCATCGTGCACTTGCTCGCCTCATCCTCGTGGTCCTGCCTGTGATCGTCGCGGCCTGCACCAAGGGTGCCGGCAGCGGATCAGGCTACTGACCTCGAGACGGAGCAGAGCGTCCGCGGTGGTACGTTCGGTGAACGCTGTCCGTGGGAGGTAGCGCAACCCGGGAGGTGTGGATGGCCGACGTCCAGGAGACAGACCCTGATCATGATTGGGCACAAGGCTGCGTATCGTCCGCGGGGCGGCACGCCGCAAGACCGAAGGAGGGATCACATGGCCCGGCCGATCGCCCTACGCGCCGTCCTCGCGGCGCTGATCGTGGCACTCGCGCTTCCAGGAGCAACGCTCGCCGCGAGGCCGATCGCGGCGTTCCACGACCATTTCACCGACAGCTTCCCGAGTGATATCTGCGGGATCCCGGTCCAGGTCGACCTCGTCGTCTCGGACAACTTCTTCGAGTTCGCGGACGGCAGTTTCAAGGACGCGGCCTCGAACATGTCGACGTTCACGAATCCTGACAACGGCAAGTCCGTCGTGGTTTCGTCAGCCGGGACCGTGTCGGGGACGGCGATCATCGACGAGCAGGCGAACACGATCACGTTCGTCACCACCTACAAGGGTCTGCCGGAGAAGATCCAGACGGCACACGGTCGGGTCCTGTCGCGTGACGCCGGGATCATCAGCTTCAGGGATACGTTCGATCTGACCACGGGCGACTTTCTGGGTACCCAGGTCACCATCAGGGGGCCTCACCCGGAAGCGGACGCCGACTTCGCGCTCTTCTGCGATGTAGTCACGGGAGCGCTGACCTAGCGTCAGTCTCGCCAGCCCGCCTGCGAAATTCGGCTATTGCCCGGGACCGCGAGCCATCATCGGCCCGCGACCGGGCAGGGCATCCTCGGCCCGGATCGACGTCACGAAGGAGCCGGAGACAGCTGCGCCTGGAACGACTTCGACTGGGTGAGGCTGAACCAGTCCCAGAGTCATCGCGGAAGAGCGCTTCGACCCCGTAGGGCCGGTCCGCCGGTTTCTGCAGGAAGGTCACGCCTTTCGCGACAAGCTCGCATAGGTCGCTCGGCAGTCGTCGGTCTCGATCACGCCGCCGCCCAATGCGCCCTTGGCGACGAGCGCTCGCAACGTCTGGGCGTCCTGGTCGCTGAACATCGGAGGCGCGGGATAGGCGAGAAGGATTGCGAGGTCCGGCTGCTCCTTCGGACCTACCGTGAGCCACCGAAAATCGTCGAGGATCGAGTCGTTTCGCACCCTCGAAGCCAAGCTGCTCCGTGTAGAAGCGCTTGGCCCGATCCTGGTCGAGCACGAAGACATGAAGGAGCCCAGGCTCTCGAGGCCGACGAGAAAGCAGACCTCGGTGACGCTCAGATTGGCAGTTCGCAGCAGATTCTTGGCCCGCTCGACACGACGACGCGTGAGATAGGCTCGCGGGGTCTCGCCGTAGGCCATCGCGAAGCTCCGGGCGAAGTGGTATTTCGAATAGCCGGCCTCCCGCGCCATCGCGTCGAGATCGAGCGCCTCCGCGTAGTCGCGGTCGATGAGGTCGCGTGCCCGACGCAGTGCGGCGAGGGTGACGGGTGCGATCGGCGGCATCCAGTGAGTATCGCGCGTCGCCGACCGGGACCTCAGGCCCTGAGTGCAGGAAGGCGCTCGCCACGTCCGTGAGCCCCTTGGTCAGCTTCGGAATGGATCATCAGACGAGAGGGCAGCGCCAAGGCTCCGCTCCAATGCCCAGCCCTTCCGTGCTTGGCGGACCGATACAACCCGGCGCACTTGGCGGCTGTTCGATTCCGGGGGTTGCCCGGAGGATCAATCAGCGCCTTGAGAGAGCTTGTCGACAGGCGTATCCTCGGGACGCCGATCGAGGCGGTACCTCCGCCTGGACGGAGTTGATCGGGCCGGATCAATGAAGCCCGTACTGGTCGAGATCATCGCCTACGCACCGACCGTCTTCACCCATTGCCAGCACTGCGAAGTGGCATTCCGGGAGGTCGGGATCGGCGAGCGTCTCCGGCGGCAGGAGGCCGCGGAGGCCTTGCCGGATGATCTCGCGCGCGACTTCCAGGCGCTCTCCGACTGGGTACACGCGCTCCTCGAACGACACGGCCCACGCGTCCGGATAACAGTCGTCGACGCCGCGTCCGTCGAGGGCTTCCTCCATTCCGTGCGCCACCGAATCGGGCGCTATCCGGCAGTCATCATCGATCACGACGAGAAGCGGATCGGCAGCGACTTCGGCACGGTCGGCCTGCTGATCGACCGCAGGGTCGCCGCGGCCGAGGCCGCGAACCAAGTCTCAGTCAGTCACTGACCGACCTCGAAAGGAGGCATTGCCCCGAGCCCCAAATCGACACACGCGATCGAAGCCCAATTCTTTTGGGGGGCGCGACATGTGGAGGAGGAGCTGATGAGCTCACTCTGGATCGTCGTCATCGGCGTGGTCGTTATCTATCTCGCCTACAACTACTACGCCAAACGGATCGACCGGACGGTCATCCAGGCCGACCCGGACCGCGTCACGCCGGCACGGATGTATATGGACGGCGCCGACTTCATGCCGACGAGCCGGTTCGTCCTCTACGGCTACCACTTCAAGTCGATCGCGGCCGCCGGGCCGATCGTCGGTGTCATCACCGCGGCCAACCTGTGGGGCTGGGCGCCCGCCATCCTGTGGCTGATGATCGGCGTCAGCTTCATCGGTTGGGCGAGCGACTACACCGCGATCATGATGGCCGTCCGCAACGACGGGAATTCGCTTAGCGCGATCGCCCACCGGCTGATCTCGCCGCGGACCCGGCGAATCCTGTTCGTGTTCATCTTCTTCTACCTGCTGCTGATCGCCGGCGCCTTCGTCGGGATCATGGCCGCGATCCTCGCCGCCCGCCCGGACGTTCCCTTCGGAATCCTGGTTCTGGCCGTGATGGGTCTCTTCGCCGGGTACGCCATCTACCGGATGCGGATGAGCATCATCGGGGTGACGATCCTCACCGTGGTGGTCACGATCGCGGCGATGGCCCTCGGGCCGCTGGGCGCGACGTTCGCGCCGAACAAGCCGACCGACTGGTCGACCGGACCCATCAGCGGCTTCGTCAACTCCCTCAACGGGAGCCTCAACGGCGGGGGCCCGCTCTATACGGTCGTCGACCCCACGAACGCGGACCCGCGCGTTCCAGCCGCCCTTCCAGATGGGACGCGTCCCAAGACGGCCACGTTCGATCCCGCCACCGGCGCGATCGCGATCTTGCCGAATTTCCTGTTCTGGGCGCTCCTGTTGCTGGTGTTCAGCTACGTCGGGGCGAACACGGCGATCTGGCGCTTCGCCCAGCCCGTGAACTACATCGGCTTCTGGATCACAGCGATCGTCATTGGGATCAGTGCCATCGGCGCGCTGATTGCGCCATTCGTGACCCTTCCTGGCGCGACAGCTTCGGCCGGGTCGTTCGCGCTCGGAGCGTTCAAGGGCTTCGAGACCGGGACAGGAGGAGCGCTCCAGCCCCTGTGGCCGATGCTTTTCGTGACGATCGCCTGCGGCGCCATCTCCGGTTGGCATGCCCTCTTCGGGTCGGTCGGGACAGCGCGTCAGCTCGAGTACGAGACCGACGCCCTCCCCGTCGGTGGCGGCGGCATGTTCTCCGAGAACACGCTCGGGCTCCTGTCGTTGACCGCCGTCGCGGTCGCCGGCGGCGCCGGTGCAGGCGCATTCGCGGCTGGCGTCGGGCGCTTGATCCACGTCGCCTCGTTCCAGGCGATCCCGCTCTCGTTCGGGACGGCTCTCGGGTTCGGGGCGTTCGTCGTCATCGTCCTGACCGTCGTCCAACTCGTCTTCCGGGTCATGCGGGTGACGCTGGCCGAATGGCTCGGCGAGCGGTGGGTTGGCTTCAAGAACCAGCACATCGCCTCGGTCACGGGGATGGTGCTGTCGCTGGCCCTCGTCCTGTCCGGGACGTGGGTATACCTGTGGCAGCTGTTTGGAGCGTCGAACCAGCTGCTGGCAGCCCTCAGTCTCCTGCTGGTGACGGTGTGGCTGAAGTCGGTCGGCAAGAGCACGGCGTTCGCCGCGATTCCCATGTTGTTCATGTACGTGACCACGATGGCGGCGACCGTCGTCACCGCCTACAACCTCTTTGCGACGATCGCCACGCGACCCGGCCAGGCGGCCATCTCCGTTGCCGGGGCCTGGGCGATGATCGCAGTCGCAATCCTGCTGCTCGGCGCCTCAGCGCTCATCGCGTGGGACGCCTGGCAGGCCTGGAACCGCTACAGGGCGGCGCCGACCCCGGAACCGGCCGCCGCGCCGCTCAGGTGACGTCTCGGCATCGGCCGGGCGAAGGGCCTACGGACCGCGCAGGCCCTTCGCATTCTGGCGGAGCCTCCGTTCAGTCGCGAGCAAGGGTCGCGGCCAGGTCGCGGATCGGGCCGAGAACCCGGTCGGAGGTGACGTCGCCGGGCGGAGGCGGTCGCAGGTGGACCTCGAGGTGCGGGACGACCGGCTGGACCGTCAACCGCCAGACCCCCTCGCTCGCCTCGCCGATCCCATCCCAAGTCGACCTGACGGTCGCCTCGTCGGCGCCAGGTCCAGCCAGCGCGATGCATCCATTCGACCAGCCAACCGTTCGGAGCCCCTCGTCGACCGCATCCGGGCGGCCGGTCCAGCCGCGCGGGTCCCCGACATCCATGCTGAACCGCGGCGCCCGGCGGAGGTTCGCCCGAACGATCAGGAAGTCCCGCCGCCCGCGCGATCTCGCGTACGCCCAGAGAAGGCTCACGTCTCGAGGCTCGAGGACGATGACGACGGTCGCGTCGCGGAAGGGCGACGTCCCTTCGGCGATCCCGAGCTCGACCGCCGAGCTGCCCAGCCAGCGCACCGTCGTCCTGGGCCCGAGCATCGGGAGCCCGGTCTGGAGCCAGCGGAGCAGTTCGTTGCCCTTCCGGATGTTCCGCTGGGTCCCGAGCGCAAACCAGAGCATCACGAGCAGGATCAGGCCGATCGCGATCGACGGGCCAAACGCCTCGAGGGGCGGCATGGCCGGAAACGCTACCACCCCGCGATGCCCATTCGTCTCTCACCCGGACTCGGCAACGCAGGAACGCCGACGATGAACGAGTCACGGTTCGGCTGATGATTCGACAGGACGGACGATCTGTGCCCCCAGTCAAGGGGTTTCGCGCCGCCCTGGCCGAGTTCGCCTACGGCATGACCGGCTACGAGTTCGCGCGGCAGGCGATCGAGACCCGGGCGGCTCTGGAGAACCTGTTCATGGTCGTCGTCGTCGGCGACATGATCGGGCTGCCGGTCATCCCGCCCTACTACTCGCTCCGCCTCCTGCCCTTCGTGACCCCGCACGTCGCGTCGTGGAAGCGGCGGGTCCTGCGCGAGCACGAGTTCACCGACCAGAACCATCTGCACGGCGTCTGAAACGAGGAGAAGCGCGATGCCCGACGACCCAATGGAAAAGGAGCGGGGACAGGCCGGCGGCGTGAAGGGAATCCTCGGCCATCTGCGGGAGATCACCTACGGCATGGCCGCCCATGACATGACGCGTTCCGCCCTTCGGACGCGGGCGAGCATGGAGCACCTGTTCATCCTGGTGACGATGGGCGACATGCTGGGCGTGCCGATCCTGCCGCCCTACTACTCGCTCCGACTGCTGCCCTATGCCGTTCCCCAGATCGCCACATGGAAACGGCGGATGCTCCGTGAGAAGGACCTCACGGACGCGATGTTCTAGCCGTGGTGACCGAACGTGCGCCCAGAGTCAACGCCGCCCTGACCGGCTCGACCCAGCTGGCCGCGGCCCTCCGTGACCACCCCGAGCGCCAGTACGTGATGTTCGGCGGCAAGGGCGGTCTCGGCAAGACGACGTTCTCGGCCGCCACCGCATGGTGGCTTGCCAAGCAGGGCAAGAAAGTCCTCGTCTTCTCCGTCGATCCCCAGGCAAGCCTGTCCGACATCTTCCAGCAGGACATCTTCGGCAAGGGCCCGGTGAAGATCGTCGACAACCTGTGGGCCCAGGAGATCGACGCCGACCGCCATATCAAGGAATACCAGGACGAGATCCGCCAGAAGATCCGCGACATGTACGGGCTCGCCGAGGTCCCGCCCGAGATCGAGGACTACATCGCGGCAACCTCGGCAGAGCCGGCGATGGAGGAGTCGGCGATCTTCGACTCGGTCGTCGACATCGTCAACCAAGGCGACTACGACTACTACATCTATGACCTCGTCCCCCTCGGCCACGCGCTTTATTACCTGTCGATGGCCAAGGTCTACGACGAGTGGATCGGCAAGATCACCAGGCTCCGCGAGGAGATGCGGGAGTACGAGCAGGTCGCCGCGCGGATGAAGCGCCAGAAGGAGGTCGACGAGGACGAGATCCTCGGCGAGCTCCAGTTCATCCAGGCGAGGATCAACAGCGCGTCGAAGATCCTGACCGACCGAACTCGGACCGCGTTCTTCTTCGTCGTCGTGCCGGAGCAGATGATCCTGATCGACACGAAGAAAGCAGCCGAGCTGTTCGCCAAGTTCGACGTCCCGATCGGCGGCTACGTCGTCAACAGGGTCCTCCCTGACGAGCTCAAGGGCCAGAACGTGCCCGCCTACCTGCGCAACCGGATGGAGATGCAGGCCGGCCAGCTGGAGGAGATCCGGCGAACGCTCGGGTCAGCCATCGTGGGCTACGTCCCCGAGCTGGAGCGGGACGTCACCGGCCTGCCGATGATCGAGCGGGTCGCCGACCTGCTGTACGGCCAGTGACCGGGAGGACCGACCGATGACGGTGACGGCCGACGGCCGCTCCAGGGCCAGCATCGACACGTCCATGACCGACTACTTCCGCCAGTACGACGGGCTCCGCTACGTCTTCTTCGGCGGCAAGGGTGGCGTCGGCAAGACGGTCATGGCCGCGACGACCGCGGTCCACCTCGCGCGGAGCGGCAAGCGAACGCTGCTCGCCTCGACGAACCCCGTCCATAGCCTGACCGGAGCCCTCGACCAGGACGTGTTCGGCAAGGCTACGCCGATCCAGGGCGTCGACAACCTGTGGGCCCAGGAGATCGACACGAAGGACGCGATCGAGCGCTCGAAGCGCGAGATCCGGGAGAAGATCCAGTGGTTCCTCAAGTTCGCCGAGATCTCGACGAAGGCGGACGAGTTCGTCGAGGCGGCGACGATGAACCCGGCCTTCGAGGAATCGGCGATGTTCGAGAACATGGTCGACCTGATGTTCAAGGACGAGTACGACGTGTACGTCTTCGACACGGCGCCGACCGCCAACGCCCGGCGGCTGCTCGGGATGTCGAAGGTGTACGGCCTGTGGGTCGAAAAGATGCTCAAGTCACGCGAGGAGGCCCAGTCGCTCCGGGAGGTCCTGTCCTTCACGAAGAAGAAGGAGGAGGACCCATTGATGATCTACTTGGTCGATTTCCGGGAGCGAATCCGGCATGCGCGGGAGCTCCTGACCGATCCGGCCAGGACAGCGTTCTTCTTCGTGACCCTGCCGGAGGCCCTGCCGATCGCCGTGATCCGTCGCTTCATCGACTGGTTCACGGACTTCGGGATCCCGGTCGGGGGCGTCGTCGTGAACATGGTCATCCGACCCGACGAAGGCGAGGCCGCGCCGGACTTCGTCCGCAACCGCATCGAGTCGCAGGCCGGCTACCTCGACGAGATCGGCCAGCGTTTCCCGGGACAGGTTCGGGCGGTCGTGCCCCTGTATGACTCGGACATCAGGGGCATTCCCTCCCTCGACCGCGCAACCGGGGACGTCTTCAGCTGACAGGTCTCGGGCGCGGTTGAACGACTCCGTCGACGTCTCTGCGTCCGGGCGCTGCAGGTCGGAGCTGGCTGTTGCGCGGTCCTCTGCGGACCCGGTGATCACATGTCGTACTCGTCATGGCGGCGAATCCAGAGCTGGAACCCATCGGCCTCGTCGCGACCTTTCGGCGCCCGGTCAAGGATCGGGTAGTAGCCCATCAGGAACTCGACCCCACGCCACCCGGTCGAATAGCTCTGGTAGACGGCCCCGCCATCCAGGACGAAGGCGCTGAAGCCGGGGCTCTCCGTCAGGTATCCCACGACGTCGGTGCCGCTCGCGCTGGCATTGCGATCGACGATCGGCGGCAGGGACCCGAGGTTCTGCGCAACCCACGCGCGCGTCTGTTCCTCGTTGCCCGAGTACCCGAGGTCGAGGTTGAACTCGCTGTTGGCCGATGACACCCAGGGAAAGCTCCAGCCCATGCGCCGCTTGTACGCCTGCAACTTCTCCAGTGGAGCCTGCGACACGAAGAGCATGGTCACGTCACGCGCGTTCAGGTGTGGGATCTGGCTGTTGACGCCGTCCGCGATCGACGAGTTGACCGGGCAGCCTGCCTGGTAGCTCGGGCCGAACATGAAGTGGTAGATGAGCAGCTGGCTGCGGCCATCGAAGAGCTCCGCAAGCGCGCGCGGGCCGTCGTCAGTGTCGAGGCGGTACTCCTTCTCGACGCGGACCCATGGCAGCTCGCGTCGCTGGCGAGCCAGCTCGTCGCCCAGCCTCGTGTGCTCCTTCTCACGGGCGAGCAGCTCCTCGCGCGCCGCCGCCCACTCTTCTCGCGTTCCGATCCTGTGGTCAGTCATGGCTCGTCTCCTTCCTGGCAGCCATTCCGGAGGGCGGGCCCAAGGACTCGGCACGGGGACCTCGTAGTTATCGTTCGTCATGACCTATTCCTTTCCGTTCTGCGCGTCGGCTGAACCGCGACGGCGTTGAGGTGGTCCTGGAGCGCATCGAGCTGGCGGTCCCAGTCCCGGGCCAAGGCGGCCAGGAACTGTTGCGCCACCTGCATGGGAGCGGAGCGAAGCCGGTAGCGAACCCGGCGCCGCTCCCCCGGTTCGGCAGCCACCAGCCCCGCCTCGGCCAGTAGCGCCAGGTGTTTGGCGATGGCCTGACGCGTGATGGGCAGGCGGGTGGCCAGATCCGTGGATGTGGCGGGCCCGGTGGCCGCAAGTGCGGCCAGGATCCCCCGTCGGCTCGGGTCGGCCAGGGCGGTGAAGACCTCCTCGGCAACGGCCTCGATGTCAGGCCGCGTTGGCATCGAGGTACTCGACCAGCTCGCCCAGCTCACTAGCCCAGCCGTCGGTGTTGCCGTCGAAGGCCTTGCGGTAGCCGTCCTCCGGCAGTTGCGCGAAGCCCGATTCGATGACCGTCAGCCGGGTGCCGCTGCCGGTCGGCGCCAGCGTGAACTCGACGTAGGTGCGGCGCGGATCGTCGTCCGGCAGGCCGTTGATGCCCCAGGTAAACCCGAATACCGTCGGCTCTTCGACTCGCTCGATGCGCATCGACGCCTTCTCGCCACTCGTCCATGTCATCTGGGCCGCGCCGCCGGGCCGCAGCTCGATCGTCGCCGCGTCGCCGAACCAGGTGCCGAGGCCCTCGGCAGTGGTCAGCGCCGCCCACACCCTTGCCGGCGGATGCGCGATCTCGACGGTCCGCTCGATTCGATCGGGAAAACCCATGACAGCCTCCTGGGTAAATAGCAACCATTCCGTTGCTACTCACAATATCGCAACCGATTGGTTGCGTCAAGGCCGCCGGGGCCCTCCTCTGTTCGCATACAACTCGACGGGCCGAAGTCTCCCGGTCGTCGGGCTGTTCCACGCATCGATCAATGCAGCCGGTGGCACCGCCATCCTCGCCACCTTCGTTGCCGGCGTTGACGTTGTTCTCGTATACGCCGCGCTGGCCGTCCTGGCGCTCGTCGTCATCGTCGCCACTCGGGGGCGGCTCGGGCTGTCCACAACCGATGGGGTGAGGCTCGACCGTCGAGCCTGCCACAATCGGCGATGGGCTCCGGCATCGCCTAGAGAAGATCGTCTCGATCCTCGGAGTGAGCCCGCGAAGATCGCGGGCTCATTTACGATTCGGCGTTCAGGACAAGGTCAGCGGATGGGCCTTGGCGTGGTCTTCGAGCCGCCGGAGCTCGTCCTCGTAGATCGGGCCGAGCATCCGCGCGGCGAACAAGCGATTCAGGATCCCCTGGATGCCACGCTCGTCGATGACCGTGTCGAATCGCACATGAGCGCCGTCAACGGTCTGCTCAACCGTGAAGGTCGTCTCAATTCCCGAACCTGTCTCGACGAGCTTGTGTCCTGGTACCGGCTCGCTCACCGTTGTGGTGATCGCGCGTCGGCGACCGCCAACGGCCATGACGAAGCGGTACTCGGTGCCGGCACCAACGCCACCTCGAGCGATCTCGAGTTGCTCGAACGCGGGCGGCAGAAAGCCGCCCGGGCGGTGGTGCTCACGGTAGTCCGCGAGACAGTGGTAGACCACCAGCGCCGGAGCATCGATGCACCGCTCTGCCCCGAACCGTGTCTTCATTGCTTCCTCCCCTCCAAGCCCGAAACGGGGGCCGGGTGGGCGGAGTCGATGACCAGGAGCCCATGAAGGTAGGTGTGGACGCGCCTGTCGGACCTCTCAATCCGGACCATCCCATGTGTGGTGTCGATCATCGCGGCATCTCCATTCGGGCAATGCGGTTCATTCGGGCGTCATCGGTGGCATGGTTGGCGTTTTAGGAGTCGAGGCGATCTCGATCGACGAGATAGCGCAAGAACAGGAGCCGGTCGATCTCCGCGACCGTCCAGGCTTGGTCGGCCGGTCGCAGGCCCAGAAGGTAGGCGGTGAGGTTGCCGGCTTCTGAAGGTGCCAAGCCCTTCGCTCCAAGGTCGCGGTAGGCGGCGAGTGCTGCTGACCTGCGTTCGGGTTTTTCGTCGTTCGGGAACATGGCTTACTCGAAGTGGGAAATGGGGCTGCTTGCCGGCGCGTTGCCAGGCAGCGATCTGTCCGAGAATTTGTCGGCCACGGTCGACGAGCCGTTCTGGCACCGGTAACCGCTGCGGGATCCGGGAACCGGGTCACGCTGGAGCTGATGGACTAGGCGCCCTGCTCGACCTGGTGCAGCGTGTGGGCCACAAGGCCGTGGGCCTCTTGATGGACGCGGGTCGCGGACTCCCGATCGGGCGCTTCCACGAGGCAGAAGACCTTGCCCGCTTCCTCGTCTACCCAGTAATGCTTGTAATCCACCCCGTACTGGGCCTGGATGCGAACGTCCGCCTCGTGAGCCCCGATGACGTCACCAGCCTTCACGCCGGGGATGTCGTGGATGTCCAAATAGGTCGCCACGGTGAATCTCCTGTACCGAATGCTTGATCGTCGGGCCCACCTGGGCCACGATGCCGCTTCTACGGCCAGACCGCGCCCAATGGTTTTCGCGTTTGGCCGTTGCACCGTGCGATAGCGACTCGGCGATGCGATCGCGACTGGGTTCGACGGGGGACCCCTAGCACGGCGCCAGGCATTCCCCGAGGCCGACCGCCGGCCGTGTGGTGTGCGTCGACCGGGTGTTCTCACGTGCCGCACGCTGGGGTCGCGTGGTATCCGCCGGCACGCCAGCGCCGGGCCGTTCGAGCCGGTCGCGCAGATGGCGGAGGGCTCGTCTCGTCCTGGTCTTGACCGTTCCGATCGGCCAGCCCAGAGAGGTCGCAATCTCGGACTGGGAAAATCCGCCGTCGTACGCGAGCACGATCACGCGACGCTCTAATGGATCCAGGGACGCGAGCGCTTCCTCGATCGATGCTCGCGTCTCCTTGTCCGACAGGGCGGTCTCGGGGACGGGCTGCGGCCCTGCCACTCCGATGAGCTCGCCGGAAGCCGTGAGCCACTCGACTACCGAGTGGTCATCCGCCTCGGTACTGGCAAACGACGAAAAGTTGGCGGCTCGTTCGTGGCGGGCCGCAGACCGGAGGCGATCGATCGCCCGGTTGCGGGCGATCGTCGCCAACCACGCAGATAGCGTGCCGCGCGACGGGTCGAACAGCTCCGCCCGGTTCCACAGGGCGAGGAACGTCTCCTGGACGACTTCCGCGGCGATCCAGCGATCCCTGTTCGCCCGCATCGCTGCTGAAAAGACCGCGTCCGCGTGTCTGTCGTAGAGGGCAGCGAGCGCGTCCTCGGACCCCCCGATCAGCTGGCACATCAACCGTTTGTCCGGCCCAGAATCAATTGCTGGACCCGTCATCGAGTCACCGACCGCTTCAGAGACCGTTCGTTCAATCGCCATTGCCGTTGCTCCTGGGCTATACTGTAGGAGATAAGTCTCTCGCGAGAAAGATACTTATGTCAAGGACTCTGGTGCGTTAGAATGCCGGGATGGTGGATGACACAACCGATCGATTGCTCGGAGGCTGGGACACAGCGCGCCCCGACCTCGAGATCGGAGCGCTTCAGGTGACGGCTCGCCTCAGCCGCATCGGACCGCACCTCGCCAGACGGCAGGAAGCGACCTTCAGCCGCTTCGGACTGAATCGCGGAGAGGTCGGCGCGCTCAGCGCCCTGCGTATATCGGGGCCGCCCCATCGGCTCTCCCCAACGCATCTCGCCAAGGGGCTAATGCTGTCGTCGGCGGGCGTGACGAGCCGGATTGATCGACTCGAGCGCAGGGGATTCGTCCGTCGACTCGCGGATCCGAACGATCGTCGTGGGGTGCTGATCGAGCTGACGGATGAGGGCCTCGAACTCGTGGACGCTGCCGTTGCCGCCAATTCGGCCAGCGATCGCCAACTCCTGGAGCGGCTCGATCCACAGGAGATCGCACAGCTCGAGGTCCTCCTGCGCAAGCTGCTGGGCGGACTCGAGTTGCCGGGCTGATCGCGCGGAGGTAGCCGACCGGAGGAATGCCGGTTGGGGTGACTCGCCGCCGGCAGCACGCGCCGGGCTTGCGCCGACCGGCGACTTCGACCACGACGGCGAGCGGATCTGGCACCTCAGGCCCGCGGAATCCGACGCGAAGGACTGAGCGCGACGTCTGACCGCCGGGGCGCCCTGTCTACCCGTCCACCTACGTTCCAGACGACCCGATCACCGAAAACTGGTTCGACGACACCAGCGTATGGCCTTCGCGAGTTCATCCCCGATCCCGGCTAGCTATGGTCGTCGACTCGAAGAGGATGGCGGGATCAGGAGATCAGAATGAACCGGAAGACAGTGCCGATCGCCGTCGCGGTGGCGGCCATCGCGGCGTCGATCGCGGTGCCGGTCGCGGCCGCGACGCCGACCGTCAAGGCCACGGTGACCGATGGCACGCTGCGAATCTCGGGCAGTCCACACGCAGACAAGATCGTGCTCCGCTTGAATGCGCTCGATGCCAACCAGCTCCAGGTCGACGTCGGTGACGACGGCTCGGCCGACAGGACGTTCGACATCGCGACCCTTCGGGCCATCGACGTCGAGGCTGGCAACGGCAACGACACCGTCCGAATCGACCAGGTCAATGGAGCCTTCACGACAAGGCTGGCGACGCGGATCGACGGCGAGAACGGCGATGACACCCTCATCGGCGGAAGCGGCAATGAGATTCTCGTTGGTGGTCGCGGCGACGACTTTGTCGACGGCAACGGGGGTGCCGATACGGCGTTCCTGGGCAAGGGCGACGACACCTTCGTCTGGGATCCGGGCGACGGCTCCGACATCGTCGAAGGCGGCAGCGGCTCGGACACCTTGGTTTTCAACGGGTCCGCCGGCAACGAGATCATGGCCGCGACGGCCAACGGCGCACGTGTGTCGTTCACGCGGAGCCTGGGCAACATCGTCATGGACCTCGACGGGGTCGAGACGATCGACGTCAGAGCCCTCGGCGGGACTGACGCGGTCACCGTGAACGATGTTGGCGGAACCGACCTGAAGCGCGTCGACGTCGATCTCGCCGCGACGATCGGCGGCTCGACCGCGGACGGCCAGGCCGATACGGTCACGGTCGCCGCGACAAAAGGGGACGACTCGATTGCGGTGGATGCGAACGGCGCTGCCGTCGACGTCAGCGGCTTGGCCGCCTTCGTGCGGATCACCCATGCGGACCCAGCCAGCGACGCTCTTGTCATCGACCCGGTCGCGGGTGCCGACCACGTTGCGATCGATCCAGCCGTAAACGGGCTGATCCTGGTTTCCGTCCTGTAAAGCAGGCAGCAGCAGATCGTGGGAGCCGTGCTGGCTCCCACCGATCGCCGCGGTCTAGTCCTGCTCGGCATGAACGCAAACCACATGACGGGTGTCTCGGTCCGGCTCCTGCCCTTCACTAAGGCCAGCGACCTCTCGGCTTGACCCGCCAGACTCATGCCGGCGTCCGCTCACGCAATGTCACAATGGGTGCCGCCAGGGCAAGGCCCCGCGCTTTTCCACCGTTGGCGCATAGTGCGGTGTCGTTCCGTCGGCTCAGGCGGTCCATGAATCTGCGGACTCTGCCCTTCTCGCTCGTTGATGTCTTCGCACGAGAGCCGCTGTCTGGCAACGGCCTGAGCGTCTTCCTGCTCGATCAGGAACTGCCCTCACGCGTCATGCAGCGCATCACACAGGAGATGCGACAGTTCGAGACGATCTTCCTGTCTCGGGTCGAAACAACCTCAGCGTTCCGTGCTCGGATCTTCACCATGGAGGAGGAGCTTCCGTTCGCGGGGCACCCGATCATCGGCGCCGCAGCACTCCTGCATTCGGAGCGTCGCGCCGCGGCGGAAACGTTGCTCTTCGAATTCGCAATGGCCGAACGCACCATCGAGGTGACGAGCCGTCGCGAGGGCACGTCCTACTTCGCTGAGATGGATCAAGGGGCAGCAACGTTCGAAGCTCCGATTGTCGACTCGGGAATCGATACCTTCCTCAAGGCGCTGAATCTCTCACGATCGGATTTGCATCCGAGCCTTACCCCTCAGGTGGTTTCGACCGGGTTGCCCTACCTCATCGTCCCGATCACCGCCAACCTGGAACACGCGCGCATAGTCCATCCTCGCTTTGAGGCGCTGCTGGCAACCATAGGGGCCAAGTTCGTCTATGTCTTCGACGTCGATCGCCGCGAGGGGCGTACTTGGGACAACAACGGCCGGGTTGAAGACATTGCAACCGGTAGCGCGGCAGGACCGGCCGCGGCGTATGTCGTCGAGCACGGTTTCGCTGCACGCGGTGAGAGCATCGTGATTGCCCAAGGTCGGTTTCTGGATCGGCCAAGCGAGCTTCACGCGATCGTCCGAGGCACCTCGAAGCTCAGTGTGAGTGTCGGCGGCCAAGTCTGCTTTGTTGGAAACGGCGCACTCCGGCTCCCGAGGGCGCTGTTGCAGCACGTGTGAAATGAACCCGTTCCGGCACCGGTGCAGCCCGAGCGTCTTGGCGTATCTGACTTGGACAGCGGGCGCGATTACGGCCCTGAGCTCGGAAGAGCTAAGAACTCAGAGCATCAGCTATTTTTGATCCGCGCCGACATAGCTCAGCGGTAGAGCAGCTGTTTCGTAAGTCTCTGGCCCATGCGCAGAGGCTAGGCGGCGCATACGCAGAAACTCCGTGACGAGGAGGGCGCGACCGGCAAGGCGGAACGGGAGCGGCATGAGCCGCCTGGCGGGGTCGATGAACACCTCAGGCTCGACGAGTCGAACATCGCGACCGCGGACTCGGATCTCACAGCTGCCGGAAGCGAGGATGTTCTTGACCCAGTGGGCCTTCGACCCGTACGTCAGCGCGAACACGTAGTCGTCGCCGCTCTTCAGCAAGAAGATTGGAGTCCGATAGCGGCGCCCGCTGACGCGGCCGGCGTGGGTCAGGGCGACGAACCCGGGCAGCCGGCCGGCGAACAATCGGGTCACCGGGTTGACCATGTGCGTCGTGAACCGGCGAAGGAACCAGAGCCTGGTTGTGGCGGCCACCAGGCTCTGCCCCATCGGCGGATCTCCCCGTTCTACCGAGTCTGCGTGGCCGCTCGTTATCGGACGGAAATTCATCAGGACGACCCTTCGGATGTCTGCTCAGGTTTCGTCATCTCGTCGTTAACCTCCGCCGCTAATGCACGAAGCCCGTGGTTACCGTGAGATGCTCGAAGCGGGCGAGCGGTTGGCCTGATCAGGCAGCGAGCAGCTTGGAGTCCGCGAAGCGACTCGTCGGGCCAAGCCGGGGGTTGCATCGCCAACCGCATCGAGTCAAGTGGCATCTCACAGGCGACAACCATCGTCGCGAGGCTTACCGGATGCGCCGCTCATACGCTCCTGCCATCGTTTCGCTTGTCCTCGCCAGCTGCGTGGCGTTGTCGCCCGTTTCACCGACCCGCGGCGGCGCGTCGTCCGCGGCACCGAGTGACTCGACGCCAGTCGCAACCACCATTGGCCTAGAAGACGTCCCGACCTATCGCGGCGACGCGGCCCGGAACGGCGTGATGCCCGGTCCAGGGCCGATCGCGGACGCGAGCCTGCGCTGGAAGCTGACAGCCGACGGGCCGATCCGTTCGATGCCCGTGGTTGCCGGGGGCCTGGTCTACCTGGCGGCCGACTCGGGATCGCTCTACGCCCTGGACCTTGCGACTGGGCGGCAGCTGTGGTTGGCGCACGCTTCGAGGTCGAACCTGAGCACGCCGGACATCGTGGGCGGGACGCTCATCGTGGGGACTGCAGACGGGTTGCGGGCTTTCGATGCAAAGACTGGAGAGCCGCGGTGGTCGGTCGCCACCGATGGGCCCGTGACCGGCGCGCCGGCCGACACGGGTGGCACGGTGGTGTTCGCGACTGGCGCGGGCATGGTCGTGGCGGTGGACGCTTCGACCGGACTGGAAAGCTGGAGAGCCGACGCCACGGCTCCCGTCTACTCGTCTCCGGCGATTGGTGGCGGCATCGTCGTGGTCGGGACAAACGAGGGCTCGATCGTTGCGCTCGGGCTCGCCGACGGCGCGTTCCGATGGAGGACGTATGTTGGTGACGCAGGTCGGGTCGGGACCCCGGCGATCGTGGAGGGTGGCGTCTTCGCAAGCACCGGCCTCGACGCGGACGGGCCACCATCTCACCACATCATTGCGATGGACCCCGCCACCGGGACGATCCTGTGGCGCTATGCGAATTCGACGAGCGACGCCGTTTACACGCCTGCGCTGAGGGAAGGACGAGCATTCGTGACTAGCGAGGACGGATCGGTCGTCGCTCTCGACATGGCGACCGGCACGGTGGCCTGGACGGCGCCGGTCGATGGCCCCGTCGAGATCGTTGCCGCGATCGCCGGGACGGCCGTCTACGCGGCAAGCAATGGCGGGTCGGCGTTCGCCATCGACGCGGCCACCGGGAGAGAGCTGTGGCGCGTCCCGATCCGGGGCACCCCGTCCGGGCCGACGGTCGCCGGTGGCCTTCTTCTTATCGGAACCAATGTTGGCGAGCTCGACGCGATCGGCGGGACGTTGCCGTGACACGCTCGGTAGATCGGGCCAACCGTCGGCCCCATCGCGGCATCACACGATCAGACGGTAAGACTGCCGAAGCAGAGCGACACCAGGAGCACCGAATGCCCACGCACGCGTTCCATCGCCGGCCCGGGTCCGCACGAGTCCTCGCTTCGCTCGTGGTGGTCCTCGTCGCGGTGAGTGCCTGCGGTAGCTCCGGCGCTGTCCCTCCGCCGACCGCGTCGGCCGCGAACAAGACCGCGAGCAGCGCGCCAGCGACCTCCACCCCTTCAACGCCGACCGTATTCGCGAGTCCCTCGCCACTCCCCGCTTTGACCCTTCTCTGGCAGAAGGGCGCAGCCGGCACCGTGAAGGCCGACACATACTGGCCAGCCATCGACCCACTGACGGGCAACGTTTGGGTCGCCTCGTCATTCGATAATCAGTATTGGATCTTCAGCCCCGACGGCAAGTTCCTTGAAGCGTGGGGCAGTCCGGGCAATGGCCCCGGCCAGTTCAAACTGACGACGAATGACCCGAAGCCCGACGCCGTCGGTGCCATCGCTTTCGCGCCCGACGGCAGCTTCTATGTGGTCGACAATGGCAATTACCGCGTCGAGAAGTTCGACAAGAAGCGCCAGTTCGTCACGATGTGGGGGAGGTTCGGCACCGGCGATGGCCAGTTCGCCAATCCGAAGGGCGTCGCGACCGACGGAACCACGGTCTATGTGGCCGACGACCCGCGCTTCGACATGCAGGCGTTCGACACAAAGGGCGGATTCCTCCGCTCGTTCCCCCTCCCGTTCGTGCTGTTCAGCCGCGCCCCGACTGGCGATCTGTTCGTGGCCGACCCGACTGGTTTGCTCGAGCTCGACGGGACGGGAAAGCAGGTCCACCACTTCGACCTCGACTACGCTGCCATGGGCGGTTACGCGGGGCAGACGGCCGTGGACAAGGCCGGCCACATCCTCGTGGAGCTCCAGGACGACAGCGGCCCCGTGGGGCTGGTCGAGCTCGACCCCAACGGCGGAATCCTCCACCAATGGTCGGCAGGTGGCGAGACGATGGCACTAGCTCCCGACGGCGAGGCTGTCTACATCGCCTCCTATGGCTGGGACTTCATCCGTAAATACGCTCTCCCGTAGCGAGGGCTCACCGACGCACGGTGATCTGGTGGCGATGCTGAACGCGACCCGTAGCTCGGCAATTGGCGGCCTCGGGGACGTCGCGCTCATCGCCCTCGCGGCCGCGGGCGACGCCGCGGCCTTCGATCTCGTGCTCAGGCCGCGCCTGGATCGCCTGTACCGCATGGCCGTCGCGATCACTCGCCACGAATCGGACGCGCGCGACGCGACGCAAGAAGCCTGCGTCCTCGCGTGGCGCGAGCTCCCGCGGCTCCACGACCACGACCGTTTCGACGCGTGGTTGTCCCAGATCCTCGTCAACAGCTGCCGGATGCTGCTCCGAAGCAAGCGTCGCGGAACGATTCGTGAGATCTCGATGGACGATCCGCTGCGACCGGCGGCCCAGGACAAGCCGGCGGTGGCCGCTGAGGCTGACGGCTTCGGCGAGACGGAGGCGATCCGGGCTGCCTTCGAGCGGCTTGACCCGGCCGTCCGTTCGCTCCTCGTCCTGCACTACGTCGAGGGCCGGCCGCTGGCCGAGATCGCGAGGGTCATGGGCTCGCCGGTGGGCACGATCAAGTGGCGCCTATCGAATGCGCGCGGTGCGCTCGAGAAGGCGCTGAAGGTGGAACGGCGATGAACCCGCAGTTCACGCTCACGGACGAAGCCATCCGCGCGGCCCTGACGCCGGCGCCGCAAGTGCAGGCCCCGTTCGACCTCGCGGCGTCGATCCGAGCGACGGTTGATGTGACGCCACAACGTCGTCGGTTCTTTCTCGGGATCATCTCACCGCGAGGTGGCGGGCCGCGCGCCCTTATCCTCATCGCGCTCATCGGGATGCTCCTCTTGGTCGGTCTGTTGCTCGTGGTCGGCTCGCGACGACCCGTCCTGCCCGCGGTGGTCTCGGATGTCGCGATGTTCCACGGCGGGCCGGGTCGGACGGGCGTCGTCGCTGGGCCCGGACCCGCTGGACAGCCGACGATTGTCTGGCAACAATCCGTCGGCGGCCCGATCAACGGGAACATGCCCGCCGTCGTCGCGGATGTCGTCTACGTCGCCGACGGAGGCGGCGGCGTCGCGGCATACGGGGCCGCGATAGGCGACCTCCAATGGCAGGTCTCCCTTGGGAGTGCGGTGAACACGTCACCAGCAGTTGGCGGCCGTCGGGTCGTGGTCGGGGATGCGGCCGGGGAAATCATCGCGCTCGACATCCTCGATGGACAGCGTCGCTGGGTCTTCCACACCGCCGGCGAAGTACGCTCTTCGGCCGCGATCGTCGACGGCGTCGTGTTTGTCGGGAGCGCCGACGGGAACCTGTACGCCCTGGATTTATCGACCGGAACGAAGCGCTGGGCGTTCGACGCAGGCGGCGCGGTCACCCGCTCTCCCGCGATCGATCACGGGGTCGTCTACGTCGGTGCCGCGGGAGGCAAGTTCTCGGCCATCGACGCCGCGAGCGGCACACTCCGCTGGCGGACGGCGCTGGGCGCGGGTCAGATCGGGTCACCATCTGTCGCCGACGGCCTCGTCGTGGCGGCGAGTGGACTCGACGACTCGACCGCCCCGCACATCCTGTTCGCCTTCGATGCTCTCACGGGCGATGTGCGTTGGCGGTTCTCCGCTCCATCCGGCCAGGTGCTCGGGATCGGGGCGCTCGGCGACGGGTTGGTCTTCGCGCCCGGCGGCGATGGCAACGTGTATGCAGTCGACGCTGCCAACGGGGTGCTCCAATGGACGTTCGATGCGCACGGCACGCTCGGATCCGTCGATGCGCTCGCCGGCGGGGTTCTTTATGTCGCGGGCGGCGATCGGGCAGTTTACGCCGTGGACGCTCGGACCGGCACGCAACTCTGGCGACAGGCGGTTACCGGCCAACCGGGCGCGATCGCCGTCGTCGGCGACCGGGCGTACCTCGGCACCGACCTCGGCAAGGTCGTCACGCTCGGCGACATGCATTGACACGCAGATGGAAGGCGTGGGTGATTTCGAACACCCGTTCTTTTCTGCGCTGGGGTCTTGGTTACAGGCCCAGATGCAGGCGCGGGGTTACAGGCCCAGATGCAGGCGCAGGGCATCGTCGATGTCGAGCATGATCGCGTGACGGACGACGCCCAGCCGGTCACCCACCCGCTCCACGGCGATCGAACGGACCTGTTCAGCCTGTGCCTTGGAGTCGCGATCGAGCCCCGTCTCCGCGGCTGGAAGCAGAACCTGGAACGGGTAGACGCGTTCGATGTTCGATGTCACTGGAACGACCGTGATGACGCCGCGACCTAGTCGCGTCGCGGTCGCGTTGGCTGCGTCGTTGCTGACGATGACCGCAGGCCGGCGCTTGTTTGCCTCGGACCCACGGGCTGGATCGAGATCGACAGAATGGATGTCGCCACGCCGCATCACGATCCGACTCCGTCACCGGTCGTCGATTCCCAGAGCTCGGCCTCGCCCTTAGCTTTCCATTCGTCCCACGCCGCTTCGTACGTGCCGCCAAGCTCTGCGGTGCGAAGCAGTCGGACGGCTCGATGGAGCGCGGCCGATCGAGATTCGAGTCCCTGCTCCTTCGCGTATTCGTCGAGGAATTCGACATCCTCGCCCGGTAGGCTGACACTGACCTTCATACTGGGATGCTACCACCGGCAGCGAATAGGTAGCAAGACTGGTCCCCCCCAACCCAGCTTTGCACGCCTGCGATCAAACCACGATCGGCTCGGTGATATGGTTCAACCGCTTTGCGCTCATCGACGACCGGATCCGCGAGATCGTTCGACTCAACGAATCGATCGTCATCGACAACGCCAATCGCCTGACGTCCTGCCTCATGCTCGCGACGCAGGAGCCATCTGTGAACAAGACCGTCGAGCTGTTGTGGTTCTCGGACTGCCCGAACCACCCAGCTGCCCGCGCAATGCTCGAAGAGGTCATCGCCGACATCGCACCGGGCATCCGGATCCGCGACGTCGATGCCACGGATCCCGCGACGGCTGCCAGCGTCCAGTTCCCAGGCTCACCGACCATCCGCGTCGACGGTCGCGACGTCGACCCAGGTTACGTTGACCCCGGCGACTACACGCCGCGCTGCCGGCTTTACCGAACGGACGCCGGCCTTCGCGGCCTGCCGGAGCGAAATTGGATCGTGGATGCCCTGCGCGGGGCGACTGGTGACCCCTCGCCTGACAGCCGGGAGACCGGTTGAGTCCTCCTCGGAGTATCGGGATCGACGGTCTGGCAGGACTTACTGGGCGATATACAGGTTGGCGCCACTCTCTGCTACCGGCTTGTTGAAGTTGATGACGTCGTAGACGTTCACGCGCACCCCCTCGACAACGCTCGCCGGGACGTTGGGACCGATCTCGCAATTGATCGTGAGCGCAGCGGCGAGGTGAACGCTTGGGGCGGCATCTGGAGTCGCCGTGATGGCGAGCTTCAGGAGGCCACCACAGAAGTCGGGCGGCAGCGGTGCGCCGGCGTCCTCACCGCAGCCATAGAACTGGAAACTGATCACACGATCGGCTGTGAAGGTGCCCGTGATCGTTGTGTCGGTCGCGGCAACATGGTGCGAGAAGGTGCCGCCGCCGGTGGCCCACTTGCCATCGGCGCTGAATGAGCCTGTCCCTTCGATGGTCACAACGTCGCCATTGGGTGCTATCGCCTGCTCCCCCACTGGAAAGCCGAGCGACTGTAGCAGCGCGTCACCGACATGCCAGTCGTACGCTGCCTTCGAGGTGTGGCCAAGCGCGATGGCGGGTGTCATCGCGCTGACGACGAGCAACAACCCAGCGACCAGCCCTAGCTGTCCCTTCGACATGGTGCAACCTCCTGTCATGATGCGGGTGTGTCTGTAGCCTCGGGATCACGCGGCCATGGCCGCGTTCTCTTCTAACCTCCTTCCCAGTACGCCTCTGCCTTTTCCCAGACGATTTGCGCGGCCAGCCGCCCGGTCGCGCGCGCGTCGAGGTCTCCCTGCTCGAAGTGGATGCCACCGTAGCGACGCGATACACCCGCCTGGTTCGCTGCCTCGGAGAACGTCGCCCATGAGAGGTTGACGTCATACGCGGGGACCAACCCCGCTTCGATCCGCGAGCTCCCCGCGCGGAGAACCGTCGAGCCGCCGAACCGGTCGCTGCCGGTGAACCGCTTGAGGATCTCGGCCGCGGCCGCGCTGAAGTTGCTGTGCCCGGACGAATACTCCGGAAATGGCGGAGTCGGGAAGGTTGTCGGCTGGTAGGGAAACCACGTGCCGCCGTCGATCATCTTCGTGCCCTGGTACGGACCGGCCCAGGCGCGCACGGCCTTTCCATTGAACAGCGTGCGGATCGCGGTGATTGGCCGCACCGAGTCGAAGGTGCGCTTGTTGTCCCACGCGCAGCACCCTGCGTCGGCGATTGCGTTCGTGAGCGCGAAGAAGAGCTTCGCATCCTGCTCGATGCCGTGGGAGCGGGCGCCGTGGTGATCGCGGCGGGAGACGAATTGGGCGAACAGGTTCCAATGCCCCGGCGGGAGCTCTGACCGAGGCCCGTCCGCCCAGTACTCGGCGATCATCTTCTGCTCGTCGGTCAGGTCAGCACTCAGATTGAGCAGGTCGCGCGCCTGGGCGGTGTATGCCGTCGAGCCCAAGCGGGCCGGTCCGCTTTCTGAGCGGAGCGAGCCCGGAACGACGGCGAAGGTCGCCACGTGCGGCCATTGGGCGCCGACGAACGTTGGCGTGGCCAGGTTGCCGGTGCCGTCGACGTAGCGGAGGGGCTGCCACGAATTCGGGTCGTGCACGCCTGTCGAGTCGAAGGGAAGTCGGATGTCCATCGGGTCGTTCTTCGGCATATATCCCGTGTAGTCGGAGTACGCGACGCCCGGACTGCCGCCCGGGACGTCGCCGAACTGGTTCGCGCCGTCCGCATGGTGAGCGTCAAGAACGGCCCTGGCGGCCACGTTGCCGATTCCCGCCGATTTCGAGATGTCCGCCGACGTATCAGAGCCGTCGTACCCGAGGCTCCGCATCAGCGGGTTCAGAACGGTTGCGATACTGCTGGGGAAGAGGTCGACGGCCGCCCGATACGCGGCAAAGCTGATCGCCTGGACCCTGTTCGAGAGCGTTCGCTCTGCGGGCGGTCGGCGCAGCGATCCGCCCAGCTGCGTCCCCGAGGCTCGATGGTCATATGCAGCCCACGCATCGTAAATGGAGGTGTGGGCGATCGCGAGAGCTCGAGCCACCATGGGCGGACCGAGCTTCGACTCACGCACGCCCTGAAGGAAAGCATCGTTCCAGAGGAGCACGACGCTGCGACCCGCCGCCCACGGGCGGCTCGCCGCTGCGGCCGATGTCGGCACTCCTGCCAGAAGCAGCAAGGCGCCACCAGCGCCGGCGGCGGTCAGGAATTGGCGGCGAGAGATCGCCCTCGTGAGAGGGGTCGACTCCAGGTGGACATCGTTGTGGAGGCCGTCAGTCTCCGGCTTCATCGAGTGTCCCCGGTGCAGATCCTCAAGCTTGTGCTGGGCGAGGAGAAATGCGTGCGCCTCTCTCCTCGCCGACGGGTGTCCTACTTGACGATGTGGAAGAGGGTGCGGTTCGCGTCGACTCCGCCGACGGGATCCTCACTCGCGTAGTACGTCTTGTAACCCTTCGTCGTCGCAATGCCCTCGAAGATGCCAGGAGGCGCACCGGGCCCGTGGCAGCCCACGGTGAGCACGCCGGACTGACCGTCGGAGAATCGGACTCTCAGGACCGCAGTTCCATTGGCACGGTCGGCAGAATTGCCGATGTTGTCGACGAACGTCGGGGTCTGGCTCGCGTGATTGGCGAACACCCAGGTCACGAGCTCCTTGACGACGTACGTCCCGCTGCCCGAAGCGGTCACCCACGTGCCTCCACCCGTCACGGCGCCTGACCCGCCATTGCTCCCATTGGGCGCGACAAACGTGCCGTGTCCGGTGAGCGTGATCGTGTCGCCATCAGGTGCCTTGGCGGAGGCCATACCACCTGGATTCAGCGGCCCGGGGGGCCCGCCACCAACGAGGCTTACGATGTCCCACCGCACGTGCTGGGACCCACGGGCCGTGGCGGACAACGGCAGCACTGCCGCGAGCGCCAGAACGGGGACCCCGAGTAGCGCGATTCGTTTGACGTTCATGTTCTGCCCCTTTCGATCATCGGTGCGAGCATGGCGTTGGGCGCCATGGGCCGCATCACGGCCAGATCGTGATGTGACCAGATGCCATCTTGGCGGGACCGAAGGTCCCAACTCCTGAGACGTCGAGCCGGTGCCAGGCAGCCCCGGCACCACCGGCGGCCTGTGTCGACGTGAATGGAACCGCGGACAGGGTCATGTCCAGGCGGCCGGTCGACGTCGTGCCGACGACGTGAATCGTGGCCGTGCCGCTGAAGGTCGCAACGCCGCC
>WNGI01000361.1_pt1 | contig 32612 bp, 35 predicted proteins | sample 5400621 | NCBI WGS metagenome assembly WNGI01 (sample SAMN13153374, study PRJNA577476) | soil metagenome | isolation source: 20 cm soil or saprolite under Garry oak tree replicate 1 | place: USA:California | collected 2016-06-15
GGAGTAGCGGCCGGGATCTTCGCGGGCATCGCATTCGGTGGAGATTGGCGTCGACTCTCGACCTTCACCCTCAAGCTTTGGCCGGTACTCATTCTCGCGCTCGGCCTCCGCGCCATCGGGACGGTCATTCCTTCGTCCCCGCTGGAGCTCTACCTGATCTCCCTATTTGGCGTCGCCGCGGTTGCCGGATGGAACTGGCGCGTGCCAGGCGCGCTTCTTCTCGCTTTCGGCACGCTCCTCAATCTGATCGTCGCGGTTGTCAACTCAGGGATGCCCTATGACGCTGCCACGGTCGCGGCGGTCGGAGCTCCTCCGCCAAATGATGGGCTCCATATCCCCCTGGGGCCGACCACAAAGCTCGAGTTCCTCTCGGATGTGATCCCGGTCGCAGCTATCAGATCCGTCTTTAGCCTCGGTGACTTCCTCGTCGGCCTCGGCGGCTTCTTGATCCCCTTCATGTGGCTTCAGCCGGCTGCGGCGGCGACCCGGGGACATGAGCTTCGATCGCCGAATTTCGCGTATTTTTGGATGGGTCAGGCAATCAGCCGCTTCGGGGACCCGATCACGCTTATCGCTCTGACCTACGTGACGTACCGTGCGACGCAGTCGGCTCTTTTGACGGCCCTAGCGGTGCTGACCGCGACGATCCCGAACGCCCTTTTCGGCTTCTTCGGAGGTGCGGTCGCCGACGCCGTTGGGCATCGGAGAGTGATGCTCTGGTGCGACATCCTGCGCGCGATCCTTCTGGCACTGGTTCCGCTCTTGATCGCGCTCGACGCCCCGCTCGCGATCGTGTTCGCCGTAGTGCTGGCCTCTGGGCTGTGCGCTGCCGTCTTCAACCCTGCGCGCATCGCTCTGGTACCGACGCTCCTCGATGAGAGCCAACTTGCGCGCGGGAACTCCGTCGTGTATGCGACGGATCGGGCCGTCGAGATCGCAGGGGGACTGGCGGGCGGTCTCCTTGTCGCAACGATCGGAAGCAGCGCGTTCTACGTGGACGCGATCACGTTCGCGCTTTCCGCGATGCTGCTCTCCCGCGTAGTCGTCCGCGAATCGACCCGTCATCGGATGACCTTGTCGCGTCTTTTCGCCGATGCGCTAGAAGGCCTGCGGGTCTTGCGTCGCTCGGCCGTGCTGTGGTCCAACACGGTGTTCTCGCTCGCGGCGCAGGTCTCGACGCCGATCTTCAACGGACTGACACCGGCCTTCGTCATCCAGCGGTTCGCCGGGAACGATCCCGCCGTCGGCGCCGTCCAGTTCGGAATTTCCGAGGCGGCGATCGCCTCGGGGGCGGTACTCGGAAGCGCGCTGCTGCCGCGATACCTCGCGAACGCCAGGAAAGGCCGCTTGCTTATTCTCGGATTCGCCGCGACCGGAGCGGTGATCGTGCTTATCGCGATGGCGCCGTCATTTCCCCTGGCTGTGGTGCTCTTTGGGATGCTCGGGATCGCCAATGTGGCGTTCTATGTCCCGAACGTGACGATCCTCCAGGAGAAGACTGCACCCGAGACACGGGCCAGTGTGTTCGGCGCGCGCATCGCCCTGGTCAACCTGAGCTGGCTTCCGTTGATCTTTGTGAGCGGCGCCTTGGCGGACGTGTTCGGGCCTGCGATCCTCATAGGTATTGCCGGCGCAGTGACGCTTGCGACCGCGCTCATCGGCACGCGTGTCCGGGCGGTCTACGAGGTCGCCTGACCGCCCACCGTACGCAGGCCGCCCACTAGTCGCCCGGTTTGACATGTACGGTGACCGGCACACAGAATCATCCCGTCGCACGCGGGGAGGCCCTGGAAGGCTTGAGTTTGGCCCACGTGAGAAGGAAGCGTACGGAAAGTGGCCCAACGCACCATCCTCGTCGCCGACGATGACGCCTCGATTCGCTCCCTGCTGAAGCAGCTGCTGTCCGATGAGGGCTACAGCGTGGTCGAGGCGACGACGGGGACAGAAGTTGTCGAAAAGGTAAAGGACGTCAACCCCGACCTCGTGATCATGGACGTCCGCATGCCGGAGCTCGACGGTATCGAGGCGCTCTCCAAGCTCAGAGTGAGCTCGCCAAAGACGAGCGTCCTGATCATGACCGCGTTCGGCAGTTCGAATAACGCGATCCGGGCGATGGAGCTTGGCGCCTTTGACTACATCACCAAGCCTTTCGAGCTCGACAAGATCAGCCACACCGTGAAGCGCGTCATCGAGTACCGCGACCTCACCAGCGAGGTCCAGGTCCTTCGCGATGAGATCAGCTCACTCGTGCAGACCGAACGCATCGTCGGCAACTCGCCGCCAATGCAGGAGGTCTACAAAACCGTGGGCAAAGTCGCCAAGGCCGACGCGACCGTCCTCATCACCGGCGAGAGCGGCACCGGTAAGGAGCTCGTTGCCGAGGCGCTCCACTACAACTCGAATCGTCGGTCCGGGCCGATCGTCAAGGTGTCCTGCGCCGCGCTCCCCGAGACGCTCCTCGAGGCCGAGCTGTTCGGCCACGAGAAGGGCTCGTTCACCGGCGCGATGACCCAGCGCCGGGGCCGCTTCGAGATGGCCGACAAGGGCACGATTTTCCTCGACGAGATCGGCGAGATGAGCCTCGCGATGCAGACGAAGCTCCTGCGGGTGCTGCAGGAGCGAAAAATCGAGCGCGTGGGCTCGTCGCTCCCGATCAAGGTCGACATCCGCATCATCTGCGCGACCAACAAAGACCTGCAAAGACAGGTCGAGCAGCAAAAGTTCCGGGACGACCTCTTCTACCGGCTCAACGTCATCAACATCCACATGCCGCCGCTTCGCGATCGCAAGGAAGACATCCCGGCGCTCGTCGAGCACTTCCTCGCCAAACACCGCTACAGCGCGACGGCCCAGCCGGCGGCCATCAGCGAGGAGGCACTCAAGCGTCTCATGGAGTACGAATGGCCGGGCAATGTCCGCGAGCTCGAGAATGTCATCGAGCGTGCCGTCGTGCTGTCGCGCGGCCAGATCATCACCAGTCGCGAGCTTCCGTTCGGCGACCACGACGCCGATGCGCACGAGGAAGAGGGCGAGGATGTCTCCACCGAGAAGAGCTTCTTCAAGAAATCCGTTTCGCAGTTCGAGAAGGACCTCATCATGAAGGCGCTCCGGGACGCGAACGGGAATCGCTCGAAAGCCGCGGAAATGCTGGGGATTTACCGCCGATTGCTCTACGCGAAGATCAAGGAATACGGGCTCGAGGGCTATCCACCGAAGGGGAGGGCCGCTTGATGCTTGCTGTCGCCCGCGCATCTTTACGTTTCTTCGTCATCGGCTTCGTTGTCGGCACCCTGTTCGCGCCGCGCTCGGGCGTCGAAACGCGGAAGATGCTCGGCGAGAAGCTCACGATCATGGCGAACCAGATCCTCGAGATCGCAGCGCTGCCCCCGATCGAGCCCAAGCGCGCGGGACAGAACGGCGGCGACGCGCCGAACGCGCGCCGCGCTGGAGGCACACGCGGCTCGAATGCCCGCACGACCTCGTAAGACCGCGACCGTTGGACCCGCGGTCGTGCGGCTTGTCGAGGCGGAGGGCGACTCCACCAAGAGCTGGGACGCGGCGGTACTGGCTGCGGTGAGGTCCGCAAAAGTGAAGGATCCCCTCGGCGTCGAGGTCGGCCGTCTCTGGGCAGAGCTCGATGGTTCGCGCCTCGCCCGGTATCACGCGTCGGTCAAGGTCGCATATCGGCAGAGCCAGCGCTCGACCGTTCGGAGAACTCGCTAGCAGGCAAGTAGCGATATCTGTTCGGGTCATTGACACGTGAATCGTCCGACTACAACACTCGGTTACAAATTTTGGCATCAGGGGAGTAGTTGGGCGGTGGCGGAGCCCGAGACGCGCGACGCGCTCGCACAGGTCCTTATCGCGAACGACGGCGAGGTGCTGGGGCGCCTCCGTCTCTCCGCGGCCGAGGCCGCGCGCGTTTGTAACGTCACCCCGCGACAGCTCATCTACTGGACCAAGAAGGGCCTCGTGAAGCCGTCCGCCGACGGCGAGCACGACTACGACGTGTACGCGATGGAAAAGGTCATCCGTATCCGACAGGCGCTCGAAAAGGGGCACTCACTCGAGAAAGCCGCCCAGGTCGTGCAGCGTGAGATGGGCGCCCTCCAAGCCGAGGCCCACCGCCTCGACGAAATGAGCCCGGACGCGCTTGAGGACGAGCTTCGGTCGCGCCTGGAGCGCCTGGAGTCGCGGATCGGCGAGCTCCGCCGGGCTCTACCGGCCTCCCTGACCATCGCCCGGCTTCGGAAGGCTGTGGCCGTCCTCGCGCGACTCGACGCACAAGGCGCCCTAGACAACTCCGGGGCTAATGGGGATACGGCGAAGGCCGTCGCTCTTCGCCTTGGGCGCGCCATCGACGAGCTCGAAATGCTCCTGCGCGAGGTCCAGCCCGCGAGCGTGTAGCGCCGGTAGGCTTCGAACGTGCCCGACACGCTGACGCTCATCGCCAACGCCGCCGGCAAGCTCACCCGTGAGGGCCTACGCGTGACCGGCCGCGGCGGCACGGCGCTCCCGGGACTCGTCGCGCTGACGCTCGACCCCAACTTCATCACCGCGCTCTCGTCCGGCTTGAGCCACGGCGTCGTCTGCGTCTCGGGCACGAACGGCAAGACCACGACGGCGCGGATGCTCGCGGACATCACCCGCGCCGCGGGATGGGAGCCGATCCACAACCGCTCGGGCTCGAACCTCGACCGCGGCGTCGCTGCCGCGCTCCTCGCGGACGCGAACTGGTACGGCGAAACGCGCGGCGACATCGGCCTCTTCGAGATCGACGAGGCCTCGCTGCCCAACGCGGTCAGTCGCCTCAAGCCGCGCGTCGTCGTCATCACCAATCTCTTCCGCGATCAGATGGACCGCTACTTCGAGCTCGACACGCTCGCGAAGCGGATCGGTGACGCGCTCGCGACGCTACCGGCGGAGACGACCTTCGTGCTCAACGCCGACGACCCGCTCGTAGCGAATCTGACGCTCGGGCGAGACGCCAAGACGATCTTCTTCGGGGTCGACGATGAATCCGTCGGTGGAACCATCCCGCAGGCGATCAGCGACGCGACCCGCTGCCCGCGCTGCAAGGCGCCACTCACCTACAAACGCGTGGTCCTCGCGCACGTCGGAGATTGGTCCTGCTCATCGTGCGGCCTCGCGCGTCCGCCGCGTGACGTCTCCGCGACGAAGGTCCTTCTCGGTGAGAGCTGGTCCGAGATCTCGCTCGCTGGCACGATCGGCAGCATTTTCGCGCCGGTCCGCGTCCCGGTTCCCGGCCTTTACAACGCGTACAACGCGCTCGCCGCGATCGCCGCGGCACGCGCGTTCGACATCGGGCTCACCGAGGCGACGCGTGCGCTCGCCAACTTCCGTCCGGCGTTCGGCCGCCTCGAGACCGTGGACCTCGAAGGCCGGACGCTACGGCTCGTGCTCGTGAAGAATCCCGCCGGCTTCAACGCGGCTGTCGGCGCGCTGCTCGAGACGGGCCGCAAGCCGCGCCTTCTCGCGGCGCTCAACGACCGCGACGCCGACGGACGCGACGTCTCGTGGATCTGGGACGCGGACTTCGAGACACTCGCGCCGGCCGTGGTGCACGCCGTCATCACCGGCCTCCGCGGACGCGACCTCGCGCTCCGGTTCAAGTACGCCGGCGTTCCGAAGGAGCGGATTGAAGTGGTCGACGAGTGGCCTGCCGCGATCGAGCGTGCCGTGTCGCTCGCGCCGCGCGAGACCGAGGTCGTCGTGCTCGCAACTTACACGGCGATGCTCGAACTTCGCGCCGCACTCTCGCGCGTGGGCGCGGTCACCCCGTTCTGGGAGGATTGAGCGCGATGGATTTGCGGATCGCCCACCTCTATCCCGACCTCATGAACATTTATGGCGACCGCGGGAACGTCATCGCGCTTAGCCAGCGGGCGAAGTGGCGCGGGATCGACGCCGAGGTGCGTTCGTATTCGGTCGGCGAATGGGCCGACCCGGAGTGGCCGGATGTTTGGTTCTTCGGCGGCGGCCAGGATCAGGGCCAGGACATCGTCGGCGCGGATCTCGCTGGAAACAACGGCGCCGCGCTCAAGAAGTCCGTGGAAAGCGGGGCCGCGATCTTCTCGGTGTGTGGCGGGTACCAGCTACTGGGTCACGAGTACGTCCCCGAGACTGGGCCGTCGATTCCCGGTGTCGGGATCCTTGACGTGACCACGCGCGCCGGCAACACGCGCTTCGTCGGGAATCTCCTCGTCAATTCTCCCGATGCGTATCTCATCGGGTTCGAGAACCACTCCGGCCGGACGTACCTTGGCGCGAAGGCAAAGCCGCTCGGGACCGTCGTCGTCGGGAACGGCAATAACGGCGAGGACAAGACCGAGGGCGCCGTACAGGGCAGGGTCATCGGCTGCTACTTGCATGGGTCATGTCTGCCGAAGAACCCGTGGCTCGCGGACCGTCTACTCGGCTGGGGTCTCGCCCGCCGACACGACGACGTGAAGCTCCGTCCTCTCGATGACGCCGACGAAAAGTCGGCTCGCGATCAAGCGACGGAGGTCGCCCGCACGCGACCGTAGCGAGCGCGGTACCGCGGTACTGCCCCAAGGTCCTGTTCGTCGACATCTCCCTTGCGAGTTGAGTACCCGGAGTGTCGGGACGAGCTCTCCTCCGCGCTTGGCTCCTCGCGCTGGCCCTCCTTCCGGCTGGCGGCGCGGTCACCGCACTCGCGGACGATGGCCGACCTCCCGCGCCGGAAGTCGGCCATCCCGCGACCGCCGTCCCCGTACCGCTCAGCGGGCTTCGACCGTCGGAAATCGAAACGGTTGCGGTCCCCACGCCGACCATCGGTCCGGGTTCGACCGTTTCAGTCGATCTCCTGCGCGCGGCCAGCAACCGGAAGGAGCTCGTGCTCTTCGTCGGTGGGTACGGCTCGCAGGCCGACGATGGTGCCTTCGCTGCCCTCAGCGCGCGCTTCCCACCCGACCGGTATGACGTGCGACGACTGGGTGACGACCCGCACTTTCCGTACGACACCTACGGGCCGCTCGACGCGAGCGCTGCCACCCTCACCGATCAGATCCGCGCGATCGGGCCGCGGTACGCCGGCATAAACGTCGTTTCGCACTCAATGGGCGGCGCGGTCGTCGATCGCGCATTCGACGATGGGCTGTCGGCCAAAGACGGCGTCCGAACATACGTCGCGATCGCCGGACCCCATAGCGGAGCCGACTTCGCGCGTGTTCCGACCGCTGTCTTGCCGTTGATCGGGCCGGTCAGGGACATCGTGCGCGCAGGAGCCACGCTGGTGGCACGTGATCCGGAAAGCGCCGCTGCGCGCGACCTCGCCACGGCTCGCCCGATCGCACCGCCTCAGGGTGTCGTGAGACTCGACCTCAGCCTGTCGACCGACGGATTTGTCAACCGCTACGACGCTATTGATCCGGGTGTCGACCAGCGCGTATTTCTTCCGGCGTCGCCTGGCGAGTTCCTCGACGGTCACGGGGGAAGCCTGACCAACCGGGAGATCGGCGAGGCGATCGTGGAGACGATCCGCGAGCACCGGCTGCCACCGGACCGTCGAGATGGGATCACACGGCTCATCGCGCCGCTGCTCTGGGATCGGTCCACTTCCGTCTGGCGTTTCATCCTGCTCGCCATCACCTTTGGGGCCATCGCCCTCTGGTTCGCTCGATTCATTCCGGGATGGGGCGTCCCGATCGCGAGGGCCAACGCCCTCGGCCGGGACTTTCTCCGCTCCCTCGGCCGGTGACAGACGACCGCGGGCAGGCGATCGTGGAGTTTGCGCTCGTCCTTCCCCTCATCCTGCTGCTCATCATCGCCGTCGTGCTTGTCGGAGAGGTCGGCGTCGCGCGTCTCGCCCTCGAACACGGTGCCGCGGAGGCCGCTCGAACCGGCGCGCTCACGAACGACGACGCCCTCGTTCGCGGCACGGCCGCAGCAACCGTAGCGCCACTCGAGCCAACACGAGTCAGCGTCACCATCGAGCCGACGCAGAACGAGCCGCCGCGTTCGAGTGCGCCTCGAGGCACCCTCCTGCGAGTGCGGCTTCGCTACGCGATCCCGATGCCCCTCGGATTCGTCGGTCTACCGAGGTTCATCGTCGAAGGAGATGCCGCGCGTCGGATCGAATGGACGCCGTGAGCGATGAGCGTGGGCAGACGCTCGTCGTCGTCGTGCTGCTACTCGCGATCGCCGCGGTGGTGGTCGTCGGCCTGCGAGCTGGTCAGGAGCGGTTCTTCGCGGCGGCGCGCTCGCACCGCGCCGGCGAAGCCGCGGTCGAGGCAGCAAGCGCCTCGCTTGCCGACGCGTATGTCGCACATCTGGAAGCGATTCGTTCGCGGACGCAGGAGAGGCCGCGGCCCACTCCGAACGTGCCCGCGCTGATGGCCGACCCGCGCACGATCGAGAAAGCCCGCGTCGCCGCTGATGAGCTTGCGCGCGAGAATGGGGCCGACCGGGTCGAGGCGATCAGTGTTGCCTGCGGGGGCGGCCGCGTCGAAGCGCGTCTCACGCTCGCCGGCTACTCACACCACGCGGGCTTCACGGCGTCCGAATGCTCCCAGCGCTGACGTTTACGCGGCGCCGAATCCCGGCGCGGCGTGTCATCGCAGCTGGGAGCGCCTTTGCGCTGATCCTCGCGTCTGTGACCACCGCCCGTTTCTCAGCGACGCCAACGACGGACGATCCAGCCTCGTCCAGCCGGCCGCTCACGGAACGTCTTGCTGCGTCGACCTGGGCCTTCGCCGTTCCGACCGCGTGGCTCGCCGCTCCCATCCCGCAGCTGCGCATCGGGGACAGCGTCGATCTTCTGGCCGTCCGCCAGGGAGATCGCCCGCTCGCCCTCCCGATCGCCGCCGATCTTAGAGTGATGGACACCGACGATCGGATCGTCGTACTCGAAGTCGACGAACTGAGCGCCACCGCGATCGCGACAGCCCGGGCGTCGGGTCTGCTCATTGTCCCGCTCTTGAGATCCGCTCATTGAAGCTGCGAGTCGCGCTCTACGGTGGTAGCGAGCTCGCTTCGGCTGCCGACGCGCTCGGGCTGATCGCAGCCGACGCCGGCACCGCGGCACTCGCGCTCATCGACCTACGAGAACCGGGGTCGGTTGCGCAGGCAGCGACCCTTCCGGCGGAGCTGCCTCGGGTCGTCGTTGCGGACGAGGCACAGATCGAGCTGGCCGGAGCGCTCGGAATGCTGAAGCGGTCGGTCGCAAGATCGTGCGACGCCGCCGAGCTCGGTCCGCTCATTGCGGCGACGGTCCCGGCGAGGCGCCGACAAGCCACTCGGTCGGTCCTCGTCACTTCGGTCCGGGGCGGGGTCGGAAGATCGTTGCTCGCCGCAAATCTCGCCCGTCGGCTCGCGCCGACGCGCTCGACGCTTGCGCTCGATGTCACCGGAGGCGGAGCGCTCGCGTGGTGGCTCGGCTCAACCGCAGCGACGTGGGCAGACCTCGAGGGTCTGCGGGATGAGCTGAGCGCGGAGCATCTCGGAGTCGTGGCGACCGAAGCCGCACCTGGGCTTCGTGTTGTCGGTGGGCCACCTTCCGCGCCGACCGCAGGCCTCGCTCGCTCTGCGCTCCGTGCCGCGCTCGAGCTGTCAGAGATCGCCATAGTCGACGCGCCGACCCTTGCGGATGAACGCACCCGGCAGCTCCTCGGCGCTGTCGATAGGGTCATCGTTCTCAGCTACGACGACCCGGTCTCGATCGCGGCGCTCGCTGCGTCGGACATACCTGAGGACGCATGGCTCGTCGCGTCGCAATCCGCCGCCACTTCGCTGAGTGCGCGCGATGTCTTTCGGACCTTGCCTCGTGCGGAGGCGGCGATCGCCGCCGCGGCCTCGCGCCCAAGCGCGGTGGGTGGCGCGCTCGGCCGCGCCTACGACGAGCTCGCCGAGATCGTGGCGATCGACTCGACATGACCGTTGCGGCACGCGCGAGGATCGAGCGCGGGATCGTCGGCCGCTTGCGCGAAGCGCCCGACGGCCGCCCGCGTCGCGAGCAGCTCCCGGCGGCGCTCCGTGAAACGCTTATCGAGGAGCGACTCGTTGTTCCCGCGGGCGAGCTACGCCTGCTCGAGCGCTGGCTCGACGATCGCTTGTTCGGCCTCGGTGAGCTCGCACCGTTGCTCCGTGACGAGCGGGTCACGGAGGTCATGGTCAACGGCCTGCGCGGCGTCTGGGTCGAGCGAAACGGAAGGCTCGAGGAGACCGGGATCCGCTTCGCCGACGCCGACGAGATCATGGTCATCATCGAACGGCTCGTCGCCCCCCTCGGCCGGCGCATCGATCTCGCAAGTCCGCTGGTCGACGCGAGGTTGCCGGACGGATCCCGCGTACACGCGGTCATCCCACCGATCTCGCTCGTCGGTCCCGTGCTCACGATCCGCCGATTCGCCGCGCAGCCGCTCGGACCCGACGACCTGGTCCGCAACGGCACCCTTTCGCGCGAGGCGATGGACTATCTCGTTCGCGCGGTTGTGCGGCGGCGCAGCATCCTCGTCTCGGGCGGAACGTCAAGCGGCAAGACGACGACGCTGAATGCGCTTGCCTTCGCGGTCGGCGAAAACGAACGCATCGTCACGATCGAAGATGCCGCCGAGCTCCGTCTTCCGCAGCCGAACGTCGTCGCGCTTGAAACGCGGACCGCAAGCGTCGAGGGGACCGGTGCGATCGATGTGCGGGCGCTCCTCCGCGCCGCGCTGCGGATGCGCCCCGATCGGATCGTGGTCGGTGAGGTTCGTGGTGGAGAAGCCCTCGACATGCTGCAAGCGATGAACACCGGACACCGCGGATCGCTCACGACCGCACACGCGAACAGCGCCGGTCACGCCCTGATGCGGATCGAGACGATGGCCCTGATGGGAGGCATCGACCTTCCTCTCGAAGCGATTCGCGAGCAGATCCGTCGCGGGATCGAGGTCGTCGTGCATCAAGAGCGGGATACGAGCGGCGCGCGGCGGATCACTGAGATCGCCGAACTCTCTGCGGAGCGGGGCGATCCATACGTGCTCACGCGCACCGGCCCGTGACTGCGCTCTTCCTCATCGCGGCGGTTGCGGCTCTCGGCCTCGCCGTGCTCGATGGTCCGCGCGCGCGGATTCTGTCGGAGCTCCTCCGCCGGCTTGATCCGCGCGAGCGCGCCGCCTCGCGAGAACGTCGCCTCGCGCTCCCTGGGCTCGTTGACGCAGTGGCGTCTGCGCTGGGCAGCGGTCTTTCGGTGCAGCTCGCGTTCGCCGAGGTTGCACCGACGCTGCCTCAGTCGCTCGCCAAGCCGACCGCGCATGCCGCCGCGGCGCTCGCGCTCGGCGCGCCCATCGACGACGCGCTGCGCGCTTATTCCGGTGTCATCGCGGATGAGGATCTGGCCCCTTTCGGGATCGTCCTCGGGGCGTTCGCGAGGAGTGGCGGAAGGATCGGCCGGAGTCTCGGGCGGGTCGGAGCGCTGCTTCGGGGTCGCATCGCGCTGGACGACGAACGCAGCGCACTTACGGCCCAAGGGCGTGCATCGGCGATCGTTCTGGTCGCACTCGCACCCCTCGGCGGCATGTTCTTCGCTGTCATGACGCCCGAGTACGTCGCCGTCCTCGTCGATCGCGGGCGTTCGCTCGTCGCGGTCGCCGTTGCCCTCGAGATCATCGGGGGGCTCTGGCTCTGGCGCATCTTGCGCCTCAACTCTCCACACGCCGACTTCGCGTCGCTCCTTGACGCCGTCGTCGTCGGGCTCGACGCCGGTATGACATTCGAGCTCGCACTCGCATCGCTCGTCGCACGCGCACCGGCGGTCGCACGACTGCCGGAGGCACGACGACTCCTCGCAGACCTCGCCCTGGGACGCGGTGCCCATGAGGCATTCCACGCATTCGGCTCCGCCGGACCGACGGAGGCTCGTGTCGCCGCTCTTGTACGCGCCGCGACCCGGTTCGGGTCTCCGCTCGCGGAGCTCCTGGTGACGCAGGCCGATGCGCTTCGCACGAGTGACCGGCGTCGGGCCGAAGCGCAGGCGCGGCGCCTGCCGATCCTCATGCTGTTCCCGCTCGCCTTCTGTGTCCTACCCGCGCTGCTTTGCGTCTTTCTGGGGCCGCCGCTCCTGTCTCTGGTTGGCTAATCGGTGTCAACAGATGGACAAAACGGCCCGTGCGCTTGTTGCGTTAGGCAGAATTGGGGCTAGCCCAAATGGCGGAGGTACGACCTTCCTACTTGTTCGGCCACTGTCAGGCGGGCAGGCTGGCGTCCTAGAACAGCGGAGAGGGGGTACCCGAATGCTGGCATTCCTGCGCGACGACGAAGGCCAGGGCCTGGTCGAATACGCACTCATCATCGCCGTCATCGCCATCGCCGTCATCGTCGCGATGATCTTCCTACGCGGCCAGATCCAGAACATCTTCAGCAACATCGGCAACAACCTCACCTAGCGCGCGCGAGTATTCGAAAGACACGGCCGGGCGGCGCTTCAAAGACGCCGCCCGGTCCGTCTTCTAGGGGGAATTGAAATCGACGGGGTGCGAGCGGTCGAGAACGTGATCCTGGTGGCCTTCGTGGCTGCCGTGATCTTCACCGATTGGCGGTGGCGCCGCATCCCGAACGCCTTCACCTATCCGGTCATGGTGGCAGGGCTCGTGCTGGGCGCACTCGAGGCGGTCCCCGGCGAGCTCTTCGTCCGCGGCCTCTTCGATCACGTCGCGGGTCTCGCGGTCGGCTTCCTCGTGGCATATCCCTTTTACGCCGCCGGTGGGCTCAAGGCCGGCGACGGCAAGTACCTCATGGCGGTCGGTGCGCTTCGCGGTCTCGGCCTCCTCCTATACGGCGCCGTGTACGGCGCGCTCATCGGCGGCGTGATCGCGCTCGGCGTGATCGGCGTACGGCGCATGCGCGCCGCCGGAAATGCGGAGGCATCGATGGGCGGGCTCATGAAGACGTGGATCCCCTACGGCGTGGCGCTCGGGATCGGCACGCTGCTCGCGCTCGCCCTCGAGCTCTCCGGACGTCTGCCGGGAGCGGCATCGTGATCGGCATTACGACACCTGTCTGGCGAGCGAACGACTTGCCTGTATATTGCCCGCGGGGCGGGACGAGCGGACAACACGACACCTCAAGGGAGCGTTAGGGGAGTTATGGCCGACGGCGAGAAGATACGCATCCTCATCGTCGACGACATCGCCGACACTCGCGACAACCTCGCGAAGCTGATCGGCTTCGAGCCGGACATGGAAGTGGCCGGCACCGCCGACGGTGGGCAGGCCGCGGTCAACATGGCCAAGAAAGAGCGGCCGCACGTGATCCTCATGGACATCAACATGCCGGACATGGATGGGATCACGGCGACCGAGATCATCAGCAACACCGTCCCCGAGTCGCCGATCATCATGATGAGCGTCCAGGGCGAGCAGGATTACCTGCGCCGGTCGATGCTCGCGGGCGCGCGCGAGTTCCTGGTGAAGCCCTTCTCCGCGGACGAATTGATCAACGCGATCCGCCACGTGCATGAGCTCGAGAAGGTCAAGCGCGCCCGGTACGCGGCGGTCGCGCCCGCCGCGGCGAGCCCCGCCAACCCGCTCGCCGCGGCCCCGGCGGCGCGTGACACCGGCAAGATCATCACGTTCTTCTCGCCCAAGGGTGGCGTCGGCCGCACCACGATCGCGACCAACCTCGCGGTGGCGCTCCACCAGTCCACGCAGAAGCCGGTCGTGCTCGTCGACGGCAGCCTGCCCTTCGGCGACATCGCCGTCATCCTCAACATGAGCCCCAAGGCCAAGACCATCGCGGACCTCGTCGGGAGCTTCGACAACACCGACTCCGATGTCCTCGAGTCGGTGCTTGTCTCGCACTCCACCGGGATCAAAGTGCTCCTCGCGCCGCCCACGCCCGAATCGGCCGAGCTCATCACCGGCGCGAACGTGAAGCACGTCCTCGAGCTCCTGCGCGAGCGCTACGCGTACATCGTCGTCGACACGTGGCCCAGCTTCCAGGAGCAGGTGATCACGATGCTCGACGTCGCGGACGTGATCCTCACGCTGATGACCCTCGAGATCACCAGCCTCAAGAACGTGCGCGTCTTCATGGAGATCGCGGAGAAGCTCGGCTATGGCGACGACAAGCTGCAGCTCGTCGCGAACCGCAACGACAGCTCGGGCGGGATCAAAGCGTCCGATGTCGAAGCGAGCCTCGGCCGCAAGATCCCGCACACCATCGTCTCCGACGGTCGAACTTTGGTACTGGCGGTGAACCGTGGGGTGCCATTCGTTATCAGTCACCGCGAAAGCCAGGTCGCGAAGGACATCTTCACTCTCGCCCAGCGCCTGACCGCCGGCGCGCCCGAGGCCGCCGCCGCTGGGGCCAAGGCTCCCGCCCGCGCGAGCGGCATGCGCCTCTTCGCTCGCTAGATCGCCACCACCGCTGATCCCCGTCTGAATCCCAAAACATACGTCTCTCGACCGTACACTCGGGCGGCGAGGGAGCAGGCGCCCGGATAACGGGCGGCGAAAGGCAGGGTTAAACAGCCACACATGTCGCTTCTAAGACGCATCGAAGGCCGCCCGCAGCCCGAGCAGCCGCAGCAGCCGGGTCAGCCCGGCGGCCAGCAGCCGCCCAGGCCCCCCGCCGAGGGGCCGCTCTCACAGACCGCCGCGCCCGGCCGCGACACGCAGCGCGACGCGCGCGTGAAGCTTCAGACCAAGATCATCAACAACCTCGACCCGCGCCTCGATCTGTCGGACGCGAAGGCCGTTCGCTCCTCGATCGAGGAGATGTTCAACAAGTACATCGACGAGGAAGGCATCGTCGTCACCCGCGTCGAGCGTCAGCGGATGCTCGAGCAGATCCTCGACGAGATCCTCGGCTTCGGTCCGATCGAGCCGCTCCTCAAGGACGACACCATCACTGAAGTCATGGTCAATGGCCCGTTCCGCACGTATGTGGAGCGCAAGGGCAAGCTGCAGCTCTCTGACGTGACGTTCGTGAACGACGAGCACGTCATGCGCGTGATCGAGCGGATCATCGCGCCGATCGGCCGGCGCGTTGACGAAGCGAAGCCATACGAGGACGCGCGCTTGCCGGATGGCTCGCGCGTGAACATCATCATCCCCCCGCTCGCGCTCAATGGCCCGGTCGTCACCATCCGGAAGTTCCCCAAGTACCGCATCACGGTCGAGGACTACATCAAGTTCGGCACCGCGACGGCCGAGATGATGGAGTTCCTCAGGGCCTGCGTCGAAGCGCGCCTCAACATGTACATCTCGGGCGGCACCGGCTCAGGCAAGACGACGCTCCTCAACATCCTGTCGGGTTTCATCCCGGAGGACGAGCGGATCATCACCATCGAGGACGCCGCCGAGCTCAAGCTCGTCCAGGACCATGTCGTCCGCCTCGAGTCGCGCGCCGCGAACATCGAGGGCAAGGGCCAGGTCTCGATCATGGATCTCGTGAAGAACTCTCTCCGTATGCGCCCGGAGCGCATCGTCGTCGGTGAGACGCGTGGCGGCGAGGCGCTCTCGATGCTCCAGGCGATGAACACCGGCCACGACGGCTCGCTTTCTACCGGTCACGCGAACTCGCCGCGGGACATCCTCGCGCGTCTCGAGACGATGTGCCTCATGGCGGGCGTCGAGCTGCCGGCGCGCGCGATCCGCGAGCAGATCGCGAGCGCACTCGACCTCATCATCCAGATCTCACGTCTCAAGGACGGTTCGCGGAAGATCACCAACATCACCGAGGTCCAGGGAATGGAGGGCGAGACGATCGTCCTGCAGGACGTGTTCGTCTTCGAGCAGACCGGCTACGTTGACGGCAAGGTCCAGGGCCGTCTGCGACCGACGGGCATTCGTCCGAAGTTCACCGAGAAGTTCGAGGCCGCCGGCATCAAGCTGCCCCAGAACACGTTCGGGGACATGTCCGCAGCGCTCCGGTGATTCCCCTCGAATACGTCCTGACCGCAACCGCCTTCATCGGCGTGCTCCTCTTCTTCTGGGGCATCTCATCGATGATGGGCGGCGCGGGCCCCGAGACCCTCGAATCGCGGATGCATCGCTACGCGGGTGGCGCGCAGGTGCAAGCCCAGGAAAAGAAAGCGGCGAAGAAAGAACGCCGCGAGATCGATCCGTTCGCCACGCTCTCGAGCGACGTCGCCGACAAGCGCTTCGCCTCGCGGGTGCAGCGCGACCTCGCGCGTGCCGACCTTCGCCTGCGCGTCGCTGAGTACTACTACCTGCGCGTCGGTCTGGCGCTCGGCCTGTGCGCGATCCTCTTCCTGCTGCGCGACCCGCTCTCCGCGCTTGTGGGAGCGGTCCTCGGGTACTTCGTGCCGCGCATCTGGGTCGGCCGGCGCATCGGCGGCCGCCTGAACGCCTTCAACAAGCAGCTTCCGGACACGATCGTCCTTCTGTCGAACTCGCTCCGCGCGGGCTCGAGCTTCCTGCAGTCGATCGAGCTCGTGTCGCGCGAGACGCCGGCGCCGATGGGCTCGGAGATGGGCCGCGTCGTCCGCGAGGTGAACCTCGGTCTGGGCATGGAGGAGGCGCTCGCGAACATGGTGCGCCGCATCAAGAGCGACGACCTCGACCTCATGGTCACCGCCATCGGCGTGCAGCAGCAGGTGGGTGGCAACCTCGCCGAGATCCTCGACACCATCGCTTTCACCATCCGCGAGCGGGTCCGGATCAAGGGCGAGATCCGCACGCTCACCGCGCAGGGCCGCTACTCGGGGTACCTCGTGGCGTTCCTCCCCATCGGCATCATGATCACGCTGAACTTCATCAATCCAGAGTTCATGCAACCGCTCTTCACCGAGCTCATCGGCCAGGCTCTCCTCGCACTCGGCGCGATCATGATGGCGGTCGGCTTCTTCGCGATTCGGAAGATCACGGACATCAAGGTCTAGCCGATGGAAGTGCTCGTTCTCGCCGTCCTTGCAGGTATCGGGGTCTTCATGGTGTTCGCCTCGTTCCTCGTCGGGCGCCAGCTCGATCCGGTGCAGGCCCGCCTGCAGCAGATCTCGGTGCGCCCGCGAACGCTGGAAGAGCTCGAGCTGCAGCGGCCGATCACCGAACGGACCCTCAAGCCGATCGTGTCGGGGCTCGCCGCGGTCGTCGCGCGCTTCTACCCGGCGAACACGGCGCGGTCGCTTCAGATTCGCCTCAAGCGCGCCGCCATGGAGACCACAAGCGTCGAGTTTTTCCTCGGCGTCAAGGCCTTTGTGGGCATCCTCGGCGCGATCGCGGGCTCCTCGCTCCTGAACCTCATGACGAGCGACTCGCTCGCCACGCTCGCTGGACTTCTCGGCGGCCTGATCCTCGGGTTCCTGGCACCGGATTTCTACCTGAGCAACCGGGCCAACGGACGCGGCAATTCGATCCTCGAGCAGCTCCCTGACGCGCTCGACCTGCTCACGATCTCGGTCGAGGCCGGCCTCGGCTTCGATGCCGCTCTCGTGAAGGTCACCGAGAAGATGAAGGGGGCCTTGAGCGACGAGTTCAAGCGGGCCGCGGGCGAGCAGCGCGTCGGCAAATCCCGTCAGGAGGCGCTGCGCGGCATCAGCGAGCGTGTCGACGTCAAGGAGCTACAGAACTTCATCTCCGCGATCATTCAGGCCGACCAGCTCGGTGTCTCGATGTCGAAGGTGCTGCGCATCCAGTCCGAGACGCTGCGCACCGAGCGCCGTCAGCGCGCCGAGGAGAAAGCGGCACGCGCCCCGATCCTCATCATGCTGCCGACGGTGGGCTGCATCTTTCCCTCGCTCTTCATCGTGATCCTGGCGCCCGCCGCGCTTTCCGCGATGAAGTCCTGCGGCTCGGTTTAGAACGCCCCGCGGACCCCGCACGGTCACGAACCGCACGCGCGGCACCGTAGTCGCGACACACTGCGACGTCGCGCGCAACGTCCTGACGCGCGGCTTCGGTCTGATCCCGCGCTCCGGTCTCGCCGACGGCGAGGGGCTGCTCCTTACGAAGACCGGCTCCATCACGATGTTCTTCATGCGCTTTTCGATCGATGCGCTGTTCCTCGACCGCTCCCTGCGCGTCGTGCGCGTCGCGGAGCGCATCCGGCCGTGGGTTCCCGCGCTCGCGGCTCGAGGGACGGACAGCGTCCTCGAGCTACCCGCTGGCACCGCGGCCCGCACGCGCACGCAAGCCGGTGACGAACTCATCACGGAGCCCGCGCTGTGACTCTCATCGCGCATGCGGTCCGCGACGTTCTACTCGTCCCACGGTGCGCCGGCTGCGGCGAGCCAGGGGCATGGTTCTGCGTGGCCTGCCGCGATCTTTGCGAGCCTCTGGCGCTTCCGGGCGGCCTTCCGGTTCGCGGGGCGGGCGCCCACGCCGGACCGCTTCGCGCCGCCATCCACCGCTTCAAATACGGCGGCGAGCGCGGTCTGGCGGACGATCTCGGGGCGCTGCTGGCACTCGAGGTCGCACGCGACCTCGCGCAGGGCGCCGTCATAGATGCCGTCGTGCCCGTGCCCCTTCATCGCTCTCGCGCCGCGTCTCGCGGCTATGACCAGGCGACGCTCCTCGCGAGCGCGGTCGCCTCGCGCACCGGGCTGCCGCTCCGCGTGGCGCTCCGGCGCGTGCGCTACGGTCGGCCGCAGGTCGAGCTCGACCGCGCGGCGCGCGCCGCGAACGTCCGCGGCGCATTTATCGGTGAAGCCGCGTCGCTGCGACGGCTCGCGGTGGCGCTCGTCGACGACGTCGCGACGACCGGCGCCACGATCGCCGACGCCGCTGCCGCCGCACGCGCCGCCGGCGCGCGGTCGGTCCGCGCCTACGTCGTGGCGGTGGATGAGTGACGCGGTCCGGATGGTTCGTCCGCGGGCTGCTGCTCTTCGTGCTCGCGTTCGCCAACCTGAACGACATCCGCAATGGCCAGCCGAATGCCGAAGCCCCCGGCCTCTGGTCTCCCGATGTTCTACCGAACGCGCTCTTCGCGTGGACGGTGATCAAAGAGCACGACGTCGACTACGACGAGTTCACCGCGCCGGCCGGCAGCACCGCCGCCGGCAAGCTCGATCGGGAGGCCTACTTCTTCCGCGCGTGCGGCGTCTCCACCGCGACCGCGCCGCCGAAGGCCAAGCGCAGCGCTGGCGGTCCACCCGCGCCCGGGCCCAACGATCATGTGTGCTCGGTCTTCCCGCCGGGCATGGCGGTCCTCGCGCTTCCCTTCTTCGCGCCGTTCGTCCTGGCGGGCTTCGATCCGTTCGATCTCGGGCTCCTGGTTCATGGGGGCCACGTCGTCGCGGCCCTCGTCGAGGTGCTCGCGACGCTCCTGCTCTGGTCGGTGATGCGTCGCTTTGCCGGACCGCGCTGGTCGCTGGTGCTCGTCCTCCTCTACTTCCTCGCGACGAGCGTGCGTACGGTCGCGAGCCAGGCGCTCTGGCAACACTCGGGCGTTCATCTCGCGGTGGCCGTCGCGTTGTGGCTGGTGCTGCGCGAGGAGACAGTGCCGCTTGGTCGCGAGTTCTTCGCCGGCGTCGCGCTCGGGCTCGGGGCTGTGGTGCGACAGACCACGGGGCTGGTCGCGCTCGGCATCCACGGGATGCGGCCGGTTCGGCTCATTGTCTCGCTCATCGGCGTCGCGATCGGCGTCGCGCCGCTGCTCGCATATAACTACTTCGCCTTCGGGTCGCCGCTCGAGCAGGGCTATGGCACCAAGCCCTTCGACACGCCTCCGACGCTCGGGCTGTATGGCCTCCTGTTCTCGCCTTCACGCGGGCTACTCGTCTACACGCCCTATCTGATCTTTGCGTTCGCGGCCCTCCTGCGCGCCTGGCGCTGGCCGGGCGAGGTCGCGACGCGCCTGCGCTGGCTGTCCCTCGTGTGGCTCGCAACGCTGGTCCTGTACGCGACATACGCGGAATGGTGGGGCGGCCGCGTCTTCGGGTCGCGCTTCCTCGACGATCTCGCCCCGGTCCTCTTTGCCGCGCTCGCGTGGGGCATCGGGGTCGGGCTCATGCGGACGCTTGTGGAACGCGTTGTGTTCGCGATCATGGCGCTCTGGTCGTTCGTCATCTTTCAGGCGGCCGCTTTCCTCTACGACAAGTCCTGGGACACCCTGCCGGTCAATGTCAACGACGACCCGTCGAAGCTCTTCAACTGGAACGATCCGCAGTGGCTGGCCGTGCTCCGGTCCATACCCGCCGCGGTGAACGACGAGCGGGCGATCGCCGGCGGGATCCTCAGCATGCTCGTGCTCACGCTTTTCATTCGCCTCGAGGTACGTGCCGCGCGCAGGAGTGAGCTAGCGTCAACTGCGTGAGCGCGTTCATCATCTTCTTCGGACGAGGTGGGTCGAGCGACATCGAGCGACAGCTCGACTCGGTCAAGATCGCGATCGGCGGCGTCGTGCTGGCGCGCGCCGGTGAGGCCGGGTTCTCACGCCTGTACGGCGTGACCAACGACCAGGAAGCCGCGGCGGCGTTCCGGGCCAGGGGCGCGGCGATCCTTCCGGCTCGCACGGAGCCGTTCCACTTCGGCCAGGAGCTCTCCCGGATCGTCCACGAGAAAAAGCTCGACCGTGTGTGCACGATCGGCGCGGGCGCCGGCGCGCTCCTCACGACGCAGGACCTGCAGGGACTACGGGAGGATCTTGAATCGAGCGAGGCGGTCGTCCTGTCGAACAACTCGTATTCGGCGGATCTCGTCGCGTTCACTCCCGCGTCGGCGCTCGACGCCATCGACTTGCCCGCGACCGACAATCCTCTTCCGCGGCGGCTTCATCAGCAGGCCGGCTTGTCGTCGCGGCAGATGGAGAAGTCGGCGGCGAGCCTCCTGGACGTCGATACGCCGACGGACGCGGCGCTGCTGGCACGGCATCCGCGCTGTCCGGCCGAGCTGCGCGACCTTCCGGCCTGGCAGGACGAGCTCGGAGGCCGCATCGATGCCCTCATGCGCATCGTGACAACGCCCGAGAAGGAGCTGGTCGTCGCCGGACGCGTCGGCGCACCGGTGTGGACGTTCATCGAAAGCCAGACCGCGTGCCGTGTGCGCATGCTCGCCGAGGAGCGGGGGATGCAGGCGGCCGGGCGCGACACCTCCGGCGAAGCGCGGAGCGCGCTCGGATTCCTCTACGAGCTGGTCGGTCCGCGCGAATTCTTCGCGATGATGGGCGAGCTCGGTGACGGCATGCTGTTCGACATGCTGGTTCTCTTCGCACACCTGGGCTGGCGGCCCGGAGCAGAGGAGCGCTTCGCGTCGTACCTCTTCATGGCCGAACGCATTGCCGCGAAGCCGCTTCGCGAGTTCACTGAAGCCGCACGCGATGCGCCGTTCCCGCTCCTTCTCGGCGGGCACACGCTTGTGTCCGGCGCGTTCTGGACGATGGTCGAGGCCGCCTGGGCCGGACATCCCGAGATTTGAGCGCGCTCTTCGATCACCACGTCCACAGCGACCGCTCCGACGGCACGGTGTCGCTCGAAGGACGCGCGAAGAGCGTCGCGATTCGACCGCACGGCGTGTCCGACCACTATCCCTGGAGGGACAAGCTGCGGAACGAGAACGACCTCAAGCGGTACCTCGAGGACGCCTCGCGGCTCGGTCTGCGGGTCGGCATCGAGTACGACCTCGGTGTCGCTCCGCCACTCTCGGCGGGGCTACGCGAGGCGCTTCACTACGTGATCGGAGCGGTTCACCAGGTCGAGATCGACGGCAACTGGATCCGCTACGACGACGCTGGCGCGTACGTGAAGGGCCGCACGAAGCTGTTCAAGCAGGCAGAGCGATTCAGCGATCCCGAGCTTCAGCGCCGGATCCTCGAGCGGACGCTCGAGGTGGTCGCCCAAGGGATCGATCGCGATCGCATCGACATCCTTGGTCATCCGACATTCTCCGTGTTGCAGGCACTCGGCGATCCGGAGAGGGTCTATCCAGAGGAGTGGCAGGAGCGTCTGATCGCGCTCTGCGTCGCCGGTGGTATCGCCATCGAGATCAACGAGAGCTATGGCGTGCCGCATCGGGAGTTCCTGGTCCGCGCGGCACGTGCGGGCGCTCTCTTCTCGGTCGGGACGGACACGCATTTCGAGCTGAAACCGCTTGACAAGACTGAAGCGATGATCGCTGCGGCGAAGCTTCGCGCTGAGAGTTTTCTGGGCGGAAGTCGCCCAAGGATCGACCTGCGTTCCTCGACCTCGTAGCCGCTAGGCGGCTGGCGTGTCCTCGGCAAGCAGCTCGTAGACCAGCAGCCCGATAGCGACCAGAAGGATCAAGTGGACGGCGTTTCCGGCGAAGTTGACCGCTTGGGCCACGAACCACGCGACGACCAGCACCCAGACTGCGATCCAGCGCACGCGATGGCCGGTCGCGGCGGTCACAAAACGCAGGCTAGCGCCCGTATACTTTTCATGCAGGACCACCTGCGATCCGCGGCAGGAGGGGAGCCGTGTTCCGAGGACTGTCTGTCTACACCGGAAACGCCCACCCCAAGTTCGCCCGAGATATTTGCAGTCATCTGGAGATCCAACCTGGCGCTATCGATGTCTTCAAGTTCGCCAACGACAACATCTTCGTGCAGATCAATGAGAACGCACGCGAGCACGACGTCTTCCTGGTCCAGTCGCTCGTCGGTCCCTCGGTCAGCGACGCGATCATGGAGCTCCTGATCATGATCGACGCGTTCAAGCGTGCCTCCGCCGGCCGCATCACCGCGGTCATGCCGTACTACGCCTACGGCCGGAGCGATAAGAAGGACCAGCCTCGCGTACCGATTACCGCGCGTCTCCTGGCCGATCTCATCGGCGTCGCGGGCGCGGATCGTTTCCTCACGATGGACATGCATCAGATGCAGATCCAGGGGTTCTTCTCGATTCCTGGAGACGAGCTGTCCGCGCGCAACCTCCTCGTCGAGTCCTTCCGCTCGATCGTGGAGAAGGATCCCGACGGTGTCGCGCTCGTCGTGCCCGACCTCGGCTACTCCAACGTCGCGCGGCGCATTGCGGAAGCCCTGCAGATCCCGCTCGTCTTCATGCAGAAGACCCATCGCGACAACAGCGGCCGGAGCGAGGTCGTGAACGTCATCGGCGACATCGACAAGACCCGCGTCATCATCATCGACGACGAAATCGACACCGGCACGACCATCCTCAACGCGGTCCGGATCCTCCAAGATCGTGGAGTGAACGAGATCTACGTCGGCTGCACCCATGCGCTTCTCTCGGGAGATGCCGCCGAGAAGCTCGCCAACAGCGGGATCGAGAAACTGATCACGACCGATACGGTGCCCCTGCGGCCGTCCGCTCGCGACACCCAGAAGTTTGAAGTCATGACCGTCGCGCCCCTCTTCGCGGAGGCGATCCGTCGCATCCACGAGGGCGAATCCGTCGGCGCACTCTTCAATCCACCGGGGTTGCAGCTGCCGCTGCAGGTCAACTAGCGACCGAGTCCCCGTGAGCGTCCTCACCCGTTTCCTCGATTCCAACGAGTCGGAGCTTCGTAAGCTCCGCAAGATCGTCGCCCGCGTGAACGATCTCGAGGCCGAGCTGGCCACGCGCTCCGACGCCGAGCTGGCCGAGACGACCACGCGCTTCCGCGAGCGTCTGGGGAAGGGCGAAACGCTCGACGACATCCTCGCGGAGGTCTTCGCGGCGGTCCGTGAGGCCGCGAAGCGCACGCTCAAGCAGCGGCACTTCGATGTGCAGCTCATGGGCGGTCTCGCGCTGCACAAGGGGCACATCGCCGAGATGAAGACCGGAGAGGGGAAGACCCTCGTCGCCTCACTCGCCCTCTACGCGAACGCGCTTCCCGGGAAGGGCGCGCACCTCGTGACCACCAACGACTACCTCGCCAAGACCGGGGCCGGCTGGATGGCACCTATCTACCACGCCCTCGGGATGAGCGTCGCGTACATCGCGCATGAGAAGAGCGCGATCTACGACCCGGCGGTCGAGCTCGAGGCGGTCGACCCCCGGCACCGCCACTGGCGCGACGTGACGCGGCGCGAGGCCTACCAGGCCGACATCACCTATGGGCAGAACAGCGAGTTCGGGTTCGATTACTTGCGAGACAACATGGTCATGGATCTCGCCGACCAGGTGCATCGCGGGCTGTATTACGGGATCGTCGACGAGGCCGACTCGATCCTGATCGATGAGGCGCGGACGCCGCTCATCATCAGCTCGCCGGCCGAGGACGCCTCCGAGACCTACTACACCTTCGCGCGCGTCGCCGGACAGCTTGAGCCCGACCAGGACTACCTCCTCGAGGAGAAGCACCGCGCGGTGTCGCTCACCGAAGAGGGAATCGCGCGCGCGGAGAAGCTCCTCCGCGTGAAGAACCTGTACGAGGGCGACGTCACCGCGGTGCACTACCTCGACAACGCGGTGAAGGCCCGTGCTCTCTATCACAAGGACAAGGAGTACGTGGTCAAGGACGGCGAGGTGATCATCGTCGACGAGTTCACCGGCCGGCTGATGCCCGGGCGGCGCTGGAGCGACGGCCTGCACCAGGCGGTCGAGGCAAAGGAAGGCCTCAAGATCCAGCGAGAGACGCGCACTTTCGCGACGATCACGATCCAGAACTACTTCCGCATGTACTCGAAGCTCGCGGGCATGACCGGTACGGCCGCGACCGAGGCCGAGGAGCTCTTCAAGGTCTACAAGCTCGAGGTCACCCAGATCCCGACGAACCGTCCCATGGTCCGCCTGGATAACTCCGACCTCGTCTACAAGACCGAGCAGGGCAAGTGGGATGCGGTGGTCGAGGAGGTCAAGGAGCGGAGCGAGAAGGGTCAGCCTGTGCTCATCGGCACGACGAGCGTCGAGAAAAGCGAGCGGCTCTCGGACCAGCTCCGCCGGCACGGCCTGAAGCACGAGGTGCTGAACGCCAAGAACCACGAGCGCGAGGCGCTCATCATCGCGGACGCCGGGCAGAAGGGCGCGATCACGCTCTCAACGAATATGGCCGGCCGCGGCGTGGACATCCTGCTCGGCGAGGGCGTCGTGGGGCTCGGGGGCCTGCACGTCATCGGTACCGAGCGCCACGAAGCGCGCCGCATCGACAACCAGCTGCGTGGTCGATCGGGCCGCCAGGGCGACCCGGGCTCCTCCCGCTTCTACAGCTCGCTCGAAGACGAGCTTATCCGCATCTTCGCATCGGAACGGGTCGCGGGTCTCATGGCCCGGCTCGGGTTCGACGACTCCGCGCCGATCGAGTCGGGCATGGTCACTGGCGCGATCACGCAGGCGCAGATCAAGGTCGAGGGACGCAACTTCGACATCCGCAAGCGCGCCCTCGAGTTCGACGATGTCCTGAACAACCAGCGCAACCAGATCTACAACGACCGGCGCAAGATCCTCGAGAAGGGCAACGTCCGCGAGACCGTCCTCGACTTCCTGCATGACGAGGCCGACAGCATGGTCGACGCGGAGGCGCCATCGCCCGATCCCGAGGAATGGGCCATCGAGAAGCTCGTAGCGGCACTCGCGGCGATGCTCAACCGCTCGGATCTTGATGCCGCCACCTTCAGCGAGGTTCGCAACCAGGACGAGCTTCGCGAGCGCGTGGCCGAGATCGTCGACGAGACCTACGAGGCGCGCGAGAAGGAGCTGGGCGAAGAGCTCGCGCGGGTCGTCGAACGCTGGGTGCTCCTACGGACGATCGACACGCACTGGGTCGAGCACCTCACCGAGATGGAGGAGCTTCGCGAGGGCATCTACCTGCGCGGCTACGGGCAGCAGGACCCCCTCGTCGCGTACAAGCGCGAGGCCCACTCCTTCTACGAGGAGATGTCCGCGCGGATCGCGACGGGCGTGGCGCAGACGATCCTGCGCGTCACGGTGCGCACAGCGGAGCAGGCGGAACAAGCCGAACAGGCTACGCCTGGCCAGCCGCAGAACCGCACCCAGACGGGCCCCGGCGGCGGCACCACGGCTCGCGGCATCGGCAACGGCCGGCCGGCGCCGGCGCCGGGACCGAATGCCAAGCTCGGCCGCAACGATCCCTGCTGGTGCGGGTCGGGCAAGAAGTTCAAGAAGTGCCACGGGCGCTAGTCCTCTGATCCAGATCCCGCTCGACCCCAACGTCCACATCGGCCCGCTCACGCTCGCGTGGCACGGGATCTTCACGGCGGTCGGCATCTTCTTTGGCGTGGCGCTACCGCTGCGCCTGATCCGCGATCGCGTGACCGAGGAGGACGGGTGGGCCGTCGCGACGTGGGGCGTTATCGGGGGCATCGCGGGCGCGCGGATCGTCCACGTGATCGACCAGCTCCCGCACTACCTCGCGCACCCCGAGCAGATCTTCTTCATCTGGACGGGGGGCATCGCGATCTGGGGCGCGGCCATCGGGGGCGTGCTCGGCGGATTCCTCGCCGCGGTTCGCCGCGGCGTGCCCATCGGATACGGTGCCGACGCCGCCGCGCCCGGGCTCGCGCTTGGCTTCGCGATCGGACGGGTCGGCGACATCATCAACGGCGAGCACCACGCGACGCCCTGTACGCCCCCCGAAGGCATCTGCGTCGGCTACACCCACCCCGACACGCTTGGCCAACCCGGCCCGGTGCATCTGGTCGTCGCCTACGACATGCTCTGGGACCTCTCCGCCGTCGCGCTCACGTTGTGGCTGCGCCGGTTCATTGGCCGCTGGCCTGATGGCGTGATCTTCTGGATCTGGGCCATGCACTACGCGATCGGTCGCTTCCTTCTCGGCTTCCTGCGTATCGGGGACCCCCTCTATGCCTTCGGCCTGCGCCAGGACCAGACGATCGCGCTCCTCGTCTTCGCGGCGGCGGTGCCGGTCCTGCTCCGCCTGACCACACGCCCGCGGGCGCAGGCGCGTACCCTCGCGGTCTGATCGACCTCCCCTTCGATCCGAACCTCCACCTCGGCTCGTTTGGCTTCGCATGGCATTCGATCCTCGCGCTCGTTGGGATGGTCGCCGGGAGCATCGTCTCGTTCCGCGCGGCGCGCTATCTGGTGGCGGACGAGCGCATCTATCCCTTCGCGATCGCGGTCGTCCTGGGCGGGCTCCTCGGCGCGCGGGTAGCGCACGTGGTGGACAACTGGAGCATCTACGCCGCGCGCCCCCTGGACGTGCTGGCGTTCTGGAACGGCGGCATCGGAACGACCGGCGCGCCGATCGGATCGAGCATCGCGGGCCTCATCGCGGCGCGGTGGCTCCGGCTGCCGCTCGGATTCATGTTCGACATCTCGGTCATCGGCATCGCCCTCGGCGAGGCGATCGGACGCATCGGCGACATCATCAACGGCGAGCACCACGCGATCGCCTGCTCCGGACTTCCCTGGTGCGTGCGCTACACGCATCCGGCCACGCTCGGTCAGACCGAGTACGTCCACCCGGTGGCCGCGTATGACGGCCTGATCATGCTGGCGATCTTCGCCGTACTCCTTGCGTATTGGCGGCGTGTTCGCGGACGGCCGCCCGAGGGACGCGTGTACTTCGCCTACCTGCTGCTCTTCGGGGGCTTCCGGTTCGTCACTTCGTACCTCCGGCTCGATCCCCTCTTCGTCGACGGCCTCCAGGAGGCGCAGCTCCTCGGTCTGATCTATGCGGTGGCCGGCGTGGTGATGCTGCCGGTGCTCACCCTGCGGGGACGGCTTGACTCACCCGGCGCTCGTGCTACTACTACGGCAATGTAGTAGTTAGGAAGGAGATACGCATGCGCGTTGCGGTGACGGGCGCGAACGGCTTCGTCGGGCGGCACCTCGTCGCTCGCCTTCTGCTCGCACGGCACGAGGTCCGCGCGCTGATCAGCGAGCGGCCCGGTGCGGAGAAGGAGCTTCCCGGTTCGGGGGCGGACATGGACGTCCGCCGCGCGGACGTCCGCAAGCCCGAGACCTTGCGGGGCGCGTTCGACGGCAGCGATGCCGTCATGCACACGGTCGCGATCCCCACCGAGCGCAAGCAGCGGTTCGCCGATGTGAATGTCGCGGGCGTCGCGCACGTGGTCGCGGAGGCTCGCCGGGCCGGCGTGCGGCGGATCGTGCACATGTCCGCCCTCGGCGGGGATCCGGCGTCTCCGTATCCCTATCTGCGGAGCAAGGGCGAGGGGCAAGCGCTAGTCACCGGCTCGGGCATCCCGTTCGTCGTGCTGCGCCCATCGCTCCTCTTCGGCGAAGGCGACGATTTCTTCCCCCGGCTCGCCTTCAGCCTGATGTTCCCGATCGTGCCCGTGCCCGGGGACGGCAAGTCGCGCTTTCAACCGGTCCACGTCGACGACATCGCTCAGGCGCTCGTCGCGGCAATCGAGCGTCCGGAGACCGCGGGCGTTCACGAGATCGGCGGGGCCGAGCCGGTCACATACGACGAGATGCTCGCGGAGACGATGCGCGGCACTGGCAAGCGCCGGCCGACGTTCCATCTCCCGGTCCCGCTCATGAAACTGCCGGCCCTGTTGATGGGCCTCGTCATGCCGGACCCGCCCGTGACCGTCGATCAGCTCGACCTCCTCGCTGTCGACAACACGCCCCACGAGAACGCGCTCGAGCCCGTCTTCCGCGTACGGCCGCGGCCCTTTCGGGGTGCGCTCGAGTACCTGCGCCGCCAGGCCTGAGTACCGCGCTGCGTGCGCCTGAGGATCGTTGAAGCGCCGCTGGCGGCGGCGGTCTTCGCGGCGATTGGCGCCGGTTACGGGTTTCTCGTCCTAGCCACCTCCGGGCTCGCGATGCTCGCGTTCGTGGTGTTCCTGGTCCCGTTCCTTGTTGTTATCGCCGGCACACGGGTGCCGCTCGGCCCGACCGCGGTCAGCGCGACGGGCGCGGCCGGGTTCATCCTCGGATTCGTCGCGGGCTGGGCCTGGCTTCTCGTGCCCTTGCGGGTACGTTGTCAGCCGCCGGCCTGTCAGCTGGCGACGACCCCTGCGCAGGATGCCGTTGGGGGGCTGATTTTCCTTGCCGTTCCGCTCTTGCTGATCGCTGGGGCGCTCGCCATCAGACATTCGCGGATGAAGGCCTGAAATCGAAAAAGAACAGACTTTCTGCCCATATTTCGCGTTTTGCCCTCTATTCAAGAAACAGCCCCCCTTATAGACTTTCGTTCGGGAACCGATACGTATCCGCAGTGGGGAGTGCGCCGTCGGGCATAAGGGGAACCCCGGGGCGCCCTAGAGAGGACACCGCGATGAAAGAGTGGATCGTCTGCGAGGACAACTGCCTCAAGTGCTCTTATGGAGCGACACTGGACTGCGACGGCGATTGCCCGCGTTGCCCGCGCAACACCTACTGCCCGTGCGTGACCTTCGTCTCGTTCGCAGCCGGCAAGCTCGCCCCGGTCGTGCAGCCCGTGGCGACGACCTTCGAGCGTCCGCGCAAGCGCTAGCGCACTCGTGACGCTCGACCAGGCCGCGATCGCCTCGCTGCGCGACCGCATCGAGCGTATGGCGGTGTTCCTTTGACCTGCCCGCCCTCGCGCGTGAGCTTGCGGCCCTAGAGGCCGACGCTTCCAAGCCGGACCTCTGGCAGGACCGGCAGCGGGCTCAGCAGATCCTCAAGCGTCTCGGGCATGTGCGCGCGCGCCTCGAGAAATGGGAGCGCTATCGCGCGCGGGCGAAGGATCTCGCGGAGCTTGCGGCGCTCGCGAGCGACGACCCCAAGCTCGAAACCGAAGTGGCCGCCGGCGTAGCCGAGCTCGCCGAAGAGGTCGCGCACGCCACCCTCGAGGCGCAGCTCTCCGGGCCATATGACGAACGCAACGCGGTCGTGGCGATCTCTGCCGGCGTCGGCGGTACCGACGCGGCCGATTGGGCCGAGATGCTCGTCCGGATGTACCTCCGCTGGGCGGAGCGCCGTGGCTTCAAGGCGGAGCTCCTCGAGAGCACGCCGGGGGATGAGGCCGGGTTCCGGAGCGCCACACTGACCGTCGCTGGCGATTACGCGTACGGGTATCTCAAGACCGAGCGCGGCACGCACCGGCTGGTGCGCATCTCCCCATTCGATTTCCAAAAACGCCGGCAGACGTCGTTCGCGCTCGTCGATCCCACGCCTGAGGTCGAGAGCGATACCGAAGTCGAGGTGCGTCCTGAGGATCTGCGGATCGACACGTATCGCGCGACCGGCGCCGGCGGCCAGAACGTGAACAAGACCGAGACCGCAGTCCGCATCACACACCTGCCGAGCGGCATCGTCGTCGCGTGTCAAAACGAGCGTTCGCAGCTCCAGAACAAGGAGACGGCGATGAAGATCCTTCGCGCTCGCCTGCTCGAGCGGAAGGTGCTCGAGCAAGAGGAGGCGCAGGCCAGAGAGCGCGGCGAGCTTCGGTCGGCCGACTGGGGGAGCCAGATCCGTTCGTACGTCCTCCACCCCTACACGCTGGTCAAGGACCACCGGACCGGGCTCGAGGTCGGCGACCCCACGAGGGTCCTCGACGGCGACATCGATCCCTTCATTGAGGCCGCCTTGTCACGGCCGGCACAAGCGAGCGGTGAAGCTGGCACCGCCCCTGCACAGCCTCACTGAACGCACTAAACCGCAGCGAGCGTGGCGAAGGAGGCTCGAATGGTGAGCGTGAAGGATCTTCAGGACGTCGTCGACGAGCTCAAGGGTCAGGCGAGCAAGCGCGCGTCTGAACTGCTTGGCGAAAGCAAGACCGAGGTGCGGCGCGTCGTCGGTGGGCACTCTGATGCCACCGTCCTCGGAATGTTTGGCTTGGGACTGGTGCTGGGCGCGGTTGTCGGAGCAGCTCTCGCGCTCCTGTTCACACCGATCTCCGGTGACGAGGCCCGCAAGAAGATCAGCGAGCAGGTGGAAAAGGTCCGGACGAATGAGCCGGCGATGACGAACGGCTCGAGCCGTCCCACCTCCGTCAGCTCGACCCCGTACGTCTCGAGCTAACTAACCCTTCGCGGGGCCGATCTCGCGGGCGAGCTCGAGCAATTTCTCGCGCGTGTTCAGCTTCGGCTCTTCGGTGACGCGCTCGAAGAGCTCGTTCAGGATGCGTCCGACCTCCGGGCTCGGCGCGATCCCGAGTTCCTTCATGACGTCGTTGCCGTCGATCGCCAGGTCTTTCAGCGAGAAGGCGGAAGCCGCGCGGATCTCCTCCTGAACGCGCTCCCAGAGCGACTCGAGCGCGTACATGCGGGGCGAGCGGGCGCCGCTCCCGATGTTGTCCGCCTTGCGGAGCGCGAAGAGCGCCGGGATGTTCTCGAGTCCGACCTTGCGCACGAACCGCCGAACGGCCGAGCCTGTCCACTCGGTCTGGTACCAGAACATGTGATTGCGGATGAGGTGCGTCACCTGCGTGACCGTCTCCTTGTCGAACCGCCACCGTCGGAGGATCTCGCGCGCTTTTGCCTCGCCGACGAACTCGTGCTGATGAAAGTGGCCGTCCGCAAAGGTCGCGGGCTTGCCGATGTCGTGAAAGAGCCCGGCGAGCCGCATTACGTAGCGCTGCTTGGGGTCGCGTTCGTCGAGCGGGCTCGCGTCCATCGTCGCAAGCGAGTGGTCGAACACGTTCTGCGCGACCGCCTTGTCCTGGGGCGTGTCCTTCGCTATTTCGAGCTCGGGACAGATGACCGCGAGGAGACCGAGGTCCGAGAGCATCCGGAACGCGGTCGACGGCTTCTCGGCGTCGAGCATCTTGGTGATCTCCTGCTGGATCCGCTCGCCCGAGAGGCTTGCGGCGAGGCTCGCGCACTCGCGGATCGCCTCCGCGGTGCGAGGATCGATCAGGAAACCCAGGCGCGTCGCAAAGCGGACGGCGCGCAGCATCCGCAGCGCATCCTCCTGGAAGCGCTCGCGTGGCTCGCCCACGGCGCGGACGATCCTCGCGTCGAGGTCCCGCTGCCCCCCGAACGGGTCGACGAGCTCGCCCGGCTTGCCCTCGTTCCCCGGCCGCCAGGCCATCGCGTTCATCGTGAAGTCGCGCCGTGCCAGGTCTTCGTGAAGCGAGTCGGTGAACGCAACCTCCGTCGGGTGGCGATGATCCGCGTAATCCGCCTCAACGCGATACGTAGTGACCTCGATCTCGTGCTGACCCTCACGGACCACGACCGTGCCGAAGCGGTTCAGGTAGAGCGCGTGCCGAAAGACTTTCTGGATGTCCTCCGGCGTCGCGCTCGTGGCCACGTCCCAGTCGTGCGGATCCACGCCGCGGAGGGCGTCGCGCACGCAGCCTCCGACGACGTAGGCCTCGTGCCCGGCGGCGACAAGGCGCGCGACCACCCGCTCGACGTCGGCGGGCACGCGGATCTCCGGCAGGGTCTGGGTCACTCGCGAAGTCTAGAGAGCCGCGGCCGCAGAATGGCGCACGCTGAAAGCTCTGGTCGGCGCCACGTTCGTCGCCGCGCTCGTTGTCATCGCACTCATCGCCGTGAACGCTGGGCGCCAGGTGACGTGCGCTTCGGTCAGCGGCGGAGACCCGGGCGCGGAGGTGCAGCTTCGCTACGTGGACGTTGGCGAACGCCAGGTCACGTTCACGTTCGGGCCGACGTCCTTCTCCAACGAGTTCGGCGTGCCGCGGTTCGACATCGGTTCCGCCGATGCAGCGCCGCCTCCACCCGAGCTCGCCACAGGCACGCGCGGCCTGACCGTCTCGTTCCAGGGAGCTTCGGGTTTCAACCCTGATCTGAGCCCGAGCTACGTGGGACCGTCCGTGCTCGTATCCGAGAACTCCGGCCCGGTCCGCGAGGCGGCCGTGACGAACGACACCGGCCGCCGCCTTTCATGGCGACTGATGCTCGCCGGCCCG
>WNGI01000362.1_pt1 | contig 32596 bp, 33 predicted proteins | sample 5400621 | NCBI WGS metagenome assembly WNGI01 (sample SAMN13153374, study PRJNA577476) | soil metagenome | isolation source: 20 cm soil or saprolite under Garry oak tree replicate 1 | place: USA:California | collected 2016-06-15
ACCGCCGGCGGCAAGCCCGAGCAGGACCATGCGGGCGCGCTGGATCGAGACCAGAACGTTGCCGAGCACAAAGAAGAAGACGATGGGCTCGATCAGGTACGCGCGATAAAGGCCCAGGGCCTTGGTGTGGTCTGGTGAGACGGCGACGCTTACCGCTCCGGCCACCAGGAACAGCGCGGCTGGAATCGTGAAGGGCGACTGCCAACGTAAGGCGCGGCGGCCGCGAATCGACTCGAACGCGAAGGCGATGAAGGTGAGCAGCACCGCCGCCTCGAGGACAGTCGAGGGCAGCGGCCCGATACGCCATCGGACGACGTACGCCGGGGCGAGCGCGCACGTGACGGCCGCCAGCACGGTCGTGATCGCAAATGGTTGTTTGGTCAGCAGCGTGCCAGCCTCAGTAAGCGTTCTTGTGCGTGAAGATGGCCACGAGCGTGATGAGGATGATCTTCAGGTCAAAAGCCAGGGACCAATTCTCGATGTAGTAGAGGTCGTAGATCAGCCTCTCCTCGACCGAGGTCTGGCCGCGGAGGTCGTTGACCTGCGCCCACCCGGTCAGCCCGGGCCGGACGAGATGGCGGTCTTCATATCGCGGCACGCGGGCCTTGAACTCCGAGACGAACTGCGGCCGTTCGGGTCGCGGGCCCACAAGGCTCATCTCTCCGACCAGGACATTCCAGAGCTGGGGCAGCTCGTCGAGGCTGAACCGGCGGAGGAACTTGCCGATCCGCGTCCGCCGCGGGTCTCCGGCGGCCGCCCAGACCGGGCCGGTTCCCGCTTCAGCGTTGGCGGTCATGGTCCGGAACTTGTGCATGACCATCGGCTTCTCATCGAGGCCAGCTCGCTCCTGATGGATCAACACCGGGCCGCGCGAGCTGAGCTTCACGAGCAGGGCGATCAGCGCCAGGATCGGAGAGATCGCGATCATGCCGAGCAAAGAGACGATGACGTCGAGGGCGCGCTTCGACGTTGCCTTCGCAGCGTCAACGTCGAGCCCATGTCGGAACTGGAGGAGTGGTATGCCGTCGAGCTGGTCGGCGCTCACCCGGCTGGTCATGATCTCGAGCATGCTCGGCACGATGCGAAAGTCGACGCCGCAATCGCGGCACGAGTCGACCAGCTCGAGGATCTCGTCCTGGGACAGCTCGGGCTCGGCGACGAAAACCAGGTTGACCTTTTCTTTGTCGACGATCTGGCGCAGCGCGGCGCGGTTGCCGAGGACCCCCGCCCCGCCGACGGCCTCACCCTCCTTCAGGCCGTTGCTCACCAGCCCGACGACCTGATAGCCGTAGTCGGGGAACATCCGGATGCGCTGCAGGACGAGGTCGGCCGCGACTCCTGACCCGACGACCACGACCCGGTCGACGCCCTCGCCACGTTCCCACCGGCGTGTGCGCATGACGCGGAGCACGTAGCGGCCAACCAGGACCAGGACGGTGGCCAGGACGGCCCAGTAGACGAAGGTCAGGCGTGAGTACGTGAATGCTCCGTCCTTGTACAGGCCGATCAGGGCGAAGACGACCACTGTGGTCACGGCCATCGCTCGGAGGACCGAGAAGATCTCGTCGATGAACTGCGTGCCGCGTCTGACGCGATACACGTCCATGAAGAGGAAGACGGCGACCACAAGGATCGCCACCACAGGGGCCGCGGCCGCGTACCGATTGGGGGCCGGGATCTCGCCGCCGGGGATGTGGATGGGGTCGAGGTGGAAGCGGAACGAGTACGCAATCCACAGGGCGATGACGCATGCGACCGCGTCGCTGGCCACGACGGGGACGACGGCTCGCCAGTCGCTCCTCACGCCTGGTGCGACCCGGTGGCGATTCCCGCTGCTCACAGGCTGCATCGTAGTTCTGGGACCGTTGGACGGAGCGCGGGGGGCACGCCCCGGCGATGCAGCATCATAGTCGTCCGACCGTTCGACGGTGCCTAGAGCTCTGAGCCTCGCTTCGCGCTGTCGATCAACGGATGCCAGTGCGCGAGCTCCTCATGTCGCTCGCTGTGATACCGGTCGTCAACGCCCGGGCCGAAGAGCTGACCGTCCGACATCAGGCGCAGGCGAGCCAGAGTGGACAGCGCTTGCACCCCGTCGATCCAGGTGAGCTTCTTGCCCTCCGCGCGGCCCCGCGCGTAGTAGTGGATGGGCACCTCATGGATTCGGTAGCCCAGGCGCAGGATGCGCGCCGTGATGTCCGGCTCGATGTCAAAGCGCCTCCCGCTCAGGTTCAGCCGGCGCCATAGGTCCGATCGCAGCACCTTGTAGCCCGTCTCCATATCGGAGATGTAGCAGTCGAAAAGGATGTTGGTCGCAAAGGTGACAGCCTTGTTGCCCAGCACGAACCAGAAGCTGAAGGCGGTCTGGCCGGCAAAACCGCGCACGCCGTAGACGGCGTCGGCGCGACCTTCGTACAGCGGCTCGAGCAGCGCGGGGTAGTCGCGCGGGTCGTACTCCAGGTCCGCGTCCTGGACGAGCGCGTACGGCATGCGCAGCTCGGTGATGGCGCGGCGCAGCGCGGCCCCCTTGCCCTGGTTGTGCGGCTGCTTGAAGGGTCGGACGCGCGAGTCCTCCCGGGCGAGCTTGCTCAGGATCTCCCACGTGCTGTCCGTCGAGCCGTCATCGACCGCGATCACCTCGCCGACCTCACGCCTTTCGAGGACGTGACCAAGGATGATCTCGATGGTGCGCTCTTCATTGAAGGCGGGCATCATCACCGCCAGCAGCGCCTTCGCCATATCGCAAGACACTCTAACTCCGAGGTCGTGGGCAGGCCAAGCGGTCGAGATGGCTCGTAACCCGACCCCGTACATTGATGCGGACACGTTCCCGAGTTGAAGGAGACAGACATGTCAACGCTTGCGTTTGATCCGGAAGAGACCACGCACTGGGAGAAGGTCCGCCCGCGCAAGGTGAGCGATGCCCAGTGGAAGAAGTTCGAGGGCTACGCCTCAGAGATCTTCGAGGCCTTCGGCATGGACCTCGACACGCCTGGCACCCGCGCGACCCCGAGTCGCTACCTGCGCGCCCTGTTCGAGTCGACGGCCGGATACGAAGGCGACCCGAAGCTCCTCACCGCCTTTCCGACCGAGTGTGACGGCGGCCCGGACTGCAGCATCAGCCAGGTCATCGAGGGACCGATCGAGTTCTACTCGCTGTGCGAGCATCACGTGCTCCCGTTCCACGGCCACGCCTACATCGGCTACATCGCGCACGAAGAGATCATCGGCATCTCGAAGCTGTCTCGACTGGTCCGCGTTTTCGCGCGGCGCTTCACAGTGCAGGAACGCGTTGGCGTAGAGATCGCAGACGAGCTGGTGCGGGTGCTCAAGCCGCACGGCGTGGCGGTTCACCTCAACGCGACGCACCTGTGCACGCAGATGCGCGGCGTCCGTGAGGGTCACTCGAGGACATGGACCTCGTTCTGGCGCGGCAACTACGAGAGCGATCCCCAGCTGCGCACCGAATTCCTTCAGTCGGTCAATCCCCGCATCGAACACTGATCGAACCTTTCGACGTCCTCTTCGAGGACGACGTGGCCCGTCACCAGATGCGGCCAGAGCTCGAGCGCATCTACGGCCGCCTCGGCTTCGCGGACAGCGTCATCTACTCGAACTTCGTGTCGTCCGTCGACGGCGTCGTGAGCCTGGGTTCGAAACCGTCGGCGGGTTCTGTGATCAGCGGCCGCAACCCGGCCGACCGTTTCTTGATGGGCCTGCTCCGTGCGTTTGCCGACGCGGTCCTGCTCGGCGCCGGAACGCTGCGTGCGACACCCGGACACATGTGGACGCCCGAGCACATCTATCCCGACCTGAGCTCGGTCTTCGCCGACCTTCGTACGGACCTTGGTCGCAAGCCGCGACCCCGGTTAGTGCTGCTGACGAGGTCCGGCGACATCGCGGTATCGCATGCGGCGGTGATCGGGGGAGCGACCATCGTCACCAGCGCCGCGGGCGGGCGCGAGCTGAAACACCGTCTGCCGGACTCGTGCGACGTGATCGAGATAGGGGAGACTGGACCGGTCGATCTCAGCCGGGCCGTGGCTGAGCTCCGCGAGCGCGGCTACGCGGTGATCCTGACCGAGGGCGGGCCCCATGTGATGGGCGAGTTGATCGAGCAGGGCCTGCTCGACGAGGCCTTCGTCACGATCTCGCCGGTGGTCGCGGGCCGCGACGGCGATCCGCGTCTCGGCATGGTCGCTGGCGCGGAGCTCTTACCGGGTCGCGGCGCATGGAACCGCCTGCTCAGCGTGCGCAAGCACGGCGATTTCCTGTTTCTCCGCTACGGGATGAAGAACTCCTAGCAGCTGTCAGCGCCGACCAGCACCGGCGCGGAATACGCCACCGCGGGCTTCTGGGCCGCCGCGACGATCGCGCCAGATTTCGCGCCGCCGGGGATGTTCACGGTCAGGTGATCGGTGGGAATCGCGACGATGTAGCCGGTGGCGGGCGTCGTCGTGGCGGTTCCCGGCAGGTCGATCGTCTGTCCGCTGCAGCGGTCGAAGAACTTCATCGTGTAAGCGACCGGGACTGATTTCTGCACCGCGGAGAAATAGATCGCGACCTCCACCTTGCACGACGTCAGCTCGCACGCCGGGCCGGTCTCCGGGGATGAACCCGGAATGTTGCATGGCGACGCGGTCGTGCAGATCTGCACCTTCGTGATCCCGTCCGCGCTGGCAGGCCCATAGGTCGGGACGGCGAGCAGGCCCTTCGTTGTCGGAGACGCGCTCGGCGACGACCTGCTGGGTGAGGTCGACGCGTTGGCTGATGGCGTTGTGTGCACGCCGCCTGTGACGGAACCGCCACCTCGATTGGCGAGCACGATCACGCCCAGGCCCCCGAGCAGCAGGACGATCACCACGGCCACCGCGGCCGGCACGAGCCAGGGCGGGCGTTCGAACGAAGGGCCTCCCCGCGACGGCGGGCGGGCCACGGAAGGCTTGCGCGCCGGCGCGCTGATCGGGGCCCGGGGGACGGGCGGCGCGGTTGGCACCCTGGGTGGCGTTTGGACGACGGCCACGCCTCCACCGAGAGGCTCGGCGGGGACGGTCTCACCCGGCTTCCAGGCCGGCGCCTCGAGGGGTGTCCAGGTCTGCTGCGGGGGAGCAGCGGCGGGAGCCTCGACGGGGGGCGCCGGAACGGGCGGCGAGGTGGCGAATGTGGGAGCGGGAGCGGGTGCAGGCGTCGGAAAGGGCTCGAAGCTCGGCGCGGGTCGGGGTGGCTCAGGCGCGGGCGCGGGCGCCGGAGGCTCAGGGGCCGAAGCATTGGTCGTGGCGGGCGAATCGAAGGGCGAGGAGGGGCGTGCCGGGGCCTCCGACCAGGTGGGGACAGGTGGTGGGCTGGGCCGGGGCTCGGCGGCCGGCGGCGCCGACGCGGCGGGGGCCGTGGGCGCCGTGGGAGTCGGAGCCGGCGGAAACGTGACCGCCGGCATCGACGGATAGGTCTGCAGCGGGCGGTCCGGCGCGTCGTAGGACGCGGGGGCGCGCGCCGGCGTCTCGTCTCGGCGCTGGGGGGAGATGTACGGAGCCGGCGCTGCTGCACTCGAGGGCGCAGCCGGTTGCGCCGGCGGTGTCGGCGCGGTTGTCGGGGTCGCCGAAGGTGCGACCGTGCCCGCGGGCAGGAACGGCGTGATGGGCGGGACCTCGCGGCCGCCGGCTCTCGTCGCGAGCTCGGACTGAGCCGACATCTCGCGATCCGGAGAAAGGAGCGCAGCAGCCATCTCTCTCAAGGCGCCCTGCGCGCGATCGGCGGACGGGCCCATGGCGCCGCTGGCCATGGATCGCATCGTGACCACCAGGCCGGGGGAGATGTTCGCCGGGGCAGGCGCCCCCGCGGGGTCCACCCCGAAGGCGGCGCAGACAGCCATGCCGCAGGAGCGGACGTCAGCGCGGAGGTCGCTCTGCGACGGAGCGGCGCGCACCGCCGCCGCCGGGTGGCCGGCAAGCCGGACCTCGCCATTGTTCGTGACTCGGACCGCGGTCGCCCCGAAGCCCCCCATCGCGATGCCCGCCTCGTGCAGGGCGGCCACGCCCGAGAGCACGGCGGCTCCTAGAGCGGCCGCCGCGGGTGGGGTCAGCGGTCCGCGGGAAAGGATCGAGCTGAGCGGCGTGCCCTCGTTCGGTTCCACCGCGACCCAGACACCGTTCTGGTCGGTGCCCCACGCGAGCACGGGCGAGAGGGCGGGATGGCGGTGCTCAAACAGGCGCTGAAGCCGCGGTACGGCGGCAGTCGCCTCGGCGGGCGGAACCGGGATCTCGTGCACCACGGCAGGCTTGCCGTTTCGCAGAACGGCCTTCCAGCCCTGGCCTGTACCAGGTCCGATGAGTTCAATCAGCTTGGGCTTCGATTCGGATTCGGGCATTTAACGGTGCATGGTACCCTTGCGGCACGTGGCATACGTCATCGTCCAGCCCTGCATAGACGTCAAAGACGCCTCATGCGTCGAGGTCTGCCCGGTCGACTGCATCCACTCAGACGACGCCGCGAACATGTATTTCATCGACCCTGACGAGTGCATCGACTGCGGCGCATGCGTCGACCCGTGTCCGGTCGATGCCATCTTTCCCGAGGACGAAGTGCCAGAGCAGTGGCGCAACTTCATCCAGATCAACGCCGACTACTTCAAAAACCGGTAGAGGCGCTCTCACTGCCAGTCCAACGGATTGAGTAGGCACGCAGTAACGCTGATCCCGGGGGATGGCGTCGGACCTGAGATCTGCCAGGCGTCGGCGCGCGTGCTCGAGGCGACCGGTGTCGAGTTCGACTGGGACATCCAGCAGGCGGGTGAGGCCGCCATCGCCGAGTTCGGGACCCCGCTGCCCGACGCCGTCCTGGAATCGATTCGGAAGAACAAGGTGGCGCTCAAAGGCCCAATCACGACGCCCGTGGGCAGCGGATTTCGCAGCGTCAATGTGGCGCTTCGCCAGGCTCTTGACCTCTACGCGCTCGTCCGGCCGGTCAAGGCCTACAAAGGCGCGCGAAACCTGCGCGACGACCTCGACTTCATCATCGTCCGCGAGAACACCGAGGACATCTACGCCGGGATCGAGTTCGAGAAGGGCACGCCGGACGCGCAGCACCTCATCGATGAGATTTCAGGTCTGCTTAAGAAAAAGATCCGCCCCGACAGCGGCCTTTCGATCAAGCCGATCTCTGTGAGCGGGTCGGAGCGAATCGTGCAGTTCGCCTTCGACTACGCGCGCAAGAACGGCCGGCGCAAGGTGACCGCCGTGCACAAGGCGAACATCATGAAGTTCACCGACGGCCTGTTCCTCTCCGTCGCGCGACAGGTCGCCGAGCGCAACAGCGACATCGAGTTCGAGGACCGCATCGTCGACAACATGTGCATGCAGCTCGTCCTGCGGCCCAAGGAGTACGACGTGCTGTGCTGTCCGAACCTCTACGGCGACATCATCTCGGACCTCGGTGCGGGCATGATCGGAGGCCTTGGGCTGGCTCCGGGCGCCAACATCGGCACCAACGGAGCGGTGTTCGAGGCCACGCACGGCAGCGCGCCGAAGTACGCGGGTCAGAACAGGGTCAACCCGATGGCGGTGATGCTGTCGGGGGTCTTGATGCTGCGCTACCTCGAGGAGGCGGTCGCGGCCGACGCGCTCGAGAAGGCGATCTCCAACGTGATCGCGCTGGGTGAAAACGTGACCTATGACCTCAAGGAGAAGCGCGACGACCCTACCGCTGTGGGAACGAGCCAGGTCGCCGACGCGGTGATCGCCCAGCTGAAAGCTGCGGTGTGACAGGAGCCTCCGAGGAGCTCCTACGCCTCCGCAGGCTCTGGGACCAGCACATTCACTCGGCGGCCCCCTTGGAAGGCTCCGACACGCGGGAGCAGGAGGTGGCGCTGTACGCGTCCTGGATCGGCAGCGTGGTCGAGGTTGCCCTCCGCCAGGGGTCGCTCGACCGCAACCTGTCCACGATGCTCGAGACCCGGCGCGCGGAGGGCAACGAGCGCGTCTTTCGGGCCGCGGGCGAGCTGGGCGAACCGGTCCGGTCTTATGTCGCGCGGCTGATCGCAATCGAGGATCTGCTGGCACAATTGCCCGTCAGGTGAGACCTGCGGTCGTGGTTGCCCTGTTCGCCCTGGTTGCCTGCAACAACCCCACGGCGCCCATAACCGCCGGCCACAACGCCTCCAGCTCGCGCGTCCTCGTGGCCGCGCCCGACTTCTTCGACCAGCCATCGTTTTCCGACCGCACCGGTCGCCTTCCCGTCCTGAGCCTGCAGAGCCTGTTCCATCCCGCGTACGTCGTGCCCAGCGACCCGAGCCGGATCCGCACGCTCCTCGTCACGGGCGATGTCATCCCGGCGCGGGGCGTGAACTACTTCGCGACAAGCCGCCACGACTTCCTGTGGCCGTTCCGGCCGACCGCCGATTACACGAAGAACGCCGACATCACATACATCAATCTCGAGACGCCGTTGTTCGCAGGATGTCCGGTCGTCGCGACCGCGACGTTCACGTTTTGCGGCGACGCGCGGTTCATCAACGGGCTCACCATGATGGGCGCCAAGGTCGCCAACCTCGCGAACAACCATCTCTCCAACTACGGGGCGGAGGGCATCACCGCCACCGACAAGCTGTTGAACGACCACGGCATCAAGACATCGGGACTCGGCCCGATCGCGGTTCTCGACGTGCGCGGGATCAAGTTCGGATTCATCGGGTTCAACGGAGTTGGCCGGGCGATCGACAAGGAGGCCGTGCGGCAGAGCATCGCGCGGGCCCGCGAGCAGGCCGACATCGTGGTGGTTCAGTTTCACTGGGGCAAGGAGTACGAGCGCCAGCCGATGGCCGACCCGCACGTGCCGACACCGGACGACCCGGTCGGCATGGGTCACGCCGCGATCGACTGGGGCGCCGACATCGTGATCGGCAACCACCCGCACTGGTATCAGGGGATCGAGGTCTATCACGGAAAGCTGATCACCTACGCGCACGGCAACTTCGTGTTCGACCAGATGTGGTCGGAGGAAACGCGCGAAGGGGTGATTGGAACCTACACGTTCTACGGCACGCAGCTCGTCGCGGCGAAGTGGAAGGCGTACCGCATCTACGACTACGGCCAGCCGGTCTTCATGAACCAGAAGGACGCGGCGACCGCGCTCCAAACCATGGAGGCGGCCAGCGACCAGCTCGCGATAGGGCTCCATGAGCCAACCACGTCGCCTGTGCCCGCGATGCCGCCAGCGCCTGTCTACGCACCAGAGCACGCACCCGCTTAGTTAGCGGCCCAGACCGCTAGAATTTCCGCGACAACTCAACAGGGGGTTCCTACCGTCGCAGCCTACGTCCCAGAATCGGGGACCTCGCGGTCCCGCGCCAGGCGTCGTCGCAGGCGCGAGCGCCTGACGTTTTTCGTCTCACTCGCGGTCATCGCCGCCGCGGTTGCGACGACTGTCTTTGTCGCGCGCACGCGCACGATGCCGTTCGTCTTCAACCTGAAGAGCGCCTCCGCGCCCACCGCCAGGTCGTTCGATCACTTCGACTTTTCGACCTATTGGCTGGCCACGCATGGCCAACCCAACATCGCAATCCACGGACAGGCCGCGTACCTCGTCGACCTCGACGCTCGCCAGGTGCTGTGGGAGCGCGACGCGGAGTCATCACGCGCGCCCGCGAGCCTGACGAAGCTCGTGACGGCCATGGTCGCCGCGGACGACGCAGGTTCGCTCGATCGCACGGTGGAAGTGGCCAAGGAGGCGACGCAGATCGTCCCGAGCGTCATGGGCCTGACCCCGGGCGAGCGCGTCACAGTCCGCGACCTGCTGTACGGGCTGTTCCTTGACTCCGGCAACGACGCGGCCGAGGCGCTCGCGACCGGCATGGTGCCGCGCGACCGCTTCATCCGGCAGATGAACCAGAAGGCGAAGAGCATCGGCCTGACGGCCAGCCATTTCGTCACGCCGACCGGACTGGATGCGCCCGGGCACGCGATGTCGGCCCACGACCTCGCTCATACGGCTGCCTACCTCGACACCTACTACCCCGACCTGGCTGCCATCGCCGGCACCAGGGACGCTGCGATTCCCGCCACGCCGACGCACAAGGCGTTCTACCCGCACAACCTGAACCGGCTGCTGTGGAGTTACCCCGGAGCGACCGGCTTGAAGACGGGGCTCACCGATAACGCCGGCGGCTGCATGCTGGCGACCGCGACGCGCGGAGACAGGCACCTCATCGCGGTGGTGCTCAACGCAACGCTGCACTCGACCGACGACGCCACGGCGCTCCTGAACTATGGGTTCAGCGTGAACCCGTCGCGAGGCTTCGGGCCGCTCGCGGCCTAGCCGAACTTCACCTAGCTAGACTCTCGATTCGTGGTTCGGCTGACGGGGCTCAGCGCCCTCGAGGTGCTCGACTCGCGCGGCAACCCGACCGTTGCCGTCACCGCGCACACCGACAAAGGCAGCGGCCGGGCCATCGTGCCGTCGGGCGCCTCCACCGGCGTCCACGAGGCGGTGGAGCTGCGGGACGGTGATCCGAAGCGCTACGGCGGCAAGGGCGTGACCAGGGCCGTGGCCAACGTCGAACGCGAGATCGCGAATCGTCTGAAGGGTTTCGACGCGGGTGACCAGAAGGGCATCGACCAGGCGCTGATCGAGCTCGACGGCACGCCGAACAAGTCGAGGCTCGGTGCCAATGCGATCCTTGGCGTCTCGCTTGCGGTGGCGCATGCTGCCGCGGCCGCGAACGGCATGCCCCTGTACCGCCACCTCGGCGGCGAGAAGGCATCGCTGCTTCCGCTGCCGATGGCCAACATCCTCAACGGCGGCGCGCACGCCGACACGTCAGTCGACCTGCAGGAGTTCATGGTGTGCGCGGTCGGCTCACCAACATTTGGCGAAGCAATCCGCGCGACGGCAGAGGTCTATCAAGCGCTCAAAGGCGTGCTCAAAACACAGGGCCTGGCCACCGGGGTGGGGGACGAGGGCGGCTTTGCGCCGCAGCTCCGCTCGAACGAGGATGCGTTGCGCCTCATCGTCGACGCGATCAAGAAGGCGGGCTACGCGCCGGGCAAAGACGTCGCCATCGCGCTCGACCCGGCTTCCAGCGAGTTCTACAAGGATGGCAGCTACGTCCTGAAAGGCGAAGGGCGAACTCTCGACGCGGCCGCGCTCGTCAAGCTCTACTCGGACTGGCAGGCGCGCTACCCAATCGTCTCGATCGAAGATGGCATGGCTGAGGACGACTGGGAGGGCTGGAAGCAGCTCACCGACGCCATCGGGAGCAAGGTGCAGCTTGTCGGCGACGACCTCTTCGTCACCAACGTGTCGCGTCTGAAGCAGGGCATCGACCGCGGCGTCGGCAACTCGATCCTGATCAAGGTCAACCAGATCGGCACGCTGACCGAGACACTCGAGGCGATCGACATGGCGCGCGCGGCGGGCTACAGCGCGGTGATCTCACACCGGTCAGGGGAAACCGAGGACACAACCATCGCCGACCTGGTTGTGGCGACGGGCGCGGGCATGATCAAGACCGGCGCGCCGGCTCGATCTGAGCGCGTGGCCAAGTACAACCGACTGCTGCAGATCGAGGCCGAGCTCGGCGAGGCGGCGGTTTACGCGGGCCGATCACGCCTCAAGTGATTCCTGGATTAAAGCCGGCCTCGCGCGCAGTCCACGCCGGCCGAGACCTGGAAGCCCGCAGTCCCCTCGCGCCCGACCTGAGCACCGCGGCGGTCCACGTCTTCACCGACCTCGAGGACTACGACGCCGTCGTGCGTGGCGAGCGACCAGGTCATTACTACGGCCGCAACTCGAACCAGAACCGCGAGATGCTGGAGCGGGCCGTCGCCGAGCTCGAAGGAGCCGACGCAGGGGTCGCAACAGCCTCAGGCATGGCCGCCCTGCACGGAGCGATCCTTGCCCTGGCGCCGAAGCCGGCGACGATCGTCGCGACGCGCGAGCTGTACGGGGGAACCGCGACCATGCTGCGCCAGGACCTCGAGCCGGCCGGATACGAGATCAGCTTCATCGACCTGACCGACCTCGACGCGGTCCACCGGGCCATGCAGGCGGCCGGTCTGGTCATCGCGGAGACCATCACAAACCCGCTGTGCGGGGTGCCTGACATCGAAGCCATCGCGTCGATGGCTCGAGAGCACAGCGTTCCGTTTCTGGTCGACAACACCTTCGCGACGCCGCTGCTCTGTCGCCCGCTCGACCTGGGCGCGAGCCTGGTCATGCACAGCGCGACGAAATACCTCGGCGGCCATTCGGACCTCGTCGCGGGGGTGATCGCCGGCGATGCCAAGACGATGGGTGTGGCCCGGGCTCGCTCGGCCCGGACCGGCACGCCGCTTGGCCCATTCGACGCGTGGCTCGCGCTGCGCGGCCTGCGCACGCTCGACGTCCGCGTGCGGCGGCACAGCGAGAACTCGCTGGCGCTGGCGCGCGCGATGCAGTCGATGCCCGGCGTGGCGCGTGTCCACCACCCGCTCCTGGAGGGCTCGCCTTCTTTCCGCGTCGCTCAGCGGCTGCTGCCGCGTGGCGGCGGCGGAATGATGGCCTTCGACCTCGCAGGCGGGCGGAGTGCGGTGCAGCGCATGATCGAGCGCTTCAGGCTGGCCAGGTTTGCAGCGAGCCTTGGCGGTGTCGAGACGACGATCTCGTATCCCGAGCTCACCTCGCACCGCTCCATGAGCGCCGAACAACGAGCCGAGCTGGGCGTCGGTGCGGGCACGGTCCGCGTCTCGGTGGGGATCGAGGATCCCGACGACATCATCGCGGACTTCGCTCACGCCCTATCGGCTTAGCGCGTTGGCCGCCTATACCGTTCTGCAGCTGTTCGAGGTCGCTGTGGCGACGATCATCCTGCTCCTCGGCGTGCTGTCGAATTCACCGCCCGTTGCGCTGCTCGGTGGCGGCTTTCTCATCGGCAAGGCGATCCTGAACATCCTCTGGCCCGAGGGCGGCTCGGTGTACAGACGGTCTCTGATCGGTTACTCCGTCGCCTTTGTCATCGTCCTGGGAGGCCTGATCGTCAAACACTTCACGGGCTGACGCTTTCTACCATTTGTCTACATGCGTACGGCTGGAGTAATGGGAATCACGCAGCTCGTTGGCAACACGCCGCTCCTGCGGGTGCGCGTTTTCGAGCGCGAGTTCCCGAACGTCGAGGTTTACGCCAAAGCCGAATGGTTCAACCCGGGTGGTTCCGTGAAGGACCGCGCTGCGCTGTCGATGATCGAAGACGGCGAGCGGCGCGGCGCGCTGACGCGGAACCGGACCGTCATCGACTCGACCTCAGGCAACACGGGCATCGCGTACGCGCTCATCGGCGCCGCGAAGGGCTACCGGGTGAAGCTTGTGATGCCTGGCAATGTCAGCACGGAGCGCAAGGCGCTGGTCACGGCGTACGGCGCTGAGATCGTCTACAGCGACGCGGGTGAGGGATCCGACGGCGCGATCCGCATGGTGCGAGAGCTTGTCGAACGTGATCCGGAAAGCTATTTCTATCCAGACCAGTACTCGAATCCCGCCAACCCTCTGGCGCATTACGAGGGAACCGCGGTCGAGATCCTGGAGCAGACCGCGGGCCGGATCACGCACTTCGTCGCGGGTCTCGGCACGACGGGCACGTTCGTCGGCACGTCGCGCCGGTTGAAGGAGCACGACGCTTCGATCCAGACGATCGCCGTCGAGCCCGACGATTCGTTTCACGGCCTCGAAGGCCTGAAGCATCTGCCGACCGCCATCGTGCCGCGGGTCTGGGATCCGTCGCTGGCCGACGAGGTGTGGGGATGCCCGACAGAGCCCGCGTACGATCTCGCCCGCCAGGTGGCGCGGACTGAGGGCTTGCTGGTCGGGCACTCGAGCGGAGCGGCGCTGTGGGCGGTCCGCAGGCTGGCGGGCACGATTCGCGAAGGCGTCGTCGTCACGGTGTTTCCAGACTCGGGCGACCGCTATCTGTCGACCGGTTTGTACGGCCGAAAAATATGAAGATCCGGCGGACAGCCATCGAGTCGATTCGTGCGCACGGAGCCGAGGGCTACCCGCACGAGATCTGCGGCATCATGATCGGACCCCGGGGCGACGGCGAGGTCACCGAGGTCAAGCGCGCGCGCAACATCATCGTCGACCGCGCACGAGACCGGTACGAGATCGATCCGCGCGATCACATCCGCATCCAGCGCCAGGCGGACGCCGCCGGCCTCGACATCGTGGGCTACTACCACAGCCACCCGGACCATCCGGCGCAAGCGTCACGTTTCGACACGGAACGAGCATGGGCGGGCTACGTCTATCTCATCGTCGCTGTCCATGAAGGCAAGCCGGTCGACGCCAACGCCTTTGTCGCCGACAAAGACGGAGGGCCCTTCCATCCGGAACCGCTCGAGGTCGTCTGATCCCGTCTAATTGACGGGTGGCCCGGCCCATCGTCGCGATCGTCGGCCGACCTAACGTCGGCAAATCGACCCTGTTCAACCGCGTGATCGGTTGGAGGAAGGCGATCGTCGACGCGCAGGCGGGCCTGACCCGCGACCGCCTCTACGGCGTTGCCGAGTGGCGCGGTCGCGAGTTCACGGTCGTCGACACGGCGGGCCTCGACCTGGACACCGGGAAGGACTCGTCGCGTGCGGCGATCGAAGCCCAGACCAGGGTCGCGATCGACCAGGCGGACGTGATCATCCTCCTGCTCGACGTTCGCCAGGGCCTCACACCGATCGACCGCGACATCGCGCAGCTGCTCCGCAAGTCGCGCCGCCGTGTGCTGGTCACGCTCAACAAGGCGGACTCGCCGAACGACCGCCACCTCGCGCACGAGGTCCTCGAGCTGGGCTTCGAAGAGCCGTCCTTGATCTCGGCGCAGCACGGACTGGGAGTGGGGGAGCTGCTGGACCGGGTCGTCGAGTCACTGCCGGCGGCGGAAGATCTGGCGCCCACAGACGAGAAGGCGGACCGGCTCGCGATCATGGGCCGGCCCAACGTTGGCAAGTCGTCTCTGCTCAACGCCTTGCTCGGTGATGAGCGGGCCCTCGTCAGCCCCACGCCTGGAACGACGCGCGATCCCATTGACACCGAGCTCATCTTCGACGGCGTGCCCGTCGTCCTCATCGACACCGCCGGCATCCGCCGCAAATCGTCGAGCCGCGACCGGCTCGAGCGCTACAGCCTGCTGCGCGGCATCCACGCCATGGAGAGATCGGACGTAGTGCTGTTGGTGGTCGAGGCTCCGACCGGAGTCCTGGCTCAGGACCAGCACGTGGCCGGTTACGCGCTCGAGGCGGGGAAAGGGCTGGTCATCGTGGTCAACAAGATCGACCTCGTCGAACCCGCGATGCGCAAGCCGGCGTACTGGCGCAAGACGCTGGCGAGCAAGTTCAAGTTCGCGGCATTCGCGCCGGTAGTCACCGTGTCAGCGAAGACCCGAGAAGGGATCGGATCGATCGTGCCGACGGCTCTGGAGGTGGTCGGCCAGCGCCGGATCAAGATCCCGCCGAACGAGCTCAACCGCGTGCTGCGCGATGCGTTCAACGAGCATCCGCCTCCGAGCTTCAAAGGACGCCGCCTCAAGGTGACCTACGCGACTCAGGCGGGCGATGAGACCCCGACCGTCGTCCTGTTCGTGAACGACACCGGGCTGCTTCACTTCTCCTACCGGCGCTACCTGGAGAAGAAGATTCGCGACAGCTTCGGCCTGATGGGCAACCCGTTGAAGCTGGTTCTGCGGTCCGAAGAAAGTCGCCGAAGCAGGACCAAAGCGGCAAAATAGCGGCGCCGGCCGGCTTCTACCTCGAGCAAGAAGGTGAAAACACGATGATCAGTCCCAAGCGCATGAGGGGCGCCATGCGTAGGGCCCGTCGGATAGTTGCGAGCGGGGTCGAGAGCACCTTCGGGATGGTGCTGCCGATGAGCCGCAGCCCGCTCCACCGAGAAGGCTTGCCGGCCCCTGTCACGAATGCGCTGTTCTCGCGAATTGAGGTTGATGATTTTGAGGCGCTGTCCCGGAGGCTGTCGGATGAGGACCGGGCGTACTGGACGCAGCTGGAGCCTGGCTCAGTCAACTGGAAGCGGACCGCGCTCCACTACTCCGTTCGCTATGGTTTGGACGGCTCGGGGGCGCGGGCCGGTCTGACAGCTGCGGAACCGCCGAGCGATGTGCACGCCATGGGTCGAGGGAGCCTCGCCGCGGGCGGCAGCATCTATCACGCCGACCTGATCTTCGCAGCGCTCGAGTTGGCCGGCGTAGAAATCCCGATCGGCGGCCGTGTCCTTGACTTCGGCTGTTCGTCCGGTCGCGTCATTCGGGTTGTCAAGGCCTACCGGCGTGACCTCGAGTGCCACGGTTGCGACCCAAACGAAGGAGCGATACGGTGGGCCAACGAGAATCTGCCGGACATCAGCTTCATGGTGAGTCCGCAACGCCCACCGCTCGCTAGCGATGGATCGTCATTCGACTGTGTTTTCGCGATCTCGATCTGGTCTCACTTCGGTCCGGAGGCGGCCACCGCGTGGCTTGCCGAGATGCATCGGCTTTTGGCGCCCCGGGGCTTGTTGATGCTGACCACCCATTCCTTCGGCAGCGTCGCCTACTACGCAAGCAAGAGGCTTCGCCCGGTCGTGGACATGCGTGCCGTTCTGACTTCGATGCTGGGGACCGGCTTCGGTTTCCTTCAGATGTTCGGGACGAAAGGCGACTGGGGCATCATCGACCCGGATTGGGGCGAGGCTTACATATCTCCCGAGTGGCTCCTGAACCGCGCTACCCCGCAGTGGGAGGTGCTTCTCTACCGGACTCGTGCCAACGAGGACAACCAGGACGTGGTGATCCTGCGCAGGCGGGACGTAGGCTCCCGATAAATGGGGAAGGGTCGCGTTTACATTTCGCTCACATATGTAAGACAACCGGCTGACGCCGCGGTGATGAATTGATGCCGTGGCGGCCGCGATGAGCTCCAAGATCATGGTTGTCGACGACGAGAAGCACATCGTCGAGCTGGCGCGCCTTTATCTCGTTCGCGAAGGCTATGAGGTCGAGGGAGTGGGGGACGGGTCGCAAGCCGTCGCCAGGTTCGGGCAGCTGAAGCCCGACCTCGTGATCCTCGACATCATGCTGCCCGGCACCGACGGACTGACCATCTGCAAGGAGATCCGCAAGCTGAGCCAGGTGCCGATCATCATGCTGACCGCCCGCGACGAAGTCACCGACAAGGTGGTCGGGCTCGAGGTCGGCGCCGACGATTACCTGACCAAACCCTTCCACCCGCAAGAGCTCGTGGCGCGGGCGAAGGCGCTGCTGCGCCGGGCGCGCAGCGAGCCGGACCAGCCCAAGCTCGTTCGCGCCGGCAAGCTCGAGGTTGACATCGAGCGCCACCAGGTGCGTCACGGGAGCGAGCGTGTCCAGCTGCGGCCGAAGGAGTTCGACCTGCTGGCCCTGCTGGCGCGGCATCCCGGGCGGGTGTTCCAGCGCGGCGAGCTTCTGGATCTCGTTTGGGGTTACGACTTTCCGGGCTACACGCGCACGGTCGACGTCCACGTGCAGCAGGTGCGCGAGAAGCTGGCGGCGGCCAACATCACGGACCCGAGCATCCAGACCGTGTGGGGCGTCGGCTATCGCCTGGAGCTTGCAGGCAGCTGAGCCTGCGACTGCGTCTCCTCGCCTCGGCCGCCGGCATCGTCGCCGTCAGCCTCCTCCTCGCCGGCGCTTTGACGTGGGTGTTCGTGCGAGACCTCGAGTTTCAAAGCGCGCAGGCGCAGCTTTCTCGCAATGTCATCACCGTCACTGCTCAGGTGAGGCACGAGGAATGCTTCAACCCCCTGCCTCGGATCGCACGGCCGGGAACGTGCCCGCGACCTGGCCTGGACACGCCGAGCGATTTTGTTGATCGCCTGACCGGCCTCGTCGTACCTACGTTGAGCGGGAACCGGCTGCTGCTGCTGCGCTCCGACCATTCGGTCGTCTTCGACAGCCAGGATTCCTTGCTGGGCCGGCAGGTCTCGGTCGGAGCCGGCGCGCCGGGTCGATACTCGCTCGACGGTCACCCATATTTCACCGCCGCGCAGCAGATACCACCGGGGCAAGATCCGCTCCACGCGAGCTTCGTGGTGCTCGCTCAACCGCAGACGTTCGCGGCGTCGGCGGCCGCCGGCGAGCTGGCGAGCAGGCTGCTCGAGGCGGGAGGCGCGGCGCTCGTGGTGGCGATGCTGCTCACGCTGTTGATCAGCCAGTCGATGACCGGGCCGCTGACGCAGCTCGGGGCCGCGGCTGAAGACATCGCCGCGGGCAACTACTCGCGCCGCGTCAGCATCAAGGGCCCTGGCGAGATCGGGATGGTCGGGGCCGCGTTCAATCGCATGGGCGAAGCCGTGGAGCGGGCGCGCAAGGCGCAGCGAGATTTTCTGGCCAACGTCTCGCACGAGCTGAAGACACCTCTGACGAGCCTGATCGGATTCAGTCAGGCGCTGGTCGATGGAAGCCTGCTGAGCGATGTGGAGCGAACCCGCGCGGCGACGATCGTGCACGAGGAGTCCGAGCGCGTGCTGCGCATGGCGCAGGAGCTGCTCGACCTGGCACGCGTCGAAGCGGGCTCGATCTCGATGCACATCACCGCGGTCGACCTGGGCGGCCAGCTGCAGCAAGAGCTCGAGATCGTCCGACCGCGCGCCGGCTCACGCAGGCTGTCGTTCAACCTCAGCGTGCCGGACGATATCCCGCCGGTTGCGGCCGACCCGGAGCGATTGCATCAGATCCTCGACAACCTGCTGGACAACGTCGTGAAGTACGCGCCTGCGGGATCGACCGTCAACGTCGCCGCCCGCCTGAGCGGAGGCTCGGTCGACACGATCGTGTCCAACGCCGCCGGCCAGCACCGGCCCGACCCCGACCGCATGTTTGACCGCTTCTACCGGGCTGATCCTTCGCGCTCCGCCGCCGCGGGCGGTGTCGGTCTCGGCCTCTCCATCTCACGCGAGCTGGCGGCGGCGATGAAGGGACGCCTGTGGGCGGATTTCGACGACTCGGGCAACCTTCGGATGCACCTGATGCTGCCGGCGTCCCGCGACGCCAAAGTTGAGCCCGACTCGGCGGCGGCGGTCGCTTAGGGCCTGCTGAATCGCTGGGCGTTGCCCATTTGCGGCCAGACGTAAGCCTGGACGTTCGCGTAGGCCTGCTTCAAGTGGTTGGCGTCGTGGTGAATCCACTCGTGGAGCACGTCCTCGACGGTGAGGCGAGCAACCTTTGGATGGATGCCACCGCGCTGCAGCTGGTCGGATTTCAAGGCACGGACCAACGCGAGGCTTGCGCGGCGAAGAGGTTCGAATTCGTCGAGCATCTGCTGGGGAGACTTTTCGCAGTCGCTCCTCGCCTTTGCGACACCTGGCTGGTCCCAGATTTCCAGTCGTGGCTCGTCGGCGCTGAGGATGATCCGAATCCGTCCGGCGAAACCTCTCTTCTCCGACTCGACGATGTGCCCCACGCATTCGTTGATGCACCACTCCTCCGGCGCAGGCCGCCACGAAGCGACCTCTGGCGTCACACCGCGTAGCAAGCTGGCGAAAGCCTGACCTGACGTCTCGAGGACGTCGGCGACCTCGCCGGGGGTCACGGCACCGTGACCAGCAGGGTCACCGGGTTTTCGATCAGACGCTTGACCTCGGCCATGAACTGCGCCGCGGTCGCGCCGTAGAAGACGCGGTGGTCGACAGAGAGCGTCATGCGCATCACCTTGCCCGGGACGATTCTCCCGTCTTGCACGACAGGCACGTCTTTGATCGCGCCGACCGCGAGGATGGCTGCCTCGGGCGGGTTGATGATGGCTGTGAACTCGTCGACCCCGAACATGCCGAGGTTGGAGATCGAGAACGTCGCCCCGCTCAAGTCCCCTTCGTTGGGGCGGCCTGATCGGGCGCGCTCGATCACCTGTCGCGACTCGATGGAGATCTGGATCAGGTCCTTGATGTCAGCGTCGTGCACGACAGGGACGAGCAGGCCCATGCCCTGACTCGGTGCGACGGCCAGGCCGATGTTGATTCCGCGCTTGCGCTGGAACTTGCCGTCGACCCACGAGCTGTTGACCTCAGGAAACTTGCGCAGCGCGAGAGCACAGGCCCGGACCAGGAAGTCGGTCATCGTCACCTTCTCCGCGCCGGGTACGGAATCTTTGAGCTGCTGGCGCAGGCTGACCGCCAGGTCGACGCGCGCTTCGACTGTGACCTGGAACTCGGGAATGGTCGCCTTGGACTCGCCCATGCGGCGCGCGATGGTCGCCTGCATGCGCGACGGCTCGACGACCTCGACGTCAGGTCCGGCGGGCCTCTCGGTGGCGGGCTGAGGGCGCCGCCGGTCTGATTTCGGCCGCGGGCCGCCGGCCGCGATCACGTCCTCTTTGACGATGCGGCCCTCCGGCCCGCTGCCCTTCAGAGAGGCGAGATCGACGCCCATCTCTTCGGCCAGGCGTCGCGCCAGAGGGGAGGCCTTGACCTCGCGACCGTCCTGCCGCCCATCCGCGGTAGCCAACTCCTCCGCACCTGCGGGGAGGTGTCCGGCGGAGCCGGACGGAGGGGCTGGGGCCGAGGGGCTGGGGGGCGCCGGCGCGCGCTCCTCGGCGACCGTGGGCGAGGTTTCGGGCTCTTTGGGTTTCGCCTTCGGTTCAGGCACCGGCTCAGCCCCGGCCTCGCCGATGCGCGCGATGGGGGCGCCGATCTTGGCCGGCACTCCCTGGTCGACGAGGATCTGCAGAACGCCGTCCGCGTCCGCCTCGAGGTCGAACGTAGCCTTGTCGGACTCGACCTCGGCCAGGACCTCGCCGGTCTTCACCTCATCGCCGCTCTTCTTCTTCCACTCGACGATGGTGCCCTCCTCCATCGTGTCGGAGAGCTTCGGCATATTTATGTCTGGCATTTACCTTTCTCCGGAAGGAGAGCAGCGGCGCTTGCCCGGCCGCAGGCCGGGTCGGCTTTGCCGACGCCGCGATGAGAGGAAACCATCTGGGTTTCCTCTCATATTCTTTATGTCAGGCATCGGGGTTTCTGCCCAACGTGTGGCGGACCAGGCGCTTGATGTCCTCGCTTGTCGGGATCGAAGCCTTTTCCAGGCCGAGGCTGTACGGCATCGGCACCTGCGCGCCGCCCAGCCTGCGAATCGGCGCATCGAGGTAGTCGAAGCACCGCTCCTGCACGCCGGCGGTGAGCTCGGCGGTCACGCCGTACGTCGACCAACCCTCCTCGACGACCACGCAGCGGCTCGTCTTGCGCACCGAGTCCACGATGGGCTGCCAGTCGATGGGACGGATCGAGCGCAGGTCGACAACCTCGGCGTCGATGTCCTCTTCCTCGAGCTGCTTCGCCGCTTCGTTGGCGAGCACGGCCATCCTGGAGACGCCGACGATCGTCACGTCGGAGCCATTGCGTCGCACGGCAGCCTTGCCGAGGGGCGTCGTGTAATCGCCGGGGGGAACCTCGCCCTTCACGTTGTAGAGGCTCATCGACTCGAGGAACATCACCGGGTTGTCGGAGCGGATCGCTGATTTCAGCATGCCCTTCGCATCCGCCGGCGTCGTGGGCGCGACCACGAGCAGACCGGGGATCAGACCGTAGAGGACCTCGAAGCTGTGCGAGTGTTGGGCCGAAAGCTGGTGTCCCGCGCCGCCGGGCATGCGGATCACCATCGGCACCTTGACCTCGCCGCCGAACATATAACGGATCTTCGCCGCGTTGTTGACGATCTGGTCGTAGGCGATGAGTGAGAAGTTGATGGTCATCATCTCGACCACCGGTCGGAGCCCAAGCATCGCTGCGCCGATGGCCGTGCCCACGATCACCTCTTCCGCGATCGGCGCGTCGACCACGCGCTGCGGACCGTACTTGTCGAGCAGACCCTCGGTGACGCGGTAGGCGCCCCCGAACTTGCCGATGTCCTCGCCGATCAAGAAGATCGAGTCGTCGCGCTCCATCTCTTCGTTGAGCGCCTCGCGCAAAGCGACGCGGTAGAGCTTGTCCTCGACTGCTGCCGGCGCCTTGGCGGGCGTTGCGGTCGCCATCAAACCCTCTCCGTCCGCAGCTCGGGCCGGTTGTCCCACTGGCCCGCGTACGTGTACTTGTACAGGTCTTCCGGGTTGGGATCCGGGCTCTGGTCGGCGTACTCGATGATGTCGCGGACCTCAGCGTCGATCTCCTGCCGGACGTTCCTGAAGTAGTCCTCGTCGGCAAGTCCGGCCTTTTCCAGCTCGTGCTCGAAGGCGACGATCGGGTCCGCCTTGCGGTACTTCTCCTTGTCCTCGGCCGAGCGGTACTTGTCCGGGTCGACCACCGAGTGGCCCCTGAAGCGGTAGCACAGGGCCTCGATGAAGCGAGGCACCGAGTCTTTGCGGGTCTTCTCGACGATCTCGCTCGTGCGCAGCATGACCTCGCGCAGATTCATGCCGTCGATCTGGATCGACTCCATGTCGTACGCGCACGCCCTCTTGTAGATGTCGGCCACCGCCGACGCCTTCTCGACCGGCGTGCCCATGCCGTAGCGGTTGTTGACGCAGAACCAGACCACGGGAAGATCGAAAACCTTCGCCATGTTCAGCGACTCGTGAAATGCGCCGATGTTCGTGGCGCCGTCGCCGAACATGCAGAAGATGACGTCCGGCTGCTTGCGGTACTTGACGGCCCATGCGCCCCCAACCGCAAGTGGCAGATGCCCACCGACGATCCCGTAGCCGCCCATGAACCGCCGGCTGTAGTCGACGAGGTGCATCGAGCCGCCGCGGCCGTGCGATGTGCCGGCTTCCTTGCCGAACAGCTCCGCCATCACCGCCTTCGGGTCAACTCCACGCGCGATGGCGTGGCCGTGCTCCCGGTAGCTCGTGAAGATCCAGTCGTTCGCCTTGAGGGCGAGGATGCCACCGACAACGGTCGCCTCCTCGCCGATGTTGAGGTGACAGTAGCCGCCGATCTTCGCCTTCGTGTACTGCTCTTGCGCGCGCTCTTCGAACCTTCGGATCAGCTGCATCTGGCGGTGCAAGCCGAGCAGGAAGTCGCGGTTTTGCTTGGTCAGCTCGAGGGATCTGGGATTGATCGCGCTCGGCGTGGAGGGTGGGGAGGAGGACTTGACCGGGGCGACCATCTGCTTCTCCTGATTTTGATTGTTGGACTGCTCCGGCTGTGGAGCGGGACTACTTCTCTTGTTGGGGATGTGTATCGCTCGACCCTGCGCGGCCAGCGCCGCCTCCATGAACGACTCGGGCAGCGTCGGGTGCGCGTGGATCGTCAAATCGATCTGCTCCAGAGTCAGGCCGTTCTGGATCGCGAGCGTCGCCTCGGCGATGAGGTCGGTCGCGCGAGGTCCGATGATGTGCGCCCCCAGCAGCTTCCCCGACCCGGCGTCGGCGACGACCTTGACGAAACCCTCGGTCTGGCCGAGCGTCAGCGCCCGACCCGCGGCGGCGAACGGGAAGCGCCCGATCTTGACCGCGATTCCCTTTTCCTTCGCCTCGTTCTCGCCGAGTCCGACGTGCGCGATCTCGGGATCGGTGTAGATGCAGTTGGGCGCCGCGTGATAGTCGGGGACGCGGTCCGCGCGGCCGGCGAGGTTCTCCACCGCGCACACGCCCTCGTATGACGCGACGTGGGCGAGCATGATGCCGCCGATCACGTCGCCGATCGCCCACACGCCGTCCGCCGTCGTGCGCAGGTGGTCGTCAACCACAACGCGCCCGTGCTCGAGCTTGACGCCTGCCTTCTCGGCCTCGAGACCCTGCGTGTAAGGGACCCGTCCGACGGCGAGCAGCACCTGGTCTGCGTCCACCGAGCCCCCCTCGCCCCCTGTGGAGAAGTGCACCTGCACGCCGCCGTTTCGCTTGACGACCTCAGAGACCTTGCTGTTGGTGTGGATCTCGCCGCCGAGCTTGGCCAGGTGCTTGGCGTAGACCGTGACGAGGTCGGCGTCGACCATCGAGAGAACCTGGGGCAGCATCTCCAGCACGGTGACCTTGCTGCCCAACGCGGCGAACATGGCGGCGAACTCCATCCCGACCACGCCACCGCCGATCACCGCCAGGCGGCGAGGCGCCTCTTTCAGCTCGAGGATCTGGTCCGAGTCGATCGTCAGCTCCGCGCCCGGCAGCGGGATGCGGGCCACGGCCGAACCGGTCGCGATGATGATGTCCTTCGCCTGCAGCTGGTCGCCCGAGACGGCCACCCCGCCCTTGCCGGTGAGGCGGGCGCTGCCCTTGTAGGAGCTGACGCCCCCTGCCTTGAGCAGGCCCTCGACGCCCTTGACGAGCTGGTCGACCACCGCGCCCTTTCGGGTCTGGGCCTTGGACCAGTCGAAGCCGATCTTGTCGGCGACCACGCCGAACGACGCACCCTCCTTGGCCAGCGTGTAGAGCTCGGACGACTGAAGTAGCGCCTTGGTCGGGATGCAGCCGCGCACCAGGCAGGTGCCGCCCATCCGGTCCTTCTCGAGGATCGCGGTCCGGGCGCCGAGCTGGGCGGCGCGCAGAGCGGCCACGTAGCCACCCGGCCCGCCCCCGATCACGACGACATCAAACCCGTCGCCCATAGCTCCTGTCTATATCTCCCATCAATAGAAATTATGCCGCGAGCCTAGTTAGGGCCGGGCCCCCGAAGGCCGTTTGGGCTATAGCGGTTGACGATCGGCATCCGGCGGTCCCGTCCAAACGCACGCGGCGTGATCTTCACTCCCGGCGGCGCCTGGCGGCGCTTGTACTCGCTCCGGTCGACGAGCTGGATCACCCGGGCCACGGTCTCCGGCTTGTGCCCGGCGGCGACCAGCTCCTCCGGGCTGAGGTCGTCCTCGATGTAGCCGCGCAGGATCGGGTCGAGCTCTTCGTACGGCGGCAGGCTGTCGGTGTCCTTCTGGTCTGGCTTGAGCTCGGCGGACGGAGGCTTTGTCATCACGCGCTCGGGAATCGCCGCCCCCAGCGAGTTGCGATACCGGCAGAGCTCGTAGACGGTCGTCTTGGTGATGTCCTTCAGCACCGCGTAGCCGCCGGCGATGTCTCCATACAGTGTCCCGTAGCCGGTCGCGAGCTCTGACTTGTTGCCGGTGCTGAGCACGATGTAGCCGAACTTGTTCGACAGAGCGTGGAGGATCGTCGAGCGTATCCGCGGCTGCAGGTTCTCCTCCGCGACACCCGGCTCGGTGCCTTTGAACACCGGGCTGAGGATCTCTTCGAAACCTTTGTGAGGCGGCTCGATCGAGAAGTCCATGAGCTGCATACCGAGGTTCTCGGCTGTCGCTCCCGCGTCATCGAGGCTTTCGGTCGAGGTGTGGCGCGACGGCATGCGCACACCAATGACGTTTTGCGCGCCTAGCGCATCGCAAGCGATTGCGGCCGTCAGCGCCGAGTCGACTCCGCCGGACATCCCGATGACGACCTTGTGGAAACCCTGCTTGCGCATGTAGTCGTGCGTGCCGAGCACGACCGCCGTGTAGATCTCGGCCGCGCCCTCGAGCGGCTGCGCGACGCGTGGAGCGATTGGTGTCCTGGCTGCGGGGGCGGCTGCGCCGTCCGTGCTGATCTCCGACACGACGAGCTCGAGACGCTCAGCGCCCTCAGCTTCATGCCGGATCTTCTCCAGCGGCCGGTGGACCGGCGTGGCCGCGTCGATATCGCAGATGAGCAGCTCCTGCTCGAAGGAGGCGGCTCGAGCGAGAAGGCGACCGCGTGGGTCGAAGACCACGCTGTTGCCGTCGAACACGAGCTCGTCCTGCCCGCCGACCGTGTTGACCCAGGCCACGAATGCTCCATAGTCGGCCGCCCGTCCGCCGATCATCGCCTCTCGCGGCGCGCGCTTTCCGTAGTGGTACGGCGAACCGTTGATGTTGATCAGCACCTGCGCACCGTGATGGGCTTCCCACGCCATCGGGCCCGCGGGGAACCAGCAGTCTTCGCATACGGAAAGCCCGACCCGAACCCCGTCCAGCTCGATGATCGGGCTGCTGTGGCCGGGCTCGAAGTAGCGCTTCTCGTCGAAGACGCCGTAGTTCGGCAGGAAGACCTTGTGATAGATGGCCGTGATCTCGCCGTGGTGCAGGAACGCGGCGGCGTTGAAGAGATCACCGTCCTCGTCGACAAACCCGACCACGGCGGCGATGTCCGTGGCGGACCTGGCGATCACGTTGAGCTGCGCGAGGTTGTCGCGGACGAATGCCGGCTTGAGGACGAGGTCCTCGGGCGGATAGCCGGTGATCGCCAGCTCCGGAAAGCAGACGATGTCGGCGCCCGCGGCGCGCGCCTTGTCCATCCAGCTGATGATCAGCCGCGAATTTCCGGCCAGGTCACCGACGGTTGGGTTGATCTGGGCGAGAGCAATCCTCACAACTCAATTTTGACCGCACCAAGCCCACCGCTAGGATTGGTCGTGCCAGTGGCCTACTTCGATCGTTTGCGCGCGCTCTCGCGCGAGCGCCACACGCTGCTCTGCGTTGGTCTCGATCCTGATCCGGACCGCATCGAGGGCGGCGCCGCCGGCGCCCTGCGTCACTGCCGCGACGTGGTTCGGCAGACCGAGGAGCACGTCTGCTGCTTCAAGCCGAACAGTGCGTTCTGGGAGCAGTACGGACCGGACGGGTGGGCGGCGCTCCTCGAGCTGCGGGACGAAGCGCCCGATACGCCGTTCCTGCTCGACGCCAAGCGCGGCGATATGGACAACACGATGCGGGCTTACGCACGCGCGGTCTTCGGCACCCTGGCGATGGACGCGGCGACCGTGAGCCCTTATCTCGGCTCGGATTCGCTGCGCGAGTTCACGCGTTACGAAGATCGCGGCGTGTACGTCCTGTGCCGCACCTCGAATCCCGGGGCCAGGGACGTGCAGCATCTCGAGTCGGGCGGCAAGCCGGTCTTCGAGCACGTGGCCGTCCTCGCGGAGGGCTTGAACGGCGCGGGCAACATCGGGTTGGTGGTCGGAGCGACCGCGCCGGCCGAGGTCGCCGCGATCCGGCGCGTCACCGCGCTCCCTTTTCTGCTGCCCGGCGTCGGGGCTCAGGGCGGCGACGTCGAGTCAGCCGTGCGCGCGGCCTGGAACGGCGATCCCGCCTCGTGCCTGGTGGCGGCGAGCCGCAGCGTCATCTACGCGACCAAGCCCGCCCGCGAGGCGGAGGCGCTGAAGGCGCAGATCAACCTGGCGACCGGTGTCCGCGCGTGACCGAAGGTAGGCACAGCGCCCGCCTGGTCCTGCAGGGCCACATCATCGACTCGATGATGCTGCCGCAGGTGATGGACCTGGTCATGGACCTGGGCGGCAACTTCACGATCGAGGAGCTGAAGGTCGGTCAGCACAAGACGGACCCGTCGATCTGCCGCATGGAGGTCTACGCCGACACCGCGGAGGTGCTCGACCGGATCGTGCAGCGGGCTCGGGCTCTTGGCGCCACGGCCGAGCACGAACAGCCGGCGCGCCTCGACAAGGTGGCGAAGGAAGGCGTATTCCCCGAGGGGTTCTACTCCACGAGCAACCTGCCGACGGAGGTCCTCCTCAACGGCCGGTGGGTCGGCGTCGAAAAAATCGAGATGGACGCGGCGATCGCTGTCGACCGCCAGGCAGGCCGCGCGTGGTGCATCGTGTTCCAGGACGCCAAACCAGGAATGGACGTCGTCGTCGGGCACGGCGGTGTTCGCGTCACGCCGCTGGAGCGCTCGCGGCATACCGAGATCTTCAGCTTCATGGGCAGCGAGGTCTCCGCTGAGAAACCAAAGAAGGTTCTCATCGCCGGCATCGCCGACGAGATGCGCCAGGTACGAGAGGCGGGTGGCCGGATCCTGGTCGTCGCGGGTCCGGCGGTGGTCCACACCGGCGCGGGGGTCTACCTCTCACGGCTGATCGAGCTCGGTTTCGTCCAGGTGCTGTTCGCCGGCAACGCGCTGGCCGTGCACGACGTCGAATCGGCATTGTTCGGCACCGCGCTGGGGGTCAACATCGAAAGCGGTCTTGCGATCGAGCACGGCCATGAGCACCACATGCGCGCCATCAACCGCGTGCGCGGGGCGGGCGGTCTGCGCCAGATGGTTCAGAGCGGCCAGCTGAAATCGGGCGTGATGAAGTCCGCGATCGAACATGGCGTGGAGATCGTGCTCGCCGGCTCCGTCCGCGACGACGGTCCGCTGCCGGACGTCATCACAGAGATGGTCGAGGCGCAGCGACGCATGCGCGCCGCCCTGACGGACGTGCGCATCGCGCTCATGCTGTCGACCATGCTGCATTCGATCGCCACGGGCAACATGCTGCCCGCGGGGGTGCGCACCGTGTGCGTGGATATCAACCCGGCGGTCGTCACGAAGCTGGCGGATCGGGGCAGCTGGCAGTCGGTCGGCCTGGTCACCGACGTGGAATCATTCTTGCGCGAACTGGCCCTGGTCATGGAAACTGGGCGCCATGGGTAAAGGACGCGACAAGCAGGGCCGCGAGGCGAAGAAGAAGAAAAAGGCGAAGCAACCCGGGGCCGCGGTGCCGTCGAACGTCCAGTTCCGGCACCACTCCGTGGTCACGAGCCAGCCCGAGACCCCACGCCAGACAACCGAGTAGACCGCCGCGCCGTTTTCGCCGGGATCGGCTTTCTGGGCGGCTTGCTCGGGGGGTTGCTGGGCGTCGGCGGCGGGTTTGTCCTCGTCCCCCTTCAGGTGCTGTGGGCGGGTGTCCCGCAGCGCTTCGCCAACGCCAACTCGCTGGTTGCGATCATCCCGATCGCCGTCGCCGCACTACCTATCTATTACTTCCGCAAGGGGTCGCCGCAGGTCGACCTGCACGCGGCGCTCTTCCTGACCATCGGCAGCGTGGTCGGCGCGTACGTCGGCGCGAGGGTGCTGCGCCGGATTCCGGACCGGGAGCTGAAGATCGGCGTGGCGTTGATCCTCGGCGTCGTCGGTCTGAAGGAGCTGCTGATCCCGTGACCTGGGGCGACGCGCTGCTGATCGCGGGTGGCCTGGGCGCCGGCTTTCTCAGCGGAACGATCGGGATCGGCGGAGGGCTGCTCTTCGTGCCCACCATGACCGTCGGGTTCCGCATCTCCCAGGCTGTCGCCCAGGGAACCTCGCTGGTCGCCATCGTGCCGACCGCCATCGTCGGCGGCATCACGCATATCCGCGAGGGCAACGTGCTGCTCGGGCCGGCGATGTGGATGGGAGGTGGGGGAGTGGGCGGAGCGGTGCTCGGAGCCCTGGTGGCGGTGGAGGTTCCAGGCCCGATCCTGGCCCGGATCTGGGGCGCGTTTCTCGTCATCAGCGCCTACCGGCTCGGCCTCCAGGCGATCAGGGCCGTCCCCACCAAAGCCGCTTAAGGCGATTGACACCAGGACTCGGCGCGGGTAGCGTTTCATGTAGAAACGGTACGTACGAGTACTGATGCGTTATTCACCTTAGGAGCGCGAGCAAATACATGATTTCGTTCGAACTCAGCGACGAGCAGAAGGAGATCCGGGACTGGGTCCACAGCTTCGCGGAGAAGGAAATCCGCCCGGTGGCCCACCAGTACGACGAATCTGAGGAGTTTCCCTGGCCGATCGTCAAGAAGGCGGCCGAGGTAGGCCTCTACGGCACCGAGTTCCTGCAGCAGACGTATGGCGACGGCACCGGGATCATGCCGGCGCTCGTCGCCGAGGAGCTGACCTGGGGCTGCGCCGGCATCGCGCTGGCCATCCAGGGCACCGGCCTGCCGGTCGCGGCGATCTTCTCCCAGGGCACTCCCGAGCAGATCGCGACCTGGATCCCGGTCTGTTTCGGCACCCCCGACAAGCCGGCCCTGGGCGCCTTCGCGGTCACCGAGCCCGACGCCGGCTCTGACGTCTCCTCCATGAAGACACGAGCGATCCGCCAGAACGGCGACTGGGTCATCAACGGGCAGAAAGTCTTCATCACGAACGGTGGCATCGCCGACGTCCACGTCGTGGTGGCGGCGGTCGAGCCCGAGCTGGGGACCCGCGGCCAGGCGAGCTTTGTGGTGCCGCCGGGCACCAAGGGCATCCGCATGGGCAAGAAGGAAAAGAAGATGGGCATCCGCGCCTCGCACACCGCGGAGGTGCTGCTGGAGGACTGCACGATTCCGGTCGAAAACGTGCTCGGCGGCATGGAGAAGCTGGAGGCGAAGCTTGCGCGGGCGCGTGAAGGGAAGCACTCGCGGTCCTCGGTCGCGCTGAAGACCTTCGAGCTCTCCCGGCCCATCGTCGGCGCCATGGCGCTGGGTATCGCCCGCGCGGCATTCGAATTCGCCCTCCAGTACGCCAAGGAGCGCAAGCAGTTTGGCCGCACGCTGATCGAGAACGAGGCGATCGCCTTCATGCTCGCCGACATGGCGACCGAGATCGAAGCCACGCGGGCTCTGATCTGGCGGGCTCTCTGGGAAGGCCGCAACGGTGGAGAGTTCACCAAGGCCGAAGGCTCGATGGCGAAGCTCAAGGCGGGCGAGGTCGCGGTCAAGGTCACCGATCAAGCGATCCAGATCTGCGGCGGCTACGGCTACATCCGCGACTTCCCGGTCGAGAAGTGGCATCGCGACGCCAAGATCTACACCCTCTTCGAAGGCACCAGCGAGATCCAGCGCCTGGTCATCTCGCGGGCGCTCGCGGCCGGCTAGATCGATGGCGGTCCCGTCGACCCAGCTGCGGCGGGACGCAAGGGTCGAACGGCGCCGCAAGCGGATCGTGGACGCCGCGCTGCCCCTTTTCGCGAGTCGCGGTTACACGGTGACTTCAGTCGACGATGTGGTGACGCGGGCTCGTGTCTCCAAGTCTGCTTTCTATGAGTTCTTCGAGTCGAAGGAGCATTGCTTCCGGGAGCTGCTGGCCGAGGAGGGCGGGGCGCTCATCCACGACGTCCTGGCCGCCGCGGCGACCGGGCACAACCATCACGAGCGGCTGCGCCGGGGCATCACGCGGTTCGTGGTGTCGTGCTTCGAGCGCTCCGACGTGGCGCGGTTGTTGATCGTCGAGTCGGTGGGTTTGAGCGCCGGGGTCGAGGCGCTGCGCCACGAGCTGCAGGCCAAGTTCGCCGACGCGGTCGCGGAGGAGGTCCGCCACGCCATGGGCCATGACGTTTTCTACGCCGACAAGGACCCGGCGGTGTTCGGCCGGGCGGTGGTGGGGGCGGTGAGCGACGCGGTGGGCTACTTCCTGACCCATCCGGGGGTCGACGCGGACTCGCTGGCCGAGAGCCTGTGCGTCATCTTCGCGCCCTGAGGCGCACTCAGGGGACCGTCACGGTCCCGAGCCCCGTCTCGCTCGTCAGATCGATAATCCAGTGCTCGATGCGATCCTCTCGGGCGAGCGATAGCCGGCCGGCGGCGATGCCTCGAGTCGATGCCATCACGACATCCGTCACGTCCGCCGGTTGAGCTGCGCCGGCCGCCGGGTTGATGCCAAGCCAAGCACCCGCGTGGTGGCAGTGAAAGAGCACCTTGTGTTCTTCGGCCAGATATTCGACATTCATGTGGAAGCACGAGGGCCTCGACCGTAGGCCCACAAACACGACATCTCGGGTCTGCTGCAGCTCTGGCCAGTACGCCCGTGCAAGACTCGCGTCATCAGGGCAGGTTGGCGACACGGTCCGGCGATAGATCTGGCACCGGACATCCGCTACCGAGACAGTGGGCGTGATCGCTCCGTTGAAACCGCCGCCGACTGGAAGGCTCACAGCCGCCACGGGAGCGCCCCCCGGCAGGTGAATGTCGTGCTCGGGCGGCGTGCCACACGCGACCTGTAGCGCGGCCAACACAAACGCCGCTCCGCCGGCGATGGCGAGGAATCGGACCGTCAGCACGGGCATCGATCTGCCATCTTGCTCCCTAGATGTTCAGGAGTCTCAGTCCGAGGAGAACTAGCGCGACGGCGATCAGAGCCACGCCGGCAACCTGTTCCGACCGCTCTCGTATCTCCTCGCCCAACCTGGCGCCAAACCTGAGCCCGACCTCGGCCGCGGCGAACGCCTGGATCGCGATCCAGACCACGGTCAGGGCGATGGGCAGGCCGAGCAGCCCGGCGCTCAAGCCGACGGTCAGCTCGTCGACGCTGATGCTCAGACCCAGGTCGAGGATGGCCAGGCCGCGGGCATGGGCCAGCAGGCGGAGGCGCTTCTGCTCCTTCGCGTCGTCCTGGCCCGGCCGAAGGAGGAGGAACCCTGCGATGAAGAGGAACACGATCCCGCCGTAGCCGGCCCAGGCGCCGATCAGGTTGCCGGCAATCCGCCCGACGAGGATGCCGGCGATTGGCATGCCCGCTTCAAAGACCGTGAACACGAGGGCGACGCGCAGCCGGTCTTGCTTCTCGAGGCCGGCCACGCCCAGGGCGGCGGCGAGCGCGAAGGTGTCGAGGGCGAGGGGGAGGAGGAGGCCGGCGGTCAGGAGCAGCTGGCGCACCGACGAGAGCTTAACAACCGCGGGTTGCGGCCCGAACGCTCGTTCGGTACAATGCGATCACGAACATGCGTACGCTGGCAATCCAGGTCAAGCTTCGGCGGCTCATCCGCGCCTTCGCGGAGGCGCGAGTCCGGCTTGCTTCCGAGCCGCTGGAGCGCGGCGAGGCCGGATCGCGCGTGGACAGGCTCCAGGAGCTCGCCGACGACCTGCGCGAGTCCTGGCGCCGGGAAAGCCTGGCGCGGCCGCTGGAGCCGGCCCTGGACCGTTACGTCAAGGA
>WNGI01001218.1_pt1 | contig 32538 bp, 26 predicted proteins | sample 5400621 | NCBI WGS metagenome assembly WNGI01 (sample SAMN13153374, study PRJNA577476) | soil metagenome | isolation source: 20 cm soil or saprolite under Garry oak tree replicate 1 | place: USA:California | collected 2016-06-15
ACGACGGTGTCCTTCCGCTTCATCATCGTCGGCAGGTCCAGCTTCACATCGCCGATCGTCACACCATGCTCGGCCGCGTGCAGCCGCGCGAACTCGTAGTGCTCCGTTGATGTGAGCAGCGCTTTCGATGGAATGCACCCGACGTTGACGCACGTTCCGCCGAGCGTCTTGTCCATCTCGATGCAAACTGTGTTGAGGCCCAGCTGGCCGGCGCGAATTCCTGCTACATATCCACCGGGTCCGCCGCCGATGATCGCTACATCGCAGTCGACCATCTATTCGATAAGCATCGCGGCCGGATCTTCGACGAGCTCCTTCACGCGTACGAGAAATAGCACCGCCTGCTGGCCATCGACGATGCGATGGTCATAGGAAAGCGCGACATACATCATGGGTCGGATCACGACCTGGCCATTGACCGCGATCGGACGGTCCTGCGTCTTGTGCAAGCCGAGTATGCCGACCTGCGGGTAGTTGATGATTGGAGTCGAGATGAGCGAGCCGAACACGCCACCGTTGGTGATCGTGAACGTGCCGCCGGTGAGATCATCCATCGTCAGCTTGCCGTCACGCGCGCGTTTGGCGACTTCGGAGATCTCCCGGCTCAAGTCGATAGTGCCCTTGCGATCCGCGTCCTTGACGTTGGGCACGACGAGTCCCTGCTCCGACGCGACCGCGATCCCCATGTTCACATAGTGCTTGTAGATGATGGTGTCGGCATCGATCTGCGCGTTGACCATCGGGAACTGCTTCAACGCCTGACACGCGGCGCGCACGAAGAAGGGCATGAACGTCAGCTTGACGCCGTGCTCCTTCTCGACCTTCTCCTTGTACTTGTCCCGCAGCGCATTTAGCGCCGACATGTCGATTTCATTGAACGTCGTGAGATGCGCCGTCGCGTGTTGCGACTGGAGCAGGTTCTCGGCGATGCGCTTGCGGCGCGTAGACATCTTCTCGCGCGTCTCACGCTCACCGGGCGTCGCTCCATTTCCACCGCGTGATGGTGCGCTGGGAGCCGAAGTCGGTGCCCACGCAGCGGCTGGTGCGCGCTCCGCACCGCTCGGCGCGGCCAGGACATCGGGTTTCGATACGACGCCGCCACGACCGGTACCGGCGACAGCGGCGATGTCGATGCCACGCTCATCGGCAATGCGACGAGCCGCTGGCGATGACTTAACAGTTTCAGATTGACTGACGGGAGCCGGCGCACTGCGAGCGGGCACGGGTGGCGCAACAGGCGTCGCAGCCGGCGCTGGAGGTTTGGCCGCGGGGGCCGCAGCTTGTGCCGCCCCCACTGTGGCCGGGACTGCTGTCTCGTCCAATTCGCCGAGCACGTCATCGACGTGAACGACCTCACCCTCATTCTTGGCGCGCTTGGCCAGCACTCCGGGTTTGAGTGCCGGGACTTCTACGGTGATCTTGTCGGTCTCGAGGTCGACCAGCGTGTCGCCAGCGGCAACGACATCGCCCTCTTTCTTGAGCCACCGCGATACCGTGGCCTCAATGATCGACTCGCCTAGAGGAGGGACCTTTATGGGGAGCATTCAGACTGATCCGGAGCGAATGGAAATCAAAGGCGATATCTTCCGGCTGCGGCGCGCAGCCCCTTTGGGACGGCCGCAACAATCACAGCCGTAAATCAATGTTCCGACTGAATATAACGCTCCGATAATCGCGTGCGAGGACTCACCATCTCGGCGCACGGCGGGCTCGACCAGATCGAGTACCGCACCGATCTGCCGAAGCCGGAGCCCCAGCGCGGCGAGATTCGCGTTCGCGTCAAAGCCGCCGCGCTCAACCATCTGGACCTGTTCGTCGTCGGTGGAATGCCGGGCGTCAAGATCATTCCGCCCTGGATCCTTGGCGCCGACGCCACGGGAGTCGTCGACGCGATCGGCGACCTGCACGGTACTTCGGACAACCAGCTAAAGGTTGGGGATTACGTCATCGTCAACCCCGGTCTGAGCGATCATACCTGCGAGTTCTGCCAGGCCGGAGAGCACTCGTCCTGCGTCAATTTCAAGCTGCTCGGTGAGCACGCACCCGGCACGCTGGCGGAATACATCGTCATTCCGGCGCGCAACGCGCGCGGCATTCCGAAGGACAGGCCGGTCGAGCAAGCGGGCGCGTTCACGCTGTCGACCCTTACAGCGTGGCGAATGGTGGTGACGCGCGCCCGCGTCAAGAAAACGGACAACGTTCTCATCTGGGGAATCGGCGGGGGAGTCGCGCTCGCCGCGCTCGAGATCGTGCGCACCATCGGTGCAACTGCGTGGGTCACATCGCACAGCGACGAGAAGCTGGCGCTGGCACGTGGACTTGGCGCGGAGCACGTGATCAACTACGCGTCGACTGATGTGGGGAAGGAGGTCAGGACGCGCACGCTCAAGCGCGGGGTCGATGTCGTGTTGGATACGGTCGGAGAGGCGACGTGGGCACAATCACTTGGCGCGCTCGGAAGGCGCGGCCGGCTGGTAACCTGCGGCGCGACATCCGGGCCGATGGTCCAGATGGACATCAGACGCCTGTTCTGGTATCAGTGGGACATCATGGGCTCGACGATGGGTAACGACGCGGAGTTCGACGCCGTCACGAGCGAGTTCCACGCGGGACATCTGATGCCGCTCATCGATTCGGTGTTCGACATCTCGCAGGGGCGACAAGCGTTCGAGCGGCTGCAAAGCGGCCAGCAATTCGGCAAAATCGTGGTGCGGATTCCGGACTGATGCCGGTCGATGATTCCGCGAAGCCGCCGGATGCAGGAAATAGCCGGTCGGCCGAGAAGGACCTGGCACAGTACACCGCGGGCGAGCTGCAACAGATCCGCGACGAGTTTGCATCGGGCAAAATGCCGCTCTGCCCCCGGTGCGGCGTGGCGATGACGCGTCGCGAAATTGGCGGCGGGTCCTTCGGCCTGGGTTATGCTCGCCACCGGGACTGGCTTATATGCGGCAAGTGCCGTCGCAGCGCGATCTTCGACATTCAACGTGGAACCCGAACCTGACCAACTCTCAGATGATGTCAATTCGACGCCTCGCAACAATTGGCGCCTTGTTGTCTTTGCCGGTTTCGCGCATCAATGCGCAGATCATCGAGCGACCCGTTCCGTTCGACAGCGCCGGGCTCGTCACCGTGATGACCCCATTTCTCGCTGACAGAGCGGCACTGCGCACACCGTGGTGGCCCGTCTCGGGCGAGTTCACGGAGGCGCGCCTCTTCACGACCAACGATTCGACCTACGTTCTCGCGGTAACGCGAAGAACGGGCGTGGTCGAACGCTATGCCCTCAGCGGTATTGACCGCGACGCGATCCGCGCGGTCGTCTCGAGACTGCCGCGTGAGACGATCATGGCCCGCACTGATGCGCGGAACGCGTTCATCAAAGGGCAGACCCTTCTCGGCATTGGCGTCTATGGTCCGGCATTCGCGGGCGCCATTGGAGGCAACGACGCCGGGGCATCGGCAGCGTATCTCGTCGTGGCCGGCGGATCCTTTTTCGCCGCATCGGAGATATCGCGGCGAATGTTCATCTCGAGGCCACAAGCGGACCTCTCGACGAACGCGGGTCTCAATGGCGCGCTTGCCGGGTGGGCAATCACCTATCTGTTCAAGGGCGAGAACAAAACTCAATACGCCGGCGCCTTCATCGGCGGAGTTACGGGTGCGGCGATCGGTGTTCGCGCTGCTCGCAACATGACAGAAGCGGATGCGGTCGCGGCCGGATTCGGATCAGATATCGGCTCGCTCATTGCTTTCGGTACAATGGAAGCCATCCGGGGTGATCGCAGCTGCACCTTCGATCCGGTGACATTCGTCGAGAACTGTACCACCCGGCGTTTATCGAACCGCTCCGAAGTCGCGGTCGTGTTGGCGTCGGGCCTTATCGGCTACCCGATCGGTCTCCTGTATCCGAGGAACGCGAGATACAGCGTCACTGCAGGCGACGTGGGGACTTTGGGAACCACGGCTGCACTCGGTGCCGGCGCGGGGATCTCTTTGCTCAGCCGGCATGCGTCCTATTCACACTTCGCGACATTCGCCACAGTCGGGGGAGTTCTGGGCATGATGGCCGGCGATCGGTTTCTCGTTCAGAGCTACGATCACGATCGCGACCAGGCCGACAGACTTTCGCTGGGCACGTTCGCAGGCGCACTGATGGGCGCGGGCATCGCGGCGCTCGACAGCTCGTTCCGGAACAATCCCCATGTGATCGGAGGCCTGGCCGTTGGTGGCGGCCTGGCAGGCCTGATCATCACCGAGCGGTACCTCCATCCCAAACCTGACGCCGGACCGCCCCGCTTTCGTGTAACTTTCAACCCGGCGAGCATCGCACTCTTGGCCGCCCGCACACCAGGGAATCACTCCCTACTCAATGTGAGGTTCTAGTGGACACCACGATGACACTCACGTTCGGCGACAGGCTGCAGGGAAGCTTCGAGCAGCTCTATCGTTACGTCCCCGCGCTCTTCGGCGCGCTGGTCATCCTCTTTGCCGGCTATCTTCTCGCGAGATTGCTGGAGAAGGGAACCGACCGTCTGATGAGAAAAATCCATCTCAACCAGATCCTCGAGCGCGGCGGCGTGATGGAGGCGGTGGAGCGGTCGGGCTCGCGCGTGAATCCGACGCGCGTCGCGGGGAGTCTCGTCTTCTGGTTCGTGATGTTCGCCGTGATGCTGGTCGCCGCCAACGCGCTTGGACTACAGTCTCTCGCCAACGTCTTCTCGGAGCTGGTGAGCTACATCCCGAGCGTCATCGCGGCGATCGTCATCATGATCGTCGGCATCGTGCTCGGCAGCTTCGTCGGCGGCCTGATCATGGCCTCGGCGGGCGGACTCCACGGGGGGCCGACGCTCGCTCGCGTGGGGAAGGGTGGAGTCGTAGTACTAGCCGTCTTCATGGCGCTCCAGGAGCTGGGCGTCGCGACGGAGATCGTCACGACCGCATTTGCAATACTCTTCGGCGCTATTGCACTGGCGCTGTCACTCGCATTCGGACTTGGAAGTCGCGAGCTCGCCGGCGAGGTCACGCGCAAATGGTACGGTCGCTACAAGGAAGAACGCGACAACATCGAGCGCGAGAATCGCGAGCTCGACAAGGCTGAAGGGATCGCGACGACGGAAGAGTACGTACGACCCACTTACGGCATTCGCAACACCGGACCCCACGACGTAGTCCGCCCGCCCGAGTGAGTTCCCCCGCCGCGGCATCACCTGGAGTGACGCCCGCGACAAGAGAGCTCGTGAGAGCGCTGTCGCTCCGCGATGCGATCGCACTCGTCCTCACAGTCATTGGAACAGGCGTATTTCTCAAGACCGCGCCAATGGCGCAGCTCCTTGGCAGTCCGTCGAAAGTCCTACTCGCCTGGCTCGCCGCCGGACTTCTGTCTCTCGCCGGCGCACTGACCTACGCCGAGCTCGGCGCGATGATGCCCGAGGCGGGCGGCGAGTACGTGTTCCTGCGTGAAGCGTACGGGGATCTTCCCGCGTTTCTGTTCGGCTGGTCGTCGGTGATGCTAATCGCGAGCGGAGGACTCGCCGCGGTCTCGACGGCGCTCGCTTCGTTCCTCGCTTCGTTCGTTCCACTCAGCGCCGTCTTTACCACTCACGACTTCCACGTTCTGGGTCAGGTTGTACACTGGCGACTTGGCATCCAGCAGATCGTTGCGGTCGCCGTGATTCTCCTCTTTTCCTGGGTGAACGCGCGTGGCATCCAGATAGGCAGCAGAGTGCAGTGGGTGGCGACGGTCGCCAAGCTGGGCGGGATAGCGATCATCGTGCTCGGCGCGTTCCTCCTCTCACGCTCGGGATCGTGGCAGCATTTGAAGACCCCCGTCACGGCGACAATCGCGCCGGCGGGAGTGGGTGCGTTCGGCGCGGCGATGCTTGCGGCTCTGTGGGCCTATCAGGGATGGTCGAACGTCCCAATGGTGGCGGGCGAGATCGAAAAACCGGAGAGGAACGTCCCACGCGCCCTCATCTTCGGGATGCTGATCGTGATTCTCGTCTATCTGGTCACGAATCTCGCCTACTTCTACGCGTTGCCGTTCAGCGAAGTGATGACGGCCAACTCGACCGCGTACCGTGATGCGCTTCCCGTTGCGGCCAAGGCGGCACAGACATTCTCGTCGTACGGAGCGCAGATCGTGTCGATTGCGTTCATGATCTCGGCGATTGGCGCGCTCAACGGAATCACGATGATGAACGCGCGCGTTCCGTTCGCGATGGCGCGCGACGGACTCTTCTTCGGCCCGCTGGCGAACTTGAGCGCGACATCGAGCGTACCGGTCAACGCGATCTGGTTTCAGGGAATCTGGGCGTGCGTGCTCGCGCTGTCCGGCACCTTCGATCAGATCACGACGTCGGTGATCTTCGCTGTCTGGGTTTTCACCGCGCTGGTCGGATCGTCCCTGTTCGTGCTGCGAAGAAAGCTTCCCGCGTCTCCTCGCCGGTACCGCACGCCCGGTTATCCGGTAGTGTCGGCGCTGTTCGTAATCGTCGCGCTCTGGCTGGTGGTCAATACCCTGACGGCTTCGCCCGTGGAGTCCGCGGTGGGCCTGTTTTTCATCGCTCTCGGCTTGCCGTTTTTCTTCTACTTTCGCGCGTCAGGCTGGATAACAAGAGCGCGAATGAAAGAGAGGCCGCATTAGGTAGATTTCGGTTCGCTCAAATCGTCCCGGCCAGATATTGTTTCCGAATGCGCTCCGGGTGGCGTTCGATCGCATACCGTAACATGGTGCGCGGCATCTGTTGATAGTGTTTCTTCAGGAAACCATCCAGCGTCTTACGATCGCGCTTTCCCACCTCGCGCAGCATCCACCCGACTGCCTTGTGAATCAGATCGTGCTGGTCGCGGAGCAACAGCGCGGCGATCTTTAGAGTGGGGCGAAACTCGTTGCGCTTGATGAAGTGGAAGGTCGAGACGATCGCGATGCGCCTCTCCCACAGATTCTTCGATCGCGCCAGCCGCTCGAGTAGCGCGATATCTCCCGGCTCCAGGTGGCCGCCGACAATGTCCCCTGCCGAAGCGTCGACCAGATCCCAGTTATTGATGTGTCGCGTGTTCGCGAGATACGCGCGATGAATCCCTTCCCGTCGTGAATCATCGCCTCGGTCGTACGCCTCAACGAATAGCATCAGCGCGACCAGGCGCTCTTCGTGCCACGGCGAAGACAGCAGCTCGAGAGTGGACGCGTGGTCGAGCCCGCGGTATTTGCGTATGAGGGTACGCATGACGGGCACCGTGAGGCCAAGGAACTTGTCGCCCTCGCCGTACTGGCCGGGTCCGGTCTTGAAGAAGCGTTGAGAGTGCACACCGCGCACTGGATCCGCCAATTCGTGCAGCTCGGCCCGAATCGCGGCGAGCGTTGGAGCCCGGATCGATGTAGGCGGTGGAGAGCCAGGAATAGTTGTGTGAGCTGAACCAGTAGTCTTCGCCTTCGAAACCGACGCGCCTGTGGGAGCGCGCTTGGTTCTACCATCGCGCGAGCTTTTCACGGCGAGCGCGCGGCGCCGTTCACGATCGCGCGCGCCACCGCCTGCTGAAGTGGTCCGACATCGGGGAAATATCCCCTCGCATCGGTGCCCATGTTCTGTCTGTTCGTGAGCAGTACGATCGACAGTTTGAATTGGGGAACGCCGGCCACATAGGTGCCCGTAAAGCCGGTGTGCGAGAAACTCCCCGCTGGCAAATAACTGGGCGCCTGCCAACCGAGGTAGTTCTCGTATTTGTCGCGCGTCAGGAACCTGTCGATTACTTGAGACCGAATGTACTGTCGCCCGCCGTAGCTACCATGGTTGTTCAACAGATCGAGCAGCACGCGTACATCCGCGGCAGTCGAAAAGAGCCCTGCATGACCGGCGACGCCGCCGTTCGCGTAATACGAATTGCCGTCATCTACCTCACCGTTGAGGACGTACTGCCTCCAGCCGTTCCATGCGGTCGGATCTCCGAGGTACCGATAGCCAAACGTCGAATCGTAGACCATGTGCTTCTCGTAGACGTTCCCCTGTTCCGTGGCCGCGAACTCCGTGAAGCCATGTGCTTTGGGATTGAACGTCGTCGACCGCAACCCGAGTGGCCGATAGAGATTCTGCTCCAGGAACGCGTCGAGACGCTGGCCGCTCACGCGCTCGATGACGTCGCCGAGCAGCATGAAACCGAGGTCGCTGTAGTGCCGCGCGTCGCCGACGCCCCATTGAAGCGGCATGTCACGAATGACGCCGTAGGTCTGAGCGGTATTGGACGCGTGATAGTACAACGGCTGCCACTGCACGAGTCCGGCAGAATGTGAGAGCAGGTGCCGGACAGTGATGCTATCGAGGTGCACCCCGCGAAAATCAGGGAGATATCGCCACACCGGAGCATCGAGCTCGATCTTCCCCCGATCAACAAGGAGCATCGTCGCCATGGTAGTTGCCATGACCTTGGTGACCGAAGCCAGATCGAACATCGTGGTCGTTCTCATCGCCGGCGGCGACGGAAGTCGATGTCCTTGATAATCATTGAACTGCGCGTAGCCAAACGCGCGCTCGTGAATCACCCGCCCATCCTTCGAGACGAGAAACACCGCGCCGGGAATCAGTGTGCCGATTGAGCTGCCTATCAGGGAATCAGCGATCGCTACACCGCGCGCGAGCGCCGGATCAGGAACACTGGCAGAGCCAGCCGGGGCGTATCCTCCGCAGCCAAACACGGCGGAAGAACCCACCGTTGCTGCGAAGAGAAGTCGAAATCGTATCATGTAACCAGAAAGATCCGCCGGGTCTCCGGTGATTGGCGAGGAGAGTGGAGTCTAGCGGGGACGGATGCGCAGCGCACAAAAGCCATGCGCTTTCACTTTCTTGACGAAAAGTGAACCGTTTCCGTTTAGATACATGTAACCAGCGCACGCGTTATCCGGATCGACGTATGCGGGCTCCAAGCGGTAGTCTGGATGGTCTCTCGCCTTCGGCAGCAACTGGCGGGGCACCCTCTCCACGTAAGCCTCACTATCGCCCGGGCCAAAATTGACCACAATCAGGAATGCTTCGTCGCGCGAAGACCTTAGCCACGCGGCGATCGATCCGGTGGTGTCGTTTGTCTGTAGCAGCGCTAGCGGGCCACTATTGAGCGCGGGATGCGCGTTTCGCAGCTGAATCAGCTTCCGATAATGATTAAGTAATGATTGACGACTCGAATCCTGCGCCGCGACATTCTTCGTTTTCCAGTCAGCCTGAAGCGGTTCCCACGGTGTGCCGGTCGTGAAGCCACTGTTTGGCGCCGAGCTCCACTGCATTGGCGTCCGGATCAGCTCATCCGGTTTCGGCCCGACCATTCCAATTTCTTCGCCGTAGTACACGAACGGCATCCCTGGCAGCGTCAACAGCGCGCTCGCCGCGACTCGCGCTTTGGCCGGATCCCTGAGGACGGTCATCACTCGCGGCTGATCGTGATTGGTAAGAAACGGCGACCACCGTCCGCTGGGAAACTTCGCATTCGCCTGGGCAACCGCCGTGAAGAACCCTCTCGCGTCGCCGGTCTCCGCCGCGTGCATCGTCGCCCTGGCAACTGCAAATGCAAAGTACGAATCGAGCTGGTCGGGATAGTAAGTCGCCATAACCTCCGGTGACTCGTCTGACATTTCCCCGACGGAAAATGATTCTGGGGCTTCCGCTCGAATCGTGTTGCCCAACTGGCGAAGCACATCGTGCGTCCCGCGCGAGTGCTGAAGCTGATCGCCTTCCTCGACGAGATACGGGATCGCGTCGAAGCGAAATCCATCGGCGTGCATGTCCTTCAACCAGTATGTCAGAACCTTTTGCACTTCGGCGCGCACTGACGGGTTCTCGTAATTCAGATCTGGCATCTCGTGCCAGAACACACCGTAGTAGTACTCGTCACGGACCGGGGACTTGTGCCACGCTTCTTGTCCCCACGGTCCCTTCTGAGCCGGGAGGTTCTTCGACCAACGATACCAATCGCGATATGGACTGCCCGGATCGCGCAGCGCCGCTTGAAACCAGGGATTCTGGCTGCCGGTGTGATTGGGAACGAAGTCGACGATGACGTGAATCCCGCGTTTGTGCGCTTCGGTGACCAGATTCCGAAAATCATCGTCAGTTCCGTACCGTGGATCGACGTGGTAATAGTCGACCACATCGTACCCGTGATAGCTCATCGACTTGTCGATCGGCATCAGCCAGATGCAGTTCGCGTGAAGGCTGGTGGTGCTGGCGGGATTTCCATCATTGATGTAATCGAGACGCGCTGTCAATCCGCGCAAATCTCCGACGCCATCGCCGTCGGAATCGTAGAACGAGCGGACGAACACCTCGTAGCACACACCGTCGCGCCACCACGCATTCGAGTTAAGCCGGATATCCGCAGCCTGTGTCGACCGTGCGCCGTTGGAACACGCGGCCACCAGGCCCGCGATCAGAACGAGGACCAGTCGAATCCTGAAGCTGTGTGCCGTTCCCCACTTCCCCCTTCCCGCATCCCGCTTCCCGCTCTTCATCTCTTTCGAGGATCCCAGACGGCCACGCCCACCCGCGAATCCGCCGTTCCGTAATACAGGAACCACCGACCGTTGAACGGGACCAGCCCTTCCACGAACGTCGTGCCGTCCTTGTACTGGCCGGTGCGCTCGTAGTCTTCCGTCGGTTGAATGAATGGCGCGTCGGACCGCGCGATCAGCTTGATCGGGTTTCGCGCGTCGAAAAGCGCCTGACCACCGGTGTAAACGCGCTGTGGCAATCCCGCCTGTCCAAACTTCCCGCTGTTGCCCGCGTTATAGATCAGCAGAATCCCCCGCTCCGTCATGATCGCCGGCGGTCCCCCCTCGACCAGCCACGAATCGAAGTATCCAGCCCGCGGTGACAGAACTTTCAATACCTTCCCATCACTGTCCGCGAGCGGCGTCCAGTCGATGAGATCGTCGGATGTGGCGATCAGAATGTCGGGGACGTTGAAGTACATCCAGTACTTCCCATTCACCTTGGTGGCGATCAGCCGGTTGCCCTGGACCCTCGTGAGAATCGCGCCCGATTTCGTGTCGAGCTTCAGGTACTTTCCGCTGTCAGCCTTGGCGAACGCAGGTCCACGCTTTTGCCAATGGACGAGATCCTTCGATGTCGCGATCGCCAGGCGAGGTACGTCGCGGTTCCATTGCGTGTAGGTGAGAACGTAGGTGCCGCTATCGGTCTCGACGATTCGCGGATCCTCGACGCCGCCCGTCCACTCGTATCTCGCCTGCACATCCTTGTCTGGGTACAGCACCGGCGCCGGCCTGCGGGTGAATCGCAATCCGTCGCTGCTTTCCGCGAGGCCGAGACGCGACGTGTGAAATCCGATCTCTCTCTTGCCCGTCGCATCCTCGGCCCGGTAAAGCACGTAGACCTTTCCGTCCTTGACGACGGCGGCGGGGTTGAAGGTAGCGAGCTCCTCCCACCGGACGACGCTGTCGCTCATGGGAGAGAGAAACGTGGCCGCTCCATTTGGCGCGATGATCGGATTGACCTGGCCCGGCTTCTCGAACGGGCCGAACATCCAGTCCGGCCGCTGCGCCTCCGCGGATACGCTCAGTGCTCCAAAAAGGATGAGACCGACAGGAGCCAGGCGATTGCGCATCCGCTGAAATGTGCTCCCTCTGGTAGAGGTCCGTTAGGCTGCACCCCTCGGCCCGTTGCGTGGTCAGGCTGGCGGCCGTCATTCCCCAGAAGTATTACTCTCAATTGCGGGTTTGCATGAATCAAAGAGGATTCTCTTTCGTGCGCTCGTTCTTCGTTGTTCTGGCGTCCATCGCCGTTGCTGCAGCCTGCTCCCCGACACCGCCCGCGCCCCCTCCGGCGCTGAAGGTGGTTCACGATACCGTAACGGTTCGTGACCCCGAACTGGACAAGCGGGTCTCGCGGCTCGAGCTGCAGCTGCTGGCTCGTGACGCGCAAATCGAAGATCTCCAGGCGCGCCTCGAGGACACGCGCGCCGAAGTAGTACGCGCGATGGCAAAGCTTCAGTCGGTGGCGAGCCGCGCCCAGGCCGCGTCGGCAATGGCCGAGGCAGAAGTCGCTCTTCAGACGATGAAGTCGGGCGTCACGGCAGATCCGCCCGAAGCTACGCAGGTCACCCGGCTCGTTCGTCAAAGCGCCACTGAATTCGACAAGGCCAACTATGGAGGCGCGCTCTATTTGGCGAATCAAGCCAAGACCGTAGCCTCGTCATATCGGGGACGCCTTGGCGTAAACAGAGAGGGAGCGCGTCCGGGAGAAACGCTGTTCGCTGTCCCGATCAAGCTGAAGACGACGAGTCGCGGGAACGTTCGCGAAGGTCCGGGCACCAACTTCGCCGTCTCGTTCACGGCTGATCCCGGCAGCTCGGTCATCGGCTATTCCTACGCCGATGAATGGGTTCGCATCAGTGATGACGGCGGACGAACCGGGTGGATTCACCAGACGCTCGTCGCGCGACCCTGACAGCTATCCTGTTTTCTTGAGCTTCCGGGCGCGCACCGTACGGTCCCGCCCTTCTCTCTTCGCCTGATATAGCGCTTCGTCGGCGACAGCGATGATCGCCTCTGCATCGTCCGCATCTTCGGGGAAGCTCGCGACGCCGATGCTGAGGGTCATCTTCCGTCCATTGAACTTCTTCGCCGCCACGCGCGCACGGATATGCTCGGCCGTATCCAGCGCATCGGCGATCGCCGTGTCTGGAAGCACGATTACGAACTCTTCACCGCCGTAACGCGCGCAGCAATCGACCTTGCGGGTCGATTCACGCATGATCTCCGCGATCATTTGCAGCACTTCGTCGCCGGCCGGATGCCCGAATGCATCATTGTACTGCTTGAAGTGATCGACGTCGCCCACCAGCACCGAGAAAAAGTGCTTGCCCTTCTTGAACCGCGCGACTTCATTATCGAGACGCTTCATTAGAGAGCGGTGATTCGAGAGGCCGGTGAGGCTGTCCGTCGTCGAGAGCAACTCGAGCTCCTCGTTCTTCTTTCGCAGCGTCTCGTTGATTCTATCGAGCTCGAGTCGGCCCTCGCGCAGGCGATAAACCATGTGGTTGAACACATCGGTCAGATAGCCGACTTCGCCGCCGCCCGGTGCCGCCGGGAGATCAACTGCCAGATCTCCAGCCGCGACTTCACTGGCCGCTTTCGTAAGTCGGTCGAGAGGCCGGGCGATAAGGCGCCCGAGGCGGTACGCGGAATAAGTCACAACGACGAGCAGGAACGCGATCACCAACAGCGCGACATCGCGGAACCGGCGCACCTGGCCAAAAGCCGCTTCGCCAGAGATCTCAGCGATTACAGCCCAGCTCACCTGCGGGACGTACTCGAGGGTGCCGATGACATCGCGGCCGCCAAAGCTCGTATAAGCAAACGGGGCGCGGGCGCGCTCTTTGAGCTTCTTCATCGTCGAGGAGGGCATCGGATTCTTTATCATCCGCGCGGACACTCCGTCGGAGCTGGCTATCGCGCCCCCCTTGATGCTGACGAGATGGATCGCACCGGTGCTATCCGGCGCGAAGGATCGCAGCAGCATTTGCACCGGCGCGAGATTGAGCTCCGCCGCGAAGGCGCCAAGGAGCCGCCCGTCGGCGCGTTGGGCGGGAACGGCTACGATCAGCTTCGCTCTGCCGGACTTCGAGTCCCAGTACGCGTCGCCGACGATCTGATTGTCTGATTTGAGTGCCGCTTGCCAATCAGCCGGAAGAGGGACCTTCGTGACCTCGCCCGCGCTGGTGGCGATCACGTTTCCATCGAGGTCGAGCACCATGAGCTTCTCGAAGTCGCTGAACCGCTCATGCAGCGAGACGAGATAGTCACGCAACCGTCCTTCTGTGGGTGAGCCCGGCGCGTTGCGCGAGTTATGTTCGAGGGTGATCACGACCTCGTCCGATCCCGCGAAGACGCGCAGGTCGTACAGCCGTTCTCTCAGCCAGACGCCGGTTGCGCGAGCGCTCTGGGCGCTGCTCGACAGCAGATCTTCATCGATTTTCTTCTCGAGCGAACGGCGATTCTGTGTGTAGAAAACGCCAAGCATGGTGCCCGCCGGCAGAAGCGCGGCGGCCACCGCGAACGCGAGAATTCTGCTGCGCAGGCTCTCGAGGCGCGGAAATGGGAGGGGGAATTTATGACGCGCACGCGGCGTGGTTTGAGCCGCGCTCGGAGCAGCGTTCATGGTTCCGGGTTCTGATGTCGGTTCGGGCATCGTCTATAGACGACTAACCTCTCGCCGGGCTACCGAGTCCTCGGCGGGGCAATTTCGCAAATTGCCGGATTCTTCGCGCAAACGTTTGTCGCCCGACTGCTCACAAACATTGCTGATTCTGGCCATTCGCCTACACCGATGTAACTCTTGAGCCAGCAATGGGTTATCGTCTAGAACCGGCGGACTCCTGGCGCGCTCCAATCCGAATGATGTCCGCCATCTCCACGACATGTGCCGGATATCCCTTTCTTGCCACCGCGAGCATCGCGCGCGAGAGCTCTTCGGTCGTGGTAACCACTGTGGGCGCGAGATGCCTCAGGATCGGGTAGATCGGCTTCGTAATGGCGTAAGCCACGTTGTACCAGCGAGTCGATGACCGAATTCCATGAAGCGGGATCACTATTCCAGGTCGAAACATGTATGCTGCTTTGAACGGTAACGAAAGCAGCGTGTTCTCCGTCCGTCCCTTCACTCGAGCCCACATCACCCTCCCTCGTTCGCCGCTGTCGGTGCCGGATCCCGATACGTAAATGAAAGTCACGTTGGGGCTCGTCCGCAGAAGAGTCCTGGCGACGCCAATCGTCAGGTCGTAACTCACGCGAGTGTATTGAGCTTCCGTCATGCCGAGCGCCGAGACACCGAGACAGAAAAAGCAGGCATCGAAACCGGTCAGTTGGTTCTCGATCGGAGCAAGTGTCATGAGATCGGGGCGAATGACCTCGGTGAGTTTTGAATTGGTCTGACCCGTCGAGCGGCGGCCAACGGTGACCACTCTTGCCACGCCAGGATCGAGGAGACACTCGCGCAGGACGGCCTGGCCGATCATTCCCGTCGCACCAAAAAGGAGGACGTTCACGGCGCGCCGTCCAGGAATTCGACCACGCCCGTCTCCAGTGAATACTCGGCGCCGACGACGACCAGGCCCTGCTCGTGAATCAGCTCCTCGAGGACCTGTGAGCCGTGGCGCAGGTGGTCTACCGAAGCGCGGATATTGGCCCGGCCTGCTTCTCTGACCAATGCATCGGAATCGTGTCTGAGCTCGGTCCTCAGAAGTCCCTCGACGGAAGGGCGCACCCGGTCGACGATCGATCGCAGGTTGTGCGACTGATTCTCCGTCGGCGTCCTCAGCTCTTCGAGTGTCGCCAGAATCGCGCCGCACTGCGAGTGGCCAAGGACGACGACGAGTCGCGTGGAGTATCGTGCCGCGGCGAATTCGACGCTGCCGACCTGGGAGGGAGCGACGATGTTGCCGGCGACGCGAATGACGAACAGATCGCCCAGTCCCTGGTCGAACACGATCTCCGCCGGAACGCGCGAATCAGAGCAACCGAGGATGATTGCGAACGGCTGTTGCCCGCTGGCGAGCTCGACGCGGCGAGTGTGACTCACGAATGCGTCCGATCCGCGCACGTTCGCGGCGAACCTGAGATTTCCCTCTCGCAACCGCTCGAGTGCCTGGCGTGCCGGTACCATCAGTTAACGGTCCTCGCTACCGAGCGCGGGGAGGTCAGGTCCAACGCCCGTCATCCTTTGGTTCTTGGGGCAGGACGCTTGGTGGCCGCGCCAAGGCGATCGGGATCTGCTGCTGCAGGATCGAACCAATCGTCCCGGATATCGAGGCGAAGCGTGTAGGCACTGTCGGACGCGAACTCCTCACGGATGAGAACCACAGAATCTGGCTGAGCCGCAGCAAGCTTTGTTTCAACCAGGCCGGCGAGTCGCGCGAGATCTGCTAACGAGCCACGGATCGATTGGCCATCGAATCCTGCCTCCGGCCACGTCATTACTTCCAGAGATCCGTAAGGCCCGTAATGTTCGCGTTCCGATTGCAGATCGTGTTTTGGCTCAGCGACGTAGTCGAGCAGAAGGTCACGAAAGCGAAGCAATCCCTCTCGGGACCCTGTCAACGTCCAGGTCCTGTCCCGATCGTCCAGCTCGCAAAAGAAGCCGAGTCTGCGCCACTGCTGCTTGATCTGGTCGGTCGTCAATTCGGCCGCCGGGGACTTCTCGGCCACCGATCTGCGCCGATACAGGATGAGACCAACCGCGAACAGTATTGCGACGAACATCAGGAAGCGCACGTGAACCCTCCAGGCATGCGCTAATCTAGCTTCCTTTGCACAGGCGCAGATGACCGCCCAGGCACGTCACCCGTAGACGAGCGGCCGTTTGCCTGTCTGACCAATCGCAGCTAAAATATTCCGGTTCGTGCACGTAATGAGCTCGCCACGCTTCCGGACCACCGATGCGAAATCGTGCTACGAGGCTTTACAACATCCTCAGGCTGCTCCCGCTCGCCTGCTTCGCGCTGACCGCGAGCGCTTCCCCGACGGGTGCGCAGGGCCTCCGCGACCGGATATCGGACCTGTTCATCTTCGGGCCCGGACAACAGCCACTTTTCCTCGCCGGATCTGGCGACCCGAACAATCCCGCGTCATTGCAGGCGCACGGCCTCCATTTCATCCCTTCATCGAACGCAGAGAACGGATCTCTGATCGCATTCGTTACCGATGCGCTCGGCTCCAGTGTCGCCAACATACCGATCGGCTCTACCAGCGGCGGCGTGACATTCCGCTTCGAGGGGGGAGCACCCGTGGCAACTTCCACGTCGGCGGGACCGATTTTCGCCGAGCGTGCACAAACATTGGGGCGGGGGCGAGTGCTGGCGGGCATAAGCAGAACGGGCTTTAGCTTCGCCACATTGCGCGGCGTGGACATGAAGAACATCGATCTGACATTCACCCATCAGAACGTCAACTTTCCAGGATGCGATGCGCAGTTCGGGGGCGACTGCTCGCTGTACGGCGTGCCGGTCCTCGAGAACGACGTGATGGATTTCCATCTGTCGATGGATCTCAGCGTCCAAGTCACATCGATCTATGTCACCTACGGTGTGTCAGACCGATTGGATTTCGGATTGGTGGTGCCCATCGTGCAAGCGGATTTTCGAGGTGAGAGCGAGGCCCAAATCCGTCCGTTCGGCGGCACGTCCGCGGCGCATTATTTTGCCGGTACACCGACTAATCCCGTTTTGACGGCCAGTAGGCAGAGTCTCGGCTCAGCGGCTGGTCTGGGTGACGTTGCGCTACGAGCCAAGGTGAACCTGCGAGAGACGCCCGACGCGGCTTTCGCATTTCTGGTCGATGGCCGCTTTCCGACGGGTAGTGAGAAGGACCTCCTCGGCTCGGGCAAATTTGCGGGCCGGGCGCTGTTGATCTTCAATTCGCGGTTTGGTGATTTCTCACCCCATCTCAACGCCGGCTATTTGCACCATGCCGGCCAGCAACAGAACGACGCAGTGCTCGGGACCGTTGGCTTCGATGATCGTATGGCTGAGGGCGTTACTCTCGCGGCGGATCTCGTAACAGAGCTCCAGGTTGGTGACAGCAAGCTTCACCTCCCTGGCATTGTCACCTATGACGCGCCGTTTCGCCGGACATTGAATCCCACCAACATCCCCGACATTCGCGACGATATCGTCAATGGCTCGTTCGGCGTCAAGGCGACACCCGCCCGCAACACGACGTTGGTCCTCAACACGCTCTTTCCATTGAATCGTGGCGGATTGAGAGCAAATCTCGTTTACACCGCCGGCATCGAGTACACGTTCTAGCTGACTGCTGGCGGGGACGCGCCGATCAGCGCACCGATACCAGCCGCCACGCGCTACCCTCGTGTCGAAACGTCGCCGCCAGGCTCACGGGCAGGCGCTGTTCCCGGTTTTCGATGTTTACGTAGTCGAAGCTTCCCACCAGGCGGGCATCCGCTGATGCGCCGGTAGACTCGAGATTCGTTATTCGGAATGTCACGTTGACGTTTCGCGCGTTCTGAAAGAACGCCTCGAAGTTCCGTTGCTGGTCCGACGTCAGGCCTGGATTGACACGGCGGATCGCACCTATATCTCGCGACTCGATTGCGCGAGCGTACGCTTCCACAACGGGCGCGATGTCGGCGGCAGTGGCCGCCGCCGGAGGGGCCGGCGCAGTTTCCTGTTTTGGCGGTGTGACGACCGGTGCCGTGGTTACAACTTGAGGCTGTGACGGCACGCCGTCCTGTCGCACGGCGTTCGTCGCGGGCAGGTCAATTCGCGGAGCTGGTGCGGCGGCCACCGGAAGTTGAACAGCCTTGGACGGGGTTTTGGTCGCGGCACCAGCGCGCGCGTCACGTTGGGTAACGGAGGTCTTTTTTTCCTGGCGCACCGACCGCTGGACGGAGGATGACGGCTGGGTTGAGGCCGGGCCGTTTTTCGCGGCGGCAGCGGGAGTCTCGGCAGGCACGGCCTGAGGCGATGTTGGCGCGACTGCTTGCGTCTCTGCTGGCGCTGGCTTGTCCGCCGCTACCAGCTTTGCCGAACCTGATTGCGAGTACCGCGTCCAGGCGATTGCAATCAGCGCCACCGCGGCGAGCGCTCCCACACCCGCAAAGGCCAGGTTTCGCGCTCGCGTCTGCGATTTCTTTCTGGACATCTCGATGGCGCTGGCCACTGAAGCGCTCAACGAAACCGACGCCGGGTACGATGGCCCGCTCAACTTGGATCGTACGCTGGTCAGATCATTGGCCATTTCGAGCGCGCTTGCATATCGCTCGGACGGTTCCTTTGCCATCGCCTTGAGAACGATGCGATCGAGCGCGGGCGGAAGTCCGGGCACGAGCTCGCTCACTGGCCGCGGCTTTTCCGTTATGATCTTGAAAAACAAATTCTGCAGAGTGGGAGCGTCAAACGGCTTCATCTGCGTAAGGATCTGATACAGAACACCGCCCGTCGCGAAGATATCGGTAGCGGCGCTGGTCTTTCCTTCCGTGATCTGCTCGGGAGCCATGTAAGTCGGCGTTCCAAGGATCGATCCAGTGCTGGTCATGCTCGATGACGCGAGATGGGCCACGCCGAAGTCCATTATCTTCGCGCGCCCGTCCTCGCCGACGCGGATATTGGCCGGCTTGATGTCTCGATGCACGATCCCACGCTTGTGAGCGAATGCGAGTCCCGTGAGAACATCGATGATGATGTCCAGCCTCTCCTGCAGCGAAAGTGGCTTACCCGACTCGATCAGGTGCTCGAGATCTACGCCCTGGACGAACTCCATTGCGATAAAGAGGTGACCGTCGGCCTCTCCCAGATCGTAGATGCACACCACGTTCGGGTGCTGGAGCGATCCGGCCGCCTGCGCCTCGTGCAGAAAACGCTTGCGGAGGTCGTCCTGCCGCGCGATCGAATCATTCATCACCTTGATCGCGACGGCACGGTCGAGGACGGAATCCTGGGCCCTGTAGACGACACCCATCGCGCCCTCGCCTACGAGCTCGAGGATGCGGTATTTCCCAATCGATGAAAAAATCTTGGGGTCGGCCATGGCACCAGTGTTTTTGCAGCGACGATAGAGCCGGACGGCAGGAATATTCAGCCGGCAACCCAATACAGCAACCAGTTAGACCCACCGAATCTTCGCGGGCAACTCTAGAAAGTCACCGAACCTTTGTACCGCCGCGGTAACCGCTCGTCGCTCGGCCTCGCGCAATCGAATCAACAACCTTAGCTCGATGACCGCCGTTCCTTTGGCAAGAGTCCGCCTCCATCCTCCGACAATCTGCCCGTCGACGATAAGAACATTCCCCGAAAGACCATCAGTTCTTGCCTTCGCCTCGGACGCCCTGAGCCTGGCGACGAACGCCCTGCGATCCTTCAGGCCGATGAAGTACTCGTCGTAGTTCGGCAGCAGGTGCGCCAGGACTGAAGAGCTGCGCCTGGCGCGGTACCCGGGCGCAGACCAGTACGATCGATGATCGATCGACCCGTGCTCGAGGTGTGACGCAGCGGCGTCGACACCCCTCTTTGCATCCGCTTTGGTGAGTCCTGACCACCAGGCGAAATCGTCGACGGTCGCAGGTCCGCGGGTCGTGAAGTATCTCCGCGCGAGCTCGAACAATGCGGCGTCACGCTCCAAAGCGGTCGGCCCAACTACGCGCTCTTCGAAGAGGGCATACGTGAACTGCTTCCCCCGGCGTGCACCGCTGCAGATGACTCCATCCAACTCGGCGCGCATAATTATGGCCGCGAGGCGCTGCCGATTACTGACCTGAATTTTCGCATTCCCGAGTGCAAGTCCCAGCTCAGCGCGTGTGAGCTGCTTTCCACCTCGAAGCGCCTTGGTCAGTACGATTCGGCCGCGACGGGCCACGACGTCATCCACTTCAAGCCAGCGATACCAGTACGCGTTCGCTGTGTGGACTCTTGGTGCTGAGAGAGCCAGCATCCAGCCGAGATCGGCTGCCGCGACAAAATGCCAGGTCGGACGCAGGATATGAGTGCGAACGATCGTTCCGTCGTCGATCTCCTTTTCGATTTCGGCATCGGTGAGGCCGCGCGTACGCTGAGCAAGCCCCCACTTCGACCCGGCGTAATCCTGCGCCTGCACTGCACCCAGCATCGCGACGACCTCAGTCGCCGTTTCAAGCGTGGGTTTCACGAGTCCCTGGCGGACAAGACGCTGTTTTGCAATGCCCCGTTCGATCATCCGCCACATCATAATGCCCTTCGTGTCACCAGAGAATTGACCCAAATCATTGCTACTGCTGAGCTTGGCCTGCTCACAATTTTGCGAATCATAGTAGACGCAAACGACCCGGTAACAATTCGTACACCTAACCGCTTGCCCTATAGCTACTTACGGTCAGTTGCCAACATTGATTTAAACGGGTCGCGAGGCTACATTGAGGCTACTTCAAGCGGAGGCTTTTTTGGCCTCCCACCCCGCCTCCGAACCCAGTAGCAACGACCGGATTTAATGACGGCTCCGAACAACAGAGAGCGCATCCTCCCGCGACTCATTCACGAAGAAATCAAAGAATCGTTCATCAATTATTCGATGAGCGTCATCGTCTCTCGCGCACTCCCGGATGTGCGCGATGGACTCAAGCCCGTGCACCGCCGCGTGCTATACGCGATGAACGAGCTGGGACTCGTTCCCGGCCGCCCCTACAAGAAATCCGCGACCGTCGTCGGCGACGTACTCGGCAAATATCACCCACACGGCGACCAGTCCGTGTACGACGCGCTCGTGCGCATGGTGCAGGATTTCTCGCTTCGGTATCCGTTGGTTGACGGCCAGGGAAACTTCGGCAGCGTCGATGGCGATCCTGCCGCCGCGTATCGCTACACTGAGTCCCGACTCACCCGTATCGCAGTGGAGATGCTGGCCGACATCGACAAGAACACGGTCGATTTCTCGCCGAACTTCGACGACAGGCTTCTCGAGCCGAAAGTTCTGCCCTCGGCGATTCCGAATCTTGTCGTCAACGGGTCTTCGGGGATCGCCGTTGGAATGGCGACGAACATCCCGCCCCATAACCTCGGGGAAGTAGTCGCCGCGCTGACGGCATTGATCGACAATCCGGAGCTGACACCCACCGACATCAGAAAACTGATCAAGGGCCCCGATTTCCCCACCGGCGGCTACATCTATGGCCGCGCGGGAATCAAGGATTATCAGGAGACGGGACGCGGCCGCATCATCATGCGCGCCCGCGCCGTGATCGAGGAGAAGGAATCCTCGAGCAAGTCGCAGATCGTGGTCACCGAGCTTCCCTACCAGGTCAACAAGGCCAAGCTGATCGGGGACATGGCGGAGCTGGTGAAGGAAGGAAAGCTCGAGGGAATCAGCGCGCTCCGCGACGAGTCCGACAAGGACGGCATGCGGGTCGTGATCGAGCTCAAGCGCGATTCTATTCCGCGCGTGGTGCTCAATCAGCTGTACAAGCACACAGTCATGCAGTCGACGTTCGGCGTCATCATGCTGGCGCTCGTGCCCGATTCGCACACGACCCAGCTCGTGCCGAAGATCATGCCGCTCAAGGAAGTGCTCCAGCACTACATCGAGCACAGGCACCAGGTCGTCGTCCGCCGCACCCAGTTCGAGCTCGACAAGGCCCTCGAGCGCGAGCACATCCTCGAAGGTCTAAAGATCGCCGTCGACAACATCGACGCGGTCATCAAGCTGATTCGTGCCGCTGCAGATACTCCGACGGCGAGCGGACAGCTGCAGAAGCGGTTCAAGCTGAGCGAGCGGCAGGCAGAAGCGATCCTCAACATGCGCCTGGCAAAACTAACGGGACTCGAGATCTCGAAGCTCGAAGAAGAGCTGAAGGAAGTCCTGGCCTTTATCAAGGAGATGAAGGACATCCTCGCGTCGAAGCCGCGCCGGCTGAAGATCATCCGCGACGAGCTCCAGCAGGTGGGGAGCAAGTACGGCGACGAGCGTCGTTCGGAAATCACGAGCGACGAAGGCGAGTTCACGATCGAGGACCTGATCGCCGAAGAGGACATGGTCATCACCATCTCCCACTCGGGCTACATCAAGCGCACTTCGGTCTCGACGTATCGCAAGCAGCGTCGCGGTGGGCGCGGCCTCAGTGGCGCGGGGCTCAAGGACGAGGATTTTGTCACGCGCCTCTTCATCGGCTCGACGCACGACTACATCCTGTGCTTCACCGATGACGGCAGATGCTTCTGGCTGAAAGTTCACGAAGTGCCTCAGGCGGGACGCGCGGCCAAGGGAAAACCGATCGTCAACCTGATCAACGTCTCACCCGAGACGCAGATCAAGGCGATGGTTCCCGTGCGAGAGTTCTCGGAAACGCAGTTTCTTCTCTTCTGCACCAGAAACGGAACGGTGAAGAAGAGCGCCCTATCGCAATATTCGAATGTTCGTCAAACAGGCATCAAAGCCATAAAGATCGACAAGGACGACGAGCTGATCGACGTGCAGGTGACCAGCGGCTCGAACGACATCGTGCTCGCCACGCGTCATGGCCTCTCGGTCCGTTTCCACGAGCAGGACGTGCGCGAGATGGGCCGCGACACCACGGGAGTCAAAGGAGTGGAGCTGCGGGAAGGCGACTCGGTAATTGGCATGGTCGTGGTCAAGCGCGATGCAACGCTCCTGGTCGTCACGGAACGTGGCCTTGGTAAGTGCTCGAACATTGCTGATTACCGGGTGCAGAAGCGCGGTGGAAAGGGAATCATCACGGTCAATAGAACCGAGAAAACAGGTGATGTCGTTGCCCTGATGGAAGTTCTGCCGGCGGATGAGATAATGATCATCACAAAACATGGTGTGATCATCCGTAGCTCCGTCTCTCAGGTGAGGGTAACGGGGCGTATCGCGCAGGGGGTGAAACTCGTCAACCTCGATGAAGGAGATCTCGTGACTGCCGTCGCCCGAGTGGTACCGGAAGATGAGGACGAAGGGGCGGAAAACGGCATTCCTGCCACCGACACCGAGCAGGTCGAGGCCCTCACCGACGAATGAGAACCAAGCGTTCCGACATGGCACACCAGCTCGAGGAAATCGAGAAGCTGCGCTCGGCGCTGCGTAAAGCAGAGGCCGAAGTGCAGCGCCTGCTCGACGAAGCTGCAGCCCGCGGAGCGCTCGTGGACATCCTCCACGATGTCATGGGCTCGCTGTCCATGGGCGAGCTGTTTCACATGCTGGCGCGCCGTCTCGCGCGCGCTCTCAATCTCAGCCACTCGTCAGTGATATTCGCGAAGAGCGGCGATCAAATGGGAACTGTCGCGTCGGCACACGAAGATCCCCAGCTGGAGAATCTTCAGGTCGAGCTCGACAAGTATCCGGAGATCGAAGCCGCGCTCGCGAGCGAGCAGCCGGTTCTGATTCCGGACATCTGGCACTCCGACGCCTACAAGGAGCTGCGCGAAGCCTGGGAGAAGGACGGCAGTGTCATCTCGGTGCGCTCGATCATCGCGCTACCCTTCCGGCTGGATCTCGATCGGACCGGTGTGTTCCTCCTCCGCCGCACTGCCGAGAAGGCGTCGCTGAACGAAGCCGACGTCGACTTCGCGGAGACGGTGGTCAAGAGCGCCATGAATGCAATGCGTCGCGCCCACATGGTGGAGGTCACGCAGGCCGACAACCTCCGCCTCGAGGCGCTGGCGCGCACTGATCCGCTCACGCAGCTGCTCAATCGGCGCGCGCTGCTCGCTCAGCTCGGGACGGAAGTGGAGCGCACGCGCCGCTACAACGCGCCGCTCAGCATTCTGATGATCGACGTCGATGAGTTCAAGGATGTGAACGATACGTTCGGCCATCTCGCCGGCGACCAGGTGCTGGTGGAAGTCGCGCTTCTGCTCGCCCGCACCGCACGCAGCGTCGATTCCGTCGCCCGTTATGGCGGCGACGAGTTCGTGATCGCCGTGCCCGAAACGGGCGAAGCCGGCGCGATCGCGTTCGCGGAGAGACTCCGTGACAAGATTCAGGCGCACGAGTTCGACATCGGTAAGGGCGACCCCCTCCGGCTCACCGTCAGCATCGGTGTCGCCGATTTCCCCGAGGCCAAGGTCGAGACAGCGGAAGATCTGCTCGACTGCGCGGACCGCGCACTATACCGTGCCAAGGCGGGCGGACGTAATCTCGTCTGCGTCTAGGCGGGAAGCGGGAGGCGGGAAGCGGTGAGAGGGAAGCGGGAGGGGTAAAAGCCGTTTAGCTTTTTAACTCACTCCTGGCGCTGTCGTCACACTGACGCCTGACCACGTTCGCCATCCCCGCCAATGCTCAAATCCCTTCGATTTCGCTGGCCCCGCTTCCCGCTTCCAGCTTCCCTCTTCCCGCTTCTTCTCGCGGGCTGCGTCGTCGACTCCGGAAAAAAAGAAACGACCGCTGACACGACCCATCTCGCCCCGGTTGTGACCGTGACGCCGGTGAACCGCGGCGCCCAGGGAATAGCCGAGCGGGTGTTGTGGACGTTCTCGCCGGACAGGAAAGCGGTTCTCGTGGTCGCCGATCCAGGCGGCGTCGAAAACGAGCCGGTTCCGAATGGGTTCTTCTTCGGCGACGAAGCGCGCGGATTCCAGACACAGATGGACAGCGTGTGGGACATCGCGCCTTCGCCGGACTGGAAATGGATCGGGTTCGGACGCGCGTACACGGTTCTTGGTGGCGCTGGAACCGGAAACGATCTGCTCACGGACGTTGCGCGCCGCACCTCGATCGATACGGCGACGCTCCGCGCCGGCTCGTTTTCCTCGAGCGGGATGTCACTCGCCCGGGCCGTCGCGCAGCCAGGCGTCATCCATATTCCGGAGAATCCGCGTGCACAGGCAGCGGCCGACAGCGCCGCCCCGAAACTGTTTCCGGTCGCCCGCGGCTGGCGCGTTCGCTGGACCACGGATGGCTCCACGCTGGCACTCGGCAACAGCCCCGCGCGCGCTCTGGATGACGAGCCGAGTCAGACCTGGGCGGCTCTCGACCCGGTGACGGGTGCGCTGCACGGTACGCTGCCGTCGAGCGCGAAGCTCGCCGATGTGAAGTTCACGGGCGGCCCGACTTTGGACCGGTCGCTGACGATCGACATGAATCAGTCGCCGCCGATTCAGATCCAGCGCGGCAATCAGACTTTCACGATCCAGACCGTGCGCGGAGTGATCACGATCGTGGAGCCGCCCGGAGTGGGCAGCACGGGGGCGCAGCGAGTTGTGGGCGCCGGAGTTGCGCTCGCTGCTACTGCCGGAGGCCGGTACATCGTCGCAATCGCGCCGAAGCAGAGTACCGATCCGAATGGGATGGCAATAGAGCCAGTCGTCTACACGGTTACCTGGTAGACTGCTTCGAATTGCGCACTTAGTTCTCAGTTCGCAGCAACTAACGTCCGATGCGCCTCAGCTCGACGAGCAAGCAGTGATCCTGAATGACGTCGATGCCCGCGCGCGCGAGCTTCTCTGCGGCGTCGTCGTTCCGGATCCCGAGCTGAAACCAGACTGACTTCGGTTTCTTGGCGATGATGTCATCGACGTGCGGTGGGATGTCCTTGGGACGTCGAAAGACATTGACCATGTCGATGCCGCCGGGAATGTCGGTGAGCCTTCTGTACACTTTCTTGCCCATCATCTCGGTGAGATCCGGGTAGTAAACCGGGACGGGGACGATATCGTATCCAGCGTGCTCCGCGTGGTCGGGAACGTAGTACGCCGGCTGGTCCGGATCAGGCTTCATCCCGAGCACGGCGATCCGATGCGTGCTCTCGAGCAGTGTTTTTATCTGTGCGGGCGTCTCAATGAGATGATCCCGCCAGTTCTCGCCGTCAGTTTGTGGTGTCATTGCTTGTTCTAATTGCTGGCTCATTTGTCACTCGACAATTGCGCTGATTGGAAGCTAATCACGTTCACACTGCTGCAAATTGGGCGCGCGGGGTAACGGGAAGCAGGTCACGTCCGTAAATTGCCACAGCAAGTCCAGTTCAAGAAATCCGGAGATCCACAAGTAATGCGAATGTTAGTGCTTGGCGCGGGGCTACAGGGCTCCGCGTGCGCGTATGATTTGCTGCAGAATCCCGAAGTAACGGAAGTTCGCCTGGCCGATCTGCATACCGGCCATCTCGCGCAATTCCTCGCGCCATATTCCGGCGAAAGGCTGATCTACACGACGCTCGACGTGCGCGACAAGGAAGCGGTGCTCGCGCTGATGCGACAATCCGACGCAGCGATGAGCGCGATCCCGTACTACTTCAATTTCGAGCTTGCCGCGATTGCGGTCGCGGCCGGGATACACTTCTCGGATCTGGGTGGAAATACCGAGATCGTATTCAAGCAGAAGACGCTGGACGAGGCGGCGAAGAAAAAGGGAATCACCATCATCCCCGATTGCGGTCTCGCGCCCGGAATGGTGAACATTCTCGCCGAGCACGCGATCCGGCAGCTCGATGCGGTCGAGACCGTTCGCATCTACGTTGGCGGACTGCCGCAGCGTCCGGAGCCGCCGCTCAATTATCAGATTGTCTATTCACTTGAGGGAGTGCTCGACTATTACACCACGCTCTCCTGGGTGCTGCGAAAGGGCAAGCGAACGCAGGCAAAAGCCCTCTCGGAAATCGAGGCCGTCAACTTCGGCGGATCATTGGGCGAGCTCGAGGGATTCCACACCGCGGGCGGCCTGTCGACCATGGCGTTCCGCTATGAAGGAAAGATTCCAACGATGGAGTACAAGACGCTTCGCTACCCCGGTCACGCGCGCATCATGGAAGCGATTCGTGAGCTCGGTCTGCTCGATTTGAACCCGGTAGATGTCAAGGGAGTCAAAGTCGTTCCACGCGATCTCGTCGTGGCCGCGATGGGTCCGCGTCTCACCAAACCGAATGCACGCGATCTCGTCGCGCTGCGCGTCTACGCCGAGGGCACGAAAGACGGAAAACCGAAACGGATCGGGTGGGAGATGGTGGACTACTACGACGAAGAGAACGGAATCAGTGCGATGGAGCGCTCGACGGGTTACTCACTTTCGATCACCGGGCAGATGCAGGCCCGCGGGGAAATCGGAAAAGCGGGCGTGTTCACTCCGGACGAGGCGGTACCCGCCGAGAAGTACATTCGGGAATTGGCGGCCCGTGGGGTGATGATCCGGGAAATGCGCTAGGGAAGGCAATCGCAGACTGACAAACTACGCTGCTGCCCGCTGCCCGCTGACTGCTTCCCGCTCTCCGCTAAGGACGACGGGACAGTTCTTTGTCGTTAGCGTGAAGCCCTTTCCGCGATACCTCTTGAACCAAAACTGCCAATTCGAACTGTCCGGTTGCTTCAGCGAATAGCGGGCAGCGAACGGCGGGTAGCGGGAAGCAGCGTAGTTCTGAGTCGCGGATGAGGTTTTAGTGTCCCGCGAGCAAGTACACCGCCGCGAGCGCGAGAAGAAAGTACGGCACGAGCGCCGCCGCCCCGGCGTAGTCTTTCGATACCCGCTGGCCGAAAAACAGCGCGACGATATTGACGCCGGCGACCACCGCGCCGAGGTACGCCACTGTGCTGTCGTGCGTCACGAACAGCAGTGCGCACCCGACGCCGCTCAGTGCTCCGGCTGAAATCTCGAGGACCGTGATGACAGCGAACATCGGCCCGACTGTGCCCGCCAGTGGGCTCTTCGCGAAATGCTCATTGAGGTACTCGCGATTTCCTCGTCGATCCACGACCTTGTCGATGCCCGACTGAAGAAACAGCACTGCGAGAAAGGCGGAGACCAGAATCTGCAGAATGTAAAATGCAGCATCGGGTGAGTGCACATTTGGCATACGGTTATTGTAGCACGATCCAGCGGACACTGTCCAATCCGGAAATCCGACATGATGAGACGCGACCTACCGAAAAAAGCATCTGTCTTCGTGGCGTTGCTCTTCGCCTGTCAGACGGGAGTACCGGTGCCTCGCGCCGAGGTCGACGCTTCACAGCAGCTCGTCGTGGTGATCACTCCCGACTGGACATCCACGCTAGGCACGCTGGCGCGATTCGAGCGCGCAACGCCAACGTCTGCCTGGAGCCGGCTCGAGTCCCCGATTCCTGTCGTGGTCGGACGCACCGGCATCGCCTGGGGCGTCGGCTTCGAAGGCGTTTCCACTGAAGGTCCGCAGAAACACGAAGGGGACGGAAAAGCCCCAGCCGGCATTTTTCCGCTCGACACGGCGTTCGGTTTCGCACCGCGTGATTCGATGCCGAGTGTGCGACTTCCGTACGTGCAATTGCTCCCCACCACCGACTGTGTCGATGATACCGCCTCGGCCCACTACAACACGGTTGTCGACAGGGCAACGGTTCCGCGCGTCGACTGGAACAGCGCCGAGCACATGCGGCAGGTGTCGCAGTACAAGATCGGAGTGATCGTCGGCTACAACGCGTCACCGCCGATCAAGGGCCGCGGCTCCTGCATTTTCCTCCATGTCTGGGCCGGCCCGGATTCGCACACCGCTGGATGCACTGCGTTCGATGAGACGAAGCTGCGTGAGGTGATGCTCTGGCTCGACCCGCGGAAACGGCCACTACTGGTACAACTCACGGCAGACCAATACAAAAGGCTTCAAGCGGGTTGGAGGCTACCCGGTTGAATGACAGCAACTTAATAGTCGTCAGTTGCAGTTTTTGCGTTTTGCAGGCGATGCGATTGAGCCGAACCCGGTTACATTGCCGCGCGCAGTCCGAACCTGATAGTTCTTCCCGGCACGACAGTGACGTTGTCTGGCTCGCCGTGTTGGCGGTTGAGGAGATTCTCGCCGCTAACGTTCAGCGAAAGTCCGCGAAAAACGGTCCGTCCCACACTCGCGCGGAGGCGGGTGACGCCGCTGTACTTCAGCCAGAAGTTGCGCAGCTGCTGGCCAACCAGCTCCGCGTCGGCCTGCGTGGAATTCGAGAATGCGCCCGCGAGCGCTACGCGATCGTAATCGATCCAGTCCCACGACCGCGACGCCGCTACCGAGCCGGTCCACCCGCCGCCCATCCACGCGGCCGACACGCCACCTGTCCTCGCCGGCACTTCGAGCATCCGGTCGCCGACACGCAGATCGCCAATGTAACCCGTCGCCACCTGCCTTACCCTGCTATCGACAGTGGAGAACGTTCCGCTCAGCGTCAGGGAGGCGAGGTTCAGGTCGCTCTTCAGCTCCCAACCGCGATTGGTGATTTCACCAACGTTTTGCAAAACGTATGAAATGCGCCTGTCCTCTGGCGGGTACGGCTGTTCATGGGTGTCTCGATACTCGCTCTCTGGCGTTGGTGCTTGAATAGGGCTGGAGGTCGTGTACGCGACGCGCTGAATGAGTCCGGACGCGAGCTGATCGAAGCGCGTCAGCTGCACGCCAAAAGTCTTGCCGATGAAGAGATCCATCCCCGTTTCAATCCCCGCCTGCTCCTCGGGCGCCAGATCCAGAAGTCGCGCCTCCCTGCGCGGATCGAACCATGAAGTCTCCCGAATCGGCGTCGTCGCCGGACGAATGCCGCGACCGTATGCCGAGCGGAGCTTTACTGTCAGAGGCCCGTAATCGCGCATCACGGCGGCCCCAATCATCGGCAGCACCGACACGGTTCGGTTGCTGTTAAATGCGTCGTTGCGCTCGACGCGAAGTCCCCCGGTGAGATAACCGGCGTCTCGCCAGGAAACGTTCGCCTGCCCGACGGCCGCGCTCGTCCACCGGCGCACCACCGACGACACCGGGGTATTGCCCGTGGTCTGAATTGAGGCCGTTTCGGGCTGAGAGCGGAAGTCGAGCAGTGAGTTCTCGCCGGCTAAGGTCAGCGTCGTCGCGAGATTATCCGCGTCACCGAGCCTGGCGACGCTGCTCACTCGAAGGGTCGCGAGATTGGCGTTCCCGCCCGCCGTTCCGAGATCGGGTCCCGATGCCGAGGGAAGAGGCGTATGATAGTCCGCGAGATTCGAGAGCCGGCTTCCATCGAACCCGGCGACTATCGCGTGGGTCCACCGCTCACTCTGAATGAATGTCGCGCTGCCGCCCAGCGTGTACTCCTGGACGGATTGGGGTATCACCTGTCCCGCACGTGAGGCACTCACCGAATCACGAAAGAGCGGACTCGACGGATCCGCTGACTCGCTCGCGAAAACTCTTCCCGTTCCGGTCGCGATGAATTTTGACCGCACTAACCGGAATCCCGTGCTACCCGTTGCTTGACGCAGAAACGCGCCGGGCAGATACTCGCCGACCCCACCGGACGTGAATGTCGCGCTGCCGGACTGAGCGCCCGATCCTTCACGAACCGTGATCGCGTGATCCTGCGTAATGGCCGAGCGAGGCATGTAGGCACTCGACGCCGCCCCAACCGCCGTTCGTGCCACCGTGCTCGGCCCGCCGTTCGACCCATCGTGCCGCGTCACGATGTTGATGACGCCACTGATCGCGTCGGTTCCGTAAAGCGCCGCACCCTGCGGACCGCGAATCACTTCGATGCGCTCGACGGTCTCGGGCGTGAATTGGGTCAGTAATAGAGGATTGGCGAGCTCGATTCCATCAACATAGATCTTGGGATAGCTGGATCCGAACGAGCTGGTTCCGCGAATGCTCCCGTAATGCGCGACCAGCGATGTCGGCGCGCTCTGCCAGACCCAAAGCCCGGGCACCAGGTCGCTCAAAGCCTGCGAGAGATTGCCCCCCGCGTAGCGCGAGAGCTGAGCGCCGCTCACCGTATTCATCGCGACAGTGAGACTGCGGGCAGGAGCCTCGATCGCGCTGCCCGTCACGACGACGCGGTCGAGAACGCGCGGCACACGCTGCGGTGGGTCGGTGCCCGGTGTTTCCGAAGGTGTCAGCACGACGTGCTCGCCCCCGGCCGCAACGGGGAGAACCGGAGTTCCGCGCAGCAATAATCCCAACGCCTCGCCGAGCGGAATTGAATCGAACGCAGCGCAGACTCTGCTGTCCAGCGGGATCGCTTCCGAGGCGTAGGAGAGTCGGATGCGCGCGTCCGCCGAGACTCGATCCAGCGCGTCGCGCAGTGAAATATCACGCACGTGAAGAGAAACACGCCGGTCGAGTGGAGCATTCCACGCCGGCAGCGCAGCCAGGAGTTCGCTCGATAGCGAGCACGACTGGGCGCGCGCGGGCGACGCGACCAACGACAGCCCGGTAACCAGTAGAACGATCGTGCGTCGACCGCCCGATCGCCTGCCGGTTACGAAGCGATCGGCGCTAGGGGTGAGCCCCAGACGGAGCCGCCCGATGAAGAATCGCGACGTTTCCCTGTCGCTCGATGCGGGCACCGAGCGAAAGAGCGATGACATTGAGAACTCGGTCAACCGGCTCACCAGAAAAAGATGCCGTCAGGTGAAGATTCGCCAGCGATGAATCCGCCACCCTCAGCCTTACTCCATACCAACGGTAAAGTTCTGCTCCTACAAGAATGAGCGGTGCGTCGCGGAAGACAAGGCGTCCCTGGACCCAGGCAAGGTCGTCGTCGGAAACGGCTGCTCTTTCCACAACCACCATACCCTTCATGTCTACGGTAGCGCGATCGCGCGCGTTGAGAACCGCCGAGGCGGCCGGATCCTGATCCCCCGCTCCGAGGGCCACAGACCCCGAGTCCACTACCACGCGGGTGCCAGCACTGTCATCGCTCTCTACGGCAAAAGCGGTTCCGACATCCATTATCCTGAAGCTTCCGGCCTTGACGGTGAATGGATGCGCGGCGTCGTGCACCACACTGAAGTAGGCGACTCCGTCAAGCCTCACGAGGCGGTCGGCCTCCTGATCGCCGAAAACGACCACGAGCCGGCTGGTCGGACCGAGAAGAACCTTGGTTCCATCCTTCAGCACGAGCTGGCGACGCTCGCCGACTGCGGTGGCGAACGTCTGACCGGCGGCATCGCGACGCGAGCTGCTAATGCTCTGCCAGAGCATCGTTCCCCCGACGATGACGATCGCCGCGGCGGCGATTCTCAGCAGCGCCACGAAGCTCCGGTCGTTCCCGGTTTTCGCCAGGCGCGGCGCGAATGGAGTTACCTTCGAATCGTCGAAGCGCGATTTCACGTCGATGAGCGCGCTGTCCAGGTCGATCTCGGATGAATCCTCGCGGGCT
>WNGI01000433.1_pt1 | contig 32502 bp, 32 predicted proteins | sample 5400621 | NCBI WGS metagenome assembly WNGI01 (sample SAMN13153374, study PRJNA577476) | soil metagenome | isolation source: 20 cm soil or saprolite under Garry oak tree replicate 1 | place: USA:California | collected 2016-06-15
TCGATCGGGAAATACCGATACGGAGTCTGAACCCAGTGATAGGGGGCAAGTGCTTGAATCTCGCGCGCCAGATCCATGCGTCTGGCATGCCCACCCACGTGTTCGATGAGCGAGTTCGAGAAGACGAGATCGAATCTCACCGGCGCGCCGAGCGCCTTGAGCACCTCCTGCGCATTGCACGCGTCGCCGAGGATCGGTTGCAACCAAGGTTCGTCGGACTCTCCGGGCTCGAGCAGGTTCACCACGGTGACGTGACTCGGACGGATGGGCGCGCGCAGCCATGACTCGGTCGTGCCACCCAGATCGACGACGGCCATGTCGGTGATGTCGGGGAAGGGATCGCGAACGACACGCCATCGGCGAGCCCGGGCCTGCCCACCCAGCGAGCCGGGCGTGTCCACCACCAGCCGCCGCAGCGCCGAACCGTGACTTGGACGCGAGCCAGCCTGCCGATCAACTGCGATGATCCCCCCGATTGGATACGCAGCGTCACATTCGGATCACCGTACGTCCGACGGACGGCATACCCCGACACGCCGAATCGTACTGCAGCCACGCGGTCGCATTCGGATCAAGTTCAGGACGCGATCCTCGGCACTCTTTGAGCGGCGTCCCGTCCAAATGAGCGATCTACTGCTGTGCGGGCCTGCGGGCCGCGGGTTTGGGTCTGAAGCCGCGTCTTTGTGGGGTGAGTGACGGGACTTGAACCCGCGGCCCTCTGGACCACAACCAGATGCTCTACCAGCTGAGCTACACCCACCATGTCCGGCGAGTGGGCAGAATGACCCGCTCGCCGAGCCGCGTCAGTCTACCGTGTCGGCCGAGTCGCCCAGCACGGCTTTCGCGGCGGCCTGCGCCTCGTCACTCGACGGGCCGGGCAGTGGCACGAACAGCGTCTGCCGGTAGTACGTGAGCTCCCGGACGCTCTCGTGGATGTCGGCCAGCGCCCGGTGCGCGAGCCCCTTCTCCGGCTGCGCATAGTAGACGCGGGGATACCAGCGGCGGGCCAGCTCCTTGATGGACGACACGTCAATCATCCGGTAGTGCAAATGTGCATCGAGTGCGGGCATGTCGCGGGCGATGAAGCCGCGGTCGGTGGCGATCGAGTTGCCGCACAGCGGTGCCGTCCTCGGATCGGGCACATGCGCCTTGACGTACTCGAGAACCATGCGCTCGGCTTCGCCCAGCGTGACCGTCGAGGCCCGGACGGCATCGGTCAGGCCAGACGAGGCGTGCATCTCCTGCACGTAGGGCACCATCGTGTCGAGGATGTCGTCGTGGGTGTGGATCACGATATCGATGCCGGCGCCGAGCAGCTTCAACTCGGCGTCGGTGACGAGCACGGCGATCTCGATCAGGGCGTCGCGGGTCAGCTCGAGCCCGGTCATCTCGCAGTCGATCCACACCAGCCGGTCATCGCTCATGAGGCAGTCACGGTGGCAGCGTAGCGGCCCGCACTACCGTGGTAGGCGCGCTTCGCGGAAGGAGTCGATCATGGCGACAGAGTTGCTCACCCAGCAAGCCGTTGACGAGCGACTGGACGGGTTGCATGCCGGCTGGTCTGGCACGGCTGCGGAATTGCGCCGCTCGATCGAATTCGCCGACTTCCCGACGGCGGTCGAGTTCGTCAATCGCCTCGCCCCGATCTGCGAGGAAATGGACCACCACCCCGATCTGGCGCTGCGCTGGCGATGGGTAGACGTCGTGCTGTCGACGCACAGCGCCGGGGGAGTGACCAACCTGGACGTCGTCCTCGCCGGTCACGTCGACGAGGTCGCAGCCGGGCTGCCGCAAGCCGGCGGCTAGCTGCCGAACATCTCGGCGGCGGGCCCGGGCAACGTCGTCTGCAGGCACGTCGCGCAGGTGCGTGGCCATGCCCCAGCGATGTCCGAACGGGTCGATGATCTGCCCGAACCGCTCGCCCCAGAACGTGTCGCCGAGCGGATGGAACACCTCGGCGCGCCGCATACCGAGTCCGTCGCCCGCTTCAACGGCGGCTTCGGTGCCGCGTTCGAACACCTGGCCGCCGTCCCACTCGACGTCCTGCGCGGTACTGAGGTGGACGCGAGCGAGGGCAACGAGCACCGCATGCGGCCGCGGACGAGCTGACCATGACCGAGCACCGGCGCGAGCCGCCGCCGGGCGCCTGGCTCGCCGAGGCAGACGCCGAGACATTCACGCTGGCTGACCCCTGACCCTCCGCGGCGCGACGAGCACTCGCGTGCCACGCGACGGCGCCAGCGTGATGTTGCGTCCCTTGGCCACCTCGGGACGCGCGCGATCGGGCCGGATGTCGTAGCGGCGCAGCATCTCGCGCAGCACAACCGTCGCTTCCATCAGCGAGAAGCCGGCGCCGAGGCACCGGCGCACACCGCCGCCGAACGGGATCCAGGTGTTCGCGGCGGGCTGCGAGCCGAGGAAGCGCGACGGGTCGAACTCGTCGGGCGACGCGTGATGTTCGGCGTCGGACTGGACGAGCCCGATCGTCGGCATCACGGTCACACCGGCGGGAAGGACGTGCCCGGCCACCTCGACCGGAGCGGTCAGCCGGCGGGCCACCTCGTAGATCACCGGGCGCAGCCGCAGGGACTCCTTGGCAACCGCTTCGAGATAGGCGTCGTCGCCCTCGTCGGCCGCCTGCTGCGCGCGCTGCATCAGCGCAGGCCGGCGAGCCAGCTCGTGGATCGCCCAGGCCAGGGCGGTCGCAGTCGTCTCGTGCCCGGCGAGCAGCAGGGTGACCAGGTTGTCACGCAGTTCGGCGTCGCTCAGGCCGTCGCCGTCGGACGTCTTGAGCAGCCGGGAGAGCACGTCGGTGCGGTCGGTGAGATCGATACGCCGCCGATCGGCGATCTCGGCATACAGCAGCCGGTCGAACCGTGACTGGATGCCCGCGAACTGCCGCCACGGCCAGAACCGCTGCAGCTTCGGGTAGAACCACCCGATCATGACGACCGGGCTGATCGTGACGACCTGGTCGACGACCGGGCGCAGCTCGGCGAGACGGCTCTCGTCGGTGACGCCGAAGACGACCTGCAGGATGACTTCGAGGGTGAGCGCACTCATCCGATCGTGCAGCCGGAGCGGCTCGCCGGACGGCCACCGCTCGATCTCGTCGCGAGCCAGTTCGGTGACGAGATCCTGATAGCCGCGCAGCGCGGCGCCGTGGAACGCCGGCATCAGCAGTTGCCGCACCCTCATGTGCTCGGACTCGTCGAGCAACAGCACCGAGTGGTGGCCCATGATCGGGCCGAGCAGGGCGTTCCCCTCACCGGCGTGGAACGTCGCGGGCTGACCGGTGAACACCGTGCGGATGTCGTCCGGACGGCTGAGCATCACCAGGCGGCGCGAGTGCGGCGCGATCCGCAGCGTGAACGCGTCGCCGTAGCGGCGCTGCATCGCGGGCAGGTAGCGGTGTCGGTACTTGCCGAACAGCACTGTCTGCACGGCGACCGGCAGGCGCGGCCCGGGCGGCAGGCCGTGCACCGGCGCGCGCAACGTAGCGGTCATCTGACGTGCTCCCTCGGCGGCGGTGCGGGCGGCCAACTCCTCGATTTATACGCGAGCGACCACGTGATGCAGCGGTAACCAGTGCGCAACTTATCCGACATTGCCTGGCAATTGGCTTCCATCGGGCAGACCCTTGCTAGGGGGACTCACGAATGGAGGCGACATGCGGATCAACATCGTCGTGCAGGGACGCCGGTGGCGGCGCCAGGTAGCAGCGCTGGGTGCCGTCGCCGTGGCCATCGCTACCGCGGTCTTCGTCAATGCGGCAGCGAGCCCGGCAGACTCGGCCAGTCCGAATCTCGAGACCGCGAGCGTCGCGACCCTCGACCAACTGCTCGATAGCGGCAGCATCACCAGCGTCGCGCTGACCAACGCCTACCTCGCCCGGATCCGCAGCCTGAACACACACGGCCCGGCGCTGAACGCGGTGCGGGCGATCAACCCGGGCGCCCTCGCCGAGGCCCGGGCAGCCGACACGATCCTGCGCTCGCACGCGGCGCACGGCCCCCTCGTCGGCATCCCGGTGATCGTGAAGGACAACGTCGACGTCAAGGGCATGCCCACGACGGCGGGCTCGGTCGCGCTCGTCGACTCGCGGCCGTCGGTCGACGCACCGCTCGTGACGAACCTGCGCAAGGCGGGGGCAGTCATCCTGGGCAAGGGCAACCTGACCGAGTTCGCCAACTTCCTGACCAACGGCATGCCGTCGGGCTACAGCTCGCTCGGCGGACAGGTGCTCAACCCGTACGACGCGTCGCAGACGCCGAGCGGTTCGAGCTCAGGTCCCGCAGCTGCGGCTGCGGCAGGTTTCGCGCCGCTCACCGTCGGCACCGAGACCTCGGGATCGATCCTCAGCCCGTCGGCGGCCAACTCCGACGTCGGCATCAAGCCCGCTGTGGGCCTGGTCAGCCGCACCGGGATCGTCCCGATCGCGGCGAGCCAGGACACCGCCGGTCCGATCACCAAGACCGTCGCGGACGCGGCCGTCGAACTGACCGCGCTGGACGGCACCGACCCACTCGACACCGCCACGGCAGCGAATCCGCTCGTCGGTCACGACTTCGCGCAGGATCTGCGGACGACCGCGTTGCAGGGTGCGCGGATCGGCGTCGTTGCGAGCCAGGTGCCGGGCGCGACCTCGGACAATCGCGCGTTGTGGGACGCGGCGACGGCAGCCCTCACTGCGCAGGGCGCGACGCTCGTGCCCGTCACGCTCGACACCGCCGGGACGATTCCGGGCGGCTCGACTGTGCTCAACTACGAGTTCAAGCGCGACCTGAACACGTACCTGTCACGCCTGCCGTCCGGCGCGCCGATGAAGTCCCTGGCCGACATCATCGCGTTCAACAATGCGCACTCGCAGGTCGCGCTGAAGTTCGGGCAGATCCAGGCGCTCATCTCGCAGGCGAAGGATCTCAGCCCGGACAGCGCGGACACCGCGAAGTACCTCGCCGACCGGGCGCAGGATCTCGTCGACAGCAAGGACCGCATCGACGCCGTGATGCAGGCGAACAACGTGACCGCGCTGCTGTTCGCGAACAGCGGCAGCGCGGGCATCGGGGCCAAGGCCGGTTACCCGTCCATCACGGTTCCGGCCGGGTATCAGGCGGGCAACCGGCGTCCGTTCAACATCGCGTTCCTCGGGCAGGCGTGGAGCGAACCGACCCTCGTCGGGTACGCCTACGACTACGAGCAGGCGACCCAGCTTCGGCAGCCGCCGTCACTGATCAACCCGACTCTGTTCCAGTGCGTGTCGGCGCCCAGCGCGTCGTGCGCGCCCTGAACAGCCGGTTGAGTAGCGGGCTGGCCACCACGAGGACGCCGGCGACCGCCGCCACGCCGACCAGCGCGGTCGGCAGCGTCGACGCCCCGGCGGCCAGCCCGATGAGGGCCGGCCCGAAGACGAAGCCGAGGTAAGCGAGCGTGATGACCGTGCCGGTCGCCGCGCCCTGAGCGTCGGGGCGCGCGCGTCCGGCCAGGCCGATCAGGATGGGCGCGCACACGCTCGTGCCCAGGCCGGCCACCGCGATACCGGCGAGCACCCATGGCGTGGTGTGCGCGAGCGCCGCAAGCACGCTGCCGCCCGCGGCCACCGCGGCGGACGCGCCGAACAGCGCACTCGGGCTCGCGACGGACGCGAGGTGGTGCCCGCCGAGCCGGCCACTCGCGGCTGCCAACGCGAACACTGCTGGAGCGAGCGCGGCGACCTTCAGCGACGCGCCGACCGTGGCATGCAGCTGGATGGCACCCCACGACTGCCACGCGTTCTCGACCAGGTACGCGAGGGCGGCCAGCGAGCCGAGCACTAGCAGCGGCCACGACCAGGTGACTCGCCGGCCGCCTCCCTCTGCCTCGCGCTCGACGGCGGGCGGCAGGCTCAGCCGGGTCGTCACGACGGCCACCGCGATCAGCACGGCGCCGGCCACCACGAGCGACCACGCCCGTCCGCGCCCGGCGTGGCTCAGCGCCGCGACCGCGAGACTGCTGGCCACCACCGCCGCCGAGAACAGCCCGTGCGCCAGGCTGACCACCCGCCGTCCGGCGGACTCGGCACGTACGGCTGCGGAGTTGATCGCCGCGTCCACCGCGCCGGAACAAACCCCGAGCAGGAGCAGGGCCGCCGACAGGGCCACGACACCGCTCGCGAACACCGGCACCACCGCGGCCAGGCCCAGTGCCGCGATCGACGACGGAAGCACCCGACGCTCGGCGCGATCGGTCAGTCCGCCGACCCACCGGATCGACAGCAGCGCTCCGGCGCCGATCCACAGCAGGGCCGTCCCGAGCTCGGCGTCGCTCAGTCCCGTCTCGACCTGCACCCGTGGCAAGGACGCGCCCCACGTCCCCCAGAAGGCACCGAACACCGCGAAGCCGACCAGGGCCCGCGCCCGTCCGGTATGCGCCACGACGCCCAGTCTCGTGCACCCGCTGCGCGCACCGGCGATCGGCACGAGTGAGATGAGTAGCTGTGACCGAGGCCGTGATGCGTTTCGAGGCGCTGCTCTCGGCGCCCGGACGCTCGCTGCTCGATCGCCTGGCGGCCGAGCACGTGCCGGCCGGGGACGCGCTGCGCCTCAACACCGCGCTGCGCCGCGAGTACCCGGCTGAGCTGATCGCGTCGGCGCTTATCCAGCACGAACTGCGCCTGCTCGCCGCCGAGAAGTTCAGCCGCGCCGCCGAGATGTTCTTCACCCGCCCCGGCCTGGAGCAGGCATCGTCGGAGGCGACGGCGGGCCATCGGGCGAGGCGGTTCGATCGTTTCGCGGACGTCGCGGACCTGTGCACCGGCATCGGCGGAGACCTGATCGCGCTGGCCCGGCAACGCCCGGTGCTGGGCGTGGACGTCGATCCACTGCATCTGCGGATGGCGCAGGTCAATGCCGCTGTATACGGCGCCGAGGTCCGGGCCCTTCGGGCGGACGTCCGGGACGTGGACCTCGGCGGCATCGACGCCGTGTTCGTCGACCCGGCCCGGCGCGTCGAGGGCGGTCGCCGGCTGGGCCCGGGACGCAGCGAGCCCGAACTGGACTGGTGCTTCGGGCTGGCCGAGCAGGTGCCGCACATCGGCATCAAGGCCGCGCCGGGCCTGCCGCGGGAGCTCGTCCCGTCCGGCTGGGAGGCCGAGTTCATCGCGGTGGACCGCGACCTGAAGGAGGCGGCGCTGTGGTCGCCGGCGCTCGCCACGGCAACGCGACGGGCCACGATCCTGCCGGGCGGGCACGTGCTGCTGCCGGATCCCGGACCGGACGTCGACGTCCGGGCGCCCGGCGAGTTCCTGTACGACCCGAGCCCGGCCGTCACCCGCGCCGGCTTGGTGCAGGAGCTCGCGCGCAAGGTCGGCGCGTGGCAGATCGACGAACGGATCGCCTTCCTGTCGACTGCCGCCGAGGTGCAGTCGCCGTTCGCGCGAACCCTGCGGGTGATCGAGTCCCTGCCCTGGCATCACAAGGCACTCGCGCAGAGCCTGCGCGCGCTGGACATCGGCGCCGTCGACATCCGCCGCCGCGGCCTGGCCGGCAACGTGGACGACGTCCAGCGTCGGCTCAAACTCCGCGGCAGCCGCAAGGCGACACTCGTGATGACCCGCGTGCGCAACGAGCCGTGGGCGGTCGTCTGCGTCGATCCTTAGCCGATCCGGATCCAGTACCGGCACTCGCTGTCGAGGATGTTGTCCAGCACGCCGCCGTTGGCCTCGATGACCCGCCGCGAACCTTCGTTGAATTCGTCGCAGGTGATCAGGACGTCGCGCAGGCCGAGATACTCGCGGCCGTACGCGATCGCCTCGGCGAGCATCGCCGTCGCGTAGCCGCGGCGCCGGTGCAGCGGCGCCACGTGGTAGCCGATGTGCCCGCCGCGCTCGGTCAGCGCGTGCGTGAGCTCGTGCCGGATGATCACGGTGCCCAGGTAGGTGTCGCCGTCGACATACCAGAGCGTCGACATAGGCACTCCCCACGCCACCTTCTGGTCGATGACGCGCTGCACGTACGCGCCGAAGTCGGCAGCGACCTCGTCGACGGGAAACCCGGGCGTCCACCCCTCGTCACGCAGCGCACGCGCTGCCTCGAGGAAGGACGCGCGGACCCGGCTCGTAGGTGTGATCAACGACGGCATCGGCCAAGCATTCCAGCCCGGCGTCGAAGCTGATCAACTCACGCCACTGCGAACCAGCCTGCGCGGCTGGCGGCGTCACGGCGGATGGTCGCCGGTCTGCCCGTCGATCAGCTCGCGCAGGATGTCCATGTGGCCGGCGTGCCGGGCGGTCTCCTCGATCATGTGGATCAGCACCCAGCGCATCGACACGGTGTTGCCGGACCACGACGTGCCGACCTCGTCGAGACCGACCTGCTCGATCGCCTGGTCGGCGGCCGCGCGAGCACGACCGTAGAAATCGACGATGGCGGCCGTGGTCTCGTGCGGCGCGGCCCGCATGTCGGCGTCGGGATCAGCCGGGTCGACAGCGACCGCCTCGGACGGGCGACCGAACGTCTCGCAGAACCAGCCGTACTCGACGGACGCCAGATGCTTGACCAGGCCGATCAGGCTCGTGCCGGACGGTGTCATCGGGCGTCGCAGCTGCTCGTCGTCGAGCCCGCCCACCTTCCACAGCACCGCGTCGCGATGCCGGTCGAGGCTGACGTGCAGGCTCTCCTTCTCACCGCCAGTGAACGGCACCCGTCGCATCATGCCCGCGAACCTAGCGGCGCCGTCCGACAGGATCAGTCAGGGCCGATGTAGTCGGCATTGCGATCGACGGTGCGATAGATCGAATCCGCGACGGGCCTGCGGATCTCCTCGGCGATGTGGCCGAGCAGGCCGGCGCAGCGCGCCAGGAGGGCCGTGCCGCGCAGCAACTCCGGCGGTAGCCCGAGGTCGGCCAAGGCGGCGCCGCACACGCCGGCGCCGTTGAGTGGCAACTGCTTGCCGAGGATGCCGGCGTGGACGCGACCGATCGCTTCGAACAGCGCCAGGTGTGGCCCGTAGACGCCCTCGGTCTGCGCGATCTCGATGATGCGCGGTGTGCGCGGGTCGCCGTCCTTGTGCACCGGATGACCGAGGCCCGGGATCGGCTGCCCGGTGGCCGCTCGGGCCGACACGGCCTGCTCGGCCAGCAGGTTCCACCCGACGTCGTCCGACGGCGGTATGGCGGCGGTGCGAAGGGCCTCGGCGAGGAAGCGTCCGGTGTCCTCGGTGACGCCGAGGTATCGCGAGCCGCCGCCGAGCAGGCCGGCAGCGAGCGCGCCCTGGACGGCGTCCGGTGCGCTCAGATAGGTCAGCCGTGCCGCGATTGCCGTCGGCGTGAACCCGTGGTCGGCGAGGGCGACCAGCACAGCCTCGAACACGCGACGTTGGTGCGCCGTCGGCTGCTGAAGGGTGAGCAGCCAGAACGCCAACTCGCCGAACGTGACCTCGCCGATCAGCTCTTGCGCCAGGTCGTGGCCGAGCAGCGTGATCGACGTGCGGTCGGACGTGCCGAGCGACGTCGGGAACCTCGGCACGGCGCTGTTGTCGTCGGGCATCGCGTTCACAACGCGGGATCATCCCACCGCCGCACCCGGCGTCACGGCAGCGAGGTCGGTATGGACGCTTTCGGGACGAGGCCCGACCCGGTGACCCGTGCTCAACTGTGCCGGCCGGGTGCCGATCTTGAGTGCATGGGACTTCGGGCCTGGAAGGTCTACGGGGCCGCGATGACGTTGATCGTCGGCGCGTTCTTCCTGTCCCCGGAAAGTGGTTCGCTTCCGGTCGTCTGGTCGGTTGCCGTCGGATGGTCGGGTGCCGCCGCCGTCGTTGTCGGGATCCGGTTGCACCGTCCGCCGGCCGCGGCAGCCTGGTACCTGTTCGCAGCAGGCGTGTTCCTCAATTCGAGCGGCATCGGCGTCGAAGCGTTCCTGACCCGAAACGGGCAATCCCTGGACCCGCCCTCGGTGGTCGATGCGTTCTATCTCAGCCTCTATCCCACCGTGGTCGCCGGTCTGATCCTGCTCATCGTGCGGCGCAAGGCTCGGCGCGAATGGGCCAGCCTCGTCGACGCCATGACGATCTCGACTGGACTGGGCCTGCTCGTCTGGGTGTTCATCATCCGGCCGTCCCTCGGCAGCCCGCTGCTGTCCGTGCTCGGCCAGGCCGTGGTCGTCGCGTACCCGATCGCGGACATCGTCGTGCTCGCGATGATCGTCCGGTTGCTGATCGGATCCGGTGGACGCGGCATGTCCTACCGAGTCCTCGCGGCGAGCGTGATCATGTTCCTCGCCGGCGACATGGGCTGGGCGACGATCAACCAACTCGGTCTCGAGCCCGGCCGCCATGAGAGCGCGCTGTTGTCGATGCTTTTCCTCGCCGGATACAGCATGTTCGGGGTCGCCGCGCTGCATCCGTCCGTCCGCACCGTCGCCGAGGAAGGCACTGCTCCGCAGTCGCGTCTTAGCCCGGCGATGCTGGTCGTGCTGACGGCCGTCTCGCTGATCGCACCAGGACTGCTGATCGTCGAGGTCGTCCGTCATCACATCGACGACGGAATCGCCATCGCAGTGGGGTCGATGGCCCTGTTCCTGCTCGTCATCGCCCGGATGGCTCAGCTGTTCCGTGAGGTCGAGGATCAAACGCAGCAGCTCAAGGAGCTGATCCAGGTCGACGAGTTGACCGGACTGCCCAACCGGCGGGCGTGGTCGATCGAACTGCCCCGCGCGATGGAGCGTGCTCGCCGCGGCCGGTCGCCGCTCTCGGTCGCCATGCTCGACCTCGACCGCTTCAAGCCGTTCAACGACGAGTTCGGGCATCCCGGAGGCGATCGGCTGCTCAAGACGGCGAGCGCCGCGTGGCTGGGCCAGATTCGCGACAGCGATCTGCTGGCCCGCTACGGCGGCGACGAGTTCATCCTGTTGCTCCCGGACGCACAAGGCGAAACCGCGATCGACGCCCTGGACCGGCTGCGCGCCGTCACGCCGCTGGGCCAGACGATCTCCGCCGGGCTTGCGTCATGGGACTTCGTCGAGACGTCCGACGAGCTGATCGGACGCGCCGACCGCGCCCTCTACCAAGCCAAGAAGGACGGGCGCAACCGAACGACGATCGCGCCCCCGCCAGCCGCAGCCGTGCCGCCGCGCCCCGAGCGCGCAGCGCAGATGGCCTAGCTCTGCGTCTTGGTGGGCTGATCGGCCGGCTGCTCTGCCGGGCGTGACACCGGCTTGGCGACCGGGTACTCATGGCGGAACTCTGGATGGTCGTGCCAACAATGATCATTGAGCTCGGTGATCCAGTCGAACCGCAGTTCGCACTTTGGACACTGGTGGACGGTCATGACTCACCTCGGCACATTGCACGTGCCACGAAGGCGCTGGTGCCGTCAACGCTAGGCGTTGGAACGGCGCACGGCCAGTGCCGCGCTACTTCGGTGGCAACGATTTGGCGTACGTGACGCCACGGCTTATCCACCGCTCCAGCTCGTCGTCGGTCTCGATCGCATCGGTGTCGATGCGCAGCCAGCCGTCCATCTCCCGCCCGCGCATGACGAAGCGCCGTGCGTGTGCCTCGCTGACCAGGGCGTCGGTCTGGACCGGATCGACCCGCAGGAGCAGACCGCCCTGGCCGCTCGCGCTGACGGCCATGTTGCCGTTGATGAGGAAGGCGAGGCCGCCGAACATGCGTTTCTCGGTCAAGCCCTTCTCGCTCTGGACATGCTCGCGGACGCGGTTCGCGAGCTCCTCGTCGTAGGCCATTTCGCAAGTATCTGCTCCCGTACCGACAGCGAGCGGGCCGGACTACGTTATCCGGATGCGGGTGGCGACCTGGAACGTGAACTCGGTCAAGCAGCGGGTCCCTCGGCTGTTGCCGTGGCTGGATCAGCGCAGGCCGGACGTCGTGTGCCTGCAAGAGACGAAGCTCGCCGACGCAGCGTTCGCCGATCTGCTCGACGCCGAGCTCGCGCGCCGCGGGTACGCGATCGGCTATCACGGCGAGGCGCAGTGGAACGGGGTGGCGATCCTGTCGCGGGTCGGCCTGGACGACGTCGTGACCGGGCTGCCCGGTGCACCTGGGTTCCCCCGTCCGGAGGCGCGAGCCGTTTCGGCTACCTGCGGCGGAATCCGCATCCACTCGGTGTACGTGCCGAACGGGCGCGTCCCGGACTCCGAGCATTACCACTACAAGTTGGCCTGGTTGGCGGCGTTGCGCGAGGCCGTAGCGGCCGGCCCGCTCGACGCGATGGTGTGCGGCGACATGAACATCGCGCCGTCCGACGCCGACGTGTTCGACCCTGCCGCGTACGTCGGCCAGACCCACGTCACCGAGCCCGAGCGCGTGGCGCTGGCTGAGCTGCAAGGCCTGGGTCTGCGCGACGTCGTGCGCGATCACTGGCCGACCGAGCGCGTGTTCACGTACTGGGACTACCGGGCGGGCATGTTCCACCAGGATCTCGGCATGCGCATCGACCTCGTCCTGGCCAGCAGCGCGGTGGCCGGCCGGGTCGCGGCAGCCTGGGTCGACCGGCACGCCCGCAAGGGAACCGGTCCGAGTGACCACGCGCCGGTGATCGTCGACCTCGACGACGCACCGGACGGCGACATCGGGCCGATGGTGCCTCCGCCGTCAGCGCCACGCAGCACCCGCCGCCCGGTGAAGCTGCCGCAGTCGAAGTGACCCCCGCAGCGCGGTAGCACGTTTACGACGGCCTTGGTGCCCGGGCAGGTGTTCGTACGCGACGTCGATCTGAGCACCCTGAACGACAAGGCGATGACGCTGCTGTGCCGCGAACGCGTCGGCTTCGTGTTCCAGGCCTTCAATCTGGTGCCGACATTGACCGCTCGGGAGAACATCGTGCTGCCGCTGTCGCTCGCGAGGCGCAAGCCGGGCAAGACATGGTTCGACACGCTGATCGGGGCACTGGGTATCGAGGACCCCTGCTCCATCGGCATTCGGAGATGTCCGGCTCCTTCGGACGCTAGCCGCGGAGGTGTGCGGTGTGCGAGTGGGCCTCGGTGCGGTTGCGTCCGGCGTGTTTGGCGGCGTAGAGGGCTTGGTCGACCCGGTGCATGAGTTGTTCGGCGGTTTCGCTTGTGTTCCAGACGGCGTAACCGATGCTGCAGGTCTGCTGCTCGGGCACAGCGCGGCGGATCCGGTCGAGGACGTCGACGGCACGGTCGCTTCTGAAGTCGGTGAGGGCGAGCGCGAATTCTTCGCCTCCCCAGCGGGCGAGGCTGTCCCCGGCGCGTAATTGCCCGCGTGCGGTGGTGGCGAAGGCGCTCAGCAGGTCATCTCCGGCGAGGTGACCATGGGTGTCGTTGAAGGTCTTGAAGTGGTCGAGGTCGGCGAGCGCGACGGCGAGCGGATGTCCGGTGCGGCGGGCGGTGCGAATCAGTGCATCTAACTGGCTGTCCCAGGCGCGACGGTTGGGCAGGCCGGTCAGCGGGTCGGTGGTTGCCAGCGCCTGGAGATCGGTGAGCAGTTTGGCTTGATGCAGCGCGATCCCGGCCTGGTCGGCCAGCAAGGAGACCGCGGCGGCGTGGCGGTTGCTGAGGTCGGCGACGTTATGGGTCCAGAGGACGACCAGCACGCCGGTGACCGCATCGGGTCCGGTGACCGGGATGAAGAAGATCGACCGGGCGCGGGTGAACTGCAGCAGTGCCTGCGAGACCAGCGGATGCTCGGCCGGGTCAGCCACGAAGAGCGGCTGTCCGCTGCGATAGACATGCACGGCGCCCGACGTTGCGCTCAGCGGAATATCGATATGGGCCAGACGTGGGTCGGTGACCGCGGTCGCGGCGAGCGTGCCGAACTGCGTGGGCTCGACCAGCACCACGTGGCTCGCGTCGGCGAGCTGCTGGGCGGCGTCGACGACGGTCTGGCGGGCGTCGACACCCCCGCGGATGAGCGCCATCACCCGGGCGACCGCCTGCAGGTTGGCTTCGGAATCACTCATCGCCTGCTCAGCGATCTTGCGGTCGGTGATGTCCTGCAGGTGAGCGAGGGTCCAGGTTTGACCGTGCGGGCCGGCGGTGTGGGTGAGCGTCAGCAACGCCCAGCATTGCTCTCCGCCCGGACGCAGATAGCGCTTCTCCAGCCGCAGGACGCCGTCCTCCGCCGCGTCGATCAACATCGAGGCATTGCGGTGGTCGGGCAAATCCCCGGGGAGCGTGAGTATCGCGCTGCTGCGGCCGATCAGCTCAGCTTCGCTGCGGCCCAGCAACGCGCACAGCGCGGCATTCGCAGCGACGAAGTGGCCGTGTTCATCGGATAGGCCGATGCCGACCGGAGACGCATCGAACAAGCTGCGGTAGTAAGGATCGGACTCGTGCAGCGCCCGCACACGTCCTGGGGCGCTCTCCTGCCGCGTGCGATGGCGCGGGAACAGTCGCGCCCGCACCGCGCGCACGAACCTGAGCGTGGATACCGACGTGGGCCACGGGTCCGGTCGCTGAGCAGGACCGCGCGGAACGCTGGGCGAGACGGTGGACAACGCGCCTCCCAGTCACCCGAATCGGACTCGATCGAAGTCCTTATCGGCGGCGTGGTCAGCGACCTGAGAGCTTCGCCTACCCGGACGCCGGGGACGCCCGGCGTTCGCGGCTTCAGCGCCTGTCCCTAACCACATCGCAAGACAGTTCAACACCGGAAACGGCTCGAGCAAGATAGTTCTGGCGACCGACGCTCGTCACGTCTCCGACCCGTTCGACATCGATCTGCAGCAGGGCAGAACTTCAGCTGGCGTACGGGCTGTTGGACTGGCTCTGTTCATCGCGCTGATCGGCATCGCGAACACTCTGGCGCTCTCCATCCATGAACGGACCCGTGAGCCCGGACTGCGTCGCGCCGTCGGCATGACGCGGCCACTGCTGCGTTCGACCGTCCGTTCGGAGTCGTGATCATCGCCCTGCTCGGCGCTGCCGAAGGCCTGGTCGTCGGCACACTGTTCGGCCGGGCGATCGTCTCCGCGCTGAAGTCCGCCGGTGTGACGTAGCTGTCCGTTCCCATCGTGCAGTTCGTCGTCGTTGCGCTGCTTGCTGCTCACGCCGGCGTCCTCGCCCCGGTTGGTCCCGGACGGCGCGGGGCTCGCCTCGACGTCCTGCGCGCGATCACGACCGAGCGAGGTCGGTCGTCGGCCGATAGCGGTCGGATCAACCGGCCGCACCCGGGACAGGCCGGCTCCGCGGACCTTGACAGCGGCAATGTGAGCGTACACACTGCTGCGAAACGGCAGGCGCTCATCCGTCTGTAATGGCCCGGTAATACCGCAGTATCACGCAGAGCTGCCCTTGATGTCGGTGTATGTGAACGGTAACAGCCCAGGGCGAGGCCCTGGTCGGCGACGACTTCGCGATGGTGTCCGGCCGCGCGGTCGTCGTCGATGCGACCCACGGCGCGGAACTCGGCGTGGGCCGGTGCTGGCACCGAGCATCGAGGGCGCGCTGACCGCCCGTATCAGACCATCAATCTCGTCGAGGCCGCGCCGCGTGAATGCCCGACCCGGTAAGGAGAATCCGATGCGCTTACCTGGCAGCTGGTGAGCCGCGCTTGCCGCGTACGTCCTACCGCCGCGTCGCTTTCCGCATGTGGCATCAGCCGGGGCCGTCGCGGCGCACCCGCGAACGTCGTCGGTCACTGGAACTTCGACGAGGGCACCAGCGGCCAGCGGTTCGGGTTCCCGGCGAGTTCGGTCACGGTCCTGCAGATCACGGCGAGGTAGAGGAGGGATTGCGTTTGCCGCGGCTTGTTGACAGCAGCCGGACTTCGTGCCTGGATCTCAGAATACGGTTGCAGACACTCGAATGCAGCACAGGCTGTGTCTCCTGTGGAGGGGGGCCCTATTGGCGGAGAGTGTGCGTTCGACATCATTTGGGGGCTTCGTGAACAAAAGGAGACGCACGATGGTAGGAAACGGCCGGGCTGCAGCCTGGCGGCTCGGCGTCGCGATCGTGGTCGTGGCGGTCGGGCTCGCCGCCTGCAGCAGCAGCGCGAAGAAGAAGGGTTCACCGTCGCAGTCGGGCAGCGCCAGCGCGGCCGCGCCGAGTGGCGCGCAGTTCTGCAAGGGAACGAAGCTCGTCTTCTTCCCCGGTGGTACCGCGGGCGGCGGTTTCGAGACGGTCGTCTACAACGGCGCAAAGGCGGCGGCGGCGGCGCTCGGCCCGGACGTCACGTATCAGTGGTCGGACTGGGACCCGAACAAGATGATCACCCAGTTCCAGCAGGCGATGGCCACCAAGCCGGACGGCATCGCGGTCATGGGTCACCCGGGTGACTCCGCGTTCGACCCGCTGATCGACCAGGCCGAATCGCAGGGCACCGCGGTGACGGTCATGAACACCGAACTGCCGTCGGCGGAGGCCAAGTACGCCACCAAGGGCATGGGCTACGCCGGCGCCACGCTCTACGACGCGGGCGCGGCGCTCGCGACGGAGACCATCAAGCGCGGCAATCTGCAGGCCGGCAGCCGGGTCTTCGTCTGGGGGCTGAAGTCGCAGCCGGGCCGCGGCGAGCGCACCAAGGGCATCACTGACACTCTCGAGAAGGCCGGGATGAAGGTCGACTACCTCGAGATCAACGACGCGACGAACTCCGACCCCGCGGCCGGCGTCCCGATCTTCACCGGCTACGTGTCGAAGCATTCCGACCTCAAGGCGATCGTGATCGACCACGGCAACCTCACCTCGACGATCCCGACGTACATGAAGGCGGCCAACCTCAACCCGGGCTCGATTTACGCAGCCGGGTTCGACATGTCGCCGGCGACGGTGCAGGGCATCCAGAAGGGCTACATCAACCTGGTGATCGACCAGCAGGAGTGGCTGCAGGGGTACGTCGGCATCCTTCAGCTCTGCCTGACCCACGTGTACGGGTTCAGCGGCCTGAAGGTCAACACCGGTGGCGGGTTCGTAGACAAGTCGGTGATCGACCAGGTGGCGCCTCTCGTCGCGAAGCAGATTCGGTGACTGTTCCGAACGCGCAGGGCACGGCGGCCGGCGAGCTGGAGGCTCTCCGGCCGTCTGCCGCCGGGCCCGGCGAGACCGACGTGGACGTCCTCGAACTACGCCACGTCTCCAAGTCGTTCAGTGGCGTGCACGCCGTGCACGACGTCAGCCTGCGGCTGGGCCCGGGGGAGGTGCTCGGCCTGGTCGGCGACAACGGAGCCGGCAAGTCGACGCTCATCAAGATCATCACCGGGTACCACCGGCCGGACACCGGCGAGGTCCTGTTCCGCGGTAAGAACGTCGACGACCTGACCGTGCGCAAGGCGCGCGCGCTCGGCGTCGAGACGGTCTACCAGGAACGCGCCCTCGCCGAGCAGCTGTCGCTGTGGCGCAACATCTTCATGGGCCGGCCGCTGACGCGCCCGGGCGGCGTGCTCGACGTGCGGAAGATGCGGCAGGTCACTGCCGCACTCATGGGCGAGTCGATGGGTTTCACCGGCGCAGGGCTCACTCCCGACACCGAGGTCACCGGGCTGTCCGGGGGAGAGCGTCAGGGCCTGGCCATCGTTCGAGCGCTGCACTTCGAGGCGGAACTGATCATCCTCGACGAGCCGACGATGGGGCTCTCGCTGAGTGAGACCGAGAAGTGTCTGAACTTCGTTCGCGGCATCCGGGCTGCCGGCAAGTCGGCGATCTTCATCGATCACAACATCTTCCACATCTACTCGGTCGCCGACCGGATCGTGATGCTCGACCGGGGCGGCATCGCGGGCGAGTTCCCGACTTCCCGCTACTCGCTCGACGAACTCACCGCGATCATGCGGGAGGTCGCGGCCACGGGCCGGTTCACCGAGCCGGAGCGCAACGGCGAATCGGAAGGTAAGGCATGACGACGACGGTCGAGCGGGCGCCCGAGCAGGTCGCGATGAAGCGCCGCTGGACGCCTCGCACGTTCGGCGTCGCGTGGGCCTCACAGATCGGCATCACCAGCGCGTTCCTGCTGACGTGGTTGATCTTCACGATCCTGGCGCCGGACACGTTCCTGCACAGCCGCATCTACGTGTCATACGCGATTTCGGTGCCGTACTTCGGCCTCGTGGCGCTGGCGCTGACCATGCTCATCGTGGCCGGCGACATCGACCTGTCGTTCCCGTCGATCTTCGCGCTGGGCATGGTCGGCTACGTCGGCGTGGAGCACACCACCCACAACGTCGCGCTCGGCGTGCTCGCCACGCTCGCGATCGGCGCCGCGGCCGGGTTCGTCAACGGGTTCTTCGTCACCGTCATCGGCATCCCGGCACTGGTCGTCACCATTGGCACGCAGTTCTTCTACCGCGGGCTGACGCTCGTCCTCGTCAACGGCAAGAGCTACACGCTGCTCGAGACGACCGACAGCATCGTCGGGAGGTTGCTGGTCGGCCGCTGGTTCGGCGTTCCCATGCAGTTCGTGTGGTTCGTCGTCCTGGCTGTCGTGACCTGGGCGCTGCTGTTCCGGCACCGGCTCGGCCAGAACGCCCACGTCATCGGCGACAACCAGCAGGCCGCCGGGCTCATGGGCATCCCGATCATGCGCACCCGGATGATCCTCTTCGTCCTGACCGGCGTCACGGCGGCGCTCGCTGGTGCGATGAACAGTTTCGCGATCGTCAACTTCTACCCCAACCAGGGCGCCGGCTACCTGCTGCCGGCGCTGGCTGCCGTCTTCGTGGGCGGCACGTCGGTCTTCGGCGGGCGGGGAACCGTGTGGGGGACGTTCATCGGGGCGTTCCTGATCGGCGGCATCGAGGCCGGCATCGTGGCGGTCGGGCTCAAGGACTTCTACACCCAGGTGATCTACGGGGCCATCATCCTCGCCGCGGTCTCGGTCCACGCCCTGCTGCAGCGCAGGTTCGCACGATGACGGGCGAAGTCTGGTTTCTGACGGGCAGTCAGCACCTGTACGGCGAGGACGTACTGCGCCAGGTCGCTGACCAGTCGGCACGCGTCGTCAACACTCTCGCCGCGGCGGACGCGATTCCGGTCCGGGTGACCGGCCGCCCGGTACTGACCACGCCGGACGCAATCCGACGCGCCTGCCTCGAGGCAAACGCGGACGACCGTTGCATCGGAGTCGTCACCTGGATGCACACGTTCTCGCCGGCGAAGATGTGGATCGCGGGCCTGTCCGCGCTGCAGAAGCCGTTGCTGCACCTGCACACCCAGCACAACCTGGCCTTGCCGTGGGCCGAGATCGACATGGACTTCATGAACCTGAACCAGTCGGCCCACGGTGACCGCGAGTTCGGATACCTCGCGACCCGCTTGCGGCGCCGGCGCAAGATCGTGGTCGGTCACTGGGAGGACGCCGAGGTTCAGCGGCGAATCGGCGTCTGGACGCGCGCCGCGCTCGGCTGGCACGAGGCGCAGCGCCTGCGGATCGCCCGCTTCGGCGACAACATGCGCGAGGTGGCCGTCACCGAGGGCGACAAGGTGGAGGCCGAGATCCGGCTGGGCTTCTCGGTGAACGGCTACGGCGTGAGCGAGCTCGCCGACCGCGTCCTCGCCGTCGACGACGCGGCAGTCGACGCCGTCGTCAAGGACTACCAGAGCGCGTATCGGGTCGTGCCAGAACTGCGCACGGCGGGGCCGCGGCACTCCTCGCTGCGTGACGCGGCGCGGATCGAAGTCGGCCTGCGCGGCTTTCTCGACGAGGTCGGCGCAATGGCCTTCACCGACACGTTCGAAGATCTCGCGACCCTCCCGCAGCTTCCCGGCATTGCCGTGCAACGCCTCATGGCCGACGGCTACGGCTTCGGCGCGGAAGGCGACTGGAAGACGGCCGCGCTCGTCCGGCTGCTGAAGGTGATGAGCGCCGGGCTCGACGGTGGGACGTCGTTCATGGAGGACTACACGTACAACCTCGGCGCCGAGGAGCCGCAGGTGCTCGGCGCGCACATGCTCGAGGTGTGCCCGTCCATCGCGTCCGATCAGCCCACGTGTGAGATCCATCCGCTCACGATCGGTGGACGAGCCGACCCGGTCCGGCTCGTGTTCACCGCCCCGCCGGGGCCGGGTCTGGTGGTCGGACTCGTGGACCTCGGCACGAGGCTGCGCCTCGTCGCGAACGAGGTGGACGTCGTGGCGCCGGAAGCCGAGCTGCCACGGCTCCCGGTGGCGCATGCCGTCTGGGTTCCTCGGCCCGGTCTCGCCACAGCCGCGGAGTCCTGGCTGCTGGCCGGCGGGCCGCACCACACCTGTTTCACCCAGGCAGTGACGATCGAGGCCGTCGAGGATCTCGCGGAGATCGCCGGCGTCGAACTCGTCGCCATCGGCAGTGACACCACCGCGAGCGGCTTCCGGCGCGAGCTGCGCTGGAACGAGGCCTACCACCACCTTGCCGGCGGGCTATGAGCTGACGAGCTTGCCGGTCGACGCCCGCACGACCAGCGAGGGCTGGAGCACCGGCGGCGGAAGCGCCCTGGCTTGCTCCGGCTCGTCGAGTGCCATTCGCACGGCCTGCTCGATCATCTCGCGCACGGGCATCTGGACGGTCGTCAGGGACGGCACCGCGAACTCGGCCCCCGCGATGTCGTCGAAGCCGGTGATCGAGAGGTGGTCGGGCACGCGCAAGCCCTGCTCGTAGGCCGCGTGCAGCAGGCCGACGGCGAGCACATCGGTCGAGGCCACGACCGCCGTGGGCGGTTCCGGCAGCGCGAGTAGGCGCTCCAGGGCGGCGACGCCACTTGCCGGCTCGTTGGCGCCGTGCTGGACGTAGCCGTCGCGCAGCGGCTCCCGCAGCCGAGCGAGGTGTCCGATGAACGCCTCCTCGCGCTCCTTGATGTCGCCGAGCTGGCGGCCGCCGACGAAAGCGATCCGTCGATGGCCGAGCTCCGTCAAGTGGTCGAGGACCGCGCGGATGCCGGCGTGGTTGTCGACGCCCACAGAGGGCACGCCGGCTGCCCGGGTGCCCTGCCACAGTGCGACGACCGGAACGTGTGCCCCGGCAAGATCCTGGAGCAACCGTGGCTGATCCTGCGTGTCGCCGAGCAGCAGGATGGCGTCGCAGTGGCGTGCCTCCAGGACGCCCCACAAGGTGATGGCTTCGTCGGCTCGTGCGTGGGCGTGGCCGAGCACGACGTTGTAACCGCGGCTGCTGGCTGCGGTTGTCACCGCCTCGATGGCGCCGGCGAAGAAGGGGTCGGTGATGTCGCGGACGATGAGGCCGAGCAGCATCGTGCTCGCACCGCGCAGCCCACGCGCCAGCGGGTTCGGTCGGTAGCCCAGGGCGGTCGCCGTCGCGATGACCCGCTCCCGGGTTTCCTCGGCGATCGGGACGAGCGTCGGCGTCCGGTTCAGAACGCGTGAGACCGTGCTCTGCGAGAGGTTCGTGGCGCGAGCGATATCGCGCATCGTGACCGGCCGTGGCCGGCCCGGTGTCTCCTCGCGTCTACGGGAGGGCTGCCGAGCGGCGCTGCGACTCGTCTCGCCTGCCAAGGCGCGCCCTCCTAGCAGCGGTGATCGTGCCTGCACACCATCGACTGCATACGTTCGCAGTCAGGTTACCTCAGCGGCGTCAGCTCGTTGACCCGCGCAGTTGTCATACCTCCGCGGGCACAGCGGCCGTTGGAGGTATGACAACTTGCGGATCGGCTAGGCGGAGTCGGTCAGAAGGTGACGTGCAGCCCCCGCCCCTCGGTCGTGAACTTGTACGTCGTGTTCGAGTTGTAGGTCGCGCCGCCGTTCAGCACGACCGACGGCCAGCCGGCCTGGCCGATGTGATGCGGCGTGTCGGGGAAGTGCTGCGTCTCCAGCGTGAATCCGCTGGTCTGCCGGTAGAGGCGTCCGCCCGTGCCGGTGAGGTCGCCGACCAGGAAGTTCCCGGAGTAGAACTGCACGCCAGGCTCGTCGGTGGAGGTCCACAGGGTGATGCCGTTCGTCGGCTCCTGGGCCACCGACGCCAGGTGGAAGCCCGACCCGTTGAGCACCCAGTTGTGGTCGTAGCCGTGGGCGATCACGAGCTGGTTGAACGTGCCGTTTGTGCCGTCTGACTTCGTGACGTTGGTGATGTCCTGGCCGATCGGCTTCAGGCTGCGGAAGTCGAACGGCGTGCCGGCCACCGGAACGGTGAACGGCGCGGTCGGGATGAAGTCGGTGTTGATCGGTGAGTAGGTGTTCGCGTTGATCGCGAGCAGCTGGTCCGAGACCGGCCCGGAGGCCTCGCCTGCGAGGTTGAAGTAGGCGTGGTTGGTGACGTTGACGACGGTGGCCTTACCACCCGCGGGCTCGTTGTTCTTGGCGTTGTACTTGATCTTCAACGAGTTGTCCGACGTCAGCGTGTACGTGACGGACGTGGTCATCGACGCGGGGAAGCCCTCGTCACCGTCGGGACTGTTCAGCGTCAGGGTCAACGCCACGAAGCCCGGCCCGGACGACGTCGTGGGCGTCCAGACCATGGTGTTCCACCCGAGGTCGCCGCCGTGCAGCGTGTTGGTGCCGTTGTTCGCGGGCAGCGTGTACGTCGCCCCGTTGTTCGAGCAGCTGCTGCACTGCATAGTGAACGAATGGTTGGCGATCCGGTTCGCGTAGCGGCCGATGGTCGCGCCGAAGTACGTGTCGCCCGATCCGCCCGGAAGCGGCCACCCGACTCCGGTGTTCTGCTGCAGGAAGTCGTGCGTGTAGTCGGACAGCGACGAGAACCCGAGCGCGACGTTCGTGGCGTGGCCGGAGCGGTCCGGGACCCAGATCGACTGCACCGTGGCGCCGAAGTTCGTGATCTTGACTGTCATGTCGTGGCCGCTGCTCAGCGTGTAGAGGCTGACCGCGTGACCGTCGAACGTTCCCCACGGCTGGCTCGAGACGCCGAGGCTGCCGCCCTGGTGTTTGTCGGCCAGCGCGTTGGCCGAGCTCTCGATGCCGAGCGCCGCGACCGCGCTTGCGGCTAGGACAGCAGTCGCCACGAGAGCGAGTGGTCTACGTCGGAGGTCGATTGCGTGCATACGTTCCCCCTTACGGACAGCGCTTGCTGGGGCGCAAGCGGGGTTGATTTGACGCCTCGTTATACCGCCAAATGTGAGCGCTCACAATGGGCACTTCCGGCCACCACCCAGCAAAGCATGCCGATGATCTTGAATTAGTCGAAGACGACGGTGGCTCTCGTGGCGACGTCGCTAGATCATTCGGCCAGGCCGCGTTCGATCGCCCATCGGGTGAGCTCGACCCGGTTGTGCAACTGAAGCTTGCGCAGCGTGTTCTGAATGTGGTTCTGCACTGTGCGATGCGAGACGACCAGGCGCTCGGCGATCTGCCGCGCGGTGCGGCCGGTAGACACCATCCGCAGGATCTCGATCTCCCGTTCGGTCAGCACTGTCGTGGTCGTCGGCTCGTCGCGGGCGATGCGCCGATACTCCCCGAGCACGAGCGCGGCCAGGCCGGGGGAGAACGTCGCATCGCCCGCGGCGGTACGTCTTACCGCCTCGAGCAACTCCGCCCTCCGTGCCGACTTCACGAGATAGCCGCGTGCACCGACCTCGACCGCGGCCAGCACGTCGCTGTCCTCGCCGGACGCGGAGAACATGAGGATGCGGATGCCGGGGTCCTGCTTGACGAGTTCCGATGCTGCCTGCACGCCGGAGATGCCTGGCAATTGCAGATCCATCAGCACGACGTCCGGGCGTACCGCCGCCGCGATGCGTACCGCGCTCTCGCCGTCGCCCACTGCGCCGACGATCTCGTAGCCGGCGCCGGAGAGATCGCGTTCGAGTGCGTCGCGCCAGATGGGGTGGTCGTCGACGATCATCACTCGAACCGTCATCGCCGGTCCTCTTTCAGCGGCAGGACGATCTCGACGAGCGTGCCCTCGCCCGGCGCCGACGTGATCGTGGCCTGCCCGCCGAGAGTTGCCACCCGCCGGCGGATCGAGCCGGTGACGCCGAACCGGCCATCGGCCTCGGCTGCTTCGAGCCGGCCATCGGCTATGCCCACGCCGTCGTCGCGAACGGTGACGCGCACCCGGTCGTCGAGGCGTTCGAGCAGCACCCACGAGCACGCGCTCGGGCCGGCGTGCTGCGCGACGTTGGTCAGGGCCGCGCGCACCGCGGCGGCCAGCTCGCTTGCATCTGTCGCGTCGACGATGACCGGCTCACCGGGCACCGAGACGGTGACCCGATCGCCGTGCAGCATTCGCAGTTCGCCGGCGAGGTCGAGCCGTCCGGGTTGGGTGCTGACCGGGCGAGACGTCAACAGTGCCCGCAGCGCCGTCTCCTGCTCGGCAGCGGCCGCGCCGAGCTCGGCCCAGCGGCCACCCGCGTCGCGGCCGGCGCGATGCACGAGCCCCAGTACCTGCAGCACGCCGTCGTGGATCGAGCGCGAAAGCCGCTCCCGTTCGGCGACCGCGGCCTGGGCGGCGGCGGCCACGGCCAGGTCGCGTTCGCCACGAACGGTCAGGGCGGCGACGTATCCGGTGATCGCGCCCGTCAACACCAGCAGCAGGCCGCTCGTCAGCGTCCGCCCGTCGTAGCCGGACCGCACGATCATGGCCGCGGCCAACTGGATGCATCCGGCAACCACGCCGCCCAGCGACAGTGCGACGATCGCCGCCTCGATCACCGGCCCAGCCGCCCAGATCGTCGTCAGGGTCGGCATGTCGCCGTGCCGTTGCGAGGGCGTCTGCGCCCAACTGCTGGCGAGGGTGAGCAGCACCGTCGTTGCCAGGTCGGCGGCCACGATCGACGCCCGGTGCGCGCGGCCGTTCACCGCCAGCCAGGCCACGACCGCCGTCACCGCGATCATCGCCGCACCGGTGCCGTACGCAACGCCCGGGTGAGCATAGATCCTGTGCCACCGAATGATCAGGTACACGCAGACGACGAGCGTGACGACGCGGAAGAGTGCTGCGGCCCGCCACAGCGACAGGAGCACGCCCGTCACCGGTAGGGGGACCCGCCAATCGGCCTGCACGACCCGCACGCTAGTTGCCCTGGACGCGATGGACATTCTGAATGCCCGAGCGGCTCGCGAATGTCAGGCCACGTTGTGCGGCTGGGCCGACGGGTACGCCTGCGGAGCAAGGCGCGGTGTCGGCGAGTGGTAGGGGTCGAACTCGGCCAGCAGGCGCTCGAGCCGGACCTGATCGAGCCGGCTGATCACGTTGCCGTCCTCCTGCGCGTCGCGTACGCACTTGGCGAGGGTGAACGTCGCGGTCACGAGATACAGCGTGGCGAGCGCGAGAAAGGCGCGAACCCAGCCGTCGACCGGCAGGTACAGCTCGCCGATGACGATGCCGAACAGGGCCACACCGAACGAGATCGCGGCCTGCGCATAGAACGCGGCGGTGTTCCTGGGAGAACGTGGAGTTGTCATACCGACAGCGTCGCGGCCGCCCGGCACGCGCACATGAGCACCGCTACTCAACATCGTGGTTGCTGCTGCGATGAATCCGGATTGCTACTTCAGGATGCGGAATCGCAGGTGGGTGGCGAATCGGGACTCCACGACCTCGGTTCGTTCCAGCTCGATCGACGTGACGAGGTTGTCGAACAACCGGGTTCCCGCGCCGAGAACGACCGGTGCCACGTGCAGGTGCAGGCTGTCGACGAGCCCCGCGCTCAAAGCCTGCTGGATCAGGCTCGCCCCGCCCATGACGTGAACATTCTTGTCGCCGGCAACGGCTCGAGCCTGCCGAATCGCAGAGTCGATGCCGTCGGTGACGAACGTGAAGGTCGTGTCGCCCTTCCGCACCTGGTCGTGGGGCCGATGCGTGAGCACGAAGACCGGCATCCGGTAGAACCCGTCCTCGCCCCAGCCGCCCGTCCCGTCATAGATCTTGCGGCTGGTGACAACGGCTCCGGCAGTAGCGAAAAGAGCGTCATCGAGCAGCGCTCGGCGATCGGGATCCTGGTGGACCCAGCCGTGCAGGATCTCGCCTCCTTGGCCCAGCCCGGGAAAGTCGTCGGTGCTGGGACCGGTGATGAACCCGTCCACCGACATCGAGATGTCTACTTCGACCGAAGCCACGATCCACCTTCTCGCGTTCGAGGGCCTGCCTCTTGGCCCATGCGTGCCTTTCCGCGTCATCGATGAACGCGACGCGATTCGGCAAAGCTCAGCGACGTCACGCCATGCAGCGCGGGCGAGGGCGGCGCGCTCGACCCAGAGTTGTGTGCCTCGACTCGACTAGCTGGACGCAGCGACCTGACCGCCGGTAAGCCCGCGTTTCGGGCAGCAGCGCCCCCGGCAGGACTCGAACCTGCGACCTACCGCTTAGAAGGCGGCAGCTCTATCCGCTGAGCTACGGGGGCTGACAAATGCCTCAGCGGCAGGCTACCGCCGGCAGACGGCCGGCACGCAGCGCTTTGGATCAGGCGCCCGGTGACGTCAGTGCGCGTGTGCGCGCGGGTGCGGCGGCAGGGCGGCGTGCGAGATCGGTTCCAGCATCGGCAGCTCGCGCTGATCGCCACGAGCTTGCACCGGGAGGTGGGGACGGAGGTCGCGCGAGTCGGCCGTCCAGCCGAGAAGGCTGATGACGGCCAGCAGAACGAAGAGGGCCAGGAACACGATCGCGAACATGACAGTAAGTATCCGACGGTAGAGATCCCGCCACGAGTGGCAGGAATGCCAACATTCATTGAATTACTGCCAAGACTCGTGCGATGCTGGCGCGCATGGCGCTCAGCAAGGTGGTCGCAGTCGTCGTGGCAGGGGTCAGCCCGTTCGAACTCGGCGTCGCGTGCGAGGGATTCGGGGTCGACCGGACTGATGACGGCGTGCCGCGCGTGGACTTCGCCGTGGCGTCCGTGGACGGTGCGGCGGTGCCGACGTCCGGCGGTATGTCCATCTCGACGACGCATCGGCTCGATGTCGCCGACGACGCGGACCTGGTCATCGTGCCGGCGACCGACGGACCGGCCGTGTGGCCGCCGGAGCTCCTCGACCTGCTGCGTCGGACGGTCGCGCGCGGTGCGCGAGTGATGAGCATCTGCAACGGCGCGTTCGCGCTCGGCGAGGCCGGCCTGCTCGACGGCCGGGAGTGCACGACGCACTGGCGGCACGCGTCGAGGCTGGCCGGGGCATTCCCCGCAGCGCGGGTCAACCCGAACGTGCTCTACGTGTGCGACGGACCGGTGCTGACCTCGGCCGGATCAGCCGCGGGTCTGGACCTGTGCTTGCACCTCATCCGTGCGGAACACGGTGAACGCATCGCCAACATCGTGGCCCGCCGGATGGTGATGCCGCCGTTCCGCGACGGCGGGCAGGCCCAGTTCGTCGACACACCGATTCGCGTCCGCGAGGCCGATACCCTCGCGCCTTTGCTGGACGCTCTCAGCGCGGAGCTGGATCGGGAGCACACGGTCGAGTCGATGGCCGACCGGGCGGCGATGAGCGCGCGGACGTTCGCGCGGCGCTTCCGCGCAGAGACCGGCACCACGCCGCACGTCTGGCTGACCAACCAGCGAGTGCTGCACGCCCGCAGGATGCTCGAGCGCGACAACGTGCCGATCGAGATCGTGGCGCAGCAGTCCGGCTTCGGCACGAGCGCCATGTTGCGCCACCACTTCACCCGGCTCGTCGGCACGTCGCCGGCGGGTTACCGGCGCACCTTCCGAGGCTGACGCGCGCGCTTAGCAGACCCGGCTGACAGTTTTCCGTCGAACCGTCCACACCCCGCTGCGCCGTCCACAGGCGCCGCGATCGGGTGGCAGCTCGCGATCGCTACCGGTTGAGTCGAGGCGTGCCCACGGAGGGCATCTCCGGATCGACAACCGGATGATTGACAGGAGCACGCACGATGAACGACACGTACATCACGATCGTCGGCAATGTGGTCGACGTACCCCGACTCCGTCAGACGAACTCGGGCGTCCCGGTGGCGAGCTTTCGCATCGCGTCCACCTCGCGCCGTTTCGACCGCGACGCGGGGGAGTGGGCCGACAACGAGCGGCTGTTCGCCACGGTGACGTGCTGGCGGGCCATGGCCCACAACGCCGCCCAGTCGCTGAAGAAAGGCCAACCCGTCGTCGCGACGGGCCGCTTCTACTCGCGTGAGTACGTCAAGGACGAGGTAACCCGCATGAGCTATGAGCTCGACGCGGTAGCTGTCGGCCATGACCTGTCCCGCGGTACCGCGGAGTTCACGAAGATCGTGCGCCCGTACGCCGTGACGTCCGTCGAGATCGACGACGACGGCATGCCGGCCGACCTGACCGACGAGCGGATCGAAGAAGTCGTCGCAACGCCGGCGCTCGCCTCGGTCGGCTGACCCCTGATCGGCCTCGCCGGCTTTGCGGTCACGACGGGGGCTGCGGGCCGGCGAGGTCCCCAAAGCTGGGACACTGGACGACGGCGTCGCGCGATTCGGTGCGAACGCGGTGAGACGACTTCATTTGCGAGGACGAATAGTGGCCCAGTTCATCTACACGATGCACAAGGTGCGAAAGGCGCACGGAGACAAGGTGATTCTCGACGACGTCACCTTGGCATTCCTGCCTGGCGCGAAGATCGGCGTCGTCGGACCGAACGGCGCCGGCAAGTCGAGCGTCCTCAAGATCATGGCCGGCCTCGACCATCCGTCCAACGGCGACGCGCAGCTCGCCGCTGGGTCCACCGTGGGCCTACTGCAGCAGGAGCCGACGCTCGACGAGTCGAAGACGGTGCGCGAGAACGTCGACGACGCGGTCGCCGAGTTGCGCGGCTGGCTGCGGCGGTTCGAAGAGGTGTCGGCCGCGATGGGTGAGCCCGATGCCGACTTCGACTCGCTGCTCGCCGAGCAGGGCGACCTGATGGAGAAGATCGAGCACGCCAGCGGATGGGAGCTCGACAGTCGCATCGAGCAGGCCATGGATGCGTTGCGCTGCCCGCCGGGCAACGAGCCGGTCACGCACCTGTCAGGCGGCGAGCGTCGCCGGGTTGCATTGTGCAAGCTGCTACTCGAACAGCCCGACCTGCTGCTGCTCGACGAACCGACCAACCACCTCGACGCCGAGAGTGTGCAGTGGCTCGAGCAGCACTTGGCGAAGTACCCGGGAACGATCCTCGCAGTGACACACGATCGGTATTTCCTCGACAACGTCGCCGAGTGGATCCTCGAGCTCGATCGCGGCCGCGCGTATCCGTACGAGGGCAACTACTCGACCTACCTGGAGAAGAAGTCAGAACGGCTGGCAGTTCAGGGCAGGAAGGACCAGAAGCTGCAGAAGCGGCTGCGCGACGAACTGGAGTGGGTGCGCCAGAACGCCAAGGGCAGGCAGGCGAAGAGCAAGGCCCGGCTGCAGCGCTACGACGAGATGGCCAATGAGGCTGAGAAGACCCGCAAGCTCGACTTCGAGGAGATCCAGATCCCGCCCGGGCCGCGCCTGGGCAACCTGGTGGTCGAGGTCAGCCACCTCGACAAGGGCTTTGACGGGCGGATGCTGATCAAGGATCTGTCGTTCTCGCTGCCGCGGGGCGGCATCGTGGGCATCATCGGCCCGAACGGCGTCGGCAAGACGACCCTGATCAAGACGATCGTGGGCCTGGAGAAGCCCGACTCCGGCGAAGTGCGAGTCGGCGACACCGTGAAGATCAGCTACGTCGACCAGGGGCGAGAGCGGCTCGACCCGAAGAAGACGGTATGGGAGGTCGTGTCCGATCGGCTCGACTACATCCACGTCGGCCAGGTCGAGATGCCCTCGCGCGCGTATGTGTCCGCGTTCGGATTCAAGGGCCCCGACCAGCAGAAGCCGGCTGGCGTGCTGTCCGGCGGAGAGCGCAACCGGCTCAACCTGGCGATGACGCTGAAGGAAGGCGGCAATCTGCTGCTGCTCGACGAGCCGACCAACGACCTGGACGTCGAGACGCTCGGGTCGCTGGAGAACGCGCTGCTCGAGTTCCCCGGTTGCGCCGTGATCACGAGCCACGACCGCTGGTTCCTGGACCGCGTCGCCACGCACATTCTGGCCTGGGAGGGTACGGACGACGACGCGGCGCAGTGGTTCTGGTTCGAGGGCAACTTCGACTCGTACGAGAAGAACAAGGTCGAACGGCTCGGCGTCGAGGCGGCCCGCCCGCACGCGGTGACCTATCGCAAGCTCACCCGCGACTAGGCCGAGGCCGTGGCCCGCTTCATTGCCCGCTGCGCGATGCGGTGGTCGGACATGGACGCGTACGGCCACGTCAACAACACGGCATATCTGGCCTATCTCGAGCAGGCGCGCGTGTCGATGTTCTTCGATCGGTACGACTCGTCATTCGCAGGCGGGACTGTCGTCAAGCATCACGAGATCACCTACCTGCGTCCGGTCGTCTACCACCCCGAGCCGCTGCGTCTGGAACTGTGGGTCGATCAGGTCCGGGCAGCGTCGTTCCGGGTGCTCTACGACGTGTACGACGGCGACATGCTGGCTGCCAAGGCGTCCACCACGCTGGTGACCTTCGACTTCGCCACTGACCGCCCGCGGCGGATCACGCATGACGAGCGCGTGGTCCTCGCGGCCTACGACGACGCTCCGCCGGACGGCGTGACACCGGACGGCGCGACGCCGGACGACGCGACGCCGGACGGCACGACACCGGACGACGCGACACCGGACGACTCGACGCCGGACGATGCCGGTGGGGTCGACGAGACCGCGTGACCAGCCCGATCGCCGAGGCGTCAGCGCAGGAACTGCTCGCCTGGCTGGACGGCACCGCCGTCAAGCCCCCGACATCCTGGGACGCCTTGTGGCGCGGGCCAATTCCGCCCGGCGGCGGCTGGCGCCGGGTCGAGACGATTCCGGATTCGGTGGTCCGCAACCTGGTGCGCAAGGGTGCCAGCGCATTGCAGGACGCGGCGCAGCGCGAGGGGGTTCCGGGCAGTCAGCCCCGAGCAGAGGTCGCCGACGCGCTGCTGGACTCCGTGGTCGTCACCGCGCAAGCCGGCGGGCTGCGTGCCGAGGTCACGCTGCGCACGCTGAGCGCGTTGACCCGCATGGCGTTCATGCCGCCGGGCTCGCGTGCGGCCATCGACCTGTCCGGTCGGTGGCTGCGGGTCGCCGCCGAGTACGGCTCGGTCTACGCCGAGCGACACGGCTCGGGGTTGACCGTGGTCTGAGGCCGCCGGGGCCTGCGCTGGGCGCCGACGGGCTCCCGCGTCACACCAGCCGCGGCGTGCGATCCTGCTCGCATGGACGAGGCCAGAACCTGGTTTGTGCTGCTGCATCGTCGAGGGTCGGCGGTGCCGGAGGGCGAGTCGGTGTTCGACCACCCGGGCATCGGGCAGCATTTCGAGTTCCTCCGGCGGCGCGCGGCCGCTGGTCAGCTGATTGCTGCCGGACCGACGCCCGACGAACCAGGAACCGGCATGACCGTGCTCGACGTCGGGTCGCTCGCCGAAGCTGAGCGGCTGGCCCGCGAGGACGACCAGGCCGTGGCAACAGGCGTGCTCGACGTGATGGTCCGACCGTGGCAGATCGTCATGACGAGCGTCTGAGCGGCCGCGGGACGCCTACGTCCGCAGCCAGACCGCCGTGTTCGGCGGCAGCGTCCGCCCTGCAGTGTCGGCTGGCAACGACAGCGGGCCCGACGTGAGCAGAACCTCGCCCGCCGGCAGCGGCGCCGGCGCGTCACCCGCGTTGAGCACGACCACGAACCCCGGACCGCGCCGGTAGGCCAGGCAGCCCTCGGGCGCGCCGAGCCAGGCGAACTCGTCGCCGCGCAGCTCGGGCACCTTGCGCCGCAGCGCCAGCGCCTGCTGGTAGAGCGAGAGCGTCGAGTCCGGGTCGGCCGTCTCGGCTTCGACGGTCAAGCCCGACCAGTCGCCGGGCATCGGCAACCAGGTCGACGTCCCGGTGGTGAATCCGTACGGCGGCGCCGAGCCGCTCCACGGCAGGGGAACTCGCTCGCCGTCGCGTCCGCGCTCGGTGTGGCCGCTGCGCTCCCATGTTGGGTCCTGCAGCGCGGAATCCGGCAGGTCGACATTCGGCAGGCCCAGCTCGTCGCCGTTGTAGACGTAGGCCGCACCCGGCAGTGACAGCTGCACCAGGGCCGCGGCCCGGCCGCGCGCGAGACCGAGAGCCCCGCCGTCATAGCGCGTGACATGCCGCACGACGTCATGGTTGGACAGCACCCATGTGCACGGGGCCCCGACGTGAGCCATCGCCGAGAGCGAGCTGTCGATGGCGTCCCGGAACGTGTCGGTTCCCCAATGTGCTTGCACCAGCCGGAAGTTGAACGCGAGATTCAGCTCGTCCGGACGGACGTAGCGCGCGAGCCGCTCGTCGTCGGGCACCCACGCCTCGCCGACTGCCATCCGATCGCCCGGGTAGGAGTCGAGCACACGGCGGAACATGCGCAGGTGGTCGTGGACGCCGTCACGGTCCCAGCGCACGTCCGCAAGGGAGGGCATCGGGCCCTCGTGCCGCGCCGGCAGCTTGGCGAGGTCGACGTCGGGCAGGCCGGCCGGCTTGGCCATGCCGTGCGCGACGTCGACCCGGAACCCGTCGACGCCACGGTCGAGCCAGAAGCGCAGGATGCGCTCGAACTCGGCGGGCACCTCCGGGTTGGCCCAGTTCAGGTCGGGCTGCTCGGGAGCGAAGAGGTGCAGGTACCACTGGCCATCGGGCACTCGGCTCCAGGCCGGGCCGCCGAACACCGACGGCCAGTT
>WNGI01000364.1_pt1 | contig 32494 bp, 27 predicted proteins | sample 5400621 | NCBI WGS metagenome assembly WNGI01 (sample SAMN13153374, study PRJNA577476) | soil metagenome | isolation source: 20 cm soil or saprolite under Garry oak tree replicate 1 | place: USA:California | collected 2016-06-15
CGAGTCCGATTTACGGGATGCCGATTCTGGATGTGGATCGCGCCCGCAACGTGATCGTGCTCAAGCGCAGCATGGGCCACGGCTTCGCCGGAATCGAAAACGCGCTTTTTTATAATGACAACACGAGAATGTTGTTCGGGGACGCGCGGCAGTCATTGACACAGGTCGGCCAAGCGCTCAAGTCCGCTTAGTTCTCAGCATTCGCGTTTCCTGAGCATCTCGGTTTGGGTCGAGGCGCGGTATCCTCTTCGGCGGCTAGCTCGCTTACACGCATCGAGCCTCGCTTGCTCCGAGCGCAGATATGGACTTGGATCGTTCAGCGCGAGTCTCTTGCTACGCGAGACGCCGCCTACGAGGACACCCCGCCTCTCCCATAGAGATCTTTAGCCGCGCTCGCTTCGAACTGCTGGTTGTTGCCGCCGACCGCAGGCCGTCGATTCCCTCCCTCGCGTACGATTGCCGCGCTGGCTTGACATGGGCATTGTTGTACATTACCCATTGGTTATACAACGTGGAGGTTATCGATGGTCGCCATAGGGGTTGGAGACAGACGTCTGAACGCCACATTTGCGGCGCTCGCGGATCCGACCAGACGCGCCATTCTCAGCCGGCTCGCGGCGGGCCAGTTATCGGTAACGGAGCTGGCGGAGCCGTTCGCGATGAGTCAGCCGGCCATCTCGAAGCATCTCAAGGTGCTGGAGCGCGCCGGCCTCATTTCGCGCGGCCGCGACGCGCAGCGGCGCCCACGACAACTGGAGGCGAAGCCGCTCGCGGAGGCCACCGAATGGCTCGAGCGTTACCGCGAGTTCTGGGAGGGCAATTACCATCGTCTCGACGCACTGCTCGAAGAGCTGAAGACCAGGCAGAAGAAACGCAGGTCTATCAAACGATAGAGGAGATCAGACCATGAAAAACGCGGTAAAGGACGCTGGAAAGGAGAAGAGTGGCGGAAAGTTGAAGATCACCACCCCATCGGATCGGGAGATCGCGATGACACGCGTCTTCGATGCCCCGCGCGACCTCGTGTTCGATGCGTGGACCAGGCCCGAGTTGCTCAAGCGCTGGCTCGGAGTATTCGGAGACTGGTCGTTCGCCGTATGCGAAGTCGATCTCAGGGTGGGCGGCAAGTATCGCTATGTGTGGCGGGGAAAAGATGGAAAGGAAATGGCGATGGGGGGCGTCTTCCGCGAGATCGTGCGGCCTGAAAGGCTGGTCGTCACAGAAGAGTTCGACGACCCCTGGTATCCGGGCGACGCGCAGGACACGACCCTCTTCGTTGAGAAGGGCGGCAAGACGACGGTCACGACTACGGTGCGGTACGCGTCCAAGGAAGCTCGCGACGGTGTCCTGAAATCCCCGATGGAAACCGGCGTGGCGCAGAGTTACGACAAGCTTGCCGAGGTGTTGGCCGCGATGCCTGCTCGGAAAGTCAAATGACAAGTCCAACGACGACAGCAAGTGACCGGCCGCGCCGCCTTGGGCGAAGCGTGCTCGCAGTGTTCCTGGGTTTTGTCACGGTTGTAGTTCTTTCGCTCGGTACTGACCAGATACTTCACGTGCTCAAGGTTTATCCACCCTGGGGTCAGCCGATGTACCAGCCGGGCCTGAATCTTCTGGCCCTATCCTATCGGATCGTCTACACCGTCCTTGGAATGTACATAACCGCGAAGTACGCGCCCTATTCGCCCATGCGTCATGTCTGGGTGGCTGGCACTATTGGGCTCGTATTGGGCATTGCCGGTGTGATCGCCGCAATCCCGTTGAACCTGGGTCCGATGTGGTACCCGATCGCGATCGCCCTCACTGCCTTGCCGTGTGCCTGGTTGGGCGGAGTTCTATACCTCGCGAGACACCCTCAACGATGAAGGCCAAGACCTTTGTCGATTTCGTCGACGCCCGTTCGTCGCGTAAGTAGAACGAGGCTTCAGGCGCGGTCGGATTTCTCCGAGTAGCTGCTGCCGGGCCCCAGGCAAAGAGGATTTATGGCAATGCATTCCAATTCCAGAACGGTCGCGATGCCCAGGAACGTGTTCGCGGTTCTCACCGTCGCCGCGATTGTAGCATTTCCCATGCGTGCCCTGGCACAGGTCAAGCGCGACGCACAGGGCCCGTGGGGCGGCAAGACAAACGGACTCGGCCAATACGCAGACGTGAACGGCATCAAGCTGTATTACGAGACCCACGGCGCGGGCAAACCGCTCATCCTGCTGCACGGTGGGCTCGGAGCGATAGAGATGTTCGGCCCGAACCTTCCCGCACTGGCCAATGGCCGGCAAGTAATCGCCGTCGATCTGCAGGGCCACGGCCGAACGGCAGACATCGATCGACCACTCAGTGTCGAGCTGATGGCCGACGACATCGCCGCCCTGATCAAGCATTTGAAACTCGAGCGACCCGACATTATGGGCTACTCGCTGGGCGGCGGTGTCGCCCTGCTGACGGCGATTCGACACCCGGAGCTGGTGGGCAAGCTCGTGCTCGTCTCGACTCCAATCAGGCGCAGCGCCTTCTATCCTGACATACTCGCGCAGCAAGGGCAGGTGACTGCCGCGGCGGCCGAGGCGATGAAGCAGACTCCCATGTACCAGCTATACGCCAGCATCGCGCCGAGGCCCGAAGACTGGCCGCGGCTACTTGGCAAGATCGGCGAGGCAATGAAAAGCGATTTCGATTTCTCCAAGGATGTCGCCGGCATCAAAGCGACGACGCTGGTTGTCGCGGGGGATGCAGATATCTTTCCGCCCGCGCATGCGGTGGAGGTCTTCGGACTATTGGGCGGAGGGAAGCGAGATGGCGGGTGGGATGGTTCCGGACAGCCGAAGTCGAAGCTAGCCATTCTGCCGGGTCTGACACACTACACTATCTTCAACGCCCCCGCACTGGCGTCGACCGTGATTCCGTTCCTGGACGCGCCGACGACGAAGAGTCAGTAATCGGAGAGTTCATGATGCCGCGCATCAGCCCGGGTGCGCGGCTGCGGTCAACTTCCGCTCCAACGCGGTGCTGAGGTGGGAGTATCGCCCCGGCTCAACGGTCTTCGCGGTGTGGTCGCAAGGCCGGCACTCCGACACCGATGTCGCATCGTTCAGGTTGTCGCGCGATGTCGGCGACCTATTCCGGGCGGCGCCCGAGAACGTGTTCTTGGTGAAAGTGACGCGCTGGATGAATTTCTGACGCGCGCGCGATCCGCACGCGCTTGGCCACATGAGATGATTAGCAGGGAAGGAGGGAGGGGTCCTCGTAGGCGCTTTGCAAAGCGAGCGCGAGGAGGAGACCCGCGACCGAGCAGAGCGAGGGAGCGCTGTTAGGGCTCCGACCAAGCGAGCGTAGCGCCGAAGAGGACCCCTCCCGACTGACCGGCGCTACGATCCAAAAAATCAGGGCAACGCAAAAACTGAAGAGTGCGCGCGGCGGGACTCGAACCCACGACCTTCGGCTCCGGAGGCCGACGCTCTATCCAACTGAGCTACGCGCGCTTCATGACGACTTCGCAGAGGGATTAACTTCCTCTGATGACACCAGCAAGACGAAAGATAACTGTACTGTCGGGCGATGGAATCGGTCCGGAGGTCGTTGAATCAGCCCTCGAGATCATAAAAGCGACCGGCGTCGCTGTCGAGTTCGAGAAATGCGAGGCAGGCGCGCGGGCGTTTAAAAAGGGGATCGTCACCGGAATCCCGAAGGAAACGATCGCGTCGATAGAGCGCACCCGTGTCGTGCTCAAGGGTCCTCTCGAGACACCGATCGGCCACGGAAACCGGAGCGCCAACGTCACGCTTCGCACGCTCTTCGAGACGTACGGCAACATCCGGCCAGTCCGTGAGCTGCCCGGAGTGCAAACCGCCTTTACCGGCCGCAAGCTCGACATCGTAATCGTCCGCGAGAACATCGAGGATTTATACGCGGGCATCGAGTACATGCAGACGCCCGGCGTGGCGGAGGGTCTCAAGCTGATCTCGCGCGAAGGATGCGAGAAGATCGTAAAGCTCGCATTCGCGTTCGCGCTCGCTGAGGGACGCCAGGCGGTTCATTGCGCAACGAAGTCGAACATCATGAAGCTCACCGAGGGTCTGCTGCAACGCACCTTCGAGGAGTTTGCGCCGCAATATCCATCGATAACGTCGAAGCATATCCTGATCGACAACTGCGCCCATCAGCTCGCAATGCGGCCCGAGCAGTTCGATGTCATCGTCACGACCAACATGAACGGCGACATCCTGAGCGACCTCACCTCCGGCCTCACCGGCGGTCTCGGCTTCGCCCCTTCTGCGAACATCGGCAACGACGTTTCCATTTTCGAGGCGGTCCACGGGTCCGCGCCGGACATCGCCGGAAAAAACAAGGCAAATCCGACGGCGCTGATCCTGAGCGCGGCGATGATGCTGCGTCAGATCGACGAAGGAAAAGCGGCGAACGATGTCGAGCAGGCGGTCCTCGTGACGCTCGAGGGGGGACTCCGCACCAGCGATATGATCGGCGTGGACAAGCCGGCGACGACCACCGAGTTCACTCAGGCCGTCATCGCCAACCTGGGGAAGCGCTCGAAGGTCAGTCCGACCAAGGATTACCGGAAGGTCGATCTTCCCCCCTCCCAGCTCGGGGTGAATGTCGTCGCCGCGAAGGCTCGGCGCCTTATCGGCCTCGACGTGTACATCGAGACCGATCTCGATCCCGCGAAATTGGCGGCGGCTTTGGAACTATTAGTCAAGCCATCTCCACTCAAGCTCCAAATGATCACGAACCGCGGGGCGATGGTTTTCCCATCGAGCGGACGGCGCGTATCGCTGGTAGACCATTTCCGGTGCAGATTCGTGCTCCGCGAAGCGGCAGCGGTTCTTGGAGACGTCGAGATCCTTGCCCTGCTCGGCACGATCGGCGCCCGGCACCGCTGGATGCACATCGAGAAGCTCCAGGAGTTCGAAGGTGAGCCCGCGTTCTCAAAATCGCAGGTCAGCTGAACGGGCGGTAACTTTCGAGAAGAGACAAATGCAACTGAATAGGCGGGAGGTCCCAGTGGCAAAGATGGCAGTCCGTTAGTTCACTACGCCCAGAACTTATCCCGGTGGCGTGCGAGCAACTACTTGGGCAATAAAGCCAGTAGGAAAGTCAAGGCGTAGTGAACTAAAGCACTCACAACTTACCTACTGAGACCTCTCGCCTGTTCAGTTGCAGACACTAAGAATCCGTAGAGATGAGGAGTTATGAGCGTGAGTCCGTCTTTGGATCGACGCCATTTCATGGGCTACTTCGCGAGCGTCGGCCTCGGCTCGACGCTCTTTCCGGGCGTGCTCTGGGCGAAGCTGGCCGGCGGCGCGGAGATCACCGTCGACACCATCGCCAGCGCGGAGGAAGTGGCGGGAATCCATTTCGATCCGGCCGAGCGGGAGCTGATGCTCGATGGCCTCAAGCAACAGGAACAAAGAATCGAGGCTCTCCACAAGGTCGCGCTGCCGAATTCGGTGAGTCCCGCCATCGTATTCGACCCGCTGCCTCCGGGGAAAAAGATCGCGCCCGAAGCACGCCGGCCGATGGTGAGAAGCAAGGTCGCTCATCGCGCTGTTCCGGCCGACCTCGACGATCTTGCGTTCCTCCCGGTGACCGAATTGTCAGAGCTGGTACGTCGCAAGCGCGTCACTTCCGTTCAGCTGACGCAGATGTATCTCGCGCGAATCAAGAAGTACGATCCGGTTCTGAGATGCGTGATCTCACTTACTGAGGACCGCGCGTTCGCTCAGGCGCATGCCGCCGACGCCGAGATCAGAGGCGGCAAATACCGTGGTCCGCTGCACGGGATTCCGTGGGGCGCGAAAGATCTCCTCGCCGTTCGCGGTTACAAGACCACATGGGGGGCCGGTCCGTTTAAGGAGCAGGTGATTGATGCCGATGCCACCGTGGTGCAGCGGCTCGACGCGGCCGGTGCCGTGCTCGTCGCCAAACTGACGCTCGGTGAGCTAGCGCAGGGCGACATCTGGTTCGGCGCCACGACTAAAAATCCTTGGAAAGTTGATCAGGGCTCCAGCGGATCGTCCGCTGGCCCTGCTTCCGCGACGGCCGCGGGACTCGTCGGGTTCGCCATCGGGAGCGAGACGCTCGGATCGATTTCCTCCCCATCGACGCGCTGCGGGACAACAGGGCTCAGGCCCACATTTGGCCGGGTGCCGCGAACGGGCGCGATGGCGCTCTCATGGACGATGGACAAGCTCGGTCCCATCTGCCGGAGCGTCGAGGACACTGCGATCGTGCTCGACGCGATCTACGGACCCGACGGTCAGGACAACAGTGTCATTTCCGCGGCGTATCACTGGGATGCGCACCTCTCGCCGAAACGGTTGCGCGTGGGATACGTGAAGTCGGCGTTCGACACACCGCAGATAGACCCGACAGATGCCAAACGGACACTGCACGCGACGAAGCAATTCGACGACGCAGCCCTCGATGTTTTCAAGCGGCTGGGGATCAATCTGATTCCTGTCGATCTACCGGATGTTCCGTACGATGCCATGCGCATCATCCTGAGCGCGGAAGCCGCCGCGGCATTCGATGACCTCACCAGGTCGAATCGCGACAATGAGCTCGTTCAGCAGGGGAAGTTTGACTGGCCGAACTCGTTCCGGACGTCGCGCTTCATTCCCGCCGTCGACTATGTCAACGCCAATCGTCTGCGCTCCATCGCGATTCAGAAGTGGGACGATCTCATGCGAACAGTCGATGTGATCGTGACTCCCACCGGTGCCGCGAACCTCTCGCAGCTCGTCGCCACGAATCTCACCGGCCATCCCGCCGTGATCCTGCCGAACGGGTTTCGTGACGATGGCACTCCCGTTTCGCTCACGTTCCTGGGCGCACTGTTTGAGGAGCCCAAGCTGTTGGCGGTCGCGCGGGCGTATCAGGAGGCGACGGGATTCCATCTGAAGCACCCGGTGGTTCCACTGACTCCGCCCGCTCCGCCTGTTCCAGTTCCTCCCGCGGGCTGAGTGTCGCGAGCACGCTCCGGCCTCGAGCCGGTAGTTCTCGAAGGGAGCTTCGTGCGTCTCGAGCCGATGACGCTCGAGCACCACGCGCAGCTAACTGAAGTCGGACTCGATCCGGAGATCTGGCGTCTTACGATCGTCATGATTCGGACCGCCGAGGAGATGCGAAGCTACATGGACTCCGCGCTCGCGCTCCAGCGCGATGGAACGAGTCTACCGTTCGTCACGATCGAGCGATCCTCGGGACGGGTTGTCGGAAGCACTCGTTTCGGTAACTACGATGCCGCAAACCGCCGCATCGAGATCGGTTGGACCTGGCTCGCACGTCGGTGGCAGCGGACCGTCATCAACACTGAAGCGAAGTATCTGATGCTGACGTACGCATTCGAGAAGCTTCGCTGCGTCAGAGTCGAGCTCAAGACCGACGTGCTGAACGCGCCATCGCGCAAGGCAATGCTGCGCATCGGAGCGAAAGAGGAGGGAATTCTTCGGAAGCACACGCTGATGTGGACCGGACGATACCGGGACAGCATCTACTACAGCATCCTCGACGAGGAGTGGTCAGAGGTGAAAGGGCAGCTCGAGAAAATGCTGGCGCGCTAAACGCCCTCGTCGATTACGGCGAATACGAGAACTCGAGCTTTAGATAGGGCGCAGACTCTCTGCTAGCGAAGCGCGCACCGCCAACCGACTTGTATCCGACTGCTCCCGTCGTTCTGAACTGTGGAGTCCAGCCGTATTCGAGCGTTGGTCCTGCCTGAAAGGAATTGCTCTTCGCCGGGTCTTTTCCGCCACCCTGTCCGACCGCCTCGGCGCCAATGCGCGCGGGGTGCTTGCTTGAATGCCCAAACGGGACCGACGCACGACCGCGCGCCCACGCGTACTGACTTCCGAAGTTGTAGTTGGCCAGCAGCTGCGTGTGCATCGCGCGCCTGCCCGCTCCACTACTGTATGCGCCAAGGCTGGCGGAGGCGCCGTTGCTTCCGCCCCCTTCTGCCCCGGGCGCACCAGCATCCGGATGTTGAACCCACGTATACCCTGCACCGAACGACACCCCGCTGTTACGACCCGCATATGCCATCCCAAGGGTCGGTGAAACTGCGGAAAGAGTTCTCGCGGAGGCAGGCACGTCGCGGAGCAGCCGGTAGTGAAGCGAGTAGGCGTTGGCGTTGAAATATGGCGACCACCCGAGCCCGCCCATGCCGACGTACACGCCGAGCAGATAAAACTGACTGTGGCGCGTGTCGAGCTCGGTCGAGCCGTAGAGCGACGGGTGAAACTCCGATAGCTTCGGTAGCTGCGCTTCCGCAGTTCTCGCTGCCATTGTCAGACTCGCAATTGCCGCAAACGCGATAACCGCATTTCGATGTGTTGTCAGTCCCATTGTTCCTTCTCAGTTTGTGGTTCTTTCGATTCCATCAACGCACGATGCGCGCGGATTTGAGGGCACGTATCGCGTTGTGTCGTCTTTATAGGACGCGCGGCCAGAATCGCGGAAACTGATTTCCACGGAAGAGCTCTCTCAACCCGAAAGATTTTCGCTAGCTTTTGCCGTGCGTTTTTACCTGCCTCTCTCGAGCTGCGCCCTTTTCCTCGCCTGCGCGATGTCGATGACAACCAATCAGCATCCCGTCACCATCGCCATTGTGAACGGCATCGTCTGGACGGGCGAACCGGACAAACCGTGGGCCGCCGCCGTCGCGCTGAGCGAGGACCGGATCGCGGCCGTTGGATCGACAGCCGAGATTCGACTCCGCATCTCGCCCCAGACGAAGGTGATAGATGCGCTTGGCGGCATGGTCGTCCCTGGATTCATCGACTCGCACGTACACTTTCTCGCCGGCGGGATGAATCTCGCGTCCGTGCAGCTGCGCGACGCGAGAACTCCGTCTGACTTCATCGCGCGCATTAAGGCTTTCGCCGCGACTGCGCCCCGAGGAACCTGGATCACGGGCGGCGATTGGGATCATGAAAACTGGGGCGGAGACCTGCCACAGCGCTCATGGATCGATTCAATCACGCCAGACAATCCCGTCTGGATCAACCGTCTCGATGGCCACATGGCGCTCGCCAACTCTGCCGCGATGCGCGCCGCCGGAGTGCCGATGTCGGGTGCCGACGTAGCAGGCGGCACGATCATCCGCGACGCTTCCGGACAGCCGAGCGGCATCTTCAAGGACAACGCGCAGGAGCTGATCGATCGGGTGGTTCCGGATCCGGATCCGGCGATGCTCGATCGCGCCCTCGACGCGGCGATGACTTACGCGAATGCTCGCGGCGTGACATCCGTCGACCATATGGGAACGTGGTCGGATCTCGCTGTATTCGAGCGCGCGTACCACGCTGGAAAGTTGCGGACGCGAATTTACGCCGCTGTGCCTCTTTCCACATGGGCCCGACTGCGTGACACCATAGCCACGCGCGGACGGGGAGATTCATGGCTCCGCATCGGGGGGCTCAAGGGATTCGTCGATGGGTCACTCGGCTCGCACACTGCGGCAATGATGCAGCCGTTCACCGATGCACCAGGCGACAGCGGACTGCTCGTCAATACGCCGGAGAATCTCTACTTATGGACATCCAACGCCGACAAAGCGAATCTGCACGTCATCGTACACGCGATTGGTGATCGCGCCATCGATCTCCAGCTCGGCATCTTTGAGCGGGTGGAGCGCGAGAATGGCGCGCGCGACCGGCGCTTCCGGATCGAGCATGCGCAGCACATCGCGCCGCCGGACATACCACGTTTCGGCGAGCTGGGAGTGATCCCGAGCATGCAACCATACCACGCAATCGACGACGGGCGCTGGGCGGAAAAGGTCATCGGTCCCGCGCGCGCAAGAACGACCTACGCGTTTCGCGCTCTCAGAGACACGCGCGCGAGACTGGCATTCGGAAGCGACTGGCCGGTCGCGCCTGCGACTCCGCTCGAAGGCATTTATGCTGCGGTTACGAGAAGAACGCTCGACGACAAGCATCCGGGCGGCTGGATTCCGGAACAGAAAATCACGCTCGAAGATGCGTTGCGCGCTTACACCAGCGGCGGCGCTTACGCATCCTTCGAGGAACGAGAGAAGGGATCACTGGCGCCGGGCAAGCTCGCCGACGTCGTGATCATCGATCGGGACCTGTCTAAAATCGCCCCGGAGACGATCCGTGACGCGAAGATAGATTACACGATCGTCGGCGGTCGAATCGTGTACGATCGCAACGCCGCATCCCAATGACGGAGATGAAGGAGCGCTGATGGCTGCCAAGAGCGAAGTTACGTTTTACCGCTGGGACTCGATGAAGAAAGAACGGGTGTCCGACATGCTCGAGCGCCGGCTCATCACGGGCGATCGCATGATGCTTGCGCACGTGTACCTGAAGAAAGGCTGCATCGTGCCGAAACACTCGCACGAGAACGAGCAGCTCACGTACATCCTCGAGGGCGCTCTAAAGTTCTGGATCGGCGACGACGGAGCGGAGGAGATCACCGTTCACGCGGGCGAGGTGTTGCTCATCCCTTCCCATGTGCCGCACAAGGCCGAAGCACTCGAGGAAACTCTCGACGTCGATGTCTTCAGTCCGCCGCGGCAGGACTGGCTGGACAAGAAAGACGATTACCTGAGGCGCTGACCTTGGATCTCGGTCTTCGCGGCAAGGTAGCCCTGGTATCCGCCAGCAGCAAAGGTCTCGGTCGCGCGATCGCCGAAGAGCTTGCGGCTGAAGGAGCAAATCTTGTCATCTGTGCGCGGGGCGAGGACGCGCTTCGTCAGACGGCAGAATCGATCCGCAAGAGCTCTGGCGTCACTGTCGTGGTTGTCGCGGCCGATGTCTCTGGACAATCAGGAATCGATCGCGTCGCGAAAACGGCGCTCGATAAGTTCGGAAAGGTGGATATTCTTGTGACGAACTCGGGCGGTCCGCCAAGCGGGCCGTTCGAGAGCCTGACTCCGGAAATGTGGGATGCGGCCACGCGCCTGCTGCTGACGAGCGCCGTCGGACTGACGCGCGCCCTTCTGCCGGGAATGAAAGAGAGAAAGTGGGGACGAATCCTGAACGTGACGTCGATCGCGGTCAAACAGCCGATTGACGGACTCATGCTCTCCAACAGCCTGCGCGCGGCTGTCACCGGATTCGCGCGCACGCTCGCCAACGAGGTCGCACCGTTCAAGGTGACGGTCAACAATATCATGCCCGGCTACACGCGCACCGATCGTGTCGAGGAGCTCGCCCGCGCCTCCGGTGCGAGATCCGGCGCTACGGCGAACGACACCTTCGCCAAATGGGAAAAAGAGATTCCAATGGGCCGGCTTGGCGAGCCGCGCGAGCTTGCCGCCCTCGCCACCTTTCTTGCCTCGGAGCGCGCCAGCTACATCACCGGCAGTTCGATCGCCGTCGACGGAGGCTGGATCCGCTCCCTCCTGTAGGGTTCAGTAAAACCGGCCCGCGAGTAAACGCTCCGCCGAGTGGTGACATCATCTAACAGACGAGACTCCGGAGATGTCGCGTGTCCGCAGGTTCGGGCGCAGTGCCCACGCAACCATATATTCCCCTCACAATGAGCGTCAGCCGATTCGGTAAGAGCGGTGGTCGCGGCGCGAGTCCATCGTACCGTGATCGGGCGGTGTACGCTCTCGACGCGCAGCTGGCATCGCTCGCTTCCTCAGGAGACGATTCCGCGTTCACGACTCTCGTCACGCGCTTTCAGCCGGCGGTGTTCCGCTGGGCGCTGATGTTCGCCAGCGACCCCGATGAGGCGGAGGATATCACCCAGGAAGTCTTCGTTCGGACTTATCGCCACCTGGGAGAGTACCGCTCCGACGGCCCGCTCGACGCCTGGCTGTACAGGATTACCAGGAGGGCGGCGACGCAGATGCGTCGGACGCGCAATCGTCGTGGCCGTCTCGCCCTCTCGCCCGCGGCACAGCCGACCCGCAATGTCTACACGACCGACCCCGGTGGACGCGTGGATCGTGAGCGCGCCGCCAGCGTGATTCGCGAGCTTTTCGGTGAGCTTCCTCGTCGGCAGCGAGAGATTTTCGAACTGGTCGATCTGCAGGGATTCTCGCCGGCAGAAGCCGCCGAGCGGACGGGAATGAAGCCGGTCTCGGTGAGAGCCAATCTGTTTAAGGCGCGCAAGGCTATTCGAGAGAGCCTGCTCGCAACCCACCCGAGCTACCGCGAGCTGTCCCGATGACTTGCGAAGAATGCCTTTCGGAGCTCGCTACCGGCTCGCTGAGGGAGATGGCTGGTGATTCTACGGTGATGCAGCACTGCGCGACTTGTCCCGACTGCTCGCGCCTCACGACGCTTCTCCGCGATAGGGAATACAACGCCGCCAACGTGCTCAATAACCTTCCGCCAATGAGCAACCCGATCACTCTCGCGGAGACAGCAGTGACTACGGCGCACCGTCGACGCGTGGGGCGTGTAGTCGTGATGATTAGTGGCGCCGCGCTCGTGGTTACGATCTGGTTTAGTGCGGCAACGCTGATCCTTCCCGCAATGCGAAGCAACGGGCGTACAGCGTCGACGTTGCTCACGGAAACGATTCCGCTCTCATGTCTTTCGCCGCAGCAGGCAGCGGACATCATCGATCCATATCTCCGCACGGCTGGCAGCCTTTACTTTGTTCCCAAATCCGGCATCTCGGCTATCACGGTGCGAGGCACCGCGGCGCAGCTGAACAAGTCCAAAGATCTCATTCGGAATTTCGAGAGCGATCCGGCTGCCGCTTGTCGCATTACCGGCAGCGGCCACGGGAGCGCGGGATCGAAGAAAGTTCCCACCGCGCCGGCAGAGCCGACCGAGCCGAAGACGCAATAGGCATCAGCCCCGATCTAAATCGTCGTCATAGCCCAACCCTTTCAACCGTAGTGCTGTCTAATTCTGGCGACGGCGATAGGGATCGCCCGCCACGTCAACCCGTTCTCCCTCCATGACAACCAGTCGTGCGTCCCGGTGCCTGGCGACACTGGCGGTTATCGCCGCTTCAAGCTCGCTTGTCGCCCAGAATCCTACGTATCCCCCACAGCCGGCAGGCTCGCCGGCCGCTTCCCCAACACCACCTCCACCAGACAAGGGGCGTCGCGTTATGCGCGCCAGCCGCGCCACGAGTCCCATCAGTGTCGACGGCAAATTGAACGAGCCGGCGTGGGCGACGGCGTCTCCGTCGGGCGATTTCATGCAGAGCTATCCTAACGTGGGTGCCAAGCCCACTGATCCTACCGAAGTGCGCATTCTATACGACGACAATGCGCTCTACGTTGGCGTCCGGATGTTCGATGCACGTCCCGACTCGATCGCAGCGCAGCTCGCCCGGCGCGATGCCACCGGAATCTATTCCGACTGGCTGCACGTGATGGTCGACTCTTATCGCGATCGCCGCACCTCATTCCGCTTCTCGGTGAATCCTCTCGGCGTGCAGAAGGACGTTCTGGAATTCGATGACCGTAACGGCGAGGACATCAACTGGGATGCTGTGTGGGAAGTGGCCACTGCCGTCGATTCGCTAGGGTGGACCGCCGAATACAGGATTCCATTCTCCCAGCTCCGCTTTGGCGCGAGCCAGAAAGGGGTTGAGCGCATCTGGGGTTTTCAGGTCATGCGCGATGTCGCGCGCCGTAACGAGCGTGACAGCTGGTCCCCGTGGAAGCAGACCGATCCCGGCTTCGTCTCGAACGAGGGTGATCTTGGCGGCATCGTCGATATTCCAACTCCGCGCCGGTTGGAGGTGATGCCGTACGCGAGCGCCAAGCTTACGCGCGCACCCGGCGATCCGGCGAATCCATTTTATCGTGCCAACGACACCAAGCCATCGGCGGGCGCTGATCTCAAGTATGGCCTTCCCAGCGGTCTCACGCTGACCGCCACGGTGAACCCTGATTTCGGCCAGGTCGAAGTCGATCCGGCGGTCGTGAATCTCTCGGCGTACGAGACCTTCTTCCCTGAGAAGCGACCGTTCTTCGTCGAGGGAGCGAACATCTTCAACATCGGCTCCATTAACGGCGGACCGTCATACGGCAATCAGCAGATATTCTATTCTCGCCGAATCGGGAGACCTCCGCAGCGTTTCGTCAACGGACAATTCGTGGATGCGCCTGACGCGACAACGATCATTGGCGCTGGTAAGCTGACGGGAAAGGTCGGAGCGTGGACGGTTGGAGTGCTCAACGCGCTTACCGCCGAGGAGAAAGCGCGCGTGATCGATGGCGCGAACGTCGAATCGTCGACTCCTGTCGAGCCGCTCACGAACTACTTCGTGGGACGCGTGCGCCGCGACTTTCGTGGCGGCCAGACCCTGCTTGGGCTCGGCGGTACCGCCGTGAATCGCGATTTGAGCGATAGCGCGTTCAAGAACCTGCTTCGTTCAAGCGCTGACGTCGGCAGCGTCGATTTCGAGCACAATTGGGCCAACAGGCAGTGGAAGCTGACGGGAGCGCTATCGAGGTCTCTCATCGAAGGATCGAGAGTTGTGATCCGAAATGCTCAACAATCGAGCGCGCGATATTACCAGCGTCCCGACGCCGACTATCTCGCCGTCGACACCACCGCGAGTTCGCTCGGCGGTTACTCGGCCAAGCTTGGACTCAACAAATCGGGCACCTGGTCATTCTCCACGACCGCGAAGTCGATCAGCCCGGGATTCGAGGTAAATGATCTCGGGTTCATGGGCCGAGTTGATTACCGCAACATCGGCTCGGGAGGATCTTACAACAACCTCGAGGCGGGAAAGCTTCTCAGGAGCTACAACCTGTTCGCCGGCACCAACCACGCCTGGAACTACGGAGGCGACAAGCTCTGGACGAGTTTCTTCAACCAGATAACGCTGAACTTTACGAACCTTTGGAATTTTTACGCCGGCGGTGAGTACGATCCGAGCGCGATCGATGATCGCCTCACTCGGGGTGGTCCGCGTGGCAGGCAGCCGACGCAGTGGGGAGGCTGGACGCAGATCAACAGCAGTCAACGTTCAGTTGTCTCCTACAATCTGTTCGCGAACTACTACGTAGATCAGGCACACGGATACACGAAAGAGATCTCGCCCGGCGTCGACATCCGCCCAAGCTCGTCGGTCCGCGTGACGATATCGCCGGATCTCAACTTCTTTCACAACACCATACAATTCGTTCGTGCCGCGACCGATCCTGTCGCGACGTCCACGTACGGACGGCGATACGTATTCGGCAGTCTGTTCCAGACGACGCTCTCAGCGACGACACGGGTGGAATGGACGCTGACCCCGCTACTCTCCTTCCAGCTATTTGCGCAGCCCTTCGCCTCAGCGGGACGCTTCAAGGGGTTCAAGGAGTTGGCGAAGCCGGGAACGCAGGAGTATCTGGTTTACGGCCAGGACAACGGAAGCACGATCACGCCGGTGCCCGATCCTGCGACGGGGAAGACGCAGTCCTATACGGTCGATCCCGATGGTCCGGGCATCGCGCCATCATTCTCGATCGGCAATCCAGATTTCCGGACGCACTCGTTACGGGGAAATGCGGTCGTGCGCTGGGAATACCGGCCCGGCTCGGCCCTTTTCTTCGTCTGGCAGCAGCAACGCGAAGACTTCCTGCCATTCGAAGGTGATTTTCGCACGGGCCGCGAAACGCGGGAAATCTTTGGACGCCCCAGCAACGTTTTCCTGGTGAAGGCGACGTACTGGTTCGCACGATAGTGTGCGGCTACGGTCGGAGAACGCCATCCGCCGCCCGTTCAAAAGCGGATAGGATTGCGGAACTCCAAACACGTGTGACATATATCTCCACCCAAACTTCCTCGGATCATGGACGCAACGCGATGATTCACTGATCCTCACGTCGCTGCCGCTGTTTCCGGGGTGAAGATTCCTACACAATTGTGGAGATCTCACCAATGCGCTTGTACGTCCCTTACCCAGCGCTGCTCGCCGTGTTTATCCTTGCGGCCTGCGATGACAGTCAGTCGAACCGCCCGACTGCCCCCAACTTGGCTCGGAGCGCCCAGCTCGCCGCGTCAGGAGCTCTCGTGGTCGACATCGGAAACGACACGACGGCTCAGAATGAAACTCCCATCGCCGTCAACCCGGCCAACCCGCAGAACTTCATCGTCGGTGCCAATGACTGGAACTACAACGATGGCTGCGCGGTCAACGCGACCTTTGATGGAGGCAAGACCTGGACGCCTACGGTTCCGAACGGCTTCATACCAGGTGTAACCAAGTACACCAACGATCCAGCCGTGCCTGGCACCGGTACCGGGGATTTTGGGGGCGATCCGGTGGTGGCGTTTAGTAGCGACGGAAAAACTGCGTTCTATGCCTGCTACACGTACGCAGTTTCGGGGGTTGGTAGCTATAAGGCCCGGCTACTACTAAGCACTTCGAAGGACGGCGGCAAAACCTGGCTTAAAGGTGGAACGGCGGAGCCTCTCACAGTCGTGGCGCAATGGGATGCGACTGGTATTACCAAGGGCTCGACGGGGCAATTCCAGGACCACGAGTCGATTTGGGTGGATCCGACTGACGGACGGATCTACATCACGTGGGCGCAGTTCCACGGCAATGGATCGAACTCGCCGATTTTTGTCGCCGTTTCCGCGGACAATGGAAAGACGTTCTCCACACCTACGCAAATCACCGCCAGCACGGTCCGCAGCAATCAGGACGCGCGCGTGGTAACGAACGGCGATGGAAGCCACGCGTATCTCACCTTCGACAACGGTGTTCAAGGCGGCAAGGGCGCGGTGATGTACGTCAGCGAATCGTCCGATCACGGCAGCACGTGGAGCGCGCCCTTGCAGTTCGCCACGTTCAACAATCCCGTCTGCCTCTTTCCACCCTATTGCTTTAACGTCTCGGGCACTCCCTTCAGGGGCCCAGGGTCGTATCCGGTACCCGCGTTCGATCCAGTCAGACAACGACTTTATGTAGCGTACGCGGACATAGTGGGCGGTCAAGCGCAGCTATTTCTGGCATACGCAGCTGCGAGTGGCGTGAAAGATCCGACTAAATGGACGATCATTCCGATGGCCCCTGGCGCCCAGGGCGACAGGCTGAATGTCGAGATGAGCATCGAGCGTGCAAGTGGCCGAATCGACTTCATTTCAGATGACCGCAGCTACACCAACAACGCGCTCGTCGACATTACCTACGGCAAGAGCACGGATGGTGGCGCGACCTTCACCACGCAACGCGTTACGCGCAGCGGCTTCGATCCGGGACTATACGGAGTGCCGAGCGGGTCTGCCTCCGGCTTCAGGCCCTTCATAGGAGATTACAACGGCATCGTCTCGCTTCCCACGACTGCGGCGTTTGCATGGACTGGAATAGGAAAGTTTTATGGACCGCCGCCGATCAACCTTGATATCTTTTTCGGGAGCGTAACTCCATAGCACGAGGTGCGGCGCCTCTAAGAAAAAACCCCGTCCAAAAGGCGGGGTTTTTTTAATCCAGCTCCGCCCCGACAGCCCGCCGTGCCCCCGGTTTCGCAGCCAACCGATGCAGATTTGGCAATCGGAACTGTTGCAGCTTGCAATCACAGACGCAAAAAGCGACGATTGTGCCGCTCGTGAAGGACCCAAACCAGTACGCTAAGTGGCTGCTGGGCAGGCACTTATGCCAGGCTCGACAGTGTGGATTGGGTGTTGCCACATGATCAGCGTTGCCTTGAAATAAGGCGCCGCGTCTTTTGGACATGCTGAAGGCCCAGGAAGCCGGCGGCGATTTACTAACGTTTCAGGAGAGACTTAAATGAGCAACAAAAAGGGTTTTACACTCATTGAGCTTCTGATCGTGGTCGTCATCATCGGCATTCTTGCCGCGATCGCGATTCCGAAGTTCGCGAACACGAAGGACAAGGCTTATGTCGCAGCGATGAAGTCCGACCTGCGCAACCTTGCAACCTATGAAGAGCAGTACGCCGCCGACAACAACGGTGCGTACTTCGCAGGAACCGCGACGATGGCTTCGCCCCTTCAGGGCTTTACGCCTTCGCAGAACGTGACCATTACGGCTACGTTCGCCGCGGGTCCTCCGCAGAGCTGGAGCGCGACTGCAGTTCACTCGCAGTCAGCTAAGACCTGCGATAACACCACCGGTGTGATCGTCTGCACCTGATCAGGGTTATTGCCTGAACAAGAGAGAGGGTGCGTCGAAAGACGCACCCTCTTTTTTATTGTTTCCGCAGAAGCTATTCGCCCATCTTCATTCTCTTTACGTCACTGGCCGCCATTTGGCGGCCCAGACGGGTGTCCCAGGGTCACGGAACCGTGTCCTTGCGTTCCGATCCAGATTGCTCCACCCAGGATTGCTCCGGCGAGCAGCAGGGAGCGTGCAACCTGCACGCGTTTCCGCTCGATACCTTCGATGTAACGCGAAGGAATCGTTACGGGCTCCCCGGAAAACTGCTCCGGGTCCGACGCGACGCGGCCTACTTCACTGACGGCGATGGTTACGGCCGAGTCGCTCATTGAGCGGATCTCGCCCTCGACCGACGTGACTTGCGCGCCGAGGGCCCCAATCGTTTCCGTGCGGCCCGCCGCATTCATCGACAGGCGAACCGTTCCGCTGTTTGGTGCGAGCGTCGGCGAGATTGCCGTGTACGTTGAGCACGCGACAATCAGCGGAACAATCGCGGTCATCACTCCATGCACTCGTGCTCGCCGTTGCACCGTTCCCCCGCGTGAATGTGTCTGAGTCCGGCCGCCTGGACGGCGAACCGGACTCAGGGTCACGATTTGGATACCGCGTCAGGTCTTAACCAGCCAGACAGGCCTGGCCCGTCCCATCGGAGACAGCATTCGCCGGGTCGTTTGGATTTCTCGAACCGTTGAACCCCTGTCCCGCAGGCGGAATGTTGGTGTTCGTGAAGCGCTCATTCGGATCGTAGTACATCCTGCCCGGCATCTTCTGGCCCGCCTGCGTGGGCGCGAAGTTAGGAGTGCAGGTCCGCTTGTAGTCGTTCCATGCTTCGTGCCCAAGCTGGAAGTCGGCGATGTATTTCTCGACGAGGATCTCGTTGAGCAACTGCTGACCGGCGAGCACTTCCGGTGCGAGCCCGTGATTCGCGCGCTCCTCATTGAGCTTCGTTAGCGCAGTCGCCTGGTTTCCCGTGCGATATGCGGCCTCTGCCCAGATGAGAGTGTTCTCGTCGTACGTGACGAATGGCTGCGGGAAGTTCGGCGCCAACCGGGCGTCGCTCAGGCGCGTCGCGCCCGCGTTGAAGTAGTCCGCGCGACGAGGGTCGTTTCTGCTCTCGAGGAGCGCAACGAACTGAGCATCCGGAATGAGATAACCAGCCCGTCCGGCGGTCACCTCGAACTGATAGTAGAAATTCGTTTCGGCGGCGCTCGTAGTGAAAGCACCAAAATAGTTTCCGCCGTCGGATGAAATGCCCTGCTGCGCCTCAGCGAGCGCTTGGGCGTAGGCACCCGGCCGAACTTCCGCCGTGTGCAGGTAGAAGCGCGCTTTCAGAGTGTGGGCAAGGGCGATCCACAAGCCGGTGTCTCCGCCGTACACGAGATCAGATCCGGCGGGAGGAGAGCTCGTCGCAGCGGTGTTGGCCATGTTGGCTATTGCCGCGGTGAGCACCTTCTGCACCGAGTCATAGACCGCGAGCTGATTGTCGAGCGGTGGGTTCTCTTCGTTCGACAACGCGTGCGAATAGACGAGGTCCCCGAACAGGTCGGCGCCGGTTCCCATCGTTATCGCTTCCTGCACCTGAACAACTCCGAGCAGGGCGAAGTTATTCTCGGCCTTTGCGATCGTCTCCGCCCGCACAATGTCCACCAGCCCACCCGCGGCATAGAGACCGATGTTGAACCCGCTCTGGATACCCTCGTCGTACAGATAGTTGTATATGCTCTGATACTGATTCTGACCGCCAGCGAACTCGCGTGCCCACATCCCCGTCACTCTCGCCGGATCGCTGCCGAGGAGCGCCCAGATGGCGCCCTCGGACGCCGCGAAGAGCTGATTGGCCGTGGCCTGGCTCGGACGGTTCGGGTCCGTATTGAGGTCGCCCCCAGTCAGGAAGTCACTTTTGCATCCGGCCGCCGTCAAACCGACGGCAGCCAGGAGAAGATTCCGAAGTTTTATCACTGCGATTCTCCTTTGCATTATCGGTTTAGGCTGAATGACAGCACGAAGGAACGGGACTGCGGATTCGCGAACCAGTCGAGTCCCTGAGTGAGGTACTCGGAGCCGGCGTTATTCACTTCCGGATCGAAACCGCGATAGTTCGTCCAGGTCTTGAGATTGCGACCCGCGATACGAATGTCGGCGGAGCTGAATCCGGTCAGACTCTTGATGAAGGGCTGATCGAGCGAGAAAGTGAGACTCAGCTCGCGCAGCTTTACCCAGCCGGCATCTTCCATGAATTGCTCTCCGGGACCTGTGAAGCCTCCACCCGTCCCGACGATGCTCAGCCAGTTCTCCCAATCCTGAGGCGTCCTCAGGCCCGTTACGCCTTTCCCCGGACCCGCTACATCCGGGTAAGTCTTGGTATCGTAGTCCACACCGTAGGTGCCGGTGCCGCTGCGACGATCGGTGTCCTTGTGAGTGCCGAACACGTATAGTGCGCCGCGCGTTCCGTCGTACTGGGTACCTCCTTTCTTCACATCCAGCAGTCCGGACAGCGTCAGCTTGTTCATGATCTTGAGCGAGCTCGTGTACGAGACGGTGTACTTGGGGTGGGGATCACCGAGGACGCGGATCTCGGGATCGGCAACTGGCAGCCCGTTGGGACCCAGGAACAGTGCGTTCGTCTTGTATCCGCCCGGAGTCGCCCCGCACAGCGCATCGATGTCCTGTACTGCGCCAGCACCCAGTCCGGGAACCGCGATCTGAGTACCGCGTCCGCAGCGTACGAATCCGGTCCCGATGATGACACCCGGGGCGTAACCGATGACATCGGCCCCTTCGGCTTCGTTGGCGCCAAACCCTTCGAGCAGGTCGAAGATTTGCGCACCACCAAGGCTCGTGACCTTGCCCCTGTTTCGTCCGTATTGCGCGCCGAGCTCCCACGCGAGGTTCTGTCCCGTATAAGGGCGCGCGTTGAGGGATATCTCGAGGCCTCTGTTCGTCAGTGCACCGGTGTTCTTGAAAGCACTCGTAAATCCGGTTGCCGCTGAGTTCACCGTGATCGGAAGAATCACATCGGTCGACTTCTTGTTGTATCCAACCACCGACAAATCGATCTTCTGATTGAAAAAGCCCAGATCTGCGCCGATTTCCGTTTCGCGCTGGAGCTCCGGACGAAGCGCCGGATTTCCGAGGCGCAGACTGCTCGTGACGCCAGGCACGCCACCAATCGAGGTGCGCAGCGCATCTCCGTACCCGGAGCCAAACTGCACAATGGTGCTGAGCGCATTCAGCGCCGCGTACACATCGGGCTCACGTCCAGTCTCCCCAAATGCCGCGCGCAACTTGCCGAAGCTCAGTATCCCCGTCTGGTCTTCACCTTTAAGAAGATTTGTGAACGTCCACGCCGCGGACGCTTTCTTGAACGTGTGGCGCCGCTGTGACGCTCCGAACGTGGAAAAGCCGTCGTTGCGAAGACCCGCTGTCAGATAGAGCTGATTGTAAAGGTTCAGCTCGCCCTGGCCGAAATAGCTTTCGATGTGGCGCAGCGATTTGAACTCGAGCCCCGTCTGATTGATGGTATTTTCGATCGCCAGCGGAACGGGCCCGATCAGCCCTTCGCCTTGCGACGAAAGCTGTCGATACCGCCGCGAGTTGAGATTCTGCCCGACGGTGAACGTGGCGTTCAGGTTCTCGCCGCGGTTTCCCGTAGCTGACGCAATCAGGTTGTGATCGATTACGAGATTGGTCTGGTCCGCGCGAATTACACTTCCGGCCGGGTCATTGGCCGACGTCAACGGGAGCGCCTGGAGGCGTGAGTCGTTGTAGTAGTCGCCGCCCAGAGTTTCCTTCACGCTCAACCACGTCAGCGGACGCCAATCGACGTTGAAATTGGATATTGCGCGTCCAACCTCGCTGCGATTCCCATTACTTGCCATCGCGAAAAATGGATTGTCGTAATAAGCGCAGCAGTTGAAAGCTTCTACGCTCGTTGGGTTCGGAAACCGGTACACGCGTTGAAGCCCGCGATCAGTCAGGTACGGCTGGTTGTTGAATGCAGGCGGGGTGCGCAGCGCGCCGATCAGAAGACCCGACACGTCGTTGCCGTGCTGCACAAACGCCCCTCGCGCGTCGACGTAGCTGAAATTGCCGCCCAGCGTGATCTTGCTTCCTACTTCCTGCGTTCCCTTCAACCGGAAGCTGGCGCGATTGTATTTGCTGTTCGGGCCTTTGATGATTCCGACCTGATTCGTGAGCCCGACCGAAGAGAAGAAGTTCGTTCTGTCGCTGCCACCCGAGATCTGTACGTTGTTATCCGCTGTATAGCCGGTCTGAAACAGCTCACCCATATGGTCGTAGGTCGGCGTTCCAGCGGGAAGCTTTGCTCCCCACGACGTCCGTCCCGCGGTCGGGGCGCAATCGGGCGTGCTCCCGCACGTTGCTGCGGCGTCAGGTACTGGAACGCGTCTCGCGAGCGATCCCTGGGCGTAGTCGTGCTGCAGGAAGTCGACGAGACGTGCCTTGTCGAAGTTGACACTCGAGGAAACGTTCACCCGAGTCGCGCCCGTGTGACCGCGCTTCGTCGTAATGAGGATCACTCCGTTGGCTGCCCGTGCTCCATAGATAGCGGCTGCCGCCGAGCCCTTGAGGATCTCGATGTTCTCGATGTCCGCAGGATTTATGTCGGCGGCGCGATTGGGCGTAACCGTCCCTCCCTGTCGATCGGCGAGACTGCCGCCATTGACCGAGAGGAATGCCGTCGAGATTGTCTGGTTGTCGATCGGCTGCCCATCGACGACGAACAGCGGCTGATTCGTCCCGGTGAGAGACGCCTCGCCTCGAATCACGACGGAAGCTCCAGCTCCCGGCTCGCCCGACTGCGTGCGAACATTGACATTCGGCGCTTTGGCGGCGAGCGCGGCGATGATGTTCTGCGGCTCGGAGGATTTGCGAATCGCGGAGCTATCCACCCTGTTGATCGTGACGCCGAGGCGCTCGCGCGTTGTCGAAGTGCCGGCCCCTGTCACTACCACCTCACCGAGGTGGAACGGGTTGATGGGGAGTGCAAAGCTCTGGTTGACTGTCGACCCCGGCGTCAGCGTGATTTGCACGCTGCGAGCCGTGTAGCCAATGACACGCGCGGTCAGCGTGGTGGTTCCACCGGTGGCCCTGCTGGCGGGAACGACGAAGCTGTAATTGCCGTCGTCGCTCGCTTGCGCGCCGATGTTGGTCCCCGCGAGGAACACGGTCGCCCCGCCAAGGGGTATGCCCGCATCGCTCGTTACACGGCCGGTCACAGTCGTTCCGCTCTGGGCGAACGCTGTCGATGCGGTCAATGCGAATGCGGTGATTGCTGACAACAGTAGTTTTCGCATACGACTCGACTCTCCTGTGGTGTGATGAGCGCAATGTGAGAGTGAGCGCAGAACCGTGTAAGAGACTTTACGGTGCCGAAGCTGTGAAGGATTCGTAGCGAAATTGTATACAGATTGTGTGGCCAATCGGCGCAGCGGCGGGGTGCGGCCGGAACCCGGGAGATTGATCGCCCGTTAGGGCTCCGAGGGAGTCATCCAGGCTGGCAAGCGGGAATGTTTACAATTCGCATACATCGATTTCGGGGGCGAATTCCCTTGCGGGGAAGTATTGTACCTTCGCTGCCACCCGTCCCAATACGATGTCTATAGCCAGTAAGATGCGAGCATATGGAGCCCGGCCGCTGCTCCTCGGCGGTGCGCTACTCGGCATTGTGGTGGTCTCAGCTCTCGCTGTGCTGGAATCCATGCACAACGCCCGCGAGCGCAAGGCGGCCGCGGAGCGCACGGTCAGGGACTACGCGATGTTTGCGAGCTATCTCTATACGACTCGCGCCTATCTCTCCGCCCGCGATCGCACGCTCTTCCAGGCATATGTCGCGCTCCACCCGAGCGAGCCGTGGGTACGCAGCGCACTACCTCCGCCGACCGCCATCCCGGCGATTCCCGACACGACCGAGCGCTGCGGTCCTCCGGCCAAGTGGCCGATCTACAGGTTTCGGCTGGACCTACCATCCCGCTCGGTGAGTTATGTCGGCGGACGTCCGGCACCATCGATCGACGCCATCATCCGCGATTCCATTCCGAAACTGGCCGTAGCACGGTGGGTTAGGGGCGCGCGCTTCGGGTATCTCTTCGTCGACGCGCCTGGCGGCCGAGAGACTGTCGCATACGCACCGGCCTACGATTCGGCTTCCAGGCTCCTCGCCGTTTACGGTTATCGGTCGTGCTATGGCGTCCGCGATACAATGGACTACAACGCGATCTATGAAGTTGTGAAGGTCATGCCACCGATGGTGCCGGGGTTCATCGCAGATAGCTCTAGGTCCAGTCAGGATACTGCTCATCGCGCGGTCGACCCGACGTCGGAGAAAATGATGGGAGCCAAGTGGCCCGCCGGAATGCCGGCCGAGTCGCTGTTGACGCTCACCATCAGTGACGCCGCGCACAGAACCATCTATGAGAACCCGAAGGGCGGGCTCAAGTCCAACTATTACGGTGTGGCTCCTCTGGGTTTCATAGGCGGCACGTCATTCTGGGTTTCCCTTCGACCGGACGTGGCGCGATTTCTCGTTGCCGGAGGAATTCCTGAATCGCACGTTCCGGCGTCGCTGCTGTTGCTCGCGGGAAGCATCATCCTCGCAGTCGCCGGCTTTGCATCTCTCCGCAGCGAGATCCGGCTCGTAAACTCGCGCCAGCGATTCCTCGCAAATGTCTCCCACGAGCTTCGAACGCCGCTGCAACAGATCCTGATGTTCGTGCAGCTGCTTCGCCTTGGGCGCACGCGCTCTGAATCCGAACGAGAACGCTGCCTGGAGATAATCGAGAGAGAAACACACCGCCTGATCGCGCTGTCCAATTCCGTCATGACTGCCGCGAGGACCGAGGTCCAGCTCCAATCGGCTCTCGTCGATGTAAGCGCTTTGGCGCAAACCTCGGCCGACTTTTTTGGGCCGCTCGCCGAGGCTCGCAAGATGCAGATCGAGGTCGACATCGTCGCAACGGCGATTGCGCACGGCGACCCGGGCGCCATTCGACAAATTCTGATCAACGTTCTCGACAATGCGGCGAAGTACGGGCCGGTGGGACAGACAATCACGATCGGTGTGCGCAATGACGGAAATGTCGTTCGCCTCTGGGTCGACGACTGCGGGTCGGGAATTCCGCCGTCCGAACGAGCCAACGTCTGGAAGCCATTCTTTCGAGTGGGCGGTACGCTCGACGACAGTACCGGGGGTGCGGGGTTGGGTCTTTCGATCGTCCGCGATCTTGCAACAGCGATGGATGCACAAGCCGAGCTTACCGAAGCCCCCGGCGGAGGGACGCGCTTCACGCTAGCCCTTCGCAGTGATCGGAACGGAACGGGGTCATGACGCACGCCTGGCAGCCGCCCGGGGGCAATGACGCCACGGTGGATCATTCAATTCTGATCATCGAGGACAACGAAACGCTTGCCCTCGGCCTCCGCACCAGTCTCGAGGTCGAGGGCTACAAAGTCGAGTCCGTCGCCGACGGAAAGGAGGGCCTCGCCTGGCTTGAGCAGCACCGTCCCGATCTGATCATTCTCGATCTGATGCTGCCGGGCTTGAACGGTTTTGAAGTACTCCGACGCTATCGCGGGTGTGGCGGCGCGGCCGCGGTGCTCATCCTGTCGGCGCGCGATCAGGAAGTCGACAAAGTGCAGGGATTCCGCATCGGCGCCGATGACTACGTGGTAAAACCCGTTGGAGTGCTCGAGTTGCTTGCTCGTGTGGAAGCGATCATCCGTCGGGCAGCGCCTGCGCGAAGAGGAATGGCCGGTGCAGGAGACCCCGCCGCGCGAAATTCGCAACACCGTTTTTCTGATGTGGTAGTCGATCTCCGAACGCGAACGGTTCTGCGCAGGGGAGAGCCCGTCGATCTAAGTCCGATGGAGTTTGATTTCCTCGCCTTCCTTATCGACTCCAACGGCGACATCGTTTCCCGTGATACACTCATGCGGCAGGTGTGGAACTATAGTCTTGGCGTCACCTCACGCACAGTCGACCAGCACGTAGCCCGGTTGCGGAACAAGCTGGAGCCGGATCCGGCGCAGCCTCGTCACCTCATCACCGTGCGCAAGGCGGGATACCGTTTCCAGAGTTGATGATTACCCGCGCATGACGCGTGCGCGGCCGTGCTAACCGATTTACGCTCGGGTTGATTGGGTGACTCGTAGACATCGGCACCGGTTAGCACGGCTCACTACGCTTTGAGAGGTCATATCCGCGGAAAATAGGGTTGTAGTACAGGCAGGTTGACGGCTCTACGCCACGCAATCCACAAATCACGCAGAAATGTCTTTTCCATCCTGCGGAGAGCAGAGAGGTGGCAGCGCTTCGGAGTCCATCCGGGGCGCGAAGCCGCGAGTTTGGCACGGGCTGAATCGTAGAACTCCCGGTATTCGCTTCCGCAGCGCAGCATCGACAGACCGATCAGATAGCACGAGATGCGTGCCTGTGCGTCGTAACTGGCGCGCCCTCCGAGTATGCTGCGACGAGGAGCAACGCGTGTCGCCTGATTGCCCACAACAGATTCAAACTTGCCCGGGCACCTGCGCCTGCCGCCGTGAGTCAAATGCGTCGCGGGAGCCTGATAACCCACTGGATACGCAACCGCGAGCCCGCATTGCGGGCAGCTATATCCGATTCCAGGAATTGTCCCGAGCCCACAATACGCCCAAAAGGCGGACGGCGTTTTCGCGCGGGTTACGTCGAGCCGCGATAGCAGCCGTGCTGCGAGGAGATGACCAACGCCCTTGGTGTTCGTAAGCCATGGCCATGCCGGATGCTGCTCGATCGCCTGGCGTAATGCCGCTGCGGCGCATGCCTCATCGTCCACCGCGCGCGAGTAAGCGCGTTCGAGGATTCTCGGCGCCCCCGCCGTCTGGCCGTGAGCAATCGCCTTCAGAAGTGGATCAGCATCGCCCACAGTGGTGGGCAAGTGCGAAAACGATCGCCCCTGAAGGATGGCACGAAGACGCTCGCCGTGCGCAATTCGAGATTCCTGCGCTTCTGCGTACAGCTGATAAAGCAGCCGGAGCTCCGAGATATCGTATGTCTTGCCAGCCGGTACGTGAATTTCGTCGAGTGAGATCGCCATGCGTATACGTTAGCGTCGGGTTGGAACGACTTCCGAACGCTACAATCGTGCAACGCTGCACATTGTCTACGTCACGTAAAGCTTGCCCCATCTACTCGCAGCTGCGCGCGATGCGTTTTGCCTGTGGCGAATGCGGGAAGAGTGAAACAGCCTGGCGCGCGTAAACTCGCGCGGTCGAGCAATGTCCGCGGCGCGAGTAAAGTTCTGCCACTCGAAGATTGATGCGGTAGCTGCCGGGATCCCACAGCGCGCCGGTCACCCAGCCGGCGGTGAACGCTCCGCGACCAACGTATGTCATTGCCATTGTCTCGGTCACACTCCGATCGACGGAAACGAGCGAGAAAAGGACCAGCGTCACGGACGCCAGTCCGAGTGCACTTGAAGAGATCGTCACACTACGCGTATTTCGACGAATTCCGCTGGTGGCGCCGAGGATGCTCCACACCAGAAACGCCGGCGCCGCGAGGACGAGCACCACGTCGAATGCGCTGACGATCATCGTCGCCACGACGGTCCCCGCCAGCACGCATTGCGCAAGAACCGCATCCGTGTTCTCCAGCTCCCCCCATCGCCGTAGCGCGCTGAAGAAGAGAATGAGAAACGCGCCCATCAACGCAATGGTGGGCACGAACCCGCGCTCCGAGACGAACGCCACCCAGTCGCTGCTCGGCCAGGGATTTGCCGTCATGCCGTCGTCGGCGAGCGACCGGTCATTCGATGGCGCGAACCGAACGTATTCGACAGGCCAATTCCCGGGGCCAACACCAAATACGGGGTTCGAGATTGCCATCGAGAGCGAGTTCCTGTACTGGTCTACCCGCCCGCGCCCGCTTCCCTTCTTGTAGTCCACCATGCCGCGCGCGGAATCCAGGTAGGGAGACTCGCTATTCCAGTTGAGAGTGTTCGGCAACGCAATCGCCACCATTCCACCGATCGCTGCGGCGAGCGTGAGTCGCGCAAACCGACCGCCGATCCTGCCGTCACGCCAGTATTTTCTGGAAGCGATCATCGGCACGAGCAACACTATCGCGCAGGCGGCAACTGCGAGCCACGCAGCTCTCGAGCGTGATAACACCAGTGCCGCGCCCAGCACCGCGCCACCCATGGAGCCTAGCAGGGCTCCAAACGGGCGCCGCGCCGTGACAGTGCACCAGACGAGCGACGGCAAGCCGATCACCGCCATGTGCGCCACGAAATTCCGGTTGCCGAAGGTGCCACCCGGCGCTCGATTCGCGCTGAAGTATTCCGACTCGAGGCCATACGCCTGCGCGAGGGACAACGCAGCCGCGCACACAGCCGCTACGGCGGCGGCGACGAGGATCGGCCGGTAAGAGCCGCGTGCGGCTACCGAGCGGGCGCCCCAGAAAATGATCGCACCGGAGACGCTGATTGCTACGGAGCGCTGCGCCACCCAGTGGTTGGTGGCGAAGATCGCCGAAGCGACACTCCAGAGCAGAAAAAACGCGATCAGGCCGTCGACAAGATCGAAGGAAAGCGACCGTCGCCGAGCCAGCAGCATCAATGCGATGATGAGAGCGGCAACGTGCAGCACGAGCTCCTTCGGCACGAAGTACCGATCCAGCTCGAATACCTTGTAGGGAAGGGCGACGATTACTGCGAGAATCACCCCTACCCGTATAACCAGCCCGATCACGCGATCCGCCATGCGGGAAATATGCTTCGCGAAGGGCCGCATGAAAAAAGCCCCACTCGGTTCGAGCGGGGCTTTTTTGAGCTTCCCTCAGTGCTTCATCAGGTGCAGACGATCACACCGGTCGAGTTATCGCAGGTCTTAGCTGACTGCGAATGCGTCGCAGTTGCGGTCCAGCTCTGTGGCGGGCCAGCAACGAGCACCGCAGTGATGGTCACGTTCTGCGAAGGCGTAAAGCCCTGCATTGGCGTAGCCATTGTCGCGGTTCCTGCGAAGTAGGAGCCGTTTTGGTCGGCTGCATACTGCTCTTCGTAGGTCGCAAGGTTGCGCAGGTCAGACTTCATCGCTGCGACATATGCCTTGTCCTTCGTATTGGCGAACTTCGGAATCGCGATCGCGGCAAGAATGCCGATGATGACGACCACGATCAGGAGCTCGATGAGGGTAAAACCCTTGTTGTTCTTCATTTTGGAGGTCCCGTGATTTGGTTGATCGATGCGCACGGCCGATAGTTGCGTAACACTGGAGCCTCTACCGGGTGGCTTGGGTGCTCGAGGTCATTTCCGCACATCTCGCTGCGTCCAACCCCGTTTACTTCGAGCACACGCTTCAATCAAAAGACGCCGAAATCGCTGGGTCAGCAACACTATTTCAATGCGCGGCGCTACAATTTCGCGCCAAGAATTATGCCCTGAACACGTAACCGATCACGGTGGTCCGAAGCTTGAAAATGGGTGGGCATAAGGGCCCGGGTAAATACCGAACCTTGAAGCGCCGGGGGCCTTTACAGGGGCATAAATACTGGAGAAAGAGCCCGCTCCTTTGCCGCGTTCCAGTTTTGTGAATCTTGCATGACGATTTCGTCAAACCATTTGTCGGACTCGACGAATCGTTGCTCCGACTGAGAATTATTTGAGAATCGTCGGTCGATCCATCAGCCGCGCCGGAAGAGCGAGCCGAGTACGCCTCCCGATACACCGCGCGCACGGTTGACGCGTCGCAACTGGTCGAGCTCACCCTTGTCGAGCCAGATCCCGCCACACTCTGGGCACTCGTCGATTCTCACGTGCTCCGCGTGCTGTTCCTTCAGGTCGGCACCGCAGCGAGGACACTTGTTGTGGTGGGCCTTTCGCTCGGCCTTCCTCCGCTCGGCGTCCAGCTTCACCCGCATCTCATGGATGATCTCGAGGTTTTGCTTGCCGAAGTACTCGTCTTCGTTCTTGCTCGGTTTTTCATCCGTCGGCATCGTCGCTCCGGGTGTCCTGCTGAAAAAATATATCTGTCGATTCCAAGAGAAGCGGTACAGATCCCATTAAGAAAAATCGCGGGGCCGCCTATGGGAACAAGTTGTATCGGAGGATGTGAAAAAGAGCAGCCATTCCGTCACGCCACGTAATCTTTTTCCCTTCCAGGTAAGTTCTGCCCGAGTAGCCAACCGGGACTTCGTATATCCGCGCATTTGCGTGCGCGAGCTTCGCCGTTATCTCGGGCTCAAAGCCGAAACGTTCGGACTTGAGCGTTAGCGACCTGGCCAGCTCGCCTCGAACGGCTTTGTAGCAGCACTCCATGTCAGTGAGGTTCAAATTGCTGAACATGTTGCTGAGCGTGGTAAGGAGCGCGTTTCCCACGGAGTGCCAGTAATAGAGGACCCGGTGCGTGCCTCCGAGAAAGCGCGATCCGAACACCGCATCGGCCCGTCCTTGAACCAGTGGCTCGAAGAGCGTGGGCCAATCCGCCGGGCTGTACTCGAGATCGGCGTCCTGAACGATTACGATGTCCCCGTGACTCGCGGCGATGGCGGTGCGGACGGCCGCTCCTTTCCCGCGGTTTTCCCGTTGAAAGATGGCTTGTTGAATCATTCCATCAGCGAGGAGTCGCTCCAGGACGTCACGCGTGCCGTCGGTGGAGCAATCGTCAACGCAGATGATTTCTGTCGTGTAAGGCGTCGCCCTGACGCGCTCCACTATCTCGGCAACGGTGTCGACTTCGTTATAAACGGGAATGAGCACGGAGACGAGCAACCGCGCTTTCTTGAGAGGAGTTACCGGAGTTAGCAAAGGATTTCGTTCCCAGTCAGGAATATGGAGGAACAGCTGACACAGTCCTCCCTAAGACAAGTTCCTACGCCAAGTGGCAACGGTCGGGCGTTTAAGCTTCGCTCGGAGTCTCCATCACTTCGTATCCTTCGCTTGTACGGTCCGGAGCGCGTCGGGTGCGCTCTTGCCTTCGGAGAGAAGCTTGGTCGTGAATCGCTGTCCTTCGGAGATGCGCTCGACTTCAATGGCGACTGCTTCGATGGCCTGTTCCATTCGCTCGAGACGACTCGTGACCTCCGACGGGATGCGCGGATTCCTGGCCTCAGCGTCGATCTTTCGCGAGTACGCTTTCGCCAGCGGAATTCCAATTGCAAAGATGGTGGCAGTAACGAATGCGCCCAGCATAACGACTACTTGGGGTTCCATGTCAGCTTTCCTCTCGGCGTTGCCGCCGTTGACAGATACGCTCAGTTGAATCTGCGTTCCTTTCCCCAACGTGCTAGTCGCGTTAACAGTTCCATCGTGCGCCCACACGGCTGCCGCGCGATCGCCCGCCGGTTCGGGCGAAAAAGCCTCCGCAATGGATAACATTGCAGAGGCTTTCCTCAGTCGGGGCGACTGGATTTGAACCAGCGACCTCCTGCTCCCGAAGCAGGCGCGCTACCGGGCTACGCTACGCCCCGAAAAACGAATTATCTCCCTCGATTGGAGGGAGACTGACACATCATAACACGCACAGTCACCCGATGGGAGCCCGAGCTTTAGCGCGTGTTGCAGTGTGCAACGGCTCTCGCAAATCGCAAACAACAGGGCAAAAAGCGTATATTTGTGACATGTCTAAGCATAGAAGCGACAAGCACTTAGTATGAGCATCTGGCTTCCAATTTGTCTCGTTTTTTCGCGTTGCGACCGGGCGGGGGATCGCGTCTTATCGGTAGAAAGAGACAGTCGGGAATTCCAACCGAGAGCTGTCGAAAACCCCGTGAACTTTGGAGCAAATTCGATGAAGGCGACCCGTTTTCTTCTGGCCGCAATGGTGCTTGGATCAGCCATGAGCGTTAGCCAGGCAAGTGCGCAGTGCAGTGGCAACGCTGGTGGATGTCTCACCGTGAACACCGCGTCCGCGACTGTCAACGCGCTGGTCAAGCTCGGCATGAGCGCGACCACCACCACTCTGAGCTCGCCAACAGCTGACCAGGTCGAAGTCGGCGCGACACTAGCCGATGTAGGCCCGACGTTCACGGTCAAGGCCAATCGCAGCTGGACGCTGAACATTCGCACGTCGAACCCGGCGAACTGGACCTATGTCGGAGCGCTTGGCGGTACGAAGCCAATCAGCGATCTGACGTGGTCGAACGCGTCAGCTGGAACCTACGTCGGCATGAGCACCACGGATGCGCTCTTCCTTTCCGGAGCAGCTGCCACCAACGGCACCGCTGCAGCGGCGTTCTTCAAGACCGTGTGGGCAGCGGGATTCACCCAGCCCAGCAACGCGCCAGGTGTTTATAGCATGGCGGTAGTGTTCTCACTTTCGGCCCCGTAATCCCCAATTCCGCTTCCCAATCCAACCGCTTTTCTCTCGAGGATTATCATACCATGCGTACCAGAAAGGGTTTTACACTCATTGAGCTTCTGATCGT